>Ga0335072_10016937_pt1 | contig 10320 bp, 7 predicted proteins | sample Lox_Sample_21_FD_206725 | JGI IMG/M metagenome (GOLD analysis project Ga0335072, IMG submission 206725) | Soil microbial communities from Loxahatchee National Wildlife Refuge, Florida, United States - Lox_Sample_2.1 | ecosystem: Environmental > Terrestrial > Soil > Wetlands | place: USA: Florida...
GGCGGTGGCGAGCACCGAGCGCATGGCCGCGGTGAAGTCACGGTCAGCGCCGTCGAACGCGGCGCGCTGGCGCACCTGGTCGACGTGCTCGGCGACGACCTCCGGCGCCACCCGGGACGGGTCTGCGCAGAGCGCCGAGAGAACGCCTGCCACCAGGTCCTCGGGCGACGGGCGCTGGCGCCCCATCATCAGCCGGCCGACGCCGGGCGTGGCGTACAGCACGAACCCGGCGGCCACCCGCGGATCGACTCTGGCCGGCACCACTGGCAGAGCCGGGTCGATCAGGATCAGCCCTGCGACGGTGTCGGGCGCGGCGCTCGCCTCGAGAAGCGAGATCATCCCGCCCATCGAGTTGCCCATCAGGATCACGGGGCCATCGGCGACGGACTCGATGAAGCGGTGCAGCAGTATCCGGTTCGCGGCCACGTTCGCGCCCCGCCCCAGCGACTGCGTGAGCCCGTGCCCGGCCAGGTCGGGAGCGATCAGCCGGCAGCGGCGGGTCAGCAGCGGCGCGATCGCCGACCAGTTCAGCCCGGAGCCGCCGAGCCCGTGCACGCAGACGATCAGCGGCCCGCTGGCGCGGCCGCCGAAGTCGAGATAGTGGACCGGGCCGCCAAGGTCGATCCATACAGAGCGCTTGGTCACCGGCGCCTCAGGAACCGTCGCCATGCTCGAGGATCTCGGCCGCACCCCGGACCACGCACCGCAGCGGGTCGTCAACGACCACGGCCGGGATGTCGGCGACCGCTTCGATCTTGCCCGCCAGCCCGGGGAGCAGCGCGCCGCCCCCGGCCAGCCGGATCTTCCCCCGCACGACGTCCTCGGCCAGGTTCGGCGGGATGTCCGACAGCATCTCCTGGGCCGACTCGGCGATCGAGGCCACGGGGCGGTCGAGCGCGTCGGCGACCAGCCGCGCCGACACGTACTCGACCCGGGGTGTGCGCTTCGCGGCGTCGACCCCGACCACCTCCATCCACTCCGCGGCGCCCTCGCCGATCCCGAGCGTGGTCTTCAGGTTCCTGGCGGCGTTGCGCCCGATGAGCAGGCCAAGCTCGGCCTTGACGGCCTGCATGACGGCCTCGTCCATCGCGTTCCCGCCGAGGCGCAGCGACCTGACCCGCACGACGTGTGCACCGGCCAGCACCGCCGCCTCCGTGGTCCCGCCCCCGATGTCCACCATGAACGCGCCGGCGCCGTCGGGGCGGCCAAAGCCCGCTCCGGCCGCGGCGGCGACCGGCTCGTCAACGAGCCGCACCGTGCACCGCGGGCGCTGCGCCTCCATGGCCGCGGCGAGGGAGCGGCGCTCGACCCAGGTCGCGCCGCTTGGCACGCAGACCACCGCCGATCCCCGCCGCACGCCGCGGCGCAGCCGGACCCGGCGCAGGAACGCCTGCAGCATGGCCGTTGCCGCATCAAGATCCGCGATCACCCCATCGCGGAGCGGGTGGACGACGTCGAGGTCCTCGGGGTCCTTCCCGGCGAGGACGTCCGCGGCCTCGCCGACGGCGGCCAGTTTCCCCGTCGTCCTGTCGATCGCGATCGCCGATGGCTCCTCGAGCACGATCCCGCGGCCGGACACATAGATGAGCGTGTTGACCGTGCCCAGGTCGATCGCTACCCCTGGCCGAAGCCGCATGGGTCCCCGTCCTCTACCTGAAACCCTCTTGCGCTTTCCAAGTATGGTTTCTACCCAGCTAGGACGACTGTTCTAGCCGGTAGACGATATGGCGGCGCAATGGATGCCCAACCGCGATCCTCGGGTGATCGAAAAACGCGTGCGGTGTCATCCCAATCCGAAGCATAACGGCCTGTGAGGGCCGGTTCAGGACGGCCGTCATCGACCAGAGCTCGGCAAGGCCGGCCCCGGCAAACGCCACGTCGACCGCGGCCTGGGCCGCCTCCGTGGCGAAGCCCTTGTGCCACGCCTGCCGGGCCAGCCGCCAGCCGACCTCCATGCCGCCGGCACCGGGGACCCCGTCGGGCATCGGGTTCAGCCCGGTGAAGCCGATGAACTCCCCGGTGGCGGCGACCTCGAGGGCCCACAGGCCGAAGCCCTGGCGGTCGAAGAGCTCCTCGATGCGGTCGATGCTGGCGTTGCTGGTGGCCCGGTCGAGGGTGGCCGGGAAGTAGCGCATCACCTCGGGGTCCGCGTTCAAGGCGGCATACCCGTCCCGGTCCGTGTCGCGCCATCGGCGCATCACCAGGCGATCGGTGCGGATGTTGTCGAACCGGCGCGGCACGACGTCAGCGTAGCGGCTGGACGCGCACGCCAGCGGCCCCCCGGCCCCTGGGGGTCAGGTCGCCTGAAGGCTGGGCGGCGTGCCCGACAGCCGCCCGAGCGTGCCGCCCTCGGCCTCCTTCTCGTATACCTGGACGGCCTGCTCCACCGACAGCCCCTTGGTCTCGGGCAGGAACTTGTACACGAACCCGATGGCCACGACGCACAGCACCGCGAAGCACACCATGACCCAGCCGAGCCCGATGGACGTGTGCCAGACCGGGAACGCCTCGATCAGCGCGTAGTTGGCCAGCCAGTCCACGCACGCGCCGATGGCCGCGGCCTGGCCACGGACGGCCGTGGGGAAGACCTCACCCTGGATCAGCCAGCCGGTGCCGCCAACCCCGATCGCGAACGAGGAGATGAAGAACGAGAACCCGACCATGACCAGGACGATCTTGGGGATCCCGGCCAGGAACGCCACACCGAGGGCGGCGACCAGGATGAACACGGTCATGCCCACGTAGCCCCAGATGGCCAGCGGGCGCCGGCCGAGCTTGTCGATCCAGCGGAAGGCGAAGTAGGTGGCGACCACGTTGACGGCGCCCAGGATCGCGGTGGCCTCGACGCCGGCGACCGCGGCGGCGACCGCGTTGTGCCCGGATTCGAAGTACGGTGCGAGGATCGTCGGGCCGTAGTAGAACGGGACGTTGATGCCGGTGATCTGCTGGAAGACGAAGAAAAGGCAGACGATGATCAGCGCCCGGCGCACGCCCCTGGTCCAGTTGACCCGGCCCTTCTGCTGCCGCTGCTGCCGGTACAGCTGATCTGCCGCGCTCTTCACCTCGTCGGTGGTGACGTCCATTCCCAGCCGGCCGAAGGCCTTGCGGGTGTCTTCGTAGCGCCCGTGCAGCATCAGCCATCGCGGAGACTCGGGCATGTGGGACCGCAGCGCCACCGCGATCAGGGCGGGGATCCCGCCGAGGCCCAGGATTAGCCGCCAGTCTTCGCTGCCGGCGCCACCCGGATCGGCCTTGAGGATGATCACGGCGATGACGTAAGCGGTCAGGATCCCCACGGTGATCATCCACTGCTGGATGATGCTGAGCTGGCCGCGCCGGCTCCTGGGCGCGAACTCGGCGATGTAAGCGGTGGCGATCGCGGAGTCCGCCCCGATCGCCAGCCCGATCAGCGTGCGGGCAAACAGCAGCACGCCCGCGTCCGGCGTGATCGCGGACAGGATCGCGCCGACGGCGTAGATGCTGGCGTCGGCGATCAGCAGGATCTTGCGGCCGAAGCGGTCGGTCAGCGGCCCGGCGATGAGGGCACCGGCGGCGGCGCCCAGGGAAGCCCCGGCCACCAGGTAGCCGGTGGCGAAGCTCGACAGGTGATACGGGATGAAGCCGAGCGCCGACCCGATGTTGGACGTGTCGTAGCCGAACAGGAACCCGCCGATGCACGCCAGGACGGCGAGGTACCAGTAGAAGTTCGTCGGGATGCGCGAGTCGAGATCCTCGAGGACGTTGCGTCCACCTGATGGCTGCGCAGGCTTCGTCTCCGACACCATCTGCCGACCTCCTAGCGTTGATCGCCGGGTACCCGGCCCACAGTCCGGCAAACACAGAGAGTGGCAAATGTACCTGTATGGGCACACGGGAGGTAATTGAGCACGTCTGGCGGCGGCACAACCCCCGCGTAACGCACCGGCTTGCCGGGCATGTTACGGATGTGTTACGACTGTGTTACGCGCATCGGGGAGTTGGCGTGTTGAGGTGAGCGGTATGGCGGCCACGACGATGTGGACGAGGACGACCCGGCGGCTGGGGTTTGATCACAACCCGCTGCGGCGGCGCTGGGATCTGATCGACGGCTGGCTGCTGCCCGCCGCGATCGTGGCCTTCCTGATCCTCGGGCCGCTCGCCGCCACCGCGGCCGGCCTGTGGGCCCACGCCGACAACGTGGCCGTGCAGCGCGCGGATAAGTCGTGGCACCAGGTCACCGCGGTGCTGCTGGATCCCGTTCCCGGGCCGCTGTTCTCTGACAACGGCGCCAACTCCTGGCTGGTCTGGTCGCCGGCGCGCTGGGTCGCCGACGGGCATGCGCGGACCGGCGAGGTGCCCGCGCCCGCCGGGGCCGGCGCCGGGACCACCGTGAAGGTGTGGCTCAGCCGGGCAGGCAAGGTGCAGGCTCCGCCGCTGACCGCCTCCGGCGCCGGTAACCGCATCCTGATCGCGGTGGCGTTCACCCTGGCCGGCCTCAGCGCGCTGCTCACGGCCGCAGCCGTCGCCGCCCGGTGGGTGCTCGACCGCAGGCGGATCGCGAGCTGGGAGGCTGGCTGGCTCTCCGTGGGCCCGCAGTGGAGCCGCCAGCTGTAACCGGTGCGAAATGATGGGGTCATGCCCCGTCTCGTCCCGCCCGTCGTTCCCGCTGGCCGCATGAGGGGCGCTGAGCAGCCGGTCCTCGTGGCGCCCGGGGGTCTCACGCTCCGGCCGTGGCTGCCGTCCGACGCCGCTACCGTGCTGGCCGCCTACGCCGACCCAGATATCCGGCACTGGCACCGGCGCAGCATCGCATCCGTCGATGAGGCGCGGGAACTGATCGAGCGCTGGAACGACGGCTGGGACAACGAGACCACGGCCTGCTGGGCCGTTCTGGCGAGCGACCCGGCCGAGGTGGCCGGCCGGGTGACCATCCGTGACGTTGATCTCGAGCTTGGCCAGGGCGAAGTTGGCTACTGGGTGCTGCCTGCCGCGCGCGGCAGCGGCATCGCCGTCCGAGCGGTTCAGGAGGCCAGCCGCTGGGCCCTCGACGTTTTGAGCCTGCATCGCCTCGGTCTGGGTCACTCCGTCGCCAACACCGCGTCCTGCCGCGTCGCCGGCAGGGCCGGGTTCCGCCTCGAGGCCACGCTGCGCAGCGCGCTGCTGCACCCCGACGGCTGGCACGACATGCACGTGCACGCGCAGATCAGGGCTTAGCGGGCCCCATTGGTCAAGGGATAGTAAAGACACGCTATGCCGATGGCAATCCGAGCCGGTAGGTTGGCCTTGGGGGCTGCCGGTAGGTTGGCCGGGGGGTCTGATCGTGCTCGACATTTCTCTGCTCGGCGAGGTACGCGTCGCGATCGACAGCTCGCTGGTCGCGCTGCGGTCGTCGCGGGTGCTGGCGCTGCTCGGCTTCCTTGTCGTGCACCAGGGCGCGCCGCAGCGCAGGGAGTACATCGCCGCCCAGTTCTGGCCGGACTCACCGGAATCGCAGGCGCGAACCAACCTGCGCCGCGAACTGCACGCGCTGCGGGCCGGGCTGCCGCAGGCGGACCGGTGGCTGGTGGCCGCCGGCGGGACTCTGCTGTGGCGGCCCGATCAGGGCTGCAGGGTCGACATCGCGGATTTCGAGGCAGCCGCCGGCCGGGCGGATGCGGCGCTGGCGGCGGCCGACACGGGGGCATTCCGGGTCGCGGCGGCCGATGCGCTGCGCGCCTACCGCGGTGAGTTCATGCCGCCGCTCTACGACGACTGGGCCCTGGCCGAGCGGGACCGGCTGCACCGCAGGTGCCTGACCATGCTCGACCAGCTGATTGAGGCGGAGCGGGACGGCGGAAGTTACGGCCCGGCCATCGAGCTCGCCCGGCGGCGGATCGACCTTGAGCCGCTCGAGGAGGTCGGGTACCGCACGCTGCTGCAGCTTCAGGCACTGGCCGGCGACCGGGCGGCGGCGCTGCAGACCTATCACCGGTGCGCCTCGGTGCTTGAACGCGAGCTCGGGATCGAACCCGACCCCGCGACCGCTGCGGAGTACGAGCGCCTGGCGGGCGGCGAGCGTGACGGGCCGGCTGCGGGATCGCCGGCCGTGGCGGACCGCGTGCCCGCCGCGAGCCCGGTCCGGCTGGTCGGCAGGGAGCGCGAGCTGGAGCTGCTGCAGCTGCGCTGGCAGGAAGCCGCGGGAGGGCTGGCGGGCTTCACTGTGCTCTCCGGCGAGGCAGGGATCGGCAAGAGCAGGCTGCTCGACGAGTTCTGCTCTGTGATCCACCGGGGTGGGTTCGACGCCGTGCGCGCACGATGCTTCGCCGCCCGCGGCCGGCTTGCGCTGGCCCCGGTGTCGGAGTGGCTGCGCAGCCCGTCACTGCGGGCCGCGAGGGACCAGCTCGATCCGGTGTGGGCCACGGAGGTCGAGCGCCTCGTCCCGAGGGGCCGCCCCGGCCCGGCACCGCTCCCGCGCCCGGTGGCCGACGCGTGGCAGCGGCACAGGTTCTTCGAGGGCCTGGCCAGGGCTGTGCTGTCATCCGGCAGGCCCACGCTGCTGGCCCTCGACGACCTGCAGTGGTGCGACGAGCACACGCTCGCCTGGCTGCAGCTGCTGCTGCATCTCGGCAAGGACCACCCGCTGCTCGTCGTCGCGGCGACGCGGCTCGAGGAGGCCGACGGCAACGCCGAGCTCACCGAGATGCTGCGGGCCCTTCGCTCCGCGGGCCAGGTTGCCGACGTCAGCCTTGCACCGCTGGACGCCGGCCGCTCGGCCGAGCTAGCGGCACAGGTGCGGGGGACGGCGCTCACCGCGACCGAGGCCTCCTGGCTGCACGCCGCGACCGGCGGCTATCCGCTGCTGGTCATCGAGTCGGTCCGGGCACGCCTGCTGGACGGCCTCGACTCCGCCGACGGCGGCGGGGCCGCCCGGCCCGACCCGGGCCCCAAGGTCCGCGCACTGCTGGCCGGCCGCGTCGCGCAGGCGGGACCGGCCGCGCGCCAGGTCGCCGAGCTGGCCGCCGTGATCGGCCGGGACTTCACCCTCGACCTGCTCACCGGGGCCACCGAGCTGGACGGCGACGCCGTGATCGGGGCCGTGGACGAGCTCTGGCGGCGGCGGATCATCCGCGAGCACCCGCCCGCCAGCTATGACTTCGTCCATGACCTGCTCCGGGCCACCGCCTACGGCGAGATCAGCCCGCCACGGCGCAGCCTGCTGCACCGCCGCGTGGCCGAGGCGCTCCTGGTTGCGCACGCCGACGACCCGGGGATGGCCGCGGCGGCTGTGGCCAGCCACTTCGAGCGGGGCGACCAGCCGGCGCGCGCGGTGCCGCACCATGTGCTCGCGGCCGAGGTGGCAACCGGCGTGTTCGCCAACCAGAAGGCGGTGCGCCACTACCGGCGCGCCGCCGACCTGCTGCGGCAGACTCCGGCGGGCCGCGAACGCGACGAAGGCGAACTGGCCATCCGTGCCGCCATGGCCGCCCCGCTCAACGCACAGCACGGCTACGCGTCTGCCGAGCTGCAGGCCAACCTGGAACGCGCCCGGGACCTGGCCGAGGGGCTTGGCGACACCCGGCTGCAGCTGATCAGCCTTGTGGGCCTCTTCGGGGTCCGTTTTGTGCAGGGCCACGTGGCGGAATCGCACGAGATCGGGCTGCGGAGCCTGCAGCTGAGCCACCTGCATCCCGACGTCACCGGCCAGGCGCACTTCGCCGTCGCCGGCTCGGCCACCAGCCTGGGGCGGCACGAGCAGTCGCTGCCGCACTTCGCCCTGGCCCACGAGCTCTGCTACGACGCGGCGCCGTCCCTGGCCGGCACCCGTCTCGAAGTGCACGCTCGGGCTTGGTCGGCACACGCCCTGTGGCTGCTGGGTCGTGACGAAGACGCGCGGCACTGGTGCGACTGGGCGATCGCGCGGGCCGAAGAGGTCGAGCACCCCTACAGCCTTGCCCTCGCGCTCGCCTATGCGGCCATCACCCATCAACTGCGCGGCGACGTGGACAGGACCCTGGAGTCCGCCCGCCGGGCCAGGGAGATATGCGAGCGCTACGAGTTCGCCTACTACGGCCACTGGGGCCAGATCATGGCCGGCTGGTGCGCGGGCGGTACCGAGGGCGCACGCCAGATCCGCGAGGGACTCCGCCGCCTGCGCGACCAGGGCGCGCTGGCCCGGCAGCCCTACTACCTGTCCTTGCTCGCCCGGACGCTCCTGTCCGCTGGGCAGCGCGACGCTGGAAGCGCCGTGCTGGAGTCGGCGCGGGCTGCTGCTGCCGTCCACGAGGACCGGTGGTGGCTGCCGGAGATTTACCGGCTCGAAGCCCAGCAGCGCGAAGGGCCGGCCGCCTTGGACCTGCTGCGCCGCGCGGCCAGCCTCGCCGAGCAGCAGGGCGCGATGGCGCTGGCCCGCCGCGCGGCCGCCGACCTGGCCGGGCTGGGGAACGCCACCGCTACGGGCAGCGAACGCTCCGCGAACGCGTAGCCGCCTACGGTCCTGGCAATGCCGAGCCGATCAGGAGGCCGGCCCAGCTTAGGGGAGCATGCCATGACCACCACGGCGCAGGCGGCCACGTTCGAGCCGCTCACCACCGCAATGCGCGGGCAGGTGATCCAGCCCGGGGACGACGCCTACGACGCCGCCCGGGCCGTCTACAACGCGATGATCGACCGGCGGCCGGCGGCGATAGCCCAGTGTGCCGACGTGGCCGACGTCATCACGGCGGTCCGGTTCGCGGGCGACCACGGCCTGACCGTCTCGGTACGCGGCGGCGGGCATAATGCCGCTGGCCTGGGCGTGTGGGACGACGCCCTGGTCATCGACCTGTCGGCGATGCGAGGGATCCGGGTCGACCCCGCGTCCAGGACCGTGACCGCCCAGGGCGGCTGCGTCTGGGGCGACGTCGACCACGCCACGGGCGCGTTCGGCCTGGCCGTCCCGTCCGGCATCCTGGGCACCACCGGGGTCGCCGGTCTCACGCTCGGCGGCGGGACCGGCTACCTGACCCGGCGGTTCGGGCTCACGATCGACAGCCTGCTGTCCGCGGACGTCGTGCTCGCCGACGGTTCGTTCGTCACCGCGAGCGCGGAGGAGTACCCGGACCTGTTCTGGGCGCTGCGCGGCGGCGGCGGCAACTTCGGCGTGGTCACCTCGTTCGAGTTCCGCGGCCACGACGTCGCCGCGGTCGTGGCCGGCCCGGTGCTCTACGACATCGCCGACACCAGCGACCTCATGCGCTGGTACCGCGAGATACAGCCGAGCCTGCCCGAGGAGCTCAACGGCTGGTGTGCCCTGCTCACGGTCCCGCCCGCCGCGCCATTCCCTGAAGCGCTCTGGCTGCGCAAGGCGTGCGGGATCATCTGGTGCTACACCGGACCGCCGGAACGCGCCGACGAGGTGCTCGCCCCCGTCCGCGCGTTCGGCTCGCCGCTGCTCGACGCGATCATGCCCATGCCCTACCCGGTCCTGCAGGGCATCTTCGACGCGCTGTACCCGCCCGGGCTGCAGTGGTACTGGCGGGCCGACTTCTTCAACGAGATCTCCGATGAGGCCATCGCCGTGCACCAGAAGTACGGTGAGCAGCTGCCGACACCGTTCTCGACCATGCACCTGTACCCGATCGACGGTGCGGTGCACCGCGTTGGCGCCGAGGCGACGGCGTTTGCGTACCGCGACGCGGGATGGAACGGCGTGATCGTCGGGGTCGACCCGGACCCGGCCGGCGCCGGCAAGATCAAGGACTGGGCGGTGCGCTACTGGGACGCGCTGCACCCGACGTCGGCAGGCGGCGCGTACGTGAACTTCATGATGGACGAGGGGACCGACCGGGTGCGGGCGTCCTACGGCCGCAACTACGACCGGCTGGCCCGGGTAAAGGCCAGCTACGACCCGGGGAACTTCTTCCGCATCAACCAGAACATCGCGCCGGCCGGCTAGCGGCGAGCGCCACGGCCAGCCGGCTGATCACGGGGGACCGGCCGGCTGGCCTGGCGTAACCGCCCTAAACGGCTTCCTCGTCCGGCTCGTCGGAGCCACCCTGCGCGGACTCGGCCGGCAGCGCCGCGCGCCGCTGGATCACCCCGAGGCTGTCCTCGAGCGCCTGCCAGACGGTGCTGAGGCTGGAGCAGACCGCCAGGTCACCGCGGATGGTCCCGGGCGGGTCGGCCGCGTCGCCGATCGCTTTGAGCGCGGCGCGGCCGGCCTGGATGATCGCCGGGTCGCTGGCCTCGATCGTCAGCTTGTCGTCGCTCACGTGGATCACCATCTGGCGCCTTCCCGCTTCCTCCGGCTGCTCGTCGCTGGTGCCGGTGACGTCCGCGCTGCGCAGCGCCTCCTTGGCCTGGTCCAGGTTCAAGCCAAGGGCC
>Ga0335072_10016940_pt1 | contig 10319 bp, 11 predicted proteins | sample Lox_Sample_21_FD_206725 | JGI IMG/M metagenome (GOLD analysis project Ga0335072, IMG submission 206725) | Soil microbial communities from Loxahatchee National Wildlife Refuge, Florida, United States - Lox_Sample_2.1 | ecosystem: Environmental > Terrestrial > Soil > Wetlands | place: USA...
CCCAACCTGCAAGTGGCGGAAAAAAACATCGACGTGAATTACTTCCAGACCAAGCCGTATCTGGACGCCTTCAATCAAGAGCGCGGCACCCACCTGGTGATCATCACCGGGGTGCACATCGAGCCGTTCGGTGCGTACTCGCACAAGTACAAGTCGATCGACCAGTTGCCGGATGGCGCTATCGTGGCGATTCCGAATGATCCCAGCAATAACAGCCGCGCATTGCTGCTGCTCGCCAAGCACGGCCTGATCACGCTGAAGGACCCGAACAACGAGCTGGCCACCACCAAGGATATTACCGCCAACCCCAAGAACCTGAAGTTCAAGGAACTGGAAGCGGCGATGCTGCCGCGTACGCTGGACGAGGTAGACCTGGCGCTGATCAACACCAACTACGCGCTGGCAGCCGGCTTGAATCCGACCAAGGATGCGTTGCTGATCGAGGACAAGGATTCACCCTATGTGAATTACCTGGTGGGACGCCCCGACAACAAGGATGACCCGCGCGTGCAGAAGCTGGCACGGGCGCTGACCAGTCCTGAGGTGAAGGCGTTTATCGAGCAGAAGTACCACGGTGCCGTATTGCCGGCGTTTTGAGCAACGCTGCACGTGTAGGCTGGGATGAGCGAATGCAAATCCCAGCACCCTATGGGCACCCACTCATCCCAGGCTGGGTCGCTACGCTGCCGATTCGGCCTCAACCAGCACCGGAATATCAAACACCTGCCGCAGATAAGCGATGTACGCCACGTCGTCGCACATGTTCTTGCCCGGCGAATCACTGAGTTTTGCCACCGGCTGCCCGTTGCAGCGAACCATCTTGATGACGATGTTGAGCGGCGTGGGGCCAACGTCATTGGTGAGGTTGGTGCCGACGCCGAACGCGAGCTGGCAGCGCCCATGGAAATGCTTGAACAACTCCATCACCTTGGGGACGCTCAAGCTGTCGCTGAACACCAGAATCTTGCTGCGCGGATCGACGCGGTTGGCCTGATAATGCGCCAGTACGCGCTCGCCCCACAAGAACGGATCGCCCGAGTCGTGGCGGGTGCCGTCGAACAGCTTGCAAAAGTACATGTCGAAGTCGCGCAGAAAGGCGCTAAGGCCATAGACGTCCGATAGCGCGATGCCGAGGTCGCCGCGGTATTCCTTGGCCCACGCTTCCAGCGCCGTAATCTGTGAATCGCGCAAGCGCGGACCCAGCGCCTGGTGCGCCTGCAAGTATTCGTGCGCCAACGTGCCGAGCGGACGCAGGCCCAGTTGCCATGCCAGCCATACATTGCTGGTGCCGGCCAGTTGCGATCCAAGGCCTTCGTGCAGTGTTTCCGCCACTTCGCGATGCCACGCGCGCGAGAAACGCCTGCGCGTGCCGTAGTCAGCGATGCGGCAGTCCTGATACCCCGGCGTGTCACGCAATAGCGCGATTTTTTCCCGCAACCGGCGACGCCCTTCGGTAAGATCCAGCCCCGCGTGCGTGTGGCGGAAATACACTTCATTAACGATCGCCAGCAGCGGCACCTCGTAAAGAATCGTATGCAGCCACGGCCCGCAGATGCGGATCTCGATCTCACCATTATTTAACGGCGACGGCGTGATCTCCACATACTTGGCGTTGAGCTGGAACAACCCCAGGAAGTCGACGAAGTCGCTCTTGATGAAGCGCCAGCTGCGCAGGTGGTCAAGCTCCTGCTCGGTGAAGCGCAGGCTGCACAGTGCATGCAGCTCTTCGCGAATCTCATCTATATACGGCACCAAGTTGATGCCTGGATTGCGGCACTTGAAGCGGTACTCCACCTGCGCAGCAGGATACTGATGCAGCACCACCTGCATCATGGAGAATTTGTAAAGATCGGTGTCGAGCAGGGAACTGACGATCATGGAATAGCCATGTCGGGGAGGAGAAGCTGCACACGCATCACGCGGCATCTGGCGATTATCCCGCCTAAGTCCTTGCCGTGAATAGTCAGTGTAGTGCTGGAAAAGATAAAACCCCGGCAGCCAGGGGAATAACTGCCGGGGTTTGTTAGGTCGCGTTCCGGGGGGAGGGTAAACTTTAGGAACCGACCCCTGGATGCTGCGATGACCTGCGGCATCCTCTTGTCGCCTCACGGCGATTCGTAGAGTTAGTGTGTCCGATACCGATGAAGTTCAAGGCCCGCGTCGAATTGGTTCAGCTTTCTGATAAGTATCTGGCAACGCCGTCAATGGTTTCATCTGCACCATTCCCAACTCCTTGTCAGTAAAGGGCCAGAACATGAGCACCTTGCATCGCTGTCTTGCCCTGTTGACGCTGTGCTGCGCCCTGCCGCTGCATGCGGCGGATCTGCGCATCGATATGGGCCCCAACACCCACGTCTGGACGACCGCGCAATTATTGCGCCGCGCCGATGCAAAGAGCGTGACGATTCCCGATGACGTCGCCTTCCACCACACCATGCGCTACCGCGCAGTGCCGCTGCGTGCGCTGCTGCCCGAGCTGGCACAGGGCGATCGTTTGAAATTCGTTGCGAACGACGGCTTCTCGGTCGACATCGCCGCCGATGCCCTGCTCAAGCCATCAGGCGCACAAGCGTGGCTGGCGGTGGAAGATCCCCAGCATCCATGGCCGTCGTTACCCGGCAACAAAGGCGATGCCGGTCCTTTCTATGTGGTATGGATCAACCCGGCCGCCGCCCACATCGGCGGCGAGCAATGGCCTTATCAACTGGCGCGCATTGAACGCGTGGACGATGTGGCGATGCGTTTTCCTGCCACCGCGCCGGCTGCCTCCGTGCCCGCCGACAGCCCTGTGCGCCACGGCTACGCCGTATTCCAGCGCACCTGCTTTGCTTGCCACACACTCAATGGCGAAGGCGATGCGCGCATGGGGCCGGACCTCAACATCCCGCACAGCCCTACCGAATACCTGAGCACCGCTATGCTGCGCGCATTCATCCGCAACCCACAGTCGCTGCGGCGCTGGCCGGAAGGCAGGATGATCGGTTTTCCTACACAGCAATCACTGTCAGATGCAGATCTGGACGCAGTGATCGCTTACCTGAAGTACATGGCGCAGCACAAGGTGGAGAAGTCATGAGCGGAGTATTGGCGGCATGATGCTGTTCGATCAGCCCCCCGCCCCGGTCAACGGGATCCGCGTGGGCATTGGCGGATGGACCTTTGCGCCATGGCGCGACAACTTCTATCCGAAAGGCCTGGTGCAGCGGCGCGAACTGGAGTACGCCAGCCGCAAGCTGACGGCGATCGAAATCAACGGCACATATTACGGCACGCAGAAGCCCGCAACGTATGCCAAGTGGGCCGCGGAAACGCCGGAAGGTTTCCTGTTTTCCGCCAAGGCGCCGATGCGCATCATGCAATCGCGCAGCCTGGAGAAAACCGGGCCGCAGATCGATGACTTCGTAGGCGGCATCGCCGCCCTGGGCGACCGGCTCGGCCCGATCGTATGGCAGTTCGACGCGGGCCAACGTTTGCAGCGCGACAGCTTCGCTGCATTTCTCGACTTGCTGCCGAAGCAGGTCGAGGGGCGCGCGCTGCGCCACGTACTGGATGTGCGCGACCGGGACTTCGTCAATGGCGATTACCTGGCGCTGGCACGCAAACATGAGATGGCGACGGTGTTCACCGACTCGCCTGATTATCCATCCTTTGCCGATGTGACCACCGATTTCGTCTACGCACGGCTGATGCGCTCGCGCAGCGAGGTGCCGGCCGGCTACACCGGCGAAGCACTGGATGGCTGGGCGAAACGGGCGCACGCCTGGGCCGATGGCGGGCAACCGGCGGACCTGCCCTACCTGGACGCAACGCGCGCAGCGCCGCGCAAGCGCGACGTCTTCCTGTTCTTCATCAGTGCGGCGAAAGAACGCAATCCAGCGGCGGCGATGGCGCTGATCGAGAAAATCAGCGCGCCGTAGCCGGCAACAAGGCGCGCAAGCTGCTTTCGCGCTGCGCCTTAGGCTCCTTCGCCAGGGCACGCACGCGCGCGTAAAACGCCGGCCACTGGCCACCCGCCTGCTTGAACAGCGCCGCAAACGCGGGTTTCCACTGATCGTACAAACCAAAGGGCAGCAAGGTCGCATTGTTGATCGGTTGCGCCACCCACGCGTCGTAGCGGTGATCGTTCGGCCAGTGCTGGTCCCGCCACGCGGCATAGCGCTTGCGAAAATCCTCGATCTCGCGCTGCTTGCCTGCCGCCATCGCTTCTTCATCCACCCCGCTGGCGTAAAGCTTCTTCAGGCGTTCGCGCAAGTCGAGCACCAACCGGGTGAATCCATCCTCCATGACCTGGTCGTGGTCGTCCCCCACCGGTTCGCCGCGCGCTCGATGCCACTGGCGCAGCCCTTCGTCCTCCACGAACATGGCGTAGCTTTCGTTGAAGGCCGTATCGCCCTTCAAGTAGATCTTCTGGTGCGCCAGTTCGTGGAAGATCGTGCTCACCAGTTCGTCGTCATCCCAGCGCATCATGCTGCTGAGGATGGGGTCGGCAAACCAACCCAGGGTCGAGTAGGCCGGTACACCGCCGATGTAGACGTCATCGCCTTTCGCGCGCAGGCGTTCGGCGCTCGCCCGCGCCTTCTGCTCGTCAAACCAGCCGCGATAGGCCACGCAGCCGGCGATAGGAAAGCATTGCGGCACCGCGTCCACCGAAAAGCGCGGCGTCGCAAACACGTTCCACACCACATAAGGCCGGTGCAACTGCACGTAGTAGGTGTAGCTGCGGTTGCGCGGCAGGTCGAGATGATCGGAGGCGAACTGCCGCGCCTGCTGGGAAAGTTTCAGCCGTGCCGCCAGGCGGGGATCGGTGGCAGGGTCGGCGATCACCTTGCTCACCGAGCGACGCTTGAGCAACAAGGCGCTTTCGCCATGCGTGACGTGGGCGTAATAGCGAAGATCGGCACAAGCAGCAAGCACGGCAACCACCATGATGCAAAGGACGAATCGGGTGGTGGATAAAAAAATGCGGGGACGAGTCATCCCCGCATTCTGACAAAAGACCGCAGCTCAGTGCCCGTGTCCGCCATGGCCGCCAGACCCATGACCGCCGCCATGCCAGCCGCCATGGCCACCGCCGTGCCAGCCGCCGCGGCCACCGTGCCAGTCATGATCGCCATGCCCCCAGTACCGGCCTCGGCCGTACCAGCCGCCATAGCAGCACCCGTAGCCGTAGTAACCCCAGCCACCGTAATAGCCGTAGGGACCGCCGTAATAGCCATAGCCGTAGGGGTCACCGTAGACAACCGACGGGGCGGTTCCATAGTAGGCGTCGCCTGCATAGCCGGTGCCTCGCACATAGCTGTAACCCGGGGCTACGTAGCAGCTGGAAAGCAGGCCAGTAACGCCAGCCAGCACCAGGCCGGCCAGCACGCGTTTGACTGAGATGTTCATGGTGGGGACTCCATGCGCTCTACGTTTGCAGCCTAGTCCTGCGGTGATAAATGCGCCCTGAGCACATCATCGCCCAATGCCCCCTACATGCCCGGCCGCGACAAGGCCGCAAGGAAATGCGGTAGCACCGGCGGATTGGCCAACACCGTAAACACCACGCCGTAGGCCGCTCCCCACAGATGCGCGCTATGGTTCACGCTGTCGCGCCCTTGCCGATCCATATAGATGGAATAGCCCACGTACAGCACGGCATAGATGATCGCCGGTACCGGTATGAAGAACACCAGGATGCGCGTCCAGGGCGCATACAAGACGAAACCAAACACCACCGCGGAGACCGCGCCCGATGCGCCAAGGCTGTGGTAGTTCGTATTGCGCCGGTTCTTCAGGTACGTCGGCAGGATCGAAACGATCAAGCCGCCCAGATAGAACAGCGCGAAACCAAAGCCGCCCAAGGTACCGTTGTAGACGGGCTCCATCACGCGGCCAAAAAAGAACAGCGTCATCATGTTGAACAGCAGGTGCATGGGATCGGCATGCAGCAAGCCGTAGGTGACCAGCCGGTAATACTCGCGCTTGCGCTCGATCGCGGGCGGCCACAGGATCAGATCGTCCACCAGGCGCCGGTTGTTGAAGGCCATGAAGGAGACGATGCACGTAGCGGCGAGGATGATGAGCAGCGTAATCGGTATCGACATATGACGAATCGGACGAACTTCGGAATCCATCCATCTTGACGTTCGCGCGCCAACTTGTCGACCATTAGAATGTGCGATCGCTCCTTCGTACTTCTCCCCACGCATGAAACCCATCCGCTATATGCACCTGGACGTCTTCGCCGCCAGTCCCGGCGGCGGCAATCACCTGGGTGTGGTCACCGACGCCAGCGGCTGGAGCGAGGCCGACATGCAGCGCTACGCGCGCTGGACCGACCTGGTGGAAACCACCTTCCTGCTGCCGCCGAACGATCCCGAGGCCAGTTACCGGGTGCGCATCTTCACGCCGGAAAAGGAAATCGCCTTCGCCGGCCATCCCAGCGTGGGCAGCGCGCATGCCGTGCTCGAATGCGAGCTGGCCGAACCGCGAGACGGCATTCTGTGGCAGGAGTGCGGTGCCGGCGTGCTGCCGATTCGCGTGGAAGGCAGCGGCCCGCAACGCGTGTTGATGCTGCAATCACCCGAAGCACGCGTGGTGAAAACCGGCCTGCACGCCCATCCGCTGCTGGCCGCCACGCTCGACAGCATCGGGCTGGGCAAACTGCCACCCGCGCTGGTCGATGGCGGCCGCCGCTGGTGGCTGGCCGAATGCGTGGACGAAGCCAGCCTGCGCGCATGGACCCCCGATCACAGCGCCATCGGCGCGCTCGCGGTGGCCAGCGGCAGCATGGGCTTGTGCGCGTTTGCGCGCAGCAGCCATCCGGATTACCAATTGGTGGTGCGTGCGTTTCCGTCTGGCGTGGGCATCGTGGAAGATCCCGCTTCCGGCGCCGCCAATGGATTGATCGCCGCCTATATCGCGCACGCCGAACCCAACGGATCGCTGGCGCGCGGCTACGCCGTCAGCCAGGGACGCGAGATGGGGCACGATGCGCAACTGATTGCGCATATCGTGGATGGCACGATCTGGATCGGCGGGCGCACCAACACCGTCATCGATGGCACGCTGTATTGGAGCGCGCGCTAAAAACTAAGCGTTACGCGCGTCCATCCAGGTTCGCCCGCCGCGCGGAGACTTGTGCCAGTGCGGCAAGATCCATGTCTTCGGCGCCGTGGGCCAGCGCCTCGATCAGGCTCTCGCGCAAAACGCTCGCCAACGGCATCGACACCTTTTGCGCCTGCGCGGCATCCTGCGCCAGCATCACATCCTTCAAGCCCAGCGGCAACGCAAAGCCCGGCGGCGTGAAGCGTTCCTCCGCCATGGCTTTGCCGTAGATCTGGTAAACAGGCGAAGCGAACAAGGTGCTGGTCATCAGCGCGATGAAATCGGCCGCGCTCACACCATGGGCGCGCGCCAGCACGGCGGCTTCGGCCATGCTTTCAATCGCCGACACGATCATGAAATTGCCGGCCAGTTTCACCGCGTTGGCGCGTTCCGGAGTGTCGCCCATCGGCCACAACTTCGCTGCCATGGCTTCCAGCAACGGCCTGGCCGTTTCGATGGCGCCGTGCGCACCGGCGACCAGCATGTTGAGCTTGCCCGCGGCAGCGACGTCCGGACGGCCGAACACCGGCGCGGCTACGTAACCCAAGCCGCGCTTGGCGTGCGCGTCTGCAAGCTCCCTGGCCAATGCAACGGAAATGGTGGCGTGGTTGACGTGCACGATGCCCGGATCCATCGCGTCGAGCAGGCCGCCATCAAAAAAGATGTCGCGCACCGCCTGATCGTTCGCCAGCATGCTGTGCAGCACCTCCACCTGCGCCGCACGATCCGGCGTGCTTACCGCCTTGGCGCCCAGCGACGCCAGTTTTTGCGCGGCCGTTTCCGAACGGTTCCACACCATCACGTGATGGCCCGCCGCCACCAGGTTGCTGGCCATGGCGCTACCCATCGCACCGAGTCCGATAAAGCCGACTTTCATAGGGAATCTCCTATTGCAGATACCTAGTGGAGCATGGGCGCTGTTGAGTAGAAGCGAAGCCTAGACCACTTCGCCGGCCGCGTGCCCCGACGCCCACGCCCATTGGAAGTTGTACCCGCCCAGCCAGCCGGTGACGTCCACCACTTCGCCGATGAAATACAGGCCTGGCACGCGTTTGGATTGCATGGTCGCGGACGAGAGTTCGTCCGTATCCACGCCGCCCAGTGTAACTTCCGCCGTGCGATAACCTTCCGTGCCGCTGGCAACGATCGGCCAATCGTGCAAGCGTGCGCCGGTATCGTGCAGTTCCGCATCGCGGTACTGGCGCATCGGCTTGCTGCCCAGCCATAGCTCGCACAAGCGCTGCGCCAGCCGGCGCGGCAGCAGATCACCCAGCACGTTGCGCAGTTCCGCCGCCGGCCGCTCTGCCCGCTGGGCCACCAGCCAGTCGCCGATGTCCTGTGCCGGCGACAGATCGATATGCAATGCGTCGCCCGGCTGCCAGTAAGAGGAAATCTGCAGCACCGCCGGCCCGCTGATGCCGCGATGCGTAAACAACAAGCCAGCACGAAAACCTTGCTTGCCTGCGCGTGTTTCCGCCACCGGCAACGCCACGCCGGCAAGCTCCTGGTAATGCTCCAGATGCTTGCCGCTCATGGTAAGCGGTACTAGGCCCGCACGCGTCGGCAGCACGTTGTGCCCGAACTGCCGCGCCAACTCGTAACCGAAGCCGGTCGCGCCCATGCTGGGAATCGACAAGCCGCCGCTGGCGATCACCAGCGAATCGGTATGCACTTCGCCATGCGCGGTGAGCACGGCAAAACCTTCTTCCGTCTTTTTGACCTTCTCTACTGCGCAGCTGGTTTCGATGCGCACGCCCGCCGTCGCGCATTCGTCCAGCAGCATGCGCACGATCAGCTTGGAGGACTCGTCGCAAAACAGCTGGCCCAGCTCTTTCTCGTGGTAGGCAATGCGATGCTTTTCCACCAGCGCAATGAAGTCCCATTGCGTATAGCGCGCCAGCGCGGATTTGCAGAAATGCGGATTGGCCGACAGGTATTGCGCCGGTGTCACGCCCAGATTGGTGAAATTGCAGCGCCCGCCGCCGGACATCAGTATCTTCTTGCCAGGCTTGTTCGCATGATCGAGCACCAGCACGCGCCGGCCGCGCTGCCCTGCGGTAATCGCGCACATCAAGCCGGCGGCACCGGCGCCGATCACCAGAACATCCACTTTCACGCGATCACCGCCATTCCCATACGTCCGCCCATTATCCAATAAACTTGGCGCCTGCCCCGCCAAGGATTCTGACCATGCCCTCCTTCGACGTAATCTCCGAGGTCGACAAGCACGAACTGACCAATGCGGTCGACCAGGCCAACCGGGAATTGGCCAACCGCTTCGACTTCAAAGGGAGCGATGCGAAGTTCGAGCTGGACAAGTCCGTGATCACGCAAAGCGCGCCCAGCGAATTCCAGCTGCAGCAGATGCTGGATATCCTGCGCGGCCGCCTGGCCGCACGAAAGATCGACTTGCGCGCCCTCGACATCGCCGATCCGGAAGTGAACCTCGGCGGCGCACGGCAGAAAATCACCATCAAGCAAGGCATCGAGCAACCGATCGCCAAGAAGCTGATCGCCACGCTGAAGGAAGCCAAGCTGAAGGTGGAGGCGCAGATCAACGGCGACAAATTGCGCGTCAGCGGCAAGAAGAAGGACGACCTGCAGCTCGCCATGGCGGTGCTGCGCAAGGCGGACGTGGAGCTGCCGCTGCAGTTCGATAATTTTCGCGACTAGCGCTGGGATTTCATTCCAGCCTACGCAAGCCCGGCCGCAATATTCACGCTGATCGCAATGATGAATACATTGAAGAAAAACGCCACCACGCTATGCAGCAGCGCGGTGCGGCGTAAGGCATGACTGGTGATCTGCACATCGGACACCTGGAAGCACATGCCGATCACGAAGGCGAAATACACGAAATCCCAGTAATCCGGTTGTTTCGTGCCGGGAAATTCCAGCCCTTCGTGCTGCTTGCCGAAATCGCCGTAATACCCGTGCGCGTAATGCAGTGCATACATGGTATTCATGAACAGCCACGACAGCACGATGCTCAATGCCGCCATGCCCATGGCCGTGGCGCCACCGTTCTTCGCCGCGTGCATTTCGGTGGACAAAGCCACCAGCACCACCATCGATAGCGTGACGGCCACCCACAGCGTGGTGCGCCGCCCGGTGTCCTGGCATTGCGCATGCCTGGCCATGTGCTCGGCGGTAGCGCGATGAAACATGCGTGCCAGCATGCACAGATAAAGCAGCACGCCGGCATCGAAGCCGAGCAGCAAGGCGGAAGC
>Ga0335072_10016941_pt1 | contig 10319 bp, 6 predicted proteins | sample Lox_Sample_21_FD_206725 | JGI IMG/M metagenome (GOLD analysis project Ga0335072, IMG submission 206725) | Soil microbial communities from Loxahatchee National Wildlife Refuge, Florida, United States - Lox_Sample_2.1 | ecosystem: Environmental > Terrestrial > Soil > Wetlands | place: USA: Florida...
GTAGACCGGGGGTAGTTGCGATTGCATGACTGCTCCGCGATTCCCGATGTCAGATCAAGAAATCAGGACTGGCCCTGCGGCTCGCTGTCGGTTGATTTTGCGGTCTGGTGGTACGCTTCTTTTCCCGCGTCAACGGCAGCGGAAACTTTCTCCGCCTGTTCGTTGACGAACTGGCGGCCCTGAGCGACGAAATCGTCCCACTGGGCGCGGCTGCGGTCGATGTATTCCTTGCCGCGGTCGACGTATTCGCTGACCTGCGCTTTGCCGCGATCGACGATCTGGTTGATCTGGTCGGCGGCTTCGCGCGAGCGCTGGCGCAGATATTCGGTGCCCTCGCGCGCGCCCGTAGCCAGCTCTTCACGCGTCTCCTTGCCCGCCTTGGGAGCATAGAGAACGCCGATAAGGGCACCGATGCCGAGCCCGGCGAGGAACCAGCTGAATCCGCTGCCCGATGATTGAGTTTCTTCTGCCATGGTGTTGTTCTCCTTGAGATTGCCGGGAGGCTGCTCAGAACTCTGCTAGAAACCGGATGGTACCAAATGGAATTCCGCGCGGCAACCTTGTGTCACCGTGGTTAGGATGCCAGAGACGCGAATGACGCTGCCCGCGGACGATCGCCGGTCGTCAGGCGGCTCGCGACCTACGGCATCAGTGCTGCCTATTCGCCCAGAGGGAGGGATCGATGGCGGCGAAGATGTTGTCGCGTTCTTCGATGGCGGCGAGGGACGCCTCCGTTTCGGGGTTCAGGGCTCCGGTTGCGGAGAACTGGTCCCAGGCTGCGCTGAGGCCGCGAAAGTGATCGAGATGGGTGTTGAAGCGTTTGACGGCGTAGTCGGCGGCGGCCTCGGTGGTGATAAGGAACTGCCAGTCGGAAGACTCGAGCAGGAGCAGCTCGCGGCAGAGCTGCGCGACGACTCGCTCGCCGAGCGCGCCATCTTTCCAGCGTTTGCCGGTCACGATATCGCGCACGTTCGCTTCGGCGGCGTAGATGTAGCTCCAGGTCCACGCGGTGTCGGGATTGAGCCAGACTTCATTGGTGCCGTTCCTGCCCCAGGAGCCTTCGCCGAGGGCCTGATAGCCGGATGAGGGGTGCCGCTCAAGATAGCCGGCTGAGGTGATGAGGCCGATGGGCAGATCTTCGGACGCGAAGGCCCGGGCAACGTGTTCCAGCCAGATGGGGCCCTCGTGCCACCAGTGTCCGAAGAGGTCGGCGTCGAAGGGCGACGAGAGTATCGGCGGGTTCTCGGAGCTCAGGCAGTTTTTGAGGGCGTCCCCAACCAGGGCGACGAAGTTCGCTGCGTGATCTCGCGCCCGGGCGGCGGCGCGCTCGGCGCAATACGGAGCCTTGAGGGTGGGGTCGGCGTTGACGTCGGTGATCCGCCAGTAGCGGTGACCGCCGGGCCAGCGCTTCTTGTGGAAGTCGAGATAACTGCTGTCGCCGGGATACCCGGTGTCGCCGCTCCAGACGAGAAGGCCTGTCCAGGGGTCGCGCGGGAAGGCAGAGACCGGATGGCTCCGGGCCAGCGGCCCATCGACATACCAGGAGCGATACAAGGGGCTGCTCCCGGCACTGTGGCTTTCACCGGGGCCGGTCCCGGCGGCGCCGGGCGCACATGGACCCGAGAGCGCGGACTTGTCGATGAGATGTGAGTCGATGAAGAAGAACTCGATGCCTGCGTCGGCGAGGGCCTCTTCGAGGCCGATGCGGCGAAATGGCGGCCAGGGCGCGGTGCTGCCGTCGGGAATTGCAGGCAGCTGCCACATGCCTGACGGGCGGTAGCCGCACTCCGGGGCCCAGATGCCGCGGGGCGGGCGGCCGAGGTAATGCCGGTGAACGGCAACGGCTGTCTTGATCTGCGCGAGGATGCTCTCGTCGGTGCCAAGAAGCGGCACGTAGCCGTGAGTGGCGGTGCAGGTGATGATCTCAATCAGGCCAGCGTCGTTAAAGCGGCGGAAACCCTGGATGATGTCGCGTCCCAGAGCTTCGAAGTCGTCAAGAGCCTGCAGATAGAAGTCGCGCCATTGCAGAGCCGTCTCGGCAAAATGATGCTCGCCTCCCTGACGGAAGTAGTTCTCGTCTTCAAGGGCGGAAAGGACTTTGCGGTTGAGGTACTCGGGGAATTCGGCCTTGAAGGCGGGGTGCGCGAGCTGCTCGAGCAGGATGGGCGAGAGGCTGATGTTGGCGTTGAGGGCGATGCCGTCGCGCTCAAGGTTGCCGAGGACGCGGAGGAGCGGCAGGTAGGTCTCGGCCGCGGCCTCAAGGAGCCACTCCAGCCCGTGCGGCCATGTGCCGTGATGAATGACCCAGGGCAGATGGGCGTTCAGAGTGAAGCTGAGATAGCCTTGCGGACGTCCATGCTTCATGGAAACGCACCTCGCAAACTGATAAACTCGGAAATCTGTCTCAGCGTGTCGCTCCCGTTCTCGCTTTGGGAGCTTTAGTTGGACTTCTGGTTGTGCCAAAAGAAGTAGACGAGCAAAACAGACGTGGGTCCGGCGTCGATCACGGGCCAAGCGGTACAGGAGAATCCAGTGTACACGGAGCTTGGCAAGGTTGAGCCAGAGGAACTGGAAGAACCTGACCGGATCGAATCCGCGAAAAGAACGGCCAGAGATCGTTGTGACCTCTGGCCAGGTTGCGGACGTCGTCGACAGACGCCGATTTAGAAGTCGTAACGCAGGCCGAACTGCATGCGACGCGGCTGATTCTGCATGGCGCTATAGACACCCAGGTTTCCGGCTGTGAGTCCCTGGCCCAAATAGATGTAGTTGCTATTAAAGCGGACGCTGTTGGTCACGTTGAAGACTTCCCAGTCGAACTTGAGAGCGCCATATTCTTTGAACTGCCAGCTCTTGGCCAGCCCCGAATCGATGTCAAAGATTCCGTCACCGCGGAAGTTGTTGCGCTCTCCTGCCTCTCCGGGGTAGGGGAGACGAACGGGGCTGCCGGTTGCGGTTCCGCTATTGATGGCGTTCGGATCGGCAAAGACCTCCGGGGCCCCATCAACGACGTGCTTTTGCATTTTCACCTTGCCGGTTACTACGCCGTAGCTCCCGAACTGCCAGTCGGTGGTGTAGCCGGGCTCAGTGAGGCTGAACGGCAGAGCACTGGCCCAGCGGTTGATACCCGACCACTGCCAGCCGCCGATCAATGCGTTCAGGGCAGCATTCGCCGATCCCGCAAACTTCTTCCCCTGGCCAAAGGGCAACTGATAGACCCAATCGGCAGTGATGAGGTGACGGGTATCGAAGTCGGAGTGTCCACGGTTGAGGTATGGCTTCCAGGTGTTGAGAATGTTACTGAAGTTGCCGCCGCCAGTAGTGGCGGTCTGGTTGAATTCCGAACCGCGCTCCGGATCCGATCCCATGTCGATGGAATTAGAGAAGGTGTAGCTGAAGTCCAGGTTGAGGCCGTAGCTCGTGGGATGTCGCAGGATTAACTGTGCGGCGTTGTAGTAGCTCATGCCGATGGTATCCAGGACATAAAGGGAAGAGAACTGATCCTGCCAGAAGCGCGGAACGTGATTGGCGGGACATGGATAATTCACCTCCAGCGAACCGCTGAAGCAGTAAAAGTCGAGATCGGCCAAAGCAGTTGTCGCACCGAGTTGTGAGCGGAAGGGAGCCCATTCGTCGTTGTAGATAGCCTGGGTTGCGCTCTCTCCGGGGTAATCGAAGTTGGCCATATAGGGAAAGACATCTTCAAAGAACGGAATGGCCGGTACGGGATTGGTTGACCCTGTCGGATTTCCGCTCGCGTCTGTCGTGACTCCGAAGTTTCCACCGTTTATGTCTACAAGCCGGGAAAGCTGGCTGCCCGCGTTGAAATAATCGCCGCCGCCGTTGGTGTCGACAAAGTCGACAGGAGCCGCGAGATCGAGGCTTTGCAGCAGATGGCGGCCAAGCCGGCCAACGTAGTCGGCTTCGAGGGTGAATCCGGCGGGAAGCTGGCGCTGGACCGAAAAGTCGATTGACTCGGAGTAAGGCGTCTTCAATCGATTATCGAGGCCCCAGGTAATCGCAAAATTTCCGGTGGGCGCCGTGTAGGGATATGTGATGGTTGCTGGAGGCACACCGTTGCTGATGTCGGGAAAGGTGCGACGGTTGACGTAGCGGGGAGAAGTCTCGTAGCTGTAGACACCTGCCGGATTGGTGACCTGGGAGTTGATACCGAAGGACCCATTCTGATCGAAGGTGCTCACTAATTGTTCACCATAGTGGTCGAAAAAGATTCCAAAGCCGGCGCGGATGGAAGTTTTCGAATCGGGAGAATAGGCGACGGAGAGGCGCGGCGCAAAATTGTCCTTCTGCTTCGGCCAGTAACCCGGCTTGTGGTAATACGGTCCGCTCGGGGTGAAGGTGAGGTCCGGCTCATAAATCTGCCCCTGCTGGGCAGCTGCTTCACGCTGCATATACCAGGCATGAGTGTCGATGGTGGGAGAGACCTGCTGGCCATGGGTCTCCCAGGGAGTCTGCAGGATAGTCTGGCGGACGCCGAAGGTCAGAGTGAGATTGGGCAACACGCGCCATGAATCCTGGATATACCACTCGTACTCGTTCGCTTTGAAATGACGGTCCAGGGGGGTTCCATCGCCGAGCAGGGATCCGGTTGTCGCGCTAGTTACCTGGTAGTTTTCCACGGTTGTGACCGAGGGCACGGTACCTACAAGGTTGGCATAGGCGATTCCATAGGAGTTAGAAAATCCATTATCTACAGGAAGCCCCCCCATGGTGGAAGGATCGGGAGGACTGCCACCCAGCCAATATGGATTGGAGCTGGCGCTATTGAAGGAAGTCTCATCGGAATTGCGGTTTTGATGGATGAGCCGCCAGTTCCCTCCGAACTCGACAGTGTGCTTGCCCTTGTTCCAGCTCAGGTTGTCAACGATGTTGTTTACCGGCACGCTGAGTACCGTGGTACGGGACTCCGATGTGAGTGGCGTGATGAAGCGGAAGTCGACATAATCGCCGGTTCCAGGACCACGATTGCCATAGCCCTGGCGTATGTAGCCATAGCGAAGGTCGTTGACGAGGTTGGGAGTGAACGTCAGGGTGTAGCCTGCAGTGATGCCCTTGCTGTTATCCACCAGGGTGTAGGAAGGCCCCTGACCGGGGAACACCTCGACTCCCCCCGTCGTGTCCTTTTGCAGATTGCCGCGCACAAAGATGCGCTGCTTCTGGTCAGGCGTGAAGTCGATGCGGACTATGCTGGTATTCAGGGTTACGGGATTTGGCGATGAGAAAGTAAAGGATCCGGTATTCAAGCCATCTCCCAACGAACTTCCGTTCGCCGCCGGGTACATATTGAGGTAGGCAAGCACGTTGGGATTGGGACCCGGTCCAGGCGGGTATTGGGAGGTGTTGCAGACCTGACAGCCCGCATCGAGCGCCGTAATCTGGGCGGGTGTGAGGGTAGCATTCACAATGTTCCCGGCAGCGTCATCGCCTTGATAGGTGATGATTCCCTGCTGATAGCTTGCGGTGGGAGCGGTCTCGCTGACGATTTGATTTTCGGCCTGGCGCTGGGCTTCGTAGTTTGCGAAAAAGAAGAGCTTGTCTTTGAGGATTGGGCCGCCGACTGCGACTCCAAAAGTGTTGCGGATGAGCTTGGGAGGCACGTTGGGCAGGCCGCTGCTCAATTCTGCTTCTTTGTTGAACCAGTCATTAGCGACGGTCAGCGTGGGGCGGTTATACCAATACGCCGCACCATGATATTTGTTTGTTCCCGACTTGGTGACCAGACTGACCTGCGCCCCAGATGAGCGACCCTGATCGGCATTCGCAAGGCCGGTGGTCACGCGGAACTCTTCGACCGAGTCCTGGGTCTCGCGCAGGACGCCAGTGAAGGCATAGCCGTTCACCTGGTCGTTGTCGTCGATGCCGTCTACGGTAATGTTGCCCTGATCAGACCGTCCGCCATTGACAGCGCCGCTACGCGGATCGTCCTGAAGCGCAGGATTGCTCGGCCTGCCGGAATTCTGCCCAAGCGTGAGCACGCCAGGCTGCAGTGCGAGCAGATCGGGAACATTGCGACCTTCGCTGGGCAGAGCCTGGATAAGCGAATTGTTCATGGAGTTGCCGAGCGAGGCGTCGGCGGTGTTCAGGGTCTGTGCCTCCGCACTGACGTTGACGACTTCCGTACTGGCCTGAACGGTTACGGTGAAATCGATGGTGGCCGGCTGGTTGACGAGCAGTTCAGCGGTTTTCGTCTGCTCAGCGAATCCCGGCGCAGAAACAGTAACGGTGTACTTAGCAGGCGGAATCTGTGCGAAGACATAATCGCCTGCCGCATTCGATGTGGTTTCGAACTTCTGCCCCGTGGCGGGGTCGGTTAGCGAGATCTTTGCCCCCGGCACGACAGCACCGCTGGGGTCTTTAACTACGCCGCGGAGTGACGTATTCGCATTCTGGGAAAAGCCGGTTGCGAAGCAGACAACCAGCAGAAACACGACGGCTATTCGTAACGAACACTGTCTTGTCACAATCTCCTCCAAAAACAATGCAGCTTTCCACTGTCGTCGCGGGCGCGCCAGCTGGATTTTTCTTTCCTATGTGGACTCAATAAAGGTGTGGCGAATCCACAGGTGCAATGGTGAGTGCCTCATTCTGTTGCAGAATTTGCACGATTGCAATGTAGTTTGGGACGAACCCACAGGATTCTGTGGTGAGTGATTTATTTTGTAGCAGAATGTTTACGATTGCAATGCAAAAATGGCCGCAGACAGCAGATCGAGGACGGATTTCGATGGGCTCAAACGGCGATTGTCCCGGTGACTGTCACAATAAGTGGGCTGAACTGCCTACTGGTTGACGCCGCTCGCCAGGAAACCGCCATCGACGACAAGGACCTGGCCGGTAACAAACGAAGCCGAGTTGGAGGCAAGGTAAATGGCAGCGCCGACTACTTCTTCTGTCTTTCCGAAGCGGCCCATGGGTGTGCGCATGAGCAGCTCCTTGCCGCGCGGCGTGTTGTCGAGCAGGTCGGAGTTCAGGGCGGTGCGAAAGACTCCAGGGGCGATCGCGTTAACGAGCACACCCTTGCCGGACCATTCAACGGCGAGGGAGCGGGTGAGCGACGCCACGGCAGCTTTGCTGGCGGCGTAGGCTGCGACCTCCTTCAGCGCGACAAAGGTATTGAGAGAGGCGATGTTGATGATGCGTCCGTAGCCGCGCTCGAGCATGTGGCGGCCGAAGACCTGGCAGGCGCGCAGGGTTCCGGTGAGGTTGGTGTCGAGGATGCTCTGCCACTCGTCTTCGGGGAAATCTAGTGTAGGAGCGCGCTTGATCTTTCCCGCGCAGTTGACGAGGATGTCGGCTTTGCCCAGGTGAGCGACGGTCTGGTCGAGAAGATTCTGGAGCGAGCTACGGTCGGCCACGTCAGAGGTGACGCGCAGGGCGCGGCGGGGCTTATCTGCGTAGGCGGCCTCGATTTCGGCGGCGGTGCTTTCCACCTGCTCCGCGCGGCGGGCGGAGGCTACGACGTCGGCGCCGGCTTCGGCGAGTCCGATACTGATGGCGCGGCCGATACCCGAGGTGCCACCGACGACGACGGCGACTTTGCCTTCAAGATTGAGAGGCGACTGGCTCATGCTGATCTTCCTTCTTGGTTGCCGGCTTTTTGCCGCCGAGAAAAACAGGGACGATGTGGCGGGCGTAGAGATTCCCGGTGACGTTCTTTGCAATGACCGCTTCGTTGGCCTCGAGCAGGTCGAGGTAGCGCCGGCCCATCCTGGCGGCGATCTTGAAGCCGACGTGAAGCAACTGACGAAAACTGGGATTGTATGCCGGCGAGCTCTGATCGTGGCGGAGAGCCGAGGTGAACTGGTCGGAGGTCCAGCGGCTGACCTTCGCAGGCGAGGGGAGTTTGATCGGGTCGATATCGATCACGGTGGCGTAAGGCGCGCAGAGCTCGGCGCTGTGATCGAAGGCTTCAGCGTAGATTTCCTTGGCGAGGGCGAGGCCGTCGCCACCGGCTTCGGCGAGGCCGATAATCTCTTCGAGCCATGTGGTGCCGGCGGTCTTGAGATGCACGCCGGTGGAGAAGTTCTTCATAGCGGCGTGGATGGCGGGATAGATGGAGAACTTGTCGCTGCCGGAGTGTACGCTGAGCTTGAGGTTCGAGGGCAGTCCATAGTGCGCGACGGCGTAACGGATGGCAGCCATATCGAGGGCCATTTCGCGCGCGAACTGAGCGACGTCGCCGACGTAGTCGACGCCCTTGTTGAAGCGGCCGCTGAATTTGGGCGCGATTGTCTGAATGGGGATGCCTTCATCGGCGACAGCGGAGAGGATGATGAGCAGCTCGGCGGGCGTCTGCGCGGAGTCGGTCTCGTCCATGGAGATCTCGGCGAGGAAACTGCCTTTTCCCTTTACGGATTCGATCCTGCTATAGATCCTGCCGGCTTCCTGGATGGCGAAGAGGAATTTTGCGGCGGTCGCGTGGAGCAGGTCAGGCGTGATCTCGATGCCGCGGTCGACGCCCTCGAGTTCGATGGCTCCGACGAGTTCGGCGCGGCGACTCACGAAGGCGTCGATTGCAGATGGCTCGGCCGGCTTGCCGATGTAGTCGGCGACATCGATGGTGAAGAAGTCGCAGGGAGCAAGGAACCACTCGATATTGCCGAGATTGATGTGGTCGGCGTCGCAGAAGTATGGCCTGGGCCAGCCGAGGGCCTTGACGGCGGCATCGGCAGCGGCGCGCGTGGAGGAAGGCGCAGAGCCGATGATGGTGTGCTCGCGATTCGATTTATTCCAGACGGGGATGACTTCGACGCCCGCCCTGGCTGCGAGGATGCACGCTTCGAGCTGCGCCTTGGCCTGATGCGCAAAGCGGTCGCCCACTCCGATGGAATATGTGCCGAGTTGCATGAGCTTTTTAGAACCTTCCACGATAGGCCCAGAGACCCAGGCCGGGATTAGCGATGAAGAAGACCTCTTCACCGTCGATGGTGTTATAGCCGTACTGCAGCTTATCCGGGTTGTAGCGGGCGAGCATGGAGGCCAGGTCGCCGTAGTTGAAGCCCACGCCCTCGATTTCTTCGCGGGTGAGGTGGCCGGGGCACCAGGTGATGTTGAAGCGGCCCTCGGATGAGGCATGGATGAGGTGCGCGGCGGCGCTGAGATCGGCGGCGAGATCGGCGTTGTTTTCGACGGCGGCCAGCGTGGCTGGCGTGCCGCGGTATCCATACTTGCGGATGAGCCGGTCGATGGTCGGGTCCTCGCCGAACTCCTTGACGCCGGGCGCGAGGATGATGAGCTCAGCGTTGTCGGCAAGCGCCATGCGCGTTCGGTAGACGGCCTTGTTGCCCAGCCAGGTGCTGTGGAACTCGTGATGATCGAGATAGACGACAGCCTTGTGAATGGGCGTGTCGAGCATTTCGAAATTCACCTTGAGGCTGAGGTCGGAGGCGAGGTGGAAGCATTCGGGGTCATCGCCGACGTAAAGGCCGCGCACAGGCAGGCTGCCGTCGGGGGCGAGCCCTACCACGGTAAGCACATAGACGATGGGGATCTCGCTCAGAAAGCGGTCGGAAGCATAGTTGAGCACAGCGCGGACGGGATTTTCGGCGCGGCCCATGATGCGCTCCATACCGTAGACGGCGCCGAGATAATGACTGCGGTTAATGCCATCCGGGCCTCCCGCGCCGACGAGGATGTTCTTGGTGTAGTTGGCCATGCCAATGACTTCATGGGGCACGACCTGGCCGATGGAGAGCACGAGGTCGTGTCCGCCGCGCGAGATGAGGCGGTTGGTCTGGGCGGGCCAGGAATAGTGGAGCTTGCCCTCGGAGACTTTCTCGATGAACTCGCAGGGGACTTCGCCGAGGGTTTCGACGTCGGTGCGCCAGTTGTGGACGCGGAAGAGCTCCTGCGGAATTCCTCCATACATGCGAGTGAGCTGGCGCGACGTCATGGCGGCGTGCGTACCGAGCGCGGGCAGGATGGCTTCGAGATGCGCGCCGTAATACTCCCAGATGAAGCTCGTAAGATCTCCGGCGTGAGAGTGGATGCGGGTCTGGTCGGGGGGCACGGCAAGCACGCGCCGGCGAGAGCCGAGTTTATCGAGGGCTTCGTAGAGCAGCGACTTCAGCTCGTCAAACGAAAGCGCGAGATCCGGTCCGCCTTGTGCGACGTAGAGACTCATGCGCTGAACTCGACCTTTCTGAGACGCGGCGCCAGCAGCTGGACGAGCAGCAGCGCCAGCAGGTAAACGCTTGACGCCAGGACGAAGAGAATCGAGTAGCTGTGGGTGCGCTGGAGGATATGCCCGGTGAAGAAAGCGAGCAGCGCGCCTCCGGCGGAACCGGCCATTCCACCGA
>Ga0335072_10016942_pt1 | contig 10319 bp, 10 predicted proteins | sample Lox_Sample_21_FD_206725 | JGI IMG/M metagenome (GOLD analysis project Ga0335072, IMG submission 206725) | Soil microbial communities from Loxahatchee National Wildlife Refuge, Florida, United States - Lox_Sample_2.1 | ecosystem: Environmental > Terrestrial > Soil > Wetlands | place: USA...
AGGACACGCCGAAGACCACGTTCGCCGACGTGGCCGGGGCCGACGAGGCCATCGAGGAACTGCAGGAGATCAAGGAGTTCCTGCAGAACCCGGCCAAGTTCCAGGCCATCGGGGCCAAGATCCCCAAGGGCGTGCTGCTCTACGGCCCGCCCGGCACCGGCAAGACCCTGCTGGCCCGGGCTGTGGCCGGCGAGGCCGGCGTGCCGTTCTACTCCATCTCCGGGTCCGACTTCGTCGAGATGTTCGTCGGCGTGGGTGCCTCCCGGGTGCGTGACCTGTTCGAGCAGGCCAAGGCGAACGCCCCCGCGATCGTGTTCGTGGACGAGATCGACGCCGTGGGCCGGCACCGTGGCGCGGGCCTGGGCGGCGGGCACGATGAGCGCGAGCAGACGCTGAACCAGATGCTGGTCGAGCTGGACGGGTTCGACACCAAGGGCGGCGTCATCGTGATCGCGGCCACCAACCGGCCCGACATCCTCGACCCGGCGCTGCTGCGCCCGGGCCGCTTCGACCGGCAGATCGTGGTGGCCCAGCCGGACCTGGCCGGCCGCCGGGGCATCCTCAAGGTGCACGCGCGCGGCAAGCCCATCGCGCCCGACGCCGACCTCGACGTCATCGCCCGCCGGACGCCCGGCTTCACCGGTGCCGACCTGGCCAACGTCATCAACGAGGGCGCGCTGCTGACCGCCCGGTCCAACGGCAAGCAGATCACGATGGCCGCGCTCGAGGAGGCCATCGACCGGGTCATGGCCGGCCCGGAGCGCAAGAGCGTGCTGCTGTCGGAGAAGGAGCGCAAGGTCATCGCCTACCACGAGGGCGGCCACGCGCTGGTCGGCCACGCCATGCCGCACGCCGACCCGGTGCACAAGGTGACGATCATCCCGCGCGGCCGCGCGCTGGGCTACACCGCGGCACTGCCCACCGAGGACAAGTTCCTGGTCAGCCGGGCCGAGATGCTCGGCCATGCTGCTGGGCGGCCGGACCGCCGAGGAGCTCATCTTCCACGAGCCGACCACCGGCGCCGCCAACGACATCGAGAAGGCGACCCAGATCGCGCGCGGCATGATCACCGAGTACGGCATGAGCGAGCGCCTCGGCGCCCGCAAGTTCGGCACCGGCGACGGCGAGCCGTTCCTGGGCCGGGACATGTCGCACAGCCGCGACTATTCCGAGGAGATCGCCTCCTCGATCGACGAGGAGATCCGCCGGCTGATCGAGTCGGCCCACGACGAGGCCTGGGAGGTCCTGGTCGAGTACCGCGACGTGCTCGACGCGCTGGTGCTGCGGCTGCTGGACAAGGAGACCGTGGCCCGGACCGAGGTCCTGGAGATCTTCGCGCCCGTGGTCAAGCGGCCGATGCGCGGCTCGTACACGGGCTACGGCAAGCGCCTGCCGTCCGACCGCCCGCCGGTGATGTCGCCCAAGGAACTGGCCCTGGCGGCCGCCGACGGCAGCGCCGGGAACGGCCTGGCCCTGCCGGCCAACGGGCCGGCCAACGGGTCCGCCAACGGCCAGGCGCTCGGCTTCGAGCCGGTCGACGAGCACGATCGCCGGGCCGAGCCGGGCCACGACGAGCCCACCGACACCCACTGATAACGGATGACCCAGAGCGCCACGGGCGGTCCCGACGGCCAGGTCAGGGAGTTCGACCTGCCGCGCATCGAGCGCGCGGTGCGGGAGATCCTGGTCGCTATCGGCGAGGACCCGGACCGGGACGGCCTGCGCGACACCCCGGCCCGGGTCGCGCGGGCCTACGCGGAGCAGTTCGCCGGCCTGCGGCAGCGCCCGGCGGACGTGCTCACCACGGTCTTCGACGAGAGCCACGACGAGATGGTCATCGTCCGTGACATCGAGGTCTACGGCACCTGCGAGCATCACCTGGTCCCGTTCATCGGCGTGGCCCACATCGGCTACATCCCGAACGTCAAGGGCCAGATCACCGGGCTGTCCAAGCTGGCCCGGCTGGTGGACGTGTACGCCCGGCGCCCGCAGGTGCAGGAACGGATGACCTGCCAGATCGCGGACGCCCTGATGGATACCCTGGAGCCGCGCGGGGTAGTGGTGGTCATCGAGGCCGAGCACCTGTGCATGACCATGCGCGGGGTGCGCAAGCCCGGGGCCAGGACCGTGACCTCGGCCGTGCGCGGGTCCTTCCTGGACACCGTGACCAGGGCCGAGGCCATGAGCCTGATCTACGGCCGGCACTGAGCCGCAGATTAACTTCGCCTCAATGCTGAACTGAAAGGCTGGCTGCGTCGTCTAAGGGGTAAGTCGACCCCCCAGTGCTTCCCCCTGAGCACCCCGCCGATCCCCCCGGGTCGGCTCGTGTACTAAGTCCGTCCCGCTGAACGGGACCGTTGCCTAGGCTTGGGAGGTACCGTGATAGCAGGACGCGAGGCGACGCGATGACTATGCTGACGCAGCGTGATCTAGGGCCTGACAAGAGAGCTGCCGAGATGAGCGACAGCGACGAAGCTGGATACGCGAACGGCACCGGTCTGCCCACGACCAAGGGCGGCAGTTCGCGGGGGGTGCACGGCGATCCCGTTGACCGCAGGCGCCAGCACGCCTGGGTCCCGGGCAGCGCCGCGCTGCTGACCGCGCTCATCGGCCTGTCCGACATCGTGGCCATCTTCCGGCCCGACCTGGTGCACAAGCTGCACAAGATCAACTACCTGGTGCCCGGCACGCTGACCACGGTGACCCGCAGCGCCGACGTCATCATCGGGCTGATGCTGCTCATGCTGGCGCACGGGCTGCGCCGCCGCAAGCGGCGCGCCTGGCAGGCCGTGGCCGCGCTGCTCGCCTTCGACATCGGCATCCACCTGTCCAACCCGCACCGGATGTGGACCACGATCATCGCGGTGGTCCTGCTCATCGCCCTGCTGTACTTCCGCAACGAGTTCTACGCCGAGGGTGACCCGCGTACCCGGTGGAGCGCCCTGTGGGTGTTCGCGGCCCTGATCCTGGCCGATGTGGCCATCGGGCTCACCTACATCCTGCTGGCCCAGGGGCTGCGGAGTGACTACTCGCTGACCCAGCGGGTGCAGGAGGTCGGGTGGGGCCTGATCGGGGTGGGCGGGCCCGTCCAGTGGATACCCGAGGCACGCGGCGACCTGTTCGCCATCCTCATGAGCGCGCTCGGCATCTTCACCCTGGTCGTGACCGTGTACCTGTTCCTGCGCCCGGCTGAGCCCAGGGCCCGGCTGGGCCGGGCGGACGAGGCGCGGGTCAGGGAACTGCTCGGCAAGCACGGCGACCGGGACTCGCTCGGGTACTTCGCGCTGCGCGACGACAAGAGCGTGATCTGGTCGCCCACCGGCAAGGCGTGCGTCTCCTACCGCGTCGTGTCCGGCGTCATGCTGGCCAGCGGCGACCCGATCGGCGACCCGGAAGCCTGGCCCGGGGTCATCGGCCCGTTCCTGGACGAGGCGGCCCGGCACGCCTGGGCGCCGGCCGTGATGGGCTGCAGCGAGCTGGGCGCGGAAGTGTGGTGCCGCGAGGGTAACCTGACCGCCCTGGAGCTCGGCGACGAGGCGGTCGTCAACGTGGCCGACTTCAGCCTGTCCGGCCGGTCCATGCGCAACGTCCGGCAGATGGTCAACCGGGTGGCCAAGCACGGCTATGTGGCCGAGGTCCGCCGGGTGGGGGACATCCCGCCGCGGGAGCTCGACGCCATCGTGCGGGCCGCCGACTCCTGGCGGGGCAGCCAGACCGAGCGCGGCTTCTCGATGGCGCTGGGGCGGATCGGCGCCCCCGGCGACGAGAACTGCGTGCTGGCCACGGCCACCGAGGACGGGGTCATCCGGGCCGTGCTGCAGCTCGTCCCGTGGGGCGCCGACGGCCTGTCCCTGGACCTGATGCGCCGGGACAAGGCCGCCCAGCCCGGGCTGAACGACTTCCTCATCGCCGAGACGATCAAGGCCGCCCCTGGCCTGGGCGTGAAGCGGATCTCGCTGAACTTCGCGGTCTTCCGGGCCGCCCTTGAGCGCGGTGAGCGGATCGGCGCCGGCCCGGTGCTGCGGGCCTGGCGGTCGGTGCTGATCTTCCTGTCCAAGTGGTTCCAGATCGAGTCCCTGTACAAGTTCAACGCCAAGTTCTGCCCGGTCTGGCAGCCGCGGTTCTTCGTGTTCCCGAGCAGCAGGGACGCGCCGCGGATCGCGGTGGCCGCCCTGGAGGCCGAGGCGTTCCTGGTCTGGCCGCGGCTCGAGCTGCGCCGGATCGCCCGCAAGCTCGGCCTGGCCAAGGTCAAGCACCAGCTGCGCCGCGCCCCGGTACCGCAGCGTTGACCACGCTGCCCGGCCTGCCCAGCGCGGACCGGACCCTGGTGATGGGCGTCGTGAACGTGACGCCCGATTCGTTCTCCGACGGCGGCCGGTGGTTCGGGGCGGACGCGGCCGTCAAGCACGGCCTGGACCTGGTGGCCCAGGGCGCCGACATCGTGGACGTCGGCGGCGAATCCACCCGGCCCGGCGCCCAGCGGGTCTCCGAGGAGGAGGAACTGCGGCGCATCGGGCCGGTCGTCACCGAGCTGGTCAAGGCGGGCGTGCCGGTCTCCATCGACACCATGCGGGCCGCGGTGGCCGCCTTCGCGGTGCAGGCCGGGGCCACGCTGGTCAACGACGTGAGCGGCGGCCTGGCCGACCCGGACCTGCCGCGTCTGGTGGCCGCGGCGGGGGCGGGCTACGTGGTCGTGCACTGGCGCGGGCACAGCCAGGACATGTACTCGCGCGCCGTCTACGCCGACCTGGTCGGCGAGGTCCGCGACGAGCTCAGCCGCCGCATCGAGGCGGTGGTGGCCGCCGGGGTCGACCCGGAGCGCATCGTGGTCGACCCGGGCCTCGGCTTCGGGAAACGGCCGGAGCACAACTGGCCGCTGCTGACCCACCTGGCCGATATCGCCCGGCTCGGCGGACGGACCTTCCCGGTCCTGGTGGGCGCGTCCAGGAAGCGGTTCCTCGGCCTGCTGCTGGCCGGCCCGGACGGCACGCCGCGGCCCTTCGGCGAATGCGACGGGGCCACCGTGGCCATCTCGGCGCTGGCCGCCACGGCGGGGGCCTGGTGCGTCCGCGTGCACGAGGTGCCGGCCAACGCCGACGCGGTACGGGTGGCGGCCGCGTGGCGCGCCGCCGCGGCCCGCCCGGAGTGACCATGCCAGCGCGCGCGGTGCTCTCGCTCGGGGCCAACCTGGGTGACCGGCTGGGTACCCTTCAGGGATGCGTGCAAGCCATCGCCCGGCTCCCGGACACTGACGTGCTGGCCATCTCGCCGGTCTACGAAACGGCCCCGGTGGGCGGGCCGGCCCAGCCGGACTACCTCAACGCCGTGCTGATCCTCCAGACTGGCCTGCCGCCGGGTGACCTGCTCGAGGCGGCCCATCGCATCGAGGCGGACTTCGGCCGGGTCCGGGCCGGACGATTCGGCCCGCGGACGCTCGACATCGACCTCATCAGCTACGCCGGCCAGGTCAGCGACGACCCGGTGCTGACCCTGCCGCACCCCCGGGCGCACGAGCGGGCCTTCGTGCTCGCGCCGTGGCACGACATCGATCCCGGCGCCGAACTGCCCGGCCGCGGAGCGGTCGCCCCGCTGCTGGCCGGCCTGGACCGTGACGGCGTACGCCAGGTGCCCGGTGCGGCCTTGCGGGAGCCGGCGCCATGAGACCGACCCGGACCTCCACGCTGGTGATCGTCGCCGTGGTCTGCGCGGTGCTGGCCTGGCTGCTGCTCAAGTCGGTCTACACGCGCCTGCCGCCGCTGCCCTGGACCGGGGTGCCGGCCCTCCTGGTGGCCGCGCTGGCCGAGGCCTGGACCGGGCGGGACCTGCAGAACCGGATCGCCGGGCGGCGCGGCCTGAAGCCGGCCGCGCCGCTGTTCGTGTCCCGGATGGTGGCGCTGGCCAAGGCCAGCGCGCTGGCGGGCGCGGCGATCGCGGGCCTGGCGGCCGGTTTCGCCATCTACCTGAGCGGCTCGCTGAACGCGCCGGTGCCGCGCCAGGACGCGCTGACCGCCGCGATCACCGCGGCGGCCGCGGTCGTGCTGGCCTGCGCCGCGCTCTACCTCGAGTACTGCTGCCGGGTGCCGAACGCCCCCGACCGCGACCAGGCCGACGACCCGGCCCGCCTGTCCTGACCGCCTCCGATCCGCCGCGGCTGGTCACCCGGCCCCTGCTGATCAGGTTCGTGTCCGTCCTGGGGGGCGCGGCCAGCTTCTACCTGCTGCTGTCGACCGTGCCCGAGTACGCCCGGGCAACGGGGGCCAGCGCGGGCACGGCGGGCCTGACCACTACCGCGCTCACCTTGTCCAGCGTGGCCGCGTACCTGGTGGCGCCCCGCCTGATCGCCCGCTACGGGTACCGGCCGGTGCTCGCGGCCGGCCTGGCCGCGCTCGGCGCGCCCGCGCTGCTGCTGGCCGTCCCGCCCGGCACCGGGGCCGACCTCGCGGTCATCATGGCCGTCTGCGCCGTTCGCGGCGTCGGCTTCGCCGTCACCTGCGTGGCGGGCTACGCGCTGACCGTCACGCTCATCCCGCCGCAACGGCGCGGCGAAGGCCTGGCCCTGGTCGGCGTGGTGAGCGGCGTGCCGTCGGTGATGTGCCTGCCGCTGGGCGTCTGGCTGGCCGCCCACGCGGGTTACCGGCCCGTGTTCCTGGCGGGCGGGGTGGCCGCGCTGGCCGGGCTGGTCTCGGTCCCGTGGCTCCCGCGGCCCGGGCGAGCCGGGCGAGCCGGAGGAGCGTCCACCGGGATCCTGGCCGCGCTGCGCGCCCCGGCCCTGAACCGCCCGGCGCTGACCTTCGCGGCGGCCGCGATGGCGACCGGGATCATCGTCACCTTCCTGCCGCTGGCGGTCGCGCCGGCCGCCGGCGACGTGGCCGCACTGGCCCTGCTCGTCCAGCCCGCCGCCGCCCTCGGCGGCCGCTGGCTGGCGGGCCGGTACGGCGACCGGCGCGGGCCCGCCGGGCTCATGGCGCCGGGCGTGCTCCTGGCCGCGGCCGGGGTGCTGACCCTGAGCCTGATCTCCGTCCCGGCCGCGGTGATCGCCGGGGCGGCGGGGTTCGGGGCCGGGTTCGGCGTCACCCAGAACGCGAGCCTGACGCTGATGTACGACCGGGTCCCCGAGTCCGGCTACAGCGCGGTGGGCGCCCTGTGGAACCTGGCCTACGACGGCGGCATGGGCCTGGGCGCGGCCGGCTTCGGCCTGCTGGCCGTCCACACCGGCTACCCCATCGCCTTCGCCCTGACCGCCGCCGCCCTGCCCACAATCCTGGCGCTGGCCCGCCCCGGCGCAGCCCGCGGCCCGGACCTGCCCGCGCGGACGCCGTAAGCGCGCAGCACGGCCCGTTCGGCCCAGAATCTGCGCCCTACGGCCCCGCACCTCAGCTCGGAGGTCCGCCGGGGCTCCGGCGCCCTTCGTATGGCTATCCTGGGTCCGCAACCGTCCGGTACCCGTGAGGACTGGAACGCACGATGAACCCTGAATTTCCCGCCCGCCCGCAGCCGGCGCCGCACCCGGCCCGGCTGGCCGTCGGCGTCATCGGCGCGGGCCGGGCCGGCACCGCGCTCGGCGCGGCGCTCGCCCGCGCCGGGCACGCGGTGGTCGCCGCCGCCGCGGTGTCGGAGGCCTCCGTGGCCCGGGCCCGCGCCGCCTTTCCCGGCGCCGTCATCACCGACCCCCGCCAGGTTCTCGACCGGGCCGACCTGGCCCTGCTCACCGTGCCCGACGACACGCTGCCGGGTCTGGTGACCGGGCTGGCCGAGACCGAAGCCGCGCTGGAGGGGCGCCTGCTCGTGCACGCCAGCGGCCGTCACGGCCTGGCCGTGCTCGAGCCCGCGGCCCGCCGCGGCGGGCTGCCGCTCGCGCTGCATCCGGTGATGACGTTCACCGGGCGCAGCGACGACGTGGACCGGCTGCGGGGCACCTGCTTCGGGGTCACCGCGCCCGACGTGCTCCGGCCCGCGGCCGAGGCCCTGGTGATCGAGATGGGCGGCGAGCCGGTGTTCATCGCCGAGGAACACCGCGACCTGTATCACGCGGCGCTCGCGGGCGCGGCCAACCACCTGATCACGCTGGTGGCCCAGGCCGAGGACCTGCTCCGCGCGGCCGGGGTGGCGGACCCGGCCCGCCTGCTCGGGCCGCTGCTGTCCGCCGCCCTGGACAACGCGCTGCGGTTCGGTGACGCGGGCCTGACCGGCCCGGTCGCCCGCGGCGACGCCGACACCGTGGCCGCGCACGTGTCCGCGCTGGACGCCGAGCCGTCGGCCTCGCCGGCCGCGGTCGCGGCCTACATCGCCATGGCCCGGCTGACCGCCGACCGCGCGCTGGCCACCGGCCTGCTCAAGCCGGCCGACGCCGAACGCCTGCTCGGCGTCCTCGGCGGCCGCCCGTGAGCTCCCCGGCGCTGCTGCGCACCAAGGCCGAACTGGCCGCCGCGCGTCCCGCCCTGCCCGCCCCGGTGGTCCTGGTGCCCACCATGGGCGCGCTGCACGCCGGGCACCGCGCCCTGCTGCGGGCGGCCCGGGCCGCGGCCGGCCCGGACCCCTCGGCCGGCAGCGTGATCGTGTCGGTCTTCGTCAACCCGCTGCAGTTCCGGCCCACCGAGGACCTGGACCGGTACCCGCGGACGCTGGAGGCCGACCTGGCCATGTGCGCGGAGGAGGGAGTGCGCGCGGTCTTCGCGCCGTCGGCCGCCGAGATGTACCCCGGCGGCCGGCCCGAGGTGCGGGTGGACCCGGGCCCGATGGGCCAGGGGTTCGAGGGCGAGTTCCGGCCCGGCTTCTTCGGCGGCGTGCTGACCGTGGTGCTCAAGCTGTGCCACCTGGTCCGCCCCGACGTCGCGGTGTTCGGGGAGAAGGACGCGCAGCAACTCGCGCTGGTCCGCCGCCTGGTCAGCGACACCGACCTGGGCCTGGTGATCGAGCCCGTGCCGACCGTGCGCGACCCGGACGGGCTGGCCACCTCGAGCCGGAACCGGTTCCTGTCCCCGGCCGACCGGGCGCTGGCCCTCACCCTGCCGCGCGCGCTGCGGGCCGGAGCGGCCCGGGCCGGCGCGGGGGCGGCCGCCGTGCTGGCCGCCGCGCGGGAGGTCCTGCTCGCCGAGCCCGCGCTGGCCGTGGACTACGTCGCGGTGGTCGATCCGCGCACGTTCGGCCCGGCCGGGCCCGGGCCCGCGCTGATCGTGGCCGCGGCCACCGCGGGCGGCACGCGGCTGATCGACAACGTGCCGGTCGTGCTGCCCCCCGATGGCCGGGCCGGCCCGGATAACCGGAACAGGGAGAGGGATTTCCGCGGTGCTGCTGACCATTGACATCGGGAACACCAATACGGTGCTCGGGGTATTCGACGGCGACCGGGTCATTGACCACTGGCGGATAGCCACGGTCCCGGACCGGACCGCGGATGAGCTCGCCGTGGTGCTGCACGGCCTGCTGGGGCGCAGCACGGCCTTTACCGAACGGGAAATTCACGGCATTTCGCTGTGCTCGACCGTGCCGTCGGTGCTGCACGAGATGCGGGAGATGTGCCGGCGCTATTACGGTGACCTGGCCACGGTCATCGTGGAGCCGGGCGTAAAGACGGGCGTGCCGGTGCGCACCGACAACCCCAAGGAAGTGGGCAGCGACCGGATCATGAACTCGCTCGCGGCGGTGCACCTTTATGGCGGCCCGGCGATCGTGGTGGACTTCGGGACCTCGACCAACTTCGACGCGGTCAGCGCGCGGGGCGAGTTCGTCGGCGGCGCGCTGGCCCCCGGGATCGAGATATCCGTGGACGCCTTGTCCCGCCGGGCGGCTCAGCTGCTCAAGGTCGAATTGACCAGGCCGCCCCGGGTGGTGGGCAAGAACACGGTGGAGGCACTGCAAAGCGGCATCATTTACGGGTTCGCCGCCCAGGTGGAGGGAATTGCCACCCGGATGGCCCGTGAGCTTTCTCCCGACGACCCGGATGCCGTGACCACGATCGCCACCGGCGGGCTGGCGCCACTGGTCCTGGGCGAGGTCAGCGTCATCGACGCCTACGAGCCGTGGCTCACCCTGATCGGCCTCCGGCTCGTCTACGAGCGGAACACGGAGTCTTTCGGCTAGCCGATCCGGACCGCGCCGACGTAAGCGGCCCAGTACACCGGCTCGACCCGGACCGTCTCGCCGAAGTCCGGGGCGTCGATCATCAGGCCGTCGCCCAGGTAGATCCCCACGTGCGAGATGTCGGCGAAGAAGAACACCAGATCGCCGGGCTCCAGATCGGCCCGCGGGATATGCACGCCGGAGTTCCACAGATCCCCGGTGTAGTGCGGCAGCGTGATCCCTTCCTGTGCGAAGGCCCA
>Ga0335072_10016944_pt1 | contig 10318 bp, 4 predicted proteins | sample Lox_Sample_21_FD_206725 | JGI IMG/M metagenome (GOLD analysis project Ga0335072, IMG submission 206725) | Soil microbial communities from Loxahatchee National Wildlife Refuge, Florida, United States - Lox_Sample_2.1 | ecosystem: Environmental > Terrestrial > Soil > Wetlands | place: USA: Florida...
CCACGAATCGAACCGATGCCCGATTCCCTGGAGACATCGGCGAAGGTACCGTCGCCGTTGTTGCGGTAGAGGGAATGGACAGGAAAGGGAAGCCCGCTCGGACCGCAGTTGACGGGCACACCCTCAAAGTTGCAGTTCGGCATTTGCAGGTTGGGTTTCGGCAGCGTCTCGAACGTCACGTCCGTATAGTTCGCTACGAAGAGATCGAGATGCCCGTCGCGGTCGTAATCGACGAAGGTACATCCGCTGCCGAAGTGGGGATGGACGTTCCGCAGTCCCGCTTTCTCCGTCACGTCGGTGAAGGTACCGTTGCCATTGTTGTGCATCAGCCGGTTCTGGCCATAGGCGGTGAGGAACAGGTCCTCGAAACCGTCGTTGTCGTAATCGCCGACGCAGACGCCGGTCTCCCAGCCTGCACTCGTGAGGCCGGCGTGTGCGGTCACATCGCGAAAGGTGCCGTCGCGATTGTTGTGATACAGCCGCGTGCCGCCGCCTTCCGGAACGCGGTCTTCATAGCGGCCGCCGACAATCAGCACGTCCATCCATCCATCGTTGTCGTAGTCGAAGAAGGCGCAGCCGCCGCCCATCACTTCGATGATGTAGGTCGCCTGCTTCGGATTTCCGTAGGGAATGATCTGCGTCAGGCCGGCGGACGCGGCGACATCGACGAAGCGCGAGAACGAGGATGTCGTTCCGCTCAAAGGAGCGGCAGCAGAGAAGCGCGTCAGCAGAGAAGCGCCGCAGAGAGCGGAAGCCGCCTGCAGCAGCGACCGTCGCGTCATCGGTTGTCTGCCGGAACGGTTCATGCCGGTGCAGAGCATCGGAGCTCCGGCAGCAGAGGCTCGCCAGCGGCAGAAGTCTCCACTTAGCGCTGCGCCTCCATTTCGTCGACCTTCTGCAACAGCGCTTTGGCTCCTGCATTCTCCGGCTCAAGCTCGAGCAGATGATGAAGCGCCTGCCGCGCCTCCGGCCACTTCGACTGCAGGCACAAGGAGGCCGCAAGGTTCAGCCACGCCTTTGTGAATCCGGGGTCGGCCTGCACAGCAAGCTGAAATTCGCTGATCGCGGCGTCGGTATTGCCCTCACTCGCATCGATGTACCCAAGCTGGTTCTGCGCGAGTGCCATGTGCGGATCAAGCCTGAGTGCCTGCTGCAGCGCCGCACGCTCACCCGCACGATCGCCGCTCTTGTCCAGCGCCATGGCCAGCTTATAGGCCAGCACGGGCTCCTGCGGATCGAGAGCCAGCGCTTCGCGATAATCCTCCACCGTCTGCTGCAGATTGCCGGTGGTTTGGGCCTGGTCTCCCTGCTGCGCTTTGTCCGCTGCCTGCGCGCGTGCGGCCTGTGCATGCAGAAGCTGCTGATAGATCTGCGCCTGCTGCTGCGCTCCAGCATCATCGCCCAAACCCCGCAAAGCCGTCGAGAGCGCTACGTGGACATCGGGACTATCGAGCCCGAGCGCAATCGCCCGCTCGAACTCCCTCTTCGCAGCTGCGTAGCTGCCGGCAGCCACCAGGATCTCTCCCAGCCGGTAATGCGTATCGGCAGAATCCGGCTTCTCCGCAATGGACCGGCGCAGATAGCCCTCCGCGATCCCATTTGCGTCGTTCTGCTGGTACAGAATTCCCGTAAAGTAGAGCAGCTCCCAGTCGCGCGGCCAGGTGGCAAGAAGTCTGCGCGCTACGGTCTCGGCTGAGGGATCGTGCGCCAGCACCAGAGCCTGCAGGTACAACACCTGCACGGGGCGGTAGCCGGGATTCTGCCGGGCAAAAGGCGAGAGGACCGCCAGCGCATCCTGGAAGCGGCTCTGCAGGATCAGGACGCCTGAAAGCGCCTCGCACACGGCGAGCGATGCCGGGTGCGCCTGGAGCTGGCGTCGCAGCAGTTCGGCGGCATTTTCCGGCAGGCCGGACCGGGTGTAGGCGACCGACAGGTTGACCGCCAGGCTATCCGTAAAAACAGGGGAAGACCGGAGCGGCTCCAGCAGCGCAATCACCGCACCATAATTGCGATCACCGAGCAGCTCGCGGCTGAGGCCGTCCAGCGCAGGCGTCGAAGTGGGATCGTCTGCCAGCGCGAGCCGCCACTGTAACTCCGCTCCCCGCGGGTTACCGCTTCCTTCCATTGCCGCGGCCAGCGTCGCATGCGACTGCGATGCGTGCGGTTCCAGGCGAAGCGAATCCTCGAGCGGTTCAACAGCTTCTGAAAATTTCCCTTCCGAGTACAGGCTCAGACCCAGCAGGTAAAGATCGCGCGCCGAGGCCGGCTGCAGCACCGAGGCTCGGCGAAAGGCGTCCGCCGCACAGGAAAACTGCTTTCGATCCGCATACCACTGGCCAAGCTCGGCATACACGGCTGCATCCGGAGACGCGCGGAGGCGAACGGCCATCGATCGCGGAGGCGTGCATACTCCCCAGGCAGCCTGAGCGACGGCAAACGACAGCAGGATCTCCAGGAGCGTTTGCGCGACCTGATCCACCCTCCGCATCCGACGCAGTATAACGCCGATTCCACGGCACGGAATCCTGCTAAGGACGGTTGCATGGTCACGACCCCGCTGCTATCGACTGCGCAGAAGACCTGATCTGGTGTTCTCCTCGGGAGCGCCACGCTGGGCCATCAGGGCGTCTCCGGCCATGAGTGCCGTGGGTAGCGGCGCATCAGCTCCCGGCGGACTTGCGGATAAAGTCGTTGCCAGAACCCTGCGAGATCGGTGGTCGTCTGCACCGGTCGGTGATTCGGGGCGAGCAGATGGATCACGAGCGGCGTACGGTCGCGCCCAATCCGAGGCGTCTCATGCATGCCAAAGAAGTCCTGGAGCCGGGAAGCGATCCATGGTGGTCTTCCCTCTCCATAGTGAATTCTGGTTTGCCGCCCGCTCTGCAGGCGTACTGAGGTCGGCGCAAGGTCCTGAAGCTCTCGGGCACCGGCCTGCTGCTCGAGGATGGTGATGAGATTCTTCGCTGCGCTCCGTAGATCAGCAAAGCTAAGGATGCCCCTGCATAATTCCTGCACCGTCTGGCGCAGGTCTGGCTTCTGCAAGCCCGCGAATTCCACCCTCGCAAGAAAAGAATCGAGCTGATCGCGGTCGACGAATCGCTCCATTCCGGCGTCCATTGCATTCCTGGCAAGCAACTCGGCGGCCGCCTCCATGTCCGGATTCAAATCGCGCGACTCCTGGATCACCAACTCGTCGTACAACAATGCGCTGGCAGCTTCCACTCGCTCAGCGCCGCGATTCCAGGTCAGGCGATCCTCCTCGCGGATGCGCTCGGGAAACAGATCGAGCAGCCACTCGGGTTCAATCCGCGCCACCATTCGAACAAGCGGCACCGGATTCTCCGCACGGTCTTCGGCGTCCACAGCAACCATGAATGGGTATCCAGGTGATTCTCCCCGAACTTCTGCCGATCCGCCGTTCGACAGCAGCAGCTGATGGTCCGCACGCAACTTCGCCACGCGATCCGGAAATCCCGCCAGGACAGATTTGAGAAGAGCGTCCTCTCCGTGAAGCTTCCGCTCGGAAGGCCCGACCAGGCGACGCAGTTGCGAGATCTGCTGCTGCAGCCTGGGATCGTGACGCCGGTCCATGGCGCCCAAAAGCTCATTCGTTCCCCAATCGAGATCCGCCCCAAGCACGGCTGCCGCTGCGATGCCCTCCTCCGCAATGCCCTGTTCGATCGCGGAAGACAGAATGCGCGAGAGCCGGGGAGGTAGGGGAAAGCGTGCCAACTGACGTGCAGCATCGCCGGCGGCGCCCAATCGATTCAGCAGCGATTCGGCCCTTGCCAGGGAACCGTCCGGTGGTGCATCGAGCCACTCGATCTCTCGGCCGGCATCAATCCGCATGGCTCGCAGGGCCAGACAAAGCTGGGAAAGATCGCTGCGCAGAATTTCCGGCGTGTCCTGGTCCGGCCGACGCTGGTAATCCTCGACGGTGTAGGTTCGTACTACCTGGCCCGGGCCAGTGCGACCCGCACGACCGGCGCGCTGTTGCGCGGAAGCTTTGCTGATGCGGCCGACGCGCAGCGTTTGAAAGCCGGTCCACGGCGACCACGACGCCAACCGCGCCAGGCCACTGTCGATCACCGCTGTGACCCCATCGATCGTGATCGAGCTTTCCGCCACATTCGTGGACAAAATGAGCTTCCGCTGCGATGCGGGTGCAACGGCGCGGTCCTGCTCTTCGGGCGTCAGGCTTCCGTGCAGAGGAAGCGCCAGAAGTCCCGCACGCCGCGAAATCTCCTCGCACGCTTTCATCGTTCTTCGAATCTCGGCAGCGCCAGGAAGAAAAGCCAGGATATCCCCCGCAGTGCTCTCCCTCAGCAGGATTTCCAGAGCTGACCGCATCTGCACTTCCAGAGGCTCTGGCGAGTAAGCAAGGTGCGAGATCGACAAATCGAACAATCGGCCCTCGGACCGAATCACGGGACATCCGTTGAGGTAGCGAGCGACCAGATCTGTTTCCAGCGTCGCCGACATCACCACGATCCGCAGATCGGGCCGTCGCCGTTGCAGACGTTTGAGCAAAGCGAGCGCCAGGTCGCCGTCAAGGTGCCGCTCATGAAACTCGTCGAGCACAACCGCCCCAACCCCCTTCAACTCCGGATCGGAGGTGAGGCGACGTGTCAGCACTCCTTCTGTAACAAATCGCAAACGAGTGCGCGGCCCCGCGAACGTCTCGAATCGCACCTGATATCCGACGGTCGCTCCAACCTTCTCCCCCATTTCCTGGGCTACCCGTCGCGCCGCCATGCGCGCGGCAATCCGCCGGGGCTCCAGAACGACCACTTCGCCCGCGACCAAATCGAGCATCGCGGGAGGGACACGGGTCGTTTTGCCCGCTCCCGGAGGAGCCTCAATCACCAGATTCGGAGCTTGTTGGAGCGACGCCGCGATGCCGGGCAGGATCGCATCGATGGGGAGTACAGGTTTGCGGCTCACCGGTTCTCATCGAAGCATGCGGCAGAACCGAACGTCAATCTCGTCTCGGGAGGGGTCTTTTCGCCTCCCCTCACGCTCAGGTCGACCCTTCCGATTTCTCAGCGTCCTGCTACGGCCTGATGGCACCCTGCCAGGTCGTACCGAGAACGGAATATAGGTAGGCTGCACGCGCGGGGAGCCGGATATCGGCGATGGGTTTCGGGTCTCCGGGGGCGAGGAGCCACCAGGCGAGCGGTGCCTGCGTGATGTCGTATCCGGCCTCGTGCATGAGGTCGAGGCTGACGCGTCCGGTCTGCTCTTCCTGCTGACGCAAATCGTGCGCTTCGGTAACGCCATTCGCCACCAGCGTACCCGGAATGCCGAACGCCAGGATTTCGCCGGTGTCGATGGCCGCATCCCTGGCAAAGCGCTTTTTGGTTGGCCGAACGCCAATATCCATTCTTGAATCCTGGGCTTCGATTTCGATCGCGATGGCGTCGGCAAGAACGGCAGCCAGCTGCGCGTCATTCTGCAGTCGCTCGACGATCTGGTGCGGGACAAGAATGATGCCGCTGGGAAGGGCGAGAGCTTGTTCCAGGAACGGATCGCCTGCGGTGACCTGGAATCGGAAGTTGATGCGGATGGGATCGGAGGCAGAGAGAGAGAGCTGGCATGCAGGGATCAGCCGATGCCCAATGGCGGAAACACGAGCCTCCATCGCCGCGTCGGGCCAGGCGGGGATTTTTTTGGCATTCGCTCCGATAAGCGCTTCCGTGAAGGGATGACCCTGCGCAGTGGTTTGGGAGGGGTCGTAGTCCGTTCTCGCGCGTTCGGCTGCGGCTGACGACGACATGAGGTCCGGCGTGAACCAGGCGGTGCTGGCGTGGACCCTGCCGTCCGGCAGCTCGATGCCCTTGTAGTCGAGCCAGATATCAGGACGGATATCGCTAAGGCTGTGGAGCGGTGCGCCGAACTTCAGTTTTGTGTCATTCGTGATGAGGATCGTGTAACCATCGGCGCGCACCTCTGTTGACTGGGTTGATCGCGAGAGAACAGCTTCGACGATGCCGTAGCTGGCGAACTCTTTCGGGGAGGCCCGCTTGACGATGAGGCGGTCTGCAACGAGGGCGTGCTGCTTCCTTTTCCAGCTGCCGAAGATCTCCATCGGCATGCCGAGGTATGGTGTAGGCTGCGGACACCCGGAGGTAAAAGCCTGGCTTGGCGCAGGCGCCGTCAGCGTGTGTGCCGTGCACAGAATGTGCCAGCCATTGATGTCGAAATCGGTGGCAGAAGCGACGCGGGTGACGTAGCCGGTGAGGTCCGGATCCTGACCATCCTGCGAAAACGCTGTTGAGGCAAGGCAGAGCAGCAGACAAAGAACAGGGCCCTTCATGGCGACCAGTGTAGGGCACAGCACGGCGTCCGGGGAATACCCCGGGACCCTCGGGCGAGTTCTCGCTCGGCTTAGGATCCCGGCTGGCTTGTCTCACTCATGCACATGCAGTGCCGCGACTCGTGTATTGCTGGTGCCGCCGCGAACAAAGTCACTGCTGAGGAGAACCTCGAAGTTATGAAGCTTGCCGACTCTATCCGTGGCTGCACGAATTACTGGCTGCCATAACTTGTCGTTAGTGAAGAAATTGAGAGCACCGTAGGTCGTTCCCATGGTCGTGCCTTCGATGATCAGCACTCGCCCCGTGCCCTGCAGGTTATCTGTGAGGGCAACCAGCGTATACGCTTTTGTGCCATCCTGCCGGTCATATACGTACTGCTTCTGCTCGCCCGCCCTGGGAGCCCGGTTGCTGACGTAGTACACGTCGTGGATGTAATCCCAACGTACACCGAAATCCAATGCAGGCTGGTAGAGGGTCACCCATGGGTTGAAAGTACTGGAGCCGATCAGAATCAGATTGTTGTTGTGGGTATTCGCAACCACCATGTCCCTTGCGTAGCAGATTTCAATCCAGTCGTCCCACGCCGGCTGGCCCATCCATTCAGGGACGCGCGCCAGATCGGAGACCATGCGCAGATCCGCCATGGGCGTTATGGATCGCACACTCAGCGGAACATCATTATGGTGGGGTGGCCGGCTGTCCGTTATCTGGCTTTGGTAGTTCTGATTGGTGTAATCGCTCAAGGAGACGCTTCGCTGCTCCCATGCGGTGTAGATATCGAGGGCAGCGTCGCCGGGTACGATGAAGGTCCTGCGTCCGGGAGTAAACAGAGCGCGCCAGAGGCTCGGAGGACCGAACGGTTGCAGAGCCTGCTGCGCCCCGGGCTGTGGCTGCGGCAGCGAACGAAAATGCTGATAGACAAGTAAGGGCAGCGCGATCGCCAGGGATACGCAGGCGAGTACAGCCAGCCGTGCCGCTGGCGGCCAGGGAAGACGGCCAGGGGCCTTCGTTCTTTTCGCGTCGGAGTCAGGAAGCAGCGGCGCTTCGTGCGTGGACGAGAGGTCGAAAGCGCCGGAGGCCATACCATCGGCGTCCGCATTCCGGAATGTGCCCACATAGCTCCCCTTGGGCACTCCCATCCGCAGTGGATTGTCCTTGCCTTCCTCGCGATAATAAAGGTCGAGCCGCTCCCGCAGGTGCCGGGCGGTCACCCGTACAATCGTGTCTTCGGTTGAGTTGTAGCCGGGCGGCCGCTGGAAGACGCGAATGCCGATTTGCTGTTCCGTCAGGGCGTTGAGCCGGCCCTTGATGGAGCATTCGCCGATGTACTCCAGCAAATCCCTGAGACGCAAAGCCCTGGAGAAGGTTCGGCTGCCGAGTATGCGCTCCAGTTCAGCGCGGCACAAGTCGGGTGAAAGGGTCGCGGAATCTTCCGTAGCTGCTTGTAAGCTCACAGACATAACCGCAGACAGGGATCATTCTCGGAAAAGGCTGAGGGTGAAAGCCGCGAATCAAAACAACTCATTTTACACGTTCACGATAGCCCAGGGCCTGAACGGCGGTCGTCGGGACTTTTTGCCGTCCGGACCGGATGCACCGGGACTGCAAAGAATGTCTCCAGGCAAATTCCTCCAGGGTTAAGCAACTGATAAGCCGCAGGTTGACCGGCGCAACTCAGGAACGAAGGGCTACCCGGCATTTCCGGCTACCGGGCAGGGAAGCGCCGGTCATGAAAAAGAGCCAATACGGGACCCGCTGCTTACACATCGGCGCGGCACTTCCTGGTGCGAAACACCTTTCTCCCGTGAAATTCACCTCGTCGAACCTCCGGCCAAATAGGGTTTCTGGTGAATTCTCCTTTCGCGTGAGTGTGCTCGCTGTTTAGGGTGGGCGCCGGTAATGGTTCGATGCACGGTCCGACGTGGCCTGAACTTTCCCCGTCACCCTTATTTGGCAAAAAGAAGAACGCAAGCGTGCCATCCGAGACGCAGGGAAGAAGGTGCGAATGACCCTGGACGGCCCGCGCTATCGCGATACAACTTTCCGGAGGCTACACGATGTGGAGCATGAAAGAGCGGACAAGCGGCTTTGGGCGAAAACGCACCCGGCTGCAGACCTTCCTGGGAATCGCTTTGAGTATTTCTGCAGCTTCATTTCTGACCTCTGCGGCGAATGCGCAGACCTCGACAGGTGAGTTGTCGATCGCCGTCACCGATACGACGTCCGCCATGGTGCCGGGAGCGAGCGTCTCGATTACAGGTGCGACGACCAATAACCTCGTTCGCGCACTAAAAACGAACGCGGCGGGACTGGCGGAAGCTCCTCTGCTGCCGCCGGGCACCTACAACGTCACGGTTTTGGCAACCGGCTTTAAGAGAAGCAGCCGGACCGGGATTCTCGTCAATGTCGGCCAGACCGCGGATATACGCATCCAGTTGGAGCCGGGGACAGCCGAGGAAACTGTCACCGTCACCGGCGGCGCTCCGCTCATCCAGGATAAGACTTCCAGTCTGAACGAAGTCATCGAGTCGCACCAGATGCTTGCGCTTCCCCTCAACGGGAGGAGCTACCTGAGCATCGCCAATCTCACAGCCGGAGCGATCCCGACGGTGGGGTCGAAAGACTCCTCTTTCAATTCCTACGGCAATTCCGGTTTGCAGAATGCCTTCCTCCTGGATGGTGCCCGGAACGTGAACTATATTCGCGGACTCGACAATTACCAGCGCGATATGGTCCGGCCGCCGCTCGACGCCATTGCGGAATTTTCTGTCGATACCAGCAACTACTCATCTGAATACGGCAACTCTGCCGGCGCCGTCGTCAACGCAATCACCAAAAGCGGCACGAACCAGATTCACGGATCGGCCTACGAATTCTTTCAGAACTACGACATGAACGCCGCTAACTTCTTTGCGTTAGCAGGACAGAAACCGCTGGAAGTTCAGAATCAATACGGCGGCTCCCTGGGGGGACCGATCCGGAAGGATCGTGCCTGGGTCTTCGGCGCTTATGAGCGCCTGGATAACCATACTGACCAGGTGAATCAGTCGGTGGTTCCTACCCTGGCAAACCGGCAGGGCATTTTTGGGTCAACGCCCATCTATGATCCCTTCAGCACCACCCAGGTGGGCGGGCAAACGGTTCGTCAGCAATTCCTGAATAACACCATTCCTTCCGGCGACATCAGTCCCATTACGTCGACGATTCTCAACGATTATCCGCAGCCCAATGTCCCCGGCTCCAACGACTTGTACGAGTACAACTCGCCGCAGATTAATTCGAGCAACAATGGCGTTGTACGCGGGGATGTTCAACTCACTCCAAAAGATTCGATGTTCCTGCGAGGATCAATCGACTGGGATTCGCTGTTGGGAGCAGCAGCGCTTCCCCTGCCCACAAATACTCCTGTTCTCCGTACCATCCACAACACGGGTATCGGCTATGGGTATACGCGCACCTTCAGCAACACTCTCGTGAACGAGGCGCGATTTGCCTATACGACCATCAATCTCTCGTCCAATGCAACGCAGCCGCTGAACGCCATCATTCCGGGCGCGCTCACGTCCTATATCAACAGCAGTACTCCGCAATTTGGGATTAGCGGATATGCGACGGTCGGGGCGCAAGCGGCCTGCTGCACCAATTCGCCGCTGCATAAGACGAGCGGTGTCTGGGATATTTCCGACAACATCTCGAAGGTGCTGGGCCGGCACACGCTGAAGTTCGGAGGAGAACTTCTGCTGATACGGACCAGTACGGAAGCGGCGTCCACTTCGCGTGGATCGTTCGGCTTCTCCGGCGTCTTCACCGAGGATGTTCAGAGTCGTGCGAAGACAGGAAGTCCGGTGGCTGACTTTCTTCTCGGCACGGCCAACTCGGTGACGCTGGGCAGCAACCTCAACGCTACAGAGCGCGAATGGTACGGCGCCGGCTATCTGCAGGACGATTGGAACTTTACTAAGTCGCTTACCCTGAACCTCGGCGTGCGCTATGAACGTATG
>Ga0335072_10016945_pt1 | contig 10318 bp, 8 predicted proteins | sample Lox_Sample_21_FD_206725 | JGI IMG/M metagenome (GOLD analysis project Ga0335072, IMG submission 206725) | Soil microbial communities from Loxahatchee National Wildlife Refuge, Florida, United States - Lox_Sample_2.1 | ecosystem: Environmental > Terrestrial > Soil > Wetlands | place: USA: Florida...
AGTATCGAAGATGGGGTAGCTCATGGCTCGGGCCGTTCCGTGGATGGATTTCCGCTGCTGGAAGCGATCGAGACTTGCTCAGATCTCTTCTCTCGATTCGGCGGACACGCATTCGCCGTCGGTTTTGCCCTGCCCGCCGATAAACTGCCCGAACTCAAACGCCGATTGAGCGCCCACGCCGCAGAGCGATTGGCTGCCCGCGAACCGGAGCAACTGCTCTACATCCATGCAGAGCTTCCACTCGGCCGGATTACTCCGGTACTTGTCGGATGGCTGCGTAAGTTGGAACCGCTTGGGCATGGAAATCCTGAACCGATTTTTGTAGCCCGCAATGTGCGGTTACTTTCTCCTCTCCGCGTTATGAAGGAGCGTCACATTCGACTCGAACTCGCGCAGGAATCCCCTCAAAGCTCATCTCTTTCTCCGAAAGCATATGGGATTCGCGCTGTGGGTTGGGGAATGGCGTTTCGCGCTGCCGAACTTGGCTTGGTCCAGGGGACCTGCATCGACCTCGCATACCGCATCCGAGAGAACGACCATCCCGAATACGGTGGCATCGAGGTCGAAATCGCAGGCATGGAACTTGCGCGCACCTGACGCAAAAAGGCCCACGGTTTGCCGTGGGCCCCATTTGTCGAAAAAGAAAAGCTCCTCTTACCGGCCTCTTCCTTTCGGTCCTTTGCTCTCATGTTGCGGATGCGATTGCGGCGCCGGACGAGATTGATGCTGAGGCTGCGGACGAGATTCGTTCCGAGGCTGAGACTGCTGATTGCCTCTCTGGAATTCGTTGTTCCGCGGCTGGTTTCGAGGAGTTGCCCGGCTCTGGGACTGCTGCCGCGGTTGCGAACCATACGAATTTCCACGGCCGTTGAACGAACCCTGCTGATGGACGCTATTCGGCGCAGGATGGCTTTCGGCCTGCAGCGGCCTGGCAGTCGCCAGAGTCTGAGGATGACCGCCATTGTTCTTGAAATAGGACGAACGGTTATTCATTGCCTCGTTGGCATGCTGAGTTTGGAACGAAGTCCTTTCCATGTGCTGATCACGATCAGCCATGCGCTCTGCCGGGGTGGGATCGTGGCGGATGCCGCCCGGGCCACCGCTGAAGGCAACGCGACGATCGTTCACGATCGTGTTTCGCTCGACAATCGTCCGATCCACGTAGACACGATTGCCCCATCCGCCGCCGACACCCACGTGCATGACGGCGCTGTTATAAGCAAAGACGCGTCCGCGCCAGACCCCGCCCACGAAGCCAATTCCCATATAACCGAACCCGTAGTTCACGCCGCCGTAATAGCCGACGTGGGGTCCCCAGTATCCGGGATGCCAGACATAGAGACCTGATCCCCACCCCCAATAACCGGGGGTCCACAGCGCGCCAACATAGGGCGCAGGAACCCATGCACCTGGAACCCAATAATAACCGTCCGCACCGTATGCCCAGTATCCCGGGGTCCACATCAATCCCGGTTGAGGACATGGCGGCTGCACGTAGACAGGCAGCGCGGGAGGCGCGAATCCGACGCTGATGAAAACACCTGCGTATGAGGATGCGGGAATGAGAAAAATAAGCAATGCTAAAAACGGCCAGCGTGACTTCCAAACCCTTTGCATGAGAAACCTCCTTGATTGTCTTGCCGAACTCTCGGGAAGCTTTGGCTTCCGGAATCAGCAAGGCAGCTTGTGTTGTCGACGGCAATTTCCTCGCCGCCGGATGCCGGCTCTGGCATGTGGGCCCATCGCGCGGTTAGATTACTCCAACTCGAACCCGGCCTCGCAACAGAAGTTGCCTTGACGCGTAACAATCTGGATTCCGAACGGGGATATCCTGCGTTAACCCTATTGCAGAGAGAGCCATAGCACCTGAGGCGAGCGATATTACCTCGGTGCGTGATGGAGACGGCAAGCCCGCCAAGCCTGTTTTTTGACCACAACTTGACCTAGTAGCGAATGCTCAGTCCCGTGCCCACGACATGCCGGGCCTGAAGATCGACCGGCACGGGTATTGGTCCATTGGGCGTCCGAATGATCGTTGTGCCGATCACTCCGGCTACCTGTCCTATGCCAATATCAAATGCGAAATGCGGATTATCCTTCTGCGTTACGCGAACCGCATAATCGAGCGTGGTGGGCAAATGCGCCCTGCTCCCTGGCGGATAGAGAATCGCCCCCAGATTCTTCGAGGTCGGGGGTTCCTGCGTGAATCCCGCCGCTGGAACAACAGCCGTATGAAAGGGGCCCGGCAGTGGAATCCCCACTCCGCCAAACAGGCGGCCGCCAAACCGCGTGGCCTGTCCTCCAAGCCCGTAAATCGAGGCATTGGTAGCCTTCCATCCCAGGTTCACTAAAAACGGCATTGGAGGATGCAGCCAGGTCTTTGTCACAGCGACATATAGGTCGCCGTTCGTATAGGACTTCAAAGTACCCGTCAAGACCTGGTCCAGTGCGCCCGAAACAAACTTATCGTTTGTACGAACAACGAATCCAGCACCGACACCCGGCGTCCATGGTCCGAACTGGCCGTCCTTGATGGCAACCACTTTGCCGCTGACGATATTCATCCCCGCATAGTGCCAGAGGCTGCTGAAGAGTGCGCTGTCTCCCTCAGTGTGCACGCTGCGCGTGTAGCCCACTTCAGCCCGATTCGCAAACCCCTCCGCGATGCTAAAGGTGTGAACGTTGCCGATCACACTTGAGGCATTCACGAAGTGGTAACCAACAGCCGGATGGGAAAAGAAATGTCCCTTTTCACCGTAGACCACGTAGGCGGTCGGCGTGATAAAACCGCCCGTCTGTCCTTCGAGTGTCAGGTTCTGTGCATACAGGCTGGCTGCGGAGAATAAGACGCATAGAAGAGAGCCAAATAGTAAAGTTGCTTTGACAACTGAAACCTTCACGATCATTCCAATCCAGCGAAGCACAATCTTCGGCTCCGCTACCCCTGCAAAATCGGATAGAACGAACGGCGCGCCCAAATCGACGGTCCCTCATTGAATAGGACAAGCAGTCGCCCATTGCACATCCGGTATCGCTTATGCCAACTTCGCCTGGGAGATTTACCTGTTTGTAACACATCTTCGGCACCATCGTCTCCTCCGACGCAGGGGTGTTAGACTCACGCCATGCCGCGTGGATTATTTATTACCCTTGAGGGTCTCGATGGATCAGGCAAAACCACGCAAATCAAGCGTTTGGCAGGGTGGATGGAGGAACGGGGAATGTGCCCCGTGGTCACCCGGCAGCCTGGTGGCACTGCGACCGGCGACCGCATCCGAGCGTTGCTGCTCGACTCCTCCGCCACGTCACTGGCTCCGATGGCTGAAATGGCGCTGATGTTTGCCGACCGCGCACAGGAGATCGCTGAGGTCATCGAACCGGCCCTTTCCGCCGGCAAGATCGTCGTGTGTGACCGCTTCACCGATTCCACAGAGGCGTACCAGGGCGGCGGGCGTGGACTTGGATCGGCAACCGTTCTCGATCTCCATCGACTGATCTGCGGAAATCTGCAGCCTGACCTTACCCTGCTCCTGCTGCCTGCGCTCGGACCGAGCCTTGACCGCGCCCGTCACCGGAATCGGCGCGCTCGCGAGCAAAGCGGCAAGGATGAAAACCGTTTCGAGCAGGAGCAGGACGACTTTTACCGCCGCACTTGGCAAAAGTATCAGGAGATTGCCGTTCGAGATTCGGATCGCATCGTCCTCATCGAGGGCAACCTCAGCATCGATGAGGTTCACGAACAGATTGTCGAAGCCGTGTCGGAACGACTGGTCTCGGTCAAGCGGCACCCTGGGCCTTGATCCCGCCGAGGGATCATATTGCATCTTTTGAAGATGCCCCATCTGACATTGGATGAGATCGAGTTGAACTTGGAAACCAAAGTGTTCGCCCACCCCTGCGGCAAGCAGTAGGAACCACATTTGTGGCAGAATATGAGATAGACGCACAAATGCAGGGGACTCGAAACAGAAGCGCTTGGATATGGGTGGCAGTCGCCGCGGTCGCACTCGCTTCGGTTGCCCGTGCTGAAGCAGGATTGCAAAGCGCAAAAGCATACGCGCATCCGGTCCTGGAGTTTCTCGCCAAGAGTCAGAATCAAAGCCCCATCGCAAGGCCGGGGACTTCGCGGTTTGCGCGGCTCGGGTCCAAGCACCAGATCAGTTCAGGGACTTGCAATGCCGGCGCCGGCGCGCGGATGGCGATTCTTCCCGTTTTGTTTATCGGGCTGGTTTCGCCACTGAGCATTCGTTCTGTCGCATCCGTCAGAGGACTTTGCCGTGCCCCGGTAGCACCACCGCTTCCTTCTTCTTTCCAGCGTCCTCCGCCCCGCCACGTGTAATCCGTCGCGCTTGCGCAGCGATGTTTGCCGAACCCGCATCCTGGCCCTTCGGTTCTTCGCTGAAACTCACGGCATTTACACTTGAATACGGAGAATTCTGTGGCATTTGACGACTTAAGCAAGTCTTTCGAAAAACTTCTTACAGGTATCTTCGGTACTGCGAACGAGCGTGCCATCAAGCACCTGACTCCCACGGTTGCCATCATTGGCGCCTTCGAATCGGAGATGGAAAAGCTCTCGGACGAAGAGCTTCGCGCCAAGACCGATAAGTTCAAGGCACATATTGCCAAGAAGCTGGAAGGAATTACCGATTCAGAGGAGATCAAGGCTGCCGAGCACGAAGCACTCGATGAGATTCTTCCAGAGGCATTTGCCGTTGTTCGTGAAGCCGGCTGGCGCGCAGTGCAGATGCGCCACTTCGACGTGCAGCTCATTGGCGGCATGGTGCTGCACCAGGGCAAGATCGCCGAAATGAAGACCGGCGAAGGAAAGACGCTGGTTGCTACGCTGTCCTGTTACCTGAACGCTCTGGCCGGCCACGGAGTCCATGTGGTCACGGTCAACGACTACCTCGCCAAACGCGACGCCGAATGGATGGGCAAGATCTATGAGTTTCTTGGTCTCACCGTTGGTGTCATCGTTCACGACCTGAGCGATGACGAACGCCGGGCGGCCTATGGAGCCGACATCACTTACGGCACTAACAACGAATTCGGCTTCGACTACCTGCGCGACAACATGAAGTTCGACGTCAAGGACTGCGTGCAGCGCGGCCACTATTACGCCATCGTCGATGAAGTCGACTCTATCCTGATTGACGAAGCGCGCACACCGCTGATCATCTCGGGCCCAACGGACCAGACCACCGATAAGTACGCCCGCGTTCGCAAGATCATTCCGCAGCTTGAACTTGGCGAGGAGGTCGAATCTCTTGACCACAAGCGCCAGGCGGAACTGGGTATTCAACTCAATGAAGGTGAACGGTACCAGTCGGGTGACTACGTTGTTGACGAGAAGCACAAGACAATCGGCGTCACCGACAGCGGATGGGAGACGATTGAGAAGCTGCTTGGCATCGGAAACATTGCCGATACCGAAAACTGGGACCTGAAGCACTACGTCGAAACCGCCATCAAGGCGGAGGCTCTCTACAAGCGCGATGTCGACTATGTTGTCAAGGACGGCAAAGACGGCAAGGAAGTCATCATCGTCGATACCTTCACTGGCCGCCTGATGCCGGGCCGCCGCTGGAGCGATGGGCTGCACCAATCCATCGAGGCCAAGGAAGGCGTCAGTATCCGCAAGGAAGATCAGACGCTGGCCACCATCACTTTCCAGAACTACTTTCGCCTTTATCAGAAGCTAAGCGGCATGACCGGAACCGCTGAAACCGAGGCAGCCGAGTTCGAGAAAATCTACAAACTCGAAATCGTCGTCATCCCCACCAACAAGCCGCTGTTGCGCAAGGAGAACTCCGATGTAGTTTTCCGCACCGCGAAGGAAAAATACAAGGCAGTCGCCGAGGAAATTGCGGAATTGCATGAGAAGAATCAGCCGGTTCTGGTAGGCACTACTTCCATCGAGAAAAGCGAGTTGCTTTCCGGCATTCTGGCACGAAAGGGAGTTCGCCACGTGGTGCTGAACGCCAAGTTCCACGAGCGCGAGGCGGAAATTGTGGCCCAGGCCGGAAAAGCCGGGATGGTAACCATCGCCACGAACATGGCCGGTCGCGGCACCGACATTCTGTTGGGTGGCAACCCCGATTTCATGACGCGCCAGCAGCTTGTAAAGAAGGGCCATGCACGCGCCATCAGCGTTGCGGAGGGGGCGATTAATCCATCGGCCCCCAAGGGCTTCATGCGCTTCTACTATTCTGGACAGGAATTCGAGGTGGCCGAATCGGATTGGGCTGAAATCAACGGGGTTCATGCGGCCGCCGTGAAGGAAGAGCATGATCGCGTAATTGGCGCCGGCGGTCTGTTCATTCTCGGCACCGAGCGCCACGAGTCCCGCCGCATTGACAATCAACTTCGCGGCCGCGCCGGCCGCCAGGGAGATCCCGGTGCGTCGCGCTTTTATCTTTCCCTCGAAGATGACCTGATGCGCATATTTGCCAAGCAGTGGGTAAGCACACTGCTCGAGCGCCTCGGCATGGAAGAAGGGGTTCCCATCGAGTCGCGGATGATCTCGAAGCGAATCGAGGGTGCGCAGAAGGCTGTCGAGGCACAAAATTTCGAATCGCGCAAACACCTTCTCGAATACGACGACGTGATGAATAAGCAACGCGAAGCAGTTTATGGATTGCGCCGCCAACTGCTTGAGGGCGTCGAGCAACGCGAACTTATTCTCGAAGATTATGTCGGCGGCATTCTGAGCGGAATTCTTGACGAGTTCGCAGGCGAGAACGTCCGCCCAGATCAGTGGAACATCAAGGGCATGGACGAAAAGCTCGTCGGGCAATTTGGATTGAGCCTGGCCGCAGGAGGAATCAATCCTCAGGAGCTTTCACGTCACGAGCTTGGCGATGCAATATTTGACAAGCTGAAGGAGCAGTACGAAGCAAAAGAGAAGATCCTCGGTGTATCCGAGATGCGGTATCACGAGCGAATGGTCATGCTCAGCGTGATCGATGGCCTGTGGAAGGATCACTTGCTCTCGATGGACCACCTGAAGGAGGGCATCGGCCTGCGGGGCTATGCACAGCAGGATCCCCTCGTGGCCTACAAGAAAGAATCCTTCGACATGTTTGAGGCCATGATGTTGAAGTTCCAGGAAGACACCGTTCGGTTCCTGTTCCGGATGCAGATCCTGGGCCCAGATGGGCGACCCATTGACGCTGCGCCTCAGCCGCGTCGGGCCGTTCCTTCAGCACCACCTGTAGCCAGCGCCGCACTGCCATTCTCCGGGAATGGGATCTCAGGAAACGGCGCCGCGCCTCATGAGATTCCAATTCCCGTGCGGCGACCGTCTACAACCATCGACGAGCTTGAAAAGGAGTTTCATCGCAAGAAGCAACGCGAGTTGGAAGTCGCCACCCGCGCGGGCGCCGGTGAAGCTTCGCAGCCTTCGCAACGACGTACTGGTGAGAAGGTAGGACGCAATGATCCCTGCCCTTGCGGCTCCGGAAAGAAATACAAGAAGTGCCACGGAGCCGAAAAGTAGCGGAACCGAACACAACTGTGTTCATCAGACTTTCCGATGTGGCAGAAGTGGATGATTTGCACTCTAATTTGAAGGAAAATGTCTTAATAGCGACATCAGTGAATGATCTCGCACAGGTCGAGCTTCATTTTGCGCCTGAGCTCTTCAAAATATCCTCGAAGGTCAAGTGCTGCGCTTTCGAGTGATGTTCCTGTTGCCACTGTTCAAAGAGTCGCCCGTAACTCAGAGTCATATACTCCGAGGGCGCAATTCCCAACTGCGCGGTCGCACGGTCGATCCACTCCGGAGCGCCTTCTAATTCTGCGTAATTCCCGATGGGCGTTTCATCCACGACGCAATAGCCTTCGCCATCGGACCATTCGCTGCGCCATTTTTCGTATCGAAAAGCCGCGATCAATCCAAGCGAAAGAAAGACTTCGGCCAGCGCAACTCCGTCCGCAACTTCGGTTTCGGTCTCCACGCGATGCTTGTGCCGGTCTTCACCAATCCCGGAATCGGGAATTCGCTTGTGTGTCACCGTCCAACGGCCGGCGTATTGGCGAATGCGCAATATCTCGGTGCGCGCCCGCATGCTGCGGTCCGGCATGTCATAGAGAGTGTTGCTCTCGAACTGCCGGGGAGTTACAAGCCGGAACCCGCAGTTCGCAAGCCGAGTGCCAAATCCGACAACATCATTCACCCGGAATTTGATCTCAGTTTCGATAGCCATAACAAGCAGTGAGTATACGGCAGGTAGCCTTCCCACCCGTAACCGGCGAGAATAGAAGGGTGAACACCCTCCGTCTGAAACTGGATCCCAACCGGCTTGACCGCTTCGAAGGACGCAAGGCGATCGGTCGAGCTGCGGAGATACTCCGTTCCGGGGGGCTGGTTGCCACCCCTACGGAAACCGTCTACGGGTTGGCCGCCAATGCGTTAGATGCCACCGCTGTCGCCCGCATCTTCGCAGCCAAGGAACGCCCCACCTGGGACCCGATTATCGTTCACATCGCCGGCCAAGTTGTTGGCGGCGAAATGCTCGACAATCTCGTCACGGAGATTCCCGAGGCCGCGCAGAAACTGATGCGAGCATTCTGGCCTGGCCCACTCACACTATTGCTTCCCCGTTCGACCGCGGTGCCGGATTCGGTCACCGCCAGCCGTCCCATGGTAGGCGTCAGAATGCCAGCTCATCCCGTTGCGTTTGAATTGATTCGAAAAGCAGGCGTGCCCCTGGCAGCTCCCAGCGCCAATTTGTTTGGACATACCAGTCCAACTACGGCCGAACACGTACTGGACGATCTTGATGGCCGGATCGACGCTATCCTCGACGCGGGGCCGACACTGCACGGGGTCGAATCCACCGTTGTTGATCCCTGCCAGGAACCCCTGGTTATCTATCGCCCAGGCGCCATAACCGCTGACGAGATCCGCCGGATTGCTGGCCCCGCTAAGCTTTTCCAAACCAGCAACCCGCTTTCAATCGCTTCGATGGAGGCGCTGCCGTCGCCAGGAGTCGGACTTCGTCATTACGCTCCGCGCGCCCGACTAGCCCTCCTCGAAGTTCCACTCGACAGACTTCCCTCCCGCCTGAGCGAAGCGGTCGAATCGAACATCAACGAGCGGATTGGCCTGATGCTATTCTCTGAATTCGAAGCGGAGGGACGAGCATTCCCCGGCGTCCTCGTTTTTCCCTGGGGGCACTCGACCGATTCTGTGGAACTGGCACACAACTTATTCGCCGGACTGCGTTCGCTCGACGCGCAAGGATGCACATTGATCATTTGCCCATTGCCAACTGATTCCGGGATTGGTACCGCCATCCGGGACCGGCTCCGCAAAGCTGCCCAGCCTTCCGAGAAGTGAGGGAGCGGTTTTATTGGCCGACTTCAGCCAGCTTATACATGTACTTGACCGCGGACTTGTAAATGAGCGTCTTCTCTCGGCCGCGCACTTTGAGCGCCCGCCGATCGTACCATTCAATGCACCCTTCGATCCGACCTCCGTCCGCAAGAACGATCACCATGGGTGTCTGCGATTGAATCTGCTTCTGCAAGTAGAACAGCTCAGCATGCCGGTAGCTGGTCTCATGTTCCATTTCATATGCAGTAAAGCGAAATGGAGCGGGAACCGGAGGCTTCTTCCCATTTCGTCCCACTGGGACGATGGTCGCGTTACCAAGGCCGGAATCGATTCCGGTTGCAGCGGCTTGACTGATCATGACCAACCTCCTCCTTGTATCAAGTGAGGTACCAACGTCCAAGAGACGCAGGACGTGAGTGAGGAATCTCCGCCTTCAATCTCCCCAATGCATCGAATGACCGGGCTAACAGCCTCATACAGTCCATCCATCCGTGTCACGGAATGCGAAGAGACAGGGGTGTCGTATTGGGGAAAGCCCTCTGATCTTCCTGTTTCCAGGGGATGGTGAGCTTGATTGTACTTCAAAGAGATGCCCCAGGCATGAATTCGGTTGCTTTTCACCGCGGTGACGAAAGTCCACTGTGCAAAAGTGTTCGGGCAGGTTACCTTACAGCGAGACGTTTAGTTGGGAATAGTTCCGGACCGGTAAACCCTAGCGCGCGGCGAGGCCCACGGCCATCGCATCGAGCGAAAGCGACCGCAACAGGTTGCGTCGCATACCCTGCTCCGCCTGCGCTAGCGCACGGGCAGCGCCCTCGATCCAGTCCACCGTAAGCCCATACGCAAGCCGGTCAAGTTCGGCGGCCATGTCGATGTTGCGTATCAGACTGGCAGATCCTGCCGAAACCAGGAGAAGATCCTCGAGCAGGCTGCCGAGAGCCCGCAGCAGATTGATGGTCTTTTCCTGGCCCTCGG
>Ga0335072_10016947_pt1 | contig 10318 bp, 12 predicted proteins | sample Lox_Sample_21_FD_206725 | JGI IMG/M metagenome (GOLD analysis project Ga0335072, IMG submission 206725) | Soil microbial communities from Loxahatchee National Wildlife Refuge, Florida, United States - Lox_Sample_2.1 | ecosystem: Environmental > Terrestrial > Soil > Wetlands | place: USA...
TCCACCCGAGACTGGTTCGAGTCGGTGGCCGAGGCGCGGCGGCGGGCCCGGCGACGGCTGCCGCGGCCCGTGTTCATGGCGCTCGAGGCCGGCGCGGAGGCGGGCGTCACCCGGGCCGACAACGTCGCCGCGTTCGGCGAGCTGCGCTTCGCGCCGCCGAGGCTGGCCGATCTGCCGGCCGCGCGCGATCTGCGCACGTCGGTGCTCGGAGTGGAAATCGGCCTGCCGGTGATCGCCTCCCCGGTCGGCGCGCAGGCGGTGCACCCGCTGGGCGAGGTCGCGGTCGCGATGGGCACCCGCGACGCGGGGACGGCGATGGGGCTCAGCGAGTTCGCGAGCAGGCCGGCCGCCGAGGTGGCGGCGGTCAACCCGAGCCTGTTCTTCCAGGTGCACTGGTCCGCTGACCGGGACACGCTGCTCGAGCGGGCCGAGATCGCCCGCGCGGCGGGCGCGCGGGCGCTGGTCGTCACGCTCGACTGGTCGTTCCCGGCCGGCCGGGACTGGGGGAGCCCCGCGATCCCGGAGCGGCTCGACCTCCCGGCGCTGCTCCGGCTCGCCCCGGCCGGCCTGGCCCGTCCCCGGTACCTGATCGACTGGCTCCGCCACGGCGGCCTGCCCGACCTGACCGTGCCGAACATGGCGCGCCCGGGCGAGCCCGCCCCCGGATTCTTCGCCGCCTACCGGTCATGGACGGCCGTGCCCCCGCCGACCTGGCGCGACATCGCCTGGCTGCGCGACCGGTGGGCCGGGGAGTTCCTGGTCAAGGGCGTCATGCGACCGGACGACGCGCGACGCGCGATTGACGTCGGGGCGACGGCGGTCTCCGTCTCCAACCACGGCGGCAACAACCTGGACGGCACGCCCGCCTCGATCCGGGCGCTGCCGGGGGTGGCGGAGGCGGTCGCGGGCCGGGCCGAGGTGCTGCTCGACGGCGGCATCCGGCGCGGCGGTGACGTCGTGAAGGCCCTGGCCCTCGGCGCCCGCGCGGTCATGATCGGCCGCCCCTGCCTGTGGGGCCTGGCGGCCGGCGGCCCGGCCGGCGTCCGCAACGTTTTCGACGTGCTCCGCTCCGGCATCGACTCGACCCTGCTTGCCCTAGGATGTCAGTCAATTCACCAGCTTGACCCGGCGGACGTGATCGTCCCCGAGGGCTTCGCCCAGGGTCTGAAGTGACTGCTGCGCAGCGTGGGTACGCATTAGCGCAGCGGGGTAAAGGGGACGCATGGACGAGAGCAGGGCGCGGGCTTTGTTGCGGGCGGAGCGGGCCGAGGTGGCCACGCTGCTGCGGGAGACCGAGGAATCGGAGAGCGAAGCCGAGCAGGCGCCGGACAGCCCCACCGACTTCGGGGATGAAGGACTGGCGCTGACCGAAGAGGAGGACGAGGGGGACGTCGCCGACCAGCTGCGCGAGCGGCTGGCCGCGATCGACCGGGCGCTCGCCCGGATTGAGGCCGGCAACTACGGCCTCTCCGTGCTCAGCGGCAAGCCGATCCCGGCCGAGCGGCTCGAGGCGGACCCGGCGGCCGAGCTGACCGTGGACGAGGCGCGCGCCCAGCGGTAGCGGCCCTAGAGAAGATTGGCGGCGACGGTCGCGCCGAGCTCGTAGCACCGCTGCTCTACGTCCTTGCCGACCGAGCCGGTCGTTTCCACCGGGCTGAAGGCCTGCGCCCAGCCTAGCCCCTTCGCGATGGCGGCCACCGCCCGCACCGCGCCGGTGGTGTCGCTCGCGCCGTGCACGTAGAGGCCGTAGGGCGCTCCGGTCTTGGCCTGCAGGCACGGATAGTAGATCTGGTCGAAGAAGTGCTTGAGCGCGCCCGACATGTACCCGATGTTCGCGGGCGTGCCGAGCAGGAACCCGTCGGCCGCGAGCACGTCAGTGACCGTCGCCGCCAGCGCCGGCGCTACCGCCACCTCGATTCCCTCGAGTTCCGGGTCGCGCGCGCCCGCCACGACGGCCTCGAGCATCGCCTGCAGCGCGGGCGAGGTGGTGTGGTGGACGACGAGCAATCGCGACAAGGCGCTTCTCCAGATCCGCTAGCCCACCGCTAGCCGTTGGGCGCCCAGCCCAGGGCCGGGCCGAGCTTGGTTGCCATGTCGGTCAGTATCTGCGCGTAGTCCTCGCGCGAGAACGTGAACGGCAGCGCGAACGCCACCTCGGTGACCTCGCGGAAGCCCGCGTGCTGATACAGCGCCGCCGCGATCTCGTCCGACGGCCCGAGGATGTCCCGCGCGAACAGCATCCTGGCCGGCCCGGCCGGGGCCTCGGTGCGCGGCGTTCGCGCCGCGACGTACGCCTCGTACTTGGCCCGCTGCGCGGCCGAGGCGCTGTCGGTCGGGATCACGACCAGCCCCTGCGACACCCGCGCCGCCGCCCCCGCCTGGTGCGCGGCGCGGAACGCGCGGATATGGGACCGCTGGATCGAGGCGAAGTCATCCGACTCCTCCGCCCGCACCACCGACGACGTCAGGAAGTTGACCCCGTTCTCGCCCGCCCATCGGGCCGAGGCCAGCGACGCGCCGCCGTACCACATCCGGGACCGAAGCCCGGGCGAGTGCGGCTGCACCTGCGACGAGAACTGCTCGAAACCGTCCGCCCCGGAGAACGTGGCCGCGGGCTCCCCGGCGATGAACCGCAGCAGCCGGGTGACCCGCTGATAGCTGAAGTCCTCGAGATCGGCCGTGTCCGGGTACAGCGCCTCCCGCACATCGTCCCAGTGCATTGGCTTCCCGACGCTGAACCCGGGGTTGAGCCGACCGCCGGCCAGCACGTCCACGGTCGCCAGATCCTCGGCCAGCCGCAGCGGGTTCTCCCAGCCGAGCGGGATCACCGCCGTGCCGAGCTCGATCCTCGAGGTGCGCTGGGCTGCGGCCGCCAGCATGGCGACCGGGGAGGAGACGCCGTACTGCAGATGCCGGCAGCGCAGCCACACCGAGTCGAAGCCGAGCCGCTCGCCGAGTTCGATCGCCTCCAGCGTGTCCTGATGCCCGGGCCCGGGATCCTGGCCGTCGAATAGCCCGATCGTGAGGAAGCCGAGCTTCTCCAGGGCGGCCCCCGGCTCCGGCATGTGCTATCCCTTCCGCTTTTGATTGATCGCAAGGGTAACAGCGGGTGGCGGTCTGCCTGCGGAAAGGTCCGTCCCGCAGATCAAATTCAGAGTATCGAACGGACCCGGCCGACTCTCTTCCACCTGCTGTTCCTAACGCGCTTTATTACCGCGTACGGTCATATGATCTGGCATACTGCGACGAATAATGCCCACGACGTGAGGGGCGTATGCCGGTTCGCCGGCCCCCCGCCGTCACCGTACCCGGCAGGTAACATGATCCGCTTCAGCCACGGCGTCGCCACCTCCGTGGGCCGCGTGCGACGGGTAAACGAGGACAGCTACCTGGCCGTGCCGCCGATCTACGCGGTGGCGGACGGCATGGGCGGCCACGGCTCGGGTGACGTGGCGAGCAGGCTCGCGGTCGAGGCGCTGGCCCGCTGCGTTGAGCTGCGCCCGCTTTTCACCGAGGCGGTGCTGCTCGCGCTCGAGGAGGCGAACCAGGTCATCGTCAGCCGGGCGGAGCCGCCGAGCCGGATGGGGACCACGGTCACCGGCCTGGCCGGCCTCGAAACCCAGGGCGGCGATCAGCTCATGGTGTTCAACGTGGGTGACTCCCGGGTCTACCGGCTCGCCGCCGATCGCATCATGCAGCTGACGGTTGACCATTCGGAGGTCCAGGAGCTGGTGCTGGCCGGCGTGCTCAGCCGTGAGCAGGCCCGCACCCACCCGCGCAGAAACGTCGTCACCCGCGCCCTCGGCGCCGCCCCCACCCTGCGCTCCGACCACTGGCTGCTCCCGGCCGTGGTCGGCGACCGATTCCTGATCTGCTCCGACGGGCTGACCGGCGAACTGCCGGACGAGGTGATCCTGCCGCTGCTGACGGTCGGCACCCCCCAGCAGTCGGCCGAGGCGCTGGTGGCGGCGGCCAACGACGCGGGCGGCCGGGACAACATCACGGCGATGGTGGTGGACGTCGTCGGCGCCGCCCGGCCGGCCGATGACACGCCGACCCTGACTGACCAGCCCGCGGTCTGGCCTGGCGGCCACGTCGGCCCCGGCGGCTGGGGCGAGCGCTAGCCGACGGCCGGCGACGGCCCCGGTCCTGGCTCAGGCTTTCCGGTCGGCCAGGAACTCCTCCCAGGTGCGATGGCCCAGGGTGGCGTTGGCCGCGGGGAGATTGGCGCCGTCCTTGACGGCGCGGGCGATCTTGCCCGGGAGGTGGAGCGGGAGCAGCGGGCGGTGGCGGCCGACCGCCCCCAGGTAGCTGGTGACCAGGCTGGCCATCGGGTAGGCGGTCGGGCCGCCGAAGTCGGGTGCCAGGCCCGCCGGGGCGGCCAGCGCCAGCTCGATGAGCCGGTCGGCGACGTCGCCGGTGTCCACCGGCTGGAAGCGGATGCCGGTCGGGACGGGGATCAGCGGCAGCTTCGCCATCGCCTGGGCGATGAGCGCGACCGCGTCGAAGAACTGGGTAGCGCGCAGCGTGGTCCAGGGCAGCCCGGAGCGCTCGACGGCGCGTTCGGACGCGATCATCGACTCGAAGTAGCCGAACATCAGCTTGCTGAGGCCGCGGCCGACCGGGACTCGGTCGGCGCCGACGACCGAGATCTTGACCAGGTGGGGCGGTGCCGGAAGCTGCTTAGCGGCGTGGATAAGGTTCGCCGTCATGGCCTGGTCGCGGCGGAAGCTCGGGGTCCCGGCGCAGTGGATGATGATGCCTGCGCCGCGGACGGCCTGGTCGACGCCCTCGCCGGTTACCAGGTCGGCCTGGACGTGGTCGACGCCGTCGATTGCTGGTTTGCGGGTGTGGGTGAGCAGCCGCAGCTCATGGCCCGCGTCGTGCAGCCGTTGCACGACCGGGCGGCCGGCCCGGCCTGCGCCACCGGTGACAAGCACTAGCGTCATGGTTGACTCCTTCTTCTTCACGCTCGGTGGTTCCCTGTCACAGCGGGCCGATGCGATCCGTCATGAGGTATGACGGAACCCGACGGCAGCGATGTGACGGTGACAGGCTGATGGACGACGAAAGTCTGGCCGAGCGGTTCGAGGGGAACCGGGCTCGGCTGCGGGCGATGGCCTACCGGATGCTCGGCTCGGCCAGCGACGCGGATGACGCGGTGCAGGAAAGCTGGCTGCGGGCCGCCAGGGCGGGCGCCGACGGGGTGGCGAACCTGGACGGCTGGCTGACCACGATCACGTCGCGCGTCTGCCTGGACCTGCTTCGCTCGCGGCAGGCGCGCCACGAGCAGCTGGCGGGCGGCGCCGAGGAGGAATTCGAGCTCCGCGGGTTGGCCGGCGCGGGCGCGGGATCGCTTGACCCGCCCGGCCCGGAGCAGGAGGCCGTCCTGGCCGACTCGGTCGGGCTGGCGCTGCTGGTCGTGCTCGACCGGCTGGCGCCGGCTGAGCGGGTGGCGTTCGTGCTGCACGACATGTTCGGGGTGCCGTTCGAGGAGATCGCCGGGATCACCGGACGCTCGTCCGACGCCGCCCGGCAGCTGGCGAGCCGGGCCAGGCGACGGGTGCGGGGTTCGGCCGGGCAGGACGGGCAGGACGACACGGCCGGCCGGCCGGGGAGCGGGCCGGCTGCCGCCCGGCGGCTGGCCAGGCAGCGGGCGGTCGCCGAGGCGTTCATCGCCGCCTCCCGGGCAGGCGACCGCGACGCGCTGCTGGCCGTGCTCGATCCCGACGTCGTCTTGCACGCGGACGCAGCCGCGGTGCCTTCCGGCCGGCCCTCCGAGCTGCACGGCGCGGCGGCGGTGGCCAACGGGGCGCGGCTGTCCGGCCAGCGGTCGAGGTACTCGGTCCTCGTCCTCGTGGACGGGGTGCCTGGCATCGTGTACGCGCCGCGGGGCAAGGTCGAGATCGTGCTGGCCTTCCGCTACCGCGACGACCGGATCTCCGGCATCGAGGTCATCGCCGACGCGGATCGACTCGACGCGCTCGAGCTTGCCGTTCTCGGCTAGCTTGGCCTACGAGGCCGTGAACTCGGCGATCGTGGCCGCCAGCGCGGGCCAGTCGAGCATGTTGTAGTGCGTCCGGCCCGCCGCGATGGCCAGCCGCGACGGGGTGGGCAGGGTGCCGTCCCAGCCCGCGTCGCGCTGGCCGCCGCCGAGCAGCGCGTAAAACTCGGCCGCGTGGGACGGCGGGATGCTGTCTGAGTCCGCGTAGATGAGCAGGGCAGGGACTTCCATCAGCTTGACCTCGTCGGCCCAGTCGTAGGGCTGTCGTAGCAGCGCGCCGGTCTTGTCGATCAGCGTCGGGAACGACGACGGGTCGGGGGCGACCTTCTGCCACTGCTCGTACATCGGGCTCTGCCGCAGCATGTCGAACAGGGTGGCGGCGCTCATCTGGTCAAAGCCGGCCAGGATCTCCGGGAACCACGCGGAGCGGCGGCACGGCGCGGAGATGACCACCAGCTTGCGCACCGCCTCCGGATGCCGGATCGCGCAGCGCAGGCTGGCGCCGCCGCCGAGCGACTGGCCGAGCAGGTCAACCGGGCCGAGCCCGAGACGCTGTATCACCGCCGCGATGTCCGCGGCGAAGTCGTCCCAGGTGAACGACCGGGCGACGTCGGCCGTATGGCCGTGTCCCTGCAGCTCGAGCGCGATGACCTGGCGGTCGGCCGCGAGCCGGCCGGCCAGCCCGGCGAACATGCTCGCCAGGCCGTACCCGCCGTGCACCAGCACCAGCGGCGTACCGCCGCTGCCGCGGCTCTCCCAGTAGATGTCGACCCCGTTAGCCTGCGCGTACCCGGTGGCCGGGTGCTGCCCGGTCGGCGTCATGAGCGCGTCCTCTCGTCATCCCGGTGGCTGGGTGCCTCTTACCCCGATTACTCTGACGATCCCACCCGGCCGCAGTCATCGGCGGCCGGCGCGGCCGGCCGTCGGACGGCATCCATCAGCAGGTCGAACATGCGCGCGAGCTGCTCGCGGCCGCCCGTCAGCGAGGTCGCGGTGAAACTGCCGACGATCATGGCGACGATGTCCTCGGGGCGCACGTCGTCGCGGAGCGTCCTGGTGGCGACGTCGGCTTGGAGGACGGTGGTAACCGCCTCGGCCAGTTCCTCGCGGGCGTGCGACACGGTAACCGTGCCCGCCGCGAAGACCGCGCGGAGCGCGTCCGCCATCTCCCGCTTGGCCGCGACGTAGTCGGCGAACCGGTCCATCCACGCCCGCAGCGCCCGGTCCGGTGGGCGCGTCGCCAGCAGGTCGTCGACGCTGGCGCAGAGGTCGGCCAGTTCCTTGCGGTACAGCGCCTCGACCAGCGCCTCGCGGGTCGGGAAGTGCCGGTAAAGGGTGCCGATGCCGACACCGGAGTCGCGCGCGATCTGCTCAAGCGTCACCGGTTCGCGTCCGGACGCGAACGCGGCCCGCGCCGCGTCGAGCAGGCGCGCCCGGTTCCGCTCCGCGTCCGCGCGGGGACGCCGAGGCTGGGTCTCGCTCGGGGTCGGTGCCGACATAATACGGAGGGGCCTCCGTTTATCTGTTACGATGGATTTACCGGAGGTTCCTCCGGTTCCTTTTCACTATGCCATGTTCGGAGGATCTCCGATGACGACAGCAGGCCAGTCAGCCGAATTCCACCCGCCCGCTCCCTCTTCGGCCCCCGTCCCCGCTCCGGGCGGCACCGCGCCGCTGGCGGGGCGGATGGTCGCGCGGATCGGCTTCGGCGCGATGCAACTGGAGCGCCAGGACGTGGACCGTGACGTGGCTCTTGCGCTGCTGCGGCAGGCGGTCCACGCCGGCGTCAACCACATCGACACCGCCCAGTTCTACGGCGACTGCAACACGCTCATCCGCGCCGCGCTGGCGCCCTACCCCGACGACCTGGTCCTGGCGAGCAAGGTCGGGGCGGAACGGGACGCCGGCGGCGGCCTCGGGCCGGCCCAGCGCCCGGAGCAACTCCGCGCTCAGGTCGAGGCCAACCTGGCCGCGCTGGGGGTCGAGCAGCTCGGGCTGGTCAACCTGCGCCGCCTCGACGCCGCCCCTGGCATCATCGCCGAGGGCGACCAGGTGGTGGATTTCGACGACCAGCTCGCGGAGCTGACCGCGCTGCGGGACGCGGGGAAGATCGGCGGCGTCGGCCTCAGCAACGTCTCCGCCGGGCAGCTCGACCAGTCGGCGCCCGTCGGCATCGCCTGCGTGCAGAACCTCTACAGCGTCATTAACCGGACGGCGGAGGCAGTGCTCGACCGGTGCCGTGCGCACGACGTCGCCTGGGTGCCGTTCTTCCCGCTCGGCTCTGCGCTCGCCAGCCAGGTCAAGGTGGCGCAGGACCCAACCGTGCAGGGCATCGCGGCCGAGATCGGCGCCACTCCGGCGCAGGTGGGGCTCGCCTGGCAGCTGTCGCACTACGACCGCACGCTGCTGATCCCGGGCACCTCCGACCCCGCTCACCTGGCGGAGAACATCGCGGCGGGCACGGTTCGCCTGCCGGCCGCGTCGATCGCGGCTCTCGACCGGCTCGCCGCATCGATCGCATCGGCAAGGACGGACTCATGAGCACGACCGGCGGCAGCGCCAGGCAGACCATCGAGCGGTTTCTGGAGGCGGCGGTCAGCCAGGAACCGGGGGACATGGCCGACTGCTACGCGGATCGATTCGTCATCGAGATGCCGTTCGCCGGTGGGCTCGCACCGGAGCGGACGGAGATGACGAGGGAGGCATTCCGGGCGCGGGTCACTGCCGGGCTCGCGGCCCGCCGGTACACCCGGGCGGTGGACGTCCGCATCCACGAGACGGCCGACCCTGAGGTGGTGGTGGCGGAGTACCGGCTCGAGGGGCACAAGATCGCCGACGCGAGCTCGTTCTCGCTCGCGTTCGTCATGGTCGTGACGATCCGCGACGGCCTCATCGTGCATTCCCGCGACTACAGCAACCCGATCGACGGCGCCCGCCTGCTCGGCCGGATACCCCAGCTGGTCGCGATGCTCACCGACGCGGGTTAAAGGACTGGGGGTACCTAGCGTCAAATAGCAACGGAAAATACACCCAATCACAGCTCACAGCTCACACTAGGCTCCCGGCCGGACGGCGGACCCGGAAGCGCAGGTGGGTGACCCGGATCCCCTGGATGACCTGCGGGTCGTCGAGGAGCAGGGGACCGCGCGCGAGCTCGCCGAAGAAGCGGACGCCCTCGCCAAGGAGCACCGGCGCCAGGTCGACGGCGATCTCGTCGACCAGGCCGAGGTCGAGCGCCTGCTGGATGATGCTAGGCCCGGCCAGGGCGACGTCCTTGCCGCCCGCGATCGCCTTGGCCTGCCCGATCGCGGCCGCCACCCCCTCGGTGACGGCGGTGAAGGGCGCCTCGGCGGTCGGCCAGGACGGCGGCGGCTGGTGCGTGACCAGGAAGACCGGCACGCCCAGGGGGTGGTTGCCACCCCAGCCGTTGGTGTAGTCGTAGACGCGCCGCCCCACCACGATCGCGCCGGTTCCCTCGATGGCGTCGCGCAGGTAGCGGGCGCTGGCGGGAGTCACGTGCGAGACCATCCCCATCCCGGGCCACTGGAGCGCGATCTCGCCGCTCTCGTACCAGTCGAACAGGTGCCCCACGCTGTCGTCAGGAAGCGCTATGAAACCGTCGACCGACATCGTCAGCGAGGCGATTACGTTGGCCATAGTCAACCGTACTGAGCGAGCGGAGCCGAGACAGTGACTTCCCCCGATGACCTGCGATTCCGGGCGGCGGATGCGGACGACGCGGCCGCGGTGGCCGGATTGCACGCCGACAGCTGGCGGCGGCACTACCGGGGGGCGTTCTCCGATGCCTTCCTCGACGGCGATGTGGCGGGCTACCTGCTGGCGCGGTGGACCGAGCGCCTGAGGGCGCCCGACCCGCAGGCCAGGACGATCGTGGCCGAGCTCGGCGGCGAGGTCGTGGGTCTGGCGCACACCCAGCTCGGCGAGAGCGCCGACTGGGGCGCGCTGCTTGACAACCTGCACGTCTCCTCCGGGTTGAAGAGACTGGGGATCGGGACGCGCCTGCTGGCGCTGACGGCGCAGGCGGTTCTGGACTCCGCGCCCGCATCCGGCCTCTACCTGTGGGTGCTCGAGCAGAACGCCGGCGCCCGGGCGTTCTACACCGCCCGCGGCGGCACCTGCGTGGAGACCAGCCTCGTCTCGCCGCCCGGCGGCGATCCGACCCGGCTGAACGGCAGCCCGATATCCCTGAGATTCGTCTGGCCGGATCCATCGAGGCTGGTGCGGGCGGAGGGCTGATGACGGCAGTGCGGGCGCGGTCGTCGACACTATCTCAAATTTGAGATACCGTTTGAC
>Ga0335072_10016948_pt1 | contig 10318 bp, 5 predicted proteins | sample Lox_Sample_21_FD_206725 | JGI IMG/M metagenome (GOLD analysis project Ga0335072, IMG submission 206725) | Soil microbial communities from Loxahatchee National Wildlife Refuge, Florida, United States - Lox_Sample_2.1 | ecosystem: Environmental > Terrestrial > Soil > Wetlands | place: USA: Florida...
GCGGTTTGACTTCGTGCCGACGAGCTTCATCCGCAGCATGCTATTGCGATTGCCGTTGTCGTTGCGCAGCAGGCGGGCCGGGCCGTTGTTCACGTTGATGGCGATGTCGAGATCGCCGTCGCTGTCGTAGTCGAGGTAAGCGGCGCCGCGGGCGACCATCGCGGTCCGCATCGCCGCGCCCACTTTACCGGAGACGTCTTCGAATTTGCCAGAGCCGCGGTTACGAAACAGCAGTGGCGGCTCGGCGTAGTGAAGCGAGGGCTGCAGCACGCTCACGTCGTCGGCCACATGGCCGTTGGCCGCAAACAGATCGGGCAGGCCGTCGAGATCGTAATCGAAGAAGAAGAGGCCGAAGGTCAGCACGCGCTCGGACGGCTCCGTGAGCCCGGCAGCGACACCCTGATCGGTGAAGAGATCGCCGCCCTGGTTCTGGTAGAGGGCCAGTCCTTCATTGGTGAAGTTGCCGATGGCGATGCTCTGGCGGCCCGATCCGTCGTAGTCCCCGGCATCGGTTCCCATGCCGGCGCGGGCTTTGCCCGCATCGTTGTAGGCGACGCCGGCGGCGAAGCCCTCATCGGTGAAGGTTCCGTTGCGATTGTTCTTCCAGAGCTTGTTGGCCTGGGTGTCGTTGCTGACAAAGAGGCTGAGCCAACCGTCGTTATCGAGATCGACCAGCGCGATGCCGAGGGATTTGCTCGAAGGATCGTAGAGACCGGCCTTCTTCGTCACATCTTCGAAGCGGCCGTTGCCGAGGTTGCGATAAAGGCGCGCGCTCTCGCCTTTGTAACGCTCGGGCGTGCAGTAGGACTTGTGTGTGCCGTCGAGCGCGCAGAACTGATCGCCGCTCTCGGACCATTCGACGTAGTGGGCGACGAAGAGATCGAGCCGGCCGTCGTGGTCGTAGTCGAACCACACGGCGCTGGCGGGAAAGCCGGAATCCGCCACGCCTGCCCTGGCCGTCACATCAGAGAAGCGTCCGTTGCCGAGATTGCGGAAGAGGTGGCTGCCTCCAAGCGCCGTGATGTAGATATCGTCGTTGCCGTCGTTGTCGTAGTCGCCGACGGCGCAGCCCATGCCGTACATCTCGACATCGAGGCCAGCCTGCTTCGTCACGTCGGTAAAGGTGCCGTCGTGGTTGTTGTGGTAGAGGGCGGGCGTGGTGCGCTTCGTATGGTGATCGGGCCAGTCGGCAGAGTTGACGAAGAGCAGATCGGGCCAGCCGTCGTTGTCATAGTCGATGACGCAGACGCCGGAGCCCATCGTTTCCGGCAACAGCTTTTTTCCGAAGGCACCGTTGTTGTGGCGGAAGTGAATGCCGGCCTGCGCGGTGACGTCGGTGAAGGTGATGGGGCCGGAGGGGCGGGGCGGCGCGGACGGCACAGGGGAAGCGGTTTCCGCACTCGCTGGAGCCCGAGAAGGGGCAGCCGTTTGCGCGGGCTGACTCGCGGGAGACTCGCGGTGCGGCGGCGCGGGCTGCGCATGGCAGCCGGCGAGCGCGAGGGCGCACAGCAGCGCCGCAGGGATTGCAACTTTGTGCATGCATGTTGGCAGCATTATGAGTGCGGATGCTCGCATCGCTATTGCGCCAGCTCCGGACGCAGCGTGGGGAGCGGGGACGCTTTCCGCCTGCGGCGGCCATCGAAGAACATTTCGAGCAGCAGAGCCGGCGGCCCCACGAGGAAGAGCGCGTACAGCGGCGCGTAGATGCTTTGGTCGAGGCGCAGCAGCATTTCGACGACAGCGACGGCGATGGCGACGGCGACCTGGCCCTTCCAGGAGCGGAGCGTCGTTTTGGGGTCGGTGATCATGAAGAACATGAAAAGCTGATATTCCGGGCCGGTGATCGGCGAGACTTCCGACAGCCACGGATCGCCGGTGATGTGCGCGCGCAGAAGCGCGAGCAGGAAGAACGAAATCACGTAAGTCGCCGTCGTGAGGAAGCGCTTTGCGCGCCAGAGGATGGTCGCGCCCAGAACCCAGATAACGATGAGCGAGACCATGTTGTTGCCCCACTGGATGCTGAGACCTGCCACCGACTCGGACGCGAGGAAGAGCAGCGCACAGATGCCAAAATTCGATGGATTGCAGATGTGGCGGCCCTTCACCCGCAGCGCGTATTTCGAGGTGATCGACAGCGCAGCGCACAAAGCGTAGGGCCAGTAGGCCGGCGAGCGGAGCAGGATGCCCACGCTGATGCCCGTGATGTAGGCGCTGGCGGGATGCGGCCATTTGCCGAGGAAGATCCGCCCCAGCGCCATTTCTGTAACCATGGCGGCGACAATTGCGAGAAGCGTTTTTTGATAGCTCTCGAGGATGCCAAAGGAGAGATTGCCGATGAGCAGGATGAGCGTGATAAAGAACGGAGGCGTGAAGCGGCTGTCGAGCAGGCGCTTCCACAGCGCCGGACGCGGCGGCGCGGCCGAATTTGCAACGGAGGCGGCTGGCTGCGTCATTGTGGCTCCTTCACGGTTACGAACCGATCCGGTGTGAGGTTCTCGAGCGTTTGCACAGCCCCCGACGGCCAGCGGATCACGGCTTTCTCGATTTTAGGATTCTTCCCCAGCCCGAAATGGAGGCGCCGATCGTTTTCCGACGCGAATCCGCTGCCGCCCATCACCGACTGCACTTGCTGCTGGCCGTTCCAGTACAGCGTAACCTGTGCCCCGATGGCGCTGCGATTGCTCTTCGTGCCTTCGAGGGCGAACTCGATCCAGGCGTTTCCAGGGGCTACGGTGTTTTTGTAGATCAGGAGCGGACCGCGCTGGTTGGCCACGACGGCGTCGAGGGCGCCGGTGTTCCACAGATCCGCGAGAGCGACCGAGCGGCCGTCATAGCGGTCAGTCACGCCCACCGCCTGCGCCACATCGTTGAACTTGCCGGCGCCGTCGTTGATCCAGACTTTCTTCTCCTGGTATCCGGAGAGGCTGCGGCCGTCGAAGGCCGGCCAGTGCGCGGCATCGCTGATGATGGAACTGTTGCCGCCGGCTACTTTCGAAAAGTCATACCAGTAGCTCTGCGTCTTCGAGAGCGAGATGTAGCCGTTTTCAAGATAGAGATCGAGCGTGCCGTCGTTGTTGAGGTCGCCGAACTGCGCGCCGAAGCTCCAGCCGCCCAGTTCCACGCCAAGGTCGCGGGCGAGGTTCTCGTAGTGCAGGGTTTTGCCGTCCTGCGGCACCCACAGATTGTTGCCCTGGATGAGCACGCCCTCTTCGGAAATGTTGGAAACGTAAATGGCGTAGCGGCCCTGATTGAAGATGTCGCCGAAAGCCGCGTTCATGCCGCTCTTGGGGGCGAAGCCAACGCCTGTTTGCTCGCCTGCCTCGTGGAAGTGTCCATGATCGTTGATGTACAACTCGGAGACCCCGTAGTCGTTGGCGACGAAGAGATCCGGATAGCCGCTGCCTTCGAGGTCGGCGGCGGCGCAGGCCAGCGCCCAGCGGCGGCTCTTGATGCCGACCTTCGCACTGACTTCTTCAAAATGGCCGTTGCCCAGGTTGTGGAACAGATACTTGCGGCCGCCGTTGTTCGCATACTCGAAGCTGTTCGGCATCATGCGCGTATTTTGCAGGTGCCACAGGTCGACGTCTTCGGGGTAGTAGCCGCCGACGAAGAGGTCGAGCTTTCCGTCGCCGTCGTAGTCGAGCCAGGTTGCAGTGTTGGCATTGATCCACTGCGGGAGGCCGGCATCGGTCACGCGCGTGAAGCCGCGGCCCTGATCGTTGTGGAAGAGCTCCGGCCGTCCCCACTTGATGAGGAAGAGATCTTCGTAGCCGTCGTTGTCGTAATCACCCCAAACGGCGCCCATGGAGACACCGGTGCCTGGCTGGTTGACATCGGCCACGCCCATCTGTTCGGCAACATCGGTGAATGTGCCATCGTGATTGTTCCGATACAGGTGGTTTTTGCTGCCCGTGGCGCTGTTGGTGACATAAATGTCGGGCCAGCCGTCGCGATCGAAGTCGACGATCGAGACGGACGCGCCCATCGACGCCACTTCAGGCATGATGTTCGCGAGCTTCGCATCGAGCACAGGAGCCTGATGCACGAAGTGAATGCCGGCCTGCTGCGAGACCTCGGTGAAGCAGAAACCGTAGCGCGCCAGCGCCGACTGGCAACTGCCCCCCCTGGCCTCAGCCGCCGCGGCCTTCGCGGCTCTGCGGCGCATCACCGCGGGCGTCGCGAGCATTGCCAGAAAAATAATCCAAAGAATGACCCGTCCCAACCAGCCGTGCCTCATCTCTGCGCCGTAACCTCTCTCGTCTGGCCGGTGACGGCGTTGAGCGCGTCACGAAATGGCTCCGGCGTCACATAGCGCGTTTGCCAGGTGAGCCAGTCCTGCGGATGGTGCTGATACACCCATTCGTCTTCAAGCGCGCCCGCCGGCGCGTCGTAGAGCGTCTTCGCGTGATACGGCAGCGGCTGCACCGTGGCCGAGTCGGTCGAGTTATAGTCGCCGTCCTTGATCCATCCATCGCCGGCAAGAACGTAATCGCGCACCCAGCCGGATTGCGGCGGCGCGGGCGCGGGGAAGCGCAGCGCCAGCTCGTCGCCTGCATTCATGATGACGTAGCGGTCGTCGGTAGCGCGCAGCAGCTCGCGCACATCTCCGTAGCGCGTGTAAAAGCCTTCGAGGTCGCGCCAGATCTGCGTCGTCGCCATCAGGTGGTTGTAGTCAGGAATCTCGGGCGAGGATGCGTTCGCCTGATGGATCGTCGAGTAGCCGCGGTAGTGCAGGTTGGCTTCAGACGGGTCGATGTGGGTGATGCGCACCGGCGCATCGGGCAGGCCGCGCGCCCACTGGATCTGGTCCCAGTAGACTTCGAGGTTGGTCCGGAGGCGCAGTTTACGCGGAGTTCCGGGGCGGAAAACGCCGGTGAGATCGATGAGGCAAATCTTGTTGCGGCCTGCGGGGAATCCGAGATTCGGACGCGCCGTGATCCAGCCGCCGCGTCCGTCGGGAACCTCAAGGCTCAGCGGCTGCGGCTGCTCGTGATGCCCCTGGCTCAGCGCAACGTTGATTGAAGAGTCCGACGGGTGCACCCAGCCGCGCGCGATGAGGTAGAGTGGGCCCGTGGCCGGCACGTCGCTGCCAAGATCGATCTCGACGTAGTGATCGCGCGTGATGCCCTGATATTGGCCGCGGCCAAAGGTATCGAGATACTTGCCGTCGAGGGTGCGCAGGATTTCGGTCACGTCGTCGCCGCGATCGTCGACTGCGTGGGCGATGGGATGCGGCTCGTCGGTCACGGTAATGCCGAGCTTCACCGGCGGGACGACGAAGCGCTCATCGGTGAAGACCTCGGTCCCGGCCGGATGATCGACGGTCATCATCTGGAGCCAGTCGTAGTAATAGGTCTCCCACAGCTCGCCGGTGATACGCAGATCGTAGGCGCCATCGCGCGGGACGAGATCGGCGCGCGGAATCTTGTACCACTCTTCGGTGGCCGCGATGCGCGCCGAGCCGAGCGCGTTGATGCGCAGCCCGATGGCCGATCCCCACGGCACGGTGTCCTTCACAAATTGCATCGACTGGCCGTTCCACGCGAAGAGGAAGGGGCAGGAACCTTTGAGGCGCTGTTGCGCGAGGACTTCCTGGTCGCTCTTCATCTGAAATTCGGCGTTGACGGTTCCGTTCGGCCAGAGGATGCGCGCGACGTCGGTTTGGGTCCATTCGCCGAGGCCGAAGTGCTCGCTGGGGCTGGTGATGGGCTGCGCCTGGAGCAGGAGGCCGGAGCGAATCTCCACCTCGCCGCCGATGCCGAAGGAGTTGATGCGCTGATCGCCGGTGGCCTGCACGGCGCGGGTGCGAACGACCTGCCAGTGGTAGGTCTTCGTGCCGTGATTCACGCTTCTGACGGGCTGGCCGTTTGCATCGAGGCCGAGCAGGTCGAGCCGTCCCGTGTTGTCAACGTCGACCGCGTCGAAGAAGTGGGCGGGATCGGCCGGGCGAGTCATGAGCACGAAGCCGCTGTCGCGATTGCCGAGCCAGACGAGGCCGCCGCTGTTTTGCGTTGCGAGGATGAGGTCGACGGCGCCGTTGTTGTCGAGGTCCGCCGTTTTCAACCGCACCACTCCGTTCAGGTTTTTCGCGGAATCCGGGACTTGCGCCAGGGTCGTCGTCGTCCAGGTGCCGTTGTCATTCACCAGGCGATCGATGCTTCCGGTCGACGTGACCGCCAGCAGATCAAGGCTGCCGCTGTGGCGGGTGTCGGCTGCAGCGATGGCCGCAATGCTGCCAAGCTGGGGAAGGCTGGCGACCTCGGTGAACTTTCCAGCGCGGTCGTTGTGAAAGACATGCAGCTTGCCCGCGCTGTCGATGAGCGCCGCCTCCGGGTTGCCGTCGCCGTCCAGATCGGCCCAGACGAATTGCTCGATGCCGGAGACTCCGGCGAAGGGATGGATGGGCGTGAAGGTGCCGTCTCCATTGTTACGCAGCACGGTGGGCAGGCCGCTCGCCGCGCCGAGCACGATGTCGAGGTCGCCGTCGGCTTCAATATCCACCGCCCATGCGCCCGTCCAATTGCCGTTCAAGATCGCCGACGGAAGCTTGGTCTGCGCGGTCACGTCGGTGAATTGCGGCGAGGCATTGTCACCCGTACCGGCATTCGCATCCTGGCGCAGAAAGCGCACGCCACCGGCGCCGGCGAGCACCAAATCGGTTTTGAAGTCGTAATTGAAGTCGATGGGCAGGACAGATTCCGGCCCGGGTGCAATGGCATGCGGTCCGCCGGGAAAGGGATAAGCCGCGCCGCCGGCAAGCTGGATCGTCTTCGCGTTGGCCGTGATCACCATCGGCAGGTGCGTGTCGTCGAGCGAAACCGCACCGATCCAGTACCAGTGCTGATGCTGCGGATTGGCCAGCGGCTCGGGGACAAACTGCATCGCCATATCCGGCTCGGCCGGGTGCGACTCGGGCGATGGCAGCCGCAGGAATGCTTCGAAGGGCGGCGCCTCCGCGCCGGGCTCTGCGTGAATGACGGCGAGATCGCTGCGAAAGGCGGGCAGCTGCATCAGCACATTTTTGAGGAAGATGCTGCGCGTCGCGGCCATCTGCGGAGGCCCGCTCGTTGCCGCTGCCCGCAAATCCTTCAGCCGCTGCTGCGCATCCTGCGGCCAGTTCGATGACTGGGCCGCAATGGCCGTCACCGCGGAGTGCAGCGTCGCCGCGTCTCCGCGCTTGGCCGCCATGCGGCTTAGTTCCAGCAGCACGGCGAGATTATTCGGCTGGGCGGCGAGAATCTGCTGGATGATCTGCTCGAATTGCGCTTCGCTGCCGGGCGCGCCCTGGCGTTCGATCTCGAGGGCGAGCGAGTAGGCGATGCGCGGGTTCTTCGGATCGAGCGCAGAGGCCTGACGGAAATCGTCGATGGCTGTGCCGGAATTGCCGCGATCGCTTTCGAGCAGTCCCAGCATGTACTCGATGCGCGCGTTTCTTCCGGCAAGGGACGCGGCACGATCGAGGCGCTGCTTCGCCTGGTCGTAATTGCGCTGGCGCAGCGCGAGCAGGCCCCAGTCGGCCCAGGCGGCAGGTTCGCCCGCAGCGAGATCGGTGGCCTCATGCAGCGAGTCTTCGGCGCGGGCGTCGTTGCCCACCTGCATCGCCGCCAGGCCCACATAAAAGGCCTGTACGAACTGTGTGTAACGCATCGACTGCGGCCTGGGCAGATCGCGATGGCAGCCCGTCGCCAGTAAAGCGGCCGCTGCAAGCGCGGCAATGCTCGCGGATTTTCCGGCCTGAGTGGAAACAAGTCGCATCGATTCGCGGTACGGGTGAGCCCCTCTGAACATAGCGTACCGAAGCGCACCTTTGAAACGGCAATTTGCAACAGATTTCAGCGAATAACCCCCACCGGCTCCTTCGGGACTTCCCCGGCCGCTGGGGCAACACCCGGCGCCGTTTTTCTGCGGCCTCTCTTCCTGCTTTTTCGCCGTACGCTCACCGCTTTGAACCACAGGAATCCCACACCGAGAAAAGGCAAGAGGAAGAGCAGCAGATTCCAGCGCCCCAGCAGGGTCGGTGTCACCATCACGTCCGTGTCGGTCTCACCGCTCACCGCGGCGCTCGCAAGGATGACCCGCACGTGCCACATCTCTTCCTTGTCGAACGGGGCAACGGTTTTGAACTCAACTCGGTCTTTCAATTTTTCGCGCCACGCTCCGTAGATTGCCTCGGGCAGCCGCTTGCTCACTGGCTGCACGGCAACCTGCACTTTGATATCGGACGGAACCGAGGCGCCTCGGGGCGGATCGATGACCACAAAGAAACTGCCGACGCCGACATCGGGATTGCTCCAGACCTCGATCTTCAGCGGACCGATCTTCCGGTTCTGCATGATCGGGTAGGGCGGTCCAATGTGCGCCCACGCCGGCGCGGCGCTCAGCGCCATAAGAAGCAAGGTTAGCCATGCGGCTCTGCGCCCTGCCATCGGCTTCCGCATCTTCAGTTCAGTCACTCGCTACCCCGCCATCATGGTTGCGCGCATATCCATCGGCTGCAGCATCAGCCAAACCGAGGCCGCGAAGAGAATGAGGCAAACCACCGCCCAGGGAGAAAACGCGCGGAGCGCGTGTTCCTCACTGTCGTCTTCGGCGAGCCTCCACGCGATCAGCAGCGAGCCGGCGAGGCCGAGCAGCAGAAAGCCGAACTCGAGCGGCTCGACTACGGTTTTAGGCAGCCCGACCAGCGTCCAGCGCGGATCGCCCAGGATCGGCCAACCCAGTTCAGCCAGCGCGTTTTGCGTCACGGGCACGATGGTGTAGAGACCCGTAAAGAAATGGTAGCCATAGTGCGCGAGCCACATGCCGAAGCCGAGCGGCGCGATCGAATACGTATAGCGCACCGCGACGGCGAGCCATCCGCTTTTAAGACCGGCCCACGCGCGCGCGACCGCTGCGGCTCCGCCGAGCAGCATGACCGGCTCGATCACGAGGAAGATGGCGAAGAGCATTCCGAGAATCGGCGCTTCCTGCTGAATGTGGAGTACGCGCCCCAGCCAGGTCTCGACGGTGTACACGGGGCTCACCATGCCGAAGGCGTTCATGAGCGCGCCGAAGCAGAAAACGATGACGAGGGCGGCAATGTCCTTGCGGCGCGAGAAGAATCCAATGCCCGAGCGCTGCGGATCGCTCATGAGTTCGGCGGACGGCAGTCGGCTCAGCATACCGACGTTGTCGTGGGGGCAGGCGTGGACGCAGTCGAGGCAGAAGGTGCAGTCCATGTTGCCGACCTTGGCCGGCTGAAAGAGCGCCAGCTCGCACCCGCGCTGGAAAATCACCAGATCGGAGCCAGGAGCACGACGGCCTCGAATGCAGTCCTTCGTGCCGCAGGTGTCGCACACCTCGCGATCCCGCACAGACACCTCGAGGGGCGATGCGGTGGCGGCGACGAAGTTGAATTGTCCGATGGGACAGACATATTTGCAGAACGCTCCGTGTTTGAAGAGGCCGTCCACGGCGAGCACCGCGACAAAATAGCCGACAATCACCCAGGCGGTCAGCGATGGCGACGACCAGAGACTGAACAGTTCGTAACTGAAAAGGATGAGCGCGATCAGCGCGGCGGGAATCCATTTATTGCGCAGGGCGCGCGGCCAGGTGAAGCGCGGCGTCACAAATTTGCGCATCGCATTGCGGACCAGCATGAAGGGACAAGCCAGGCAGAAGAGGTTTCCCGCCAGCAGAAGGGCCAGCACGAGCGCTCCGCGAAAGTGCACCCAGGTGAGGACTGTCGCAAGGTTTTTCGGAGAGAGCGCTGGCCCCAGCAGCCCCTGGAGGATCATCACGATGCTCACGGCCAGGAGCGGAATCGCGAGGAACGTGCGCGAATGACGCCAGCGGAGGAAGGCGCCGATGACAGGGACATGGAGCAGGTCGAAGGGCGGCGCTTCGGCCAGCTCTCCTTCTTCCAGATCGTCTTCCGGTTGGGCGACCGCGCCGGGCATCCGTGTCACTGCGCTTTGACTCCCCTCACATCCAGTTGCCGTTCGATTCTGGTGCCGTCTGCCAGGCGGATGTGCTCGAGCACGACCCAGTCGCCCGGCATATTCAGGTTCAGTTGCGCCTGATACGTCCCCGGCGCGATCTCTTTCGCGTCGGCAAACACCGGCGCCATGCCCGGATGCGCCATATCGCCTTCGACCTGGATGCGCACCCCAGCCAGAGGTTCCTTCAGACCATCCACGATCCCCGTAATCGTGACGGTCGCTTCGCCGACGCGGACCGGCTGTGGCGCAATCTCAGTGTGGATGGGCAGTGAAGCTCCCGCAGCCGGCCTGGCCCGGCAGCCTGCCACCGTCGACAGCGCAGCGAAGACGGTCAA
>Ga0335072_10016949_pt1 | contig 10318 bp, 9 predicted proteins | sample Lox_Sample_21_FD_206725 | JGI IMG/M metagenome (GOLD analysis project Ga0335072, IMG submission 206725) | Soil microbial communities from Loxahatchee National Wildlife Refuge, Florida, United States - Lox_Sample_2.1 | ecosystem: Environmental > Terrestrial > Soil > Wetlands | place: USA: Florida...
CGGCACCAGGCAGGTTGCCCGAGTGGCCAAAGGGAGCGGTCTGTAAAACCGTCGGCTTAGCCTACGTTGGTTCGAACCCAACACCTGCCACTACCTGCGCAAACGGCCCGTGAGCTGGGATACCTGGCTGCGCGGGCCGTTTTTTCTCTGTCCCGCTGTGTGTCACCTTGTCGCGCTGTAGACCGCTGTGTTGCGGGGTTCACGGACGTATAGCGGACGGTGCAGGGCCGCCAGGACGGTCGGTGTAACCGCCGGTTTTCCACGGACGGCCACGGACGGGCCGCGCCGGGGCCGTTGTCCCGGCTTGACGTTCGCGGCTGAGTCGAGGGTGCATCCCCGTGTGTCTGCTGTTCCCGAGCGCAGGGGATGTCTATGAGCGGTGGCCTCGCCTCGCGACGGCGGTAGAGCGACGGGTGATGACACCACCTAGATCATTCTGATTTAAATAAGATGTTGGTAGCTTGGTCGGGCTGGGGCACGCTGTGGCCGCGTTCTTCAGTATCGATGGGTCATCGCGTAACCGGACGAACGGCGCCGAGTTGTCAACGGCACGCGAATTTCACGTGGCGCCGACACGAGTCTTGACTGGGGCGAAACGTGTCTGCGCCGGCAGCAGCCCAGCCCGGAACCGTACCGCCTGGCTTTCGGCCTCGTCGTACATAACGGCGAAGGATCTGGTAACCGCCGCAGATGCCGAGGACGGGGAGGCCGTCCTCGGCCCGGCGCGCGAGCACCTCGTCCACGCCCACGGGTAACAAAGCCACGTCGGCGACGGTTGCCTTTGGGCAGATGTCGGCGGTCAGCACGGACTTGTCCGCGTCGGAGATCGTGCCGGCCGCACCATCGAACCGGTTGTGACTGTGTCTTCGCGCTCCTTCCGCTAGCTGCCGAAATGGGCACGATCATGAGCCGTCGGCGGGCAGGCCGAAGGCCGACGGGTGCAGCCACTTCGCTATCGCCACTGCCGCCGCCGCATTACGGGGGCTGGGGGTGACCTCGTCGTAGCTGAGCACGAGGAAGCAATGGTTCTTCACGGCAGGCAGGTTCCTGCTCGCCGTGAATGTCTCCAGGAACTTCTCCTTCTGCGCCGCGGTCGGGGTGCCGTAGTCGTTGATGATGATGCACTGCGGCTTGGCCGCGACGACCTGCTCCCAGGAAACCGAGGTCCAGCTCTGTTTGAGCGACCCGAAGATGTTGGTCCCCCCGCCCAGGCTGATCAGGGCGTTGATCATGGCCAGGCCGGGCCCGGTGAACGGCGCGGACTGGCCGCTGTCGTAGTCGAAGACGGTGACTGGCTTGCGGCCCGAGATTTTTGCCCGGGCCGACGCGACCTGAGCCTGCATGCTGGCGATCAGTTTTTCGGCGCGGGACTCGACCCCGAAGATCTCGCCGAGGTTACGCAGGTCCTGGTAGGTGTTATCAATGCTCACTGACGCCTTGCTGGACTGCACGTGGGCGCATGATTCGGTGAGGGCTAGGGTTTTGATGCCGAACTTCTGCAGGTACTGGGGAGTCAGGTTGGTGCCGGTCTGGAGTCCGTAGTTCCAGCCGGCGAACAGGAAGTCCGGGTGCAAGCCGACGAGCTGCTCCAGAGTGAAGTAGTTGGACGAGACGTCGCGGACCTTCTTGAACCCAGCCTCGTACGGCAGCGGCACCGGCTGGCTGACTGGGCCGTCTCCGGTCACGCCGAAGGTACCGGCCATGTGCGATTCCAGGCCGAGCGCGAGCATGTCCTCGGTCGTGTTGATGTCGTTGGAGACAGCCCGGGTTGGCGCCTTGTCGTAGGTCGTGTCGGTACCGCAGTTGTCGATGGTGACGGGATAGCGATGGGCCGGGGTTGCCGCGGCGGGCTTGTCTGGGCTGCTGCCGCTGCTGCAGGCAGCCAGGACGCAGACGCCGGCCAGCAGCGCGGCGGCCACCGCTACGGCGCGCGGGGCACGCCACCGGAGCGGCACGGCGGGTCGGCTGGGGTTATCCATGGGCATCCTCTCGGTTCAGGCAGTCGCGCTGGGTGGCGCAGACGGACCAGGGGGCGTGCCGTCGGTGTGCGGCTCGCCGGAGGCGGGCTGGATCCGGCGGGGTATCAGGTGCGGCGTGCCCGTGTCGGGGTGCTCGATGACCAGCACGTCGGCGCCGTAGGCCTGGAAGATGGTGTCGGGCGTGAGCACGTCCTCGGGCAAGCCTGCAGCGACGATCTGACCGGCCCGCAGCACGTGGATGGCGTGACAGAACAGGGCGGCCAGGCTGAGGTCGTGCAGCGCCGCGAGGACGGTGACCCCGAGCCCCGAAATGATCTCGAGGATCTCGACCTGGTTATGGATATCGAGATGGTTTGTCGGCTCGTCCAGGATGAGGTGGTCAACCTGCTGGGCCAGCGCCCGGGCGATGAGGACGAGCTGCTTCTCGCCGCCCGACAGGGTGTTGAACCGGCGCGAGGCGAGCTGCTGGCAGCCGGCTCGCTCTATCGCGTGGTCCACGATGTCGTGGTCGGTGCCGGTGTCGCGGTCGAACGACCGCTTGTGCGGCGTGCGGCCGATCATCACCATCTCCCGGACGGTGAAGTCGAACTCGCTGGCGGACTCCTGCGTAACCACCGCGATGCGGCGGGCGGTGTCCTTGTGCCCCAGCGAGAGCAGGTCGGTCCCGTCCAGCAGTACCCGGCCTGCCGACGGCCGGTGTACGCGATAGACAGCCTTGAGGATCGTGGATTTCCCGCTGCCGTTAGGTCCGACCAGGCCAGCGAACTGGTGATCACCGACGGTCAGGTTGATCCCGCTGACGATGCGCCGCCCGGCGATGTCGACGGACAGATCGTCGAGCTGCAGGCTCACTGCGTCGCCCCGTAGAGGTAAGGGCGGCGGCGGATCAGCACGATGAGGGTGGGCGCGCCGATGAAGGCGGTGATCACCCCGATCGGCATCTCCTGCGGGGCGACGATGGTCCGCGCCAGCAGGTCGCCGAGGACCATGAAGCTGGCGCCGAACAGCACGCCGGCAGGCAATACGCGGCGGTGGTCCGAGCCCACCATGAGCCGCACGATGTGGGGCACGACCAGGCCGACGAACCCGATGATGCCGCTCACCGCTACCGCCACGCCGGCCATCAGCGAGGTCACTACGAAGAGGTTCCGGCGCAGCTGGTGCACATCGACGCCGAGTGACGCGGCGGGCTCTGAGCCCATAGCCAGGGCGTTCAGCGTCCGTCCCTGCGCGAGCAGGTAGACCATTGCGGCTGCCAGTGCCGCGGCGGGGATCGGCAGCTGGTTCCAGCTGGCCAGTCCGAACGACCCCAGCAGCCAGAACAGCACGGCCTGGGTGGCCTGCGGGTTGCCACGGAAGATGAGGAAGCTGGTCACGGACTCGAACAGGGCCGACATCACAACACCGCAGAGGATCAGCTGCGTCGGGGACAGCGAGGATCCGGTCCGGGAGACGAGGAACACCGCGGCCATCGCGGCCAGGGCGCCTAGCACGCTGCCGATCGAGATCGCCCACTGGCCGAGCGATGCGAACGCGCCGAAGAGCAGCACTGCGGTGGCGCCGACGCTAGCGCCCGACGAGACGCCCAGCAGGAACGGGTCGGCGAGGGCGTTGCGCACCAGCACCTGAACGACCGAGCCCGCTGTCGTGAGCGACGCACCGACGACAGCGGCGAGCAGCACCCTGGGCAGCCGGATCTGCCACACGATGATGCCGGCCACGGTGTTCGGCGCATGACCGGCTAGTCCCGCCACGACGACATGCCAGACCTGGGATGGGCTGAGCGGGACCGAGCCGATGGCCACACCCGCGGTCATCGTGGCTAGCAGGAAAACCAGGCACGCGAGCAGCACGACCGACAGGGGCACGCGATCCCGCCGGCGGCCGCGCAGGCGGCCTGATGGAGCAGCCGGCGCGCCGCCGGACTGCTCCGCCCTGGCAGCTGCCGATACCGAGGGTGAACCGCCGGGACGGGGATCAGGCTGAGCTGGCCCGGGCCGAGTATCGTCCTCGCGCACTCGCACGCCCTCTCTGAAACTGAGGACGCACGAGCCGTCCTTCCTCCGAGGACTACTTCGCTGACACAGAGCAGGCGACCGGGCTCGCCCCCGAGGGGGACCACCGTTGCGGGACAGCGCCGGGATCTCACCGGACTTCGCTGGTTCTGCATCCGCTTCTGGCCGCACGCGGCCAGAAGCAGCGACACTGTAAGCGCCCGGCTAGCGCACCGTCAAGCTGGCTTGCCGCCGCCCGGCCCCGGTTCGCGCCCGGGCTGGGTGCCCGGCAGACGCGCAGGGCTCGCGGCGGCAGGCCCAGCGAGAATTTCCCGGATGTTTTCGCGCAGGCACGCCGGCGCCCGCCCATCGGTGCCGCGGGGGCAGTCCGGCCGTACGGCGGCGCTCGCGATCTGGTCCAGCACCGCGGTGGCGGCCGCGAGCTGCTCCCGCAGTTCATGGCGGCGGACGGCCTGAGCACCGGCCTGACGGCGGATGCTGTCAAGGCGCTCGTAGTCGTCCGGCGTCAGCACGACGGCATCGGTGCCATCCAGGTGGATTCGCCGGGGCCGCGGACGCCAGGCCATCAGCCCGGCTCCTGGCACCGTGTCGAGGGCCGGCCAGCGGTAGCTGGTACCACGGCGGCACTGAGCGACGAACAGAGGACGCCTCGGTGCATACCCGCACTGCCCTTCTGTCGAGGGCCAATGACGAGGGCGCCGCGCAGGCGACCGGGCTCGCCCTGTGCGGGACTACCGTTGCGGGACAACGCCGGGATCTCACCGGACTTCGCTGCGGTCAGCGCCACCGCAAGCTCGGGACCTGCGGCAGCGTCAAGCTACGGACGCATCCTCGTGGGTGTCAAGCGCTCGGTCGGCGGCCGTCCCTGCGCCCTGACCGGCCGCCGCCGGGCAGGCTCGCCACGATACCGTGCAGTCGATGACATCTGCGGAATCCGGCCAGAGCCAGGTCACGGTCGTCGGCATCAGCGCGGAAGGCTGGCCGTCGCTGACGCAGGACGCCCGGGACGCGCTGACGGCAGCTAAGACCATCGTCGGCAGCCCGCGCCAGCTCGCGCTCCTGCCGGACCTGGCTGCGCGGCGCGCCCCGCTGCCGTCCCCGCTGCTCGAGCATCTCGACGAGCTGGTCCGGGACAATCCAGGCTTGTGCCTGCTCGCCAGCGGGGATCCGATGCTGCATGGCATCGGCGCGACGCTGACCCGCCGGCTGGGAACGGCAGCCGTACGGATCCTGCCAGCGGTATCGTCGGTCGCGCTGGCATGCGCGCGGCTCGGCTGGCCCCGGCACGAGGTGACGGTCGTGTCGCTGGTCAGCCAGCAGCCCGAGGCGGCACTCGCTGCGATGCAGCCCGGGGCTCGGCTGATCGTGCTGTGCCGCGACCGCCGCACCCCGGCTCAGGTGGCTCGCGTGCTGACCGGCCGGGGCTGGGGTGCCAGCGAGCTGACCGTCCTGGAACAGCTCGGGGGCCCGGCCGAGCAGGTGTACCCGCCGCAGCTGGCCGCCGCCCTGACCGCGGATGTGCGGGCCGACCTTTGCGTGCTCGCCGTCACAGCCAGGCCAGGTCCCGGCACGCCCGCCTCCGGCCGGGTGCCAGGCTTGCCGGACAGCGCCTACGAGACTGACGGGCAGCTCACCCGGCGCGAGATACGCGCGCTGGCCCTGGCGGTGCTCCGGCCGGGTCCCGGCGCGCTGCTGTGGGACGTCGGCGCGGGCAACGGCAGCATCGGCATCGAGTGGATGCGCGCTGACCCGCTCGCGCGCGCCATCGCCATCGAGGCCAGGCCCGATCGCGCGGACCGGGCAGCCCGCAACGCGACCGCCCTCGGCGTGCCCAGCCTCCGCGTGATCACCGGAACCGCACCGGAGGCGCTGACCGGGCTCCCGGACCCGGATGCGGTGTTCATCGGGGGCGGGCTTACCACCGACGGAGTGCTGCCGGCCTGCTGGCAGCGGCTGTCGCGAGGCGGCAGGCTGGTGGCGCACGCGGTCACCATCGAGTCGGAGGCACTGCTGCATCGCTGGCAGCGCGAGCATGGCGGCGAGCTGGTCAAGGTCGCAGTCAGCTACCGGGAGCCGCTTGGCGACTTCACCACCTGGCGGCCTGCCCTCCCGGTCACGCAGTGGCAGGTGACACGGCCATGACCGTGCACTTCATCGGCGCTGGGCCGGGCGCGGCGGACCTGCTCACGCTGCGCGCCCAGCGGATCATCGCCGCGGCCCCGGTCGTCGTGTACGCCGGCAGCCTCGTGCCGCCGGAGGTTCTCGCTGGGGCCAGGCTGGACGCGCGGCTGGTGGACTCCAGCGATCTGGATCTCGATGCGATCATCGCCGAGCTGGTATCCGCGCACAGGGCCGGGCATGATGTCGCCCGCCTGCACAGCGGCGACCCGTCGATCTTCAGCGCCGTCGCCGAGCAGGCCAGGCGGCTCGACGCCGCGGCCGTGCCATGGCAGATCGTCCCCGGCGTCCCGGCCTTCGCGGCCGCGGCAGCCGCGTTGCGCCAGGAGCTCACCCTGCCGGGCGTGGGCCAGACCGTGGTGCTGACCAGGGCCGCTGCCCGGGCGACGCCCATGCCACTGGGCGAGGACCTGGCTTCGCTCGCCGCGACCGGCGCCACCCTGGTGCTGCACCTGGCGGTCCAGAGCATCGGCAAGGTCGCGGCCGACCTTCTGCCGCACTACGGCCCGGACTGCCCGGCAGCGGTCGTGGCCAGGGCGAGCTGGCCGGATGAGGAGATCCTCCGGTGCAGCCTGGGTGACCTCGCCCACCAGGTGCAGGCCCGCGGGATCCGCCGCACCGCGATCGTCGTCGTGGGGCGGGTGCTGGCCGGGGCCGGTTTCGATGACAGCCATCTGTACTCGGCCGGCCGCGACCGCGGCCGGCCCGCGAACCGGAGCGCGCGATGAGAACCGTGTCCGTCGTTGGCATCGGATCCGGCAACCCTGAGCACCTGACCGTCCAGGCGATCAACGAGCTGACTGCCGCTGACGTGGTGTTCATGCTGGACAAGGGCGAGGAGAGGCAGAGCCTCATCGATGTGCGGACGCAGATCTGCGACCGGTACGTCACCGGTGGCTGCCGGATCGTTACCGCCGCCGACGCGCAGCGTGACCGGGACGCCACGCAGTACACCGCAGCCGTCGAGGACTGGCGGGTACGCCGCGCGGAGATCTACGAGCGGCTGCTGACAGAGGATCTCGGCGACGACGGCCGGGGCGTGTTCCTGGCGTGGGGCGACCCGGCGCTGTATGACAGCACGCTGCACGTGCTGGGCGAGGTGCGGGCGCGCGGCACTGTCCGCTTCGACCTGCGGGTGGTCCCCGGCATCAGCAGCGTGCAGGCTCTGGCCGCCCAGCACCAGATCAGCCTGACCAGGACCGGCCGGCCGCTGCACATCACGACGGGACGGCGGCTGGCGGCTGAGGGCTTTCCGGCGTACAGCGACGACGTCGTCGTCATGCTTGACGCGCGGTTCGCGTTCCGCGTCGCGGACGCCGACGACGAGATCTACTGGGGCGCTTACGTCGGCACGCCGGACGAGATCCTGATCGCCGGCCGGGTGGCCGACGTCGCTGACCGCATCGCGGCCGAGCGGGAGGCGGCCCGGCAGCGGCACGGCTGGATCATGGACACCTACCTACTGCGCCGGGCTGGTGACGCGGCCGGGGACGCCGGATGACGACGCCAGCACTGGCCAGCGGGCTAACGGTCCTGATCCTCGGCGGTACCAGCGAGGCACGCGAGCTGGCGGGCTGCCTGGCCATCCGGCCGGGCCTGCGGGTGATCTCCTCGCTGGCCGGCCGCGTCCGTGACCCGGCCCTGCCAGCCGGCGAGGTCCGGGTCGGCGGGTTCGGCGGTGCCGAAGGCCTGGCCGCATGGCTGTCAGAGGAGCGGATCGGCGCGGTCATCGACGCAACGCATCCATTCGCCGCAGGCATCTCGGCCAACGCCGCTGCCGCCTGCGGCCGGGCCGGCGTCCCGCTGCTGCGAGTGGTCCGCCCCCCGTGGCAGCCGGGCGACGGCGATGACTGGCACGAGGCAGCCTCCCTAGAGGAAGCGGCGCGGCTGCTGCCGGGACTCGGGGACCGGGTGTTCCTCACAACCGGCCGCCAGGGCCTGTCGGCGTTCGCCGCGCTGCGGGACATCTGGTTCCTCATCCGCTGCGTGGATCCGCCTTCGAAGCCGATGCCGCCACAGCGCGAGGTGGTCCTGGCGCGCGGCCCCTACGACGCTGCCGCCGAGCGCGTGCTCATGCGCACGCACCGGATCGGAGTCCTGGTGACCAAGAACAGCGGCGGCGAGCTGACAGTAGGCAAGCTGGCCGCTGCCCGCGGCCTCGGCATCCCCGTCGTCATGATCCGCCGTCCGGAGCTGCCGGACGCGCCGGGCTGTGCCTCGGCCGCAGATGCCGAGAACTGGCTGCTGCGCCAGCTTCGCCGTAGTGGCGCGGCGTGAACACGACCGCCCGGCCCTCGCGCTCCGCCACCCGGGTCGCGCTGGAGCCGACGATGACAAGTGTGGACATGTCCACGTCCGCGGCGCCCAGCTCGCCCAGCGTGATCACCTGCAATCGCTCGCCGTCGCGGCCTACCGCGCGGCCGATGATCACCGGCGTCGCCGGACTGCGGTGGCGCAGGATCAGCTCGGCGACGGCCGCGAGCTGCCAGGTCCGTGACCGGGACGCGGGGTTGTAGAGCGCGAGGGCCAGGTCGGCGGCTGCGGCGTGCTCGACCCGGTCCGCGATCACCGGCCACGGCTTCAGCCGGTCCGACAGACTGAGCACACAGTAGTCGTGGCCGAGTGGTGCGCCGGCTCTGGCCGCGACGGCCTGCGCGGCGGTGACGCCGGGCAGCACGGTGACCGGCACGCCGGCCCAGCGTTCGCCGCCGGTTACCGCCTGCTCCAGGACGGCCGCCGCCATCGCGAACACGCCCGGGTCGCCGGAGGACACGACCGCGACCCGGCGACCCTCGGCCGCCAGATCCAGCGCCAGCACGGACCGCTCGGCCTCGACCGTGTTGCCGGACGCGTGGCGTTGCTGTCCGGGCCGCACCGGGACGCGCGCCAGGTACGGCCGGTAGCCCACCAGATCGGTGGCTCCGGCGATGGCGGCCTCTGCTTCCGGCGTCAGCCAGGCGGGATCGCCAGGCCCCAGCCCGACGATCACCACACCCGGCTTCGTGACCTCGCGGTGGCCACGGCCGGCGACCAGCGCGAGTGACATGTACGGAACCCGGCCCGGGTCCACCCCGGCCAGCGGCTCGACCCGCTCACCGTCGCGTCCGGCCCGCTCGACGTACAGCGCCCGGTCCAGCAGCCCGGCCTGCTCAAGCGCGGCGCGCACTTTGCCGAACGTGCGGCCCAGCTTAAGCACCGCCACCGCATCGGTTCCGGCCAGGCGGGCCCGGAGCTCACTGTCAGGGAGTGTGCCCGGCAGCACCGTCAGGGTCTCGTCGTGCTGGACAAGCGGCACCGACACGGCCGCCGCCGCGGCCGAAACCGACGAGATGCCGGGCACGATCACCGACTGGAATTGCCCGCTGAGGCGCTCATGGAGATGCAGGTACGACCCGTAGAAAGACGGGTCGCCCTCGCACAGGACCACAACATTCCGGCCCTCGCGCAGATGGCGCGCGAGCCGCTCGGTCGCCTCGGCGTAGAACTCGGCCATCGCGCCCTCGTACCCGCCCGGATGATCGCTGCCCTCCGTGGTCACCGGATAGCGGAGCACCTCCTCGGTCTGCCCGGCGCGCAGGTAGGGAACGGCGGCCGCCCGTGCGATGCTGCGGCCGTGCGCGGCACAGTGGTAGGCGATGACGTCGGCCGCCGTGATCAGCCGGGCCGCCCGGACCGTGACCAGTTCCGGGTCACCAGGCCCTACTCCGACGCCGGTGATCTGCCCGGGACGCCCGCTCACTCCGGATCCCCGGCTAGCGCGTTCACGGCCGCAGCGGCCATCGCCGAGCCGCCCAGCCGCCCGTGCACCGTCAGGTACGGCACACCGCCCGACCGGGACACCAGTGCCGCCTTGGACTCGGCCGCGCCGACGAAGCCGACCGGGATGCCGATGATCGCCGCCGGCCGCGGCGCGCCGGAGCCGAGCAGCTCCAGCAGCCGGAACAGGGCGGTCGGAGCATTGCCGATGGCGACCACCGACCCGCCCAGCTGGTCGCCCCACAGGTCGACGGCGGCCGCGGACCGGGTGGTGCGAAGGCGCGCTGCCAGTCCCGGCACCCGTGAGTCCGGCAGCGTGCAGACGACCGGGTTGCTGGCCGGCAGCCGGGACCGGGTGATTCCGCCGGCCACCATCACCGAGTCGCACAG
>Ga0335072_10016950_pt1 | contig 10318 bp, 6 predicted proteins | sample Lox_Sample_21_FD_206725 | JGI IMG/M metagenome (GOLD analysis project Ga0335072, IMG submission 206725) | Soil microbial communities from Loxahatchee National Wildlife Refuge, Florida, United States - Lox_Sample_2.1 | ecosystem: Environmental > Terrestrial > Soil > Wetlands | place: USA: Florida...
GGATCTGGCTGTGCAGCCGCTCGGTGATCGCGAAGAACTCCGCATCACCGCTGATCACCCGCCAGCGGACCGGGATTTCGAGATCTTGGGCGTACCCGATGAGGAGCTGCAGCATGCCGGCCGCCCGGTCACCGGCCGCTGTCGAACTGACATTCCATATGGTCCGCCCGGCCAGCCGCTTCCGGAGCTGGTTAGCCACCTGGACCAGCCGCTGATACCGCTCGGCCCCGATGACCCGCTGCAACGCAGCGACCGGGCGCGGCGCCACCTCGACCGACTCAACCAGGCCCACTCCTAGCCCCCCTCCGTAGGCAATCCCCCGGATTAACCTGCCCAGCGGAAGGTGGCTCAACGCCCTAGATCATGGCTCGAGGTGCGGATAACGGTAGTCGTGAACCGGAAGATGGTTGCGCTTGATCGACCGCGGGCTGGCGAATCGGATCATGTTCCAAACCGTGCCGGCCTTGTCGTTGGTGCCGGATGCCCGCGCCCCGCCGAACGGCTGCTGCCCGACCACCGAAGCGGTGGGCTTGTCGTTGATGTAGAGGTTCCCGGCGGCGTACCGCAGGGCGTCGTCGGCCTGCTGGATCACCGCCGGATCGGCCGCGAACACCGCGCCGGTGAGGCCGTACGGAGTGGACTCGTCGACCAGGCGGAGGGTCTGGTCCCAGGCCGAGTCCTCGTAGACGTAGGCGGTGAGCACCGGCGCGAACAGCTCCTGGGTCAGGAAGGGCGAGGCCGGGTCGGAGACCTCGAGCACGGTCGGGTCGACGAACCAGCCCACCGAGTCGTCGGTGTTGCCGCCGACCACGACCAGGTTCTCGGCGCGGGCCCGGGCCAGCGCCTCGGCGTGCTTGCCGAACTGGCGGGCGTTGATCACGGCGCCGACGTAGGTCTGTGGCTGGGTCGGGTCGCCGACCACGACCGACTCGGTGAGCGCGACCAGGCGATCCCTGATTTCGGGCCACCGGCTGCGCGGCGCGTACAGCCGCGAGGCGGCCGAGCACTTCTGGCCCTGGTACTCGTAGGCGCCGCGGACGCAGGCGACCGCGAGCGCCTCGACGTCGGCGGTCGGGTGAGCCAGGATGAAGTCCTTGCCCCCGGTCTCGCCGACCACCCGCGGGTAGTTCCGGTACGAGGCGATGTTGGCGCCGACCGTCTGCCAGATGTGCTGGAAGGTCGTGGTCGAGCCGGTGAAGTGCACGGCGGCCAGGTCGCGATGGGCCAGGGCCACCGCGCCGATCTCCGGGCCGTCGCCGTAGACGATGTTGATGACGCCGTCGGGCAGCCCGGCCTCGCGCAGCAGCTGCATCGACAGGTGCATGACCAGCGACGCGCTCTCGGCCGGCTTCCAGACCACGGTGTTGCCGAGCACGGCCGGGCCGAAGGCCAGGTTGTTCATGCAGGTGAAGTTGAACGGCGAGACCGCGAACACGAAGCCCTCGAGCGGGCGGTACTCGGCCTGGTTCCACATCCCGGGCAGGGACCCGGGCTGCACCCCGTACATGTCGACCATGTTCTTGACGTTCGCGCGCAGGAAGTCGATCGTCTCGCAGGCGGCGTCGATGTCGGCCTGGTAGGTCGTCTTCGACAGCTCCAGCATGGTGGCGGCGTTCAGGCGGTCCCGCCACGGCCCGTGCTGCAGCATGTCGGCGGCCCGCAGGAACGGCGCGGCGCGCTCCTCCCACGGCAGCCGGCCCCACCACGCCGAGGCGGACAGGGCCGCATCGATCGCCTGCTGAGTCTCCGACGGGCCCGCGTAGTGCACGTGCCCGAGCTGGCGGGCGTGCTCGTGCGGGGTGACGATCGGCACCCGCCTGCCGGTACGTATCTCCTGGCCGCCGATGAAGCTGGCCACGTCATAGCCGGCCTGGCCAGCCTCCTTGAGCGCGGCCGCGACCCTGGCCCGCTCGGGCGAGCCGGCGGCGAAGGCCAGCGGGGTGGTGGGCCCGATCGGGAACAGCCCGGTCCGGCCGGCAGCAGCGGTCATCAAGACCTCCGAGAACGTATAGCGGCCGCCCAGTCTGAGTGGGCCACCTGAATGAACCACCGGCGGGCACCACCTGTGCCCCCACCCGGGTGTGCCACCCGAACTGTAGGCAGCCGGGCCCGGCCCGGGCATCGGCTCTGCTGCGGAACTTACCGCGCTAGTTTCATACGATTGTCGGAAAATGCGGGAGGGCCCGGAGCGGCTCGCCGGGGGGAGGTGGTGACGGCGTGCGGGACGTGCAGGCGGCCGTGGACGACCTCGGTGCATCGCTGGCCCACCCGGTGCTGATCGAGGACCCCAGGCACCGGCCGATCTGGTGGAGCGCCCAGGGGCAGGTCGATGGCACCCGGATGCGCACCATCATGCAGCATGAGGTCGATCCCGCGGCCAAGGCCGTGGTGGCCAGGCTCGGGCTGGCCCGGGCGCGCGGTCCGGTGCGCACGCCGGCCGCGCCCGAAGCCGACATGCTGCCGCGATGGTGCGTGCCGCTGCGCTCGGGCGGGGAACTGCTCGGTTATCTGTGGGTGCTCGACGGCGACGAGACCGTGACCGAGGCACAGCTGCCGCAGATCGTGGCGTGCGCGGAACTCGCCGCGATGTTCCTGGCGCAGACGCCGATGACCAGCGCGGGCCGCGGCCGCCGCCGGGCTGCGCTGCTCGCCCGCCTGGCGGCGGGCCCCGACGACCTGGCCGCGCGCGAGCTGATCGCGCTCGAGGAACTGGACCCGGCCGCGACCGTGGCCGTGAACGCTCCCCGCGCCGCCACCGGCTGGCCGCTGCGCAACGACATGAGCGTGCACCCCAGCCCGGATTCGCGGTCCGCGGCCACCAGCGGCCCGCCGCTGCCGCTGGACCAGCTGCACCTGGCCGTGCGCCGGGCGGCGCTGACCCGGCGGGCGCTGGCCGCGGGCGCCGTGCTGGACCGGCCGGCCTGGGACGCGCTCGGCTCCTGGCACCTGATCGTGACGGCCCCATCCGACCTGGCCGTTGCCGATATCCACCCGGGAGCCGACCTGCTGGCCCGGCAGCGCCGGCCTGACCTCATGATTACCGCCCGGACCGTGCTCGACCACGGCGGCGACATCGCCCGGGCCGCGTCGCAGCTGCACATCCACCGCACCACGCTCTACTACCGGATCGAGCGCATCGAGGCGCTGACCGGCGTCAACCTCAAGACCAGCCCGCAGCGCGACGCCCTGCAGATGGCACTGCGGCTCGCGGCATTCCGGCTCGCCGCGCAATGATTCAGCGCCGCCGCGCTGGGTCGGGGGCGCCGTCATCGACTGTCCGGGCACCCAGCGGCCTCCGCGAAACTGGCCAGCACGTCGTAACCTGGAAGCAGGGATGGAACCCCTGCGCTGGAGGGAACTATGCCGCCGGAACCAGGCCATGGAATGCTTCCCGGTGGATACGGCCACATGCGGGCCTCGACAGCGGACAGGGAACGCGCAATCGACGTTCTCAAGGCGGCCTTTGCCGAAGGCAGGCTGACCCAGGATGAATGCGAGCAGCGGGCCGGGCAGGCGTTCAGCGCACGAACCTACGCCGAGCTGGCCACGCTAACCGCCGACCTGCCTGCGGGCCCGCTCGGGACCCTGATCCCCCAGCTGCCCGGCTATCACCGGCCGCTCCCGTCCCGCCCGATGAACAGGCTGGCCGTCGCCTCCCTGGTGATCGCGCTGATGCCCGTCGTACCGCTGGCCGCCGTTTTCACTGGACTCATCGCGCACGGTCAGATCCAGGAACGGGGCGAGCGAGGCGCCAGCGTCGCGACGGCCGGCATCCTGATCGGAGGGCTCGTCTCTCTGCTGTTCATGTTTTACGTTCTGCGCAGATGACGCGACACCCGCCTGCCGTCGCGGGCACGTGACCTGTGCGAGTTCAGGACTCGTTGACGGAGCTCGATTCGGGGTCTCGGCGCGAGGCGGTTCGCGGCGGGCGATGAGGTGGACGTCGATGCTTTGTGCAGATTTTCACAAGCCGCTTCCGGCGCGGCTGTCCGCGTCCCGTCTTGATGCTGACTGGCGCAAGGATGGAACTAACGGCTCGTGATGCGGCCGTCCGCCACCTCGATCCGCCGGGTGGTCATCACCGCGTCGAGCATCCGGCGGTCATGCGTGACCAAAAGGAGCGTGCCCGGGTAGGTAGCGAGCGCCGACTCCAGCTGCTCGATCGCGGGCAGGTCGAGGTGATTCGTGGGCTCATCCAGGACCAGCAGGTTGACGCCGCGGGCCTGGAGCAGCGCCAGTGCGGCCCGGGTGCGCTCGCCCGGGGAGAGCGTGCCGGCCGACCGCAGCACGTGCGCGGCGCGGAGGCCGAACTTGGCCAGCAGCGTCCGGATGTCCGCTGGCGTCATGCCCGGAGCGGCGGCCCCGAAGGCGCTGATCAGCGGCTCGCCGCCGAGGAACAGGTCGCGTGCCTGGTCGACCTCGCCGACGACCACCCCGGCGCCCAGCGCGGCATGCCCCTCGTCCAGTGGTATGCGGCCAAGCAGCGCGCCCAGCAGCGTTGTCTTGCCCGACCCGTTCGCACCGGTTATCGCCACCCGGTCGGCCCAGTCGATCTGCAGGTCGACCGGCCCGAGGGTAAACCCGCCGCGCCGGACGACGGCTCCGCGCATCGAGGCGGCAATCGCGCCTGACCGCGGTGCCGCCGCGATCTCCATCCGCAGCTCCCATTCCTTGCGCGGCTCCTCGACGACGTCGAGCCGCTCGATCAGGCGCTCGGTCTGGCGTGCCTTCGCCGCCTGCTTCTCGGACGCCTCGGCGCGGAACTTCCGGCCGATCTTGTCGTTGTCTGGCTGCTTGCGCCGGGCATTCCTGACGCCCTTCTCCATCCAGGCACGCTGCGTCCGGGCCCGCTCCTGGAGGCCAGCTCGCCGGCCGGCGTACTCGTCGTACTCGGCGCGCGCGTGCTGCCGCGCCACCTCGCGCTCGGCCAGGTAGGCCGCGTAGCCGCCGCCGAACGCCGTGACCTGCTGCTGGCTGACGTCGAGCTCGACGACCCTGGTCACGGTCCGGGTGAGGAACTCCCGGTCATGGCTGACCAGCACCGTCCCGGCACGAAGGCCCGCGACAAACTCCTCCAGCCGGGTCAGCCCGTCGAGGTCCAGGTCGTTGGTCGGCTCGTCGAGCAGGAACACGTCATACCGGCTGAGCAGCAGCGAGGCCAGGCCGGCCCGTGCGGCCTCGCCACCGGACAGCCCGGTCATCTCGTGATCAAGGCGCACCTTCAGGCCGAGCCCGGCGGCGATGGCGTCGGCCCGCTCGTCCAGGTCCGCGCCGCCCAGCGCGAGCCATCGCTCCAGCCCGCGGGAGTAGTCGTCCTCTGCGCCCGGCGCCCCGACGGCCAGCGCGTCCGCGGCGGCCTGCATCGCGTCATCCGCCACGGCCACGCCGGTGCGCCGGGCCAGGAACTGCCGCACGGTCTCGCCCGGGCGGCGGTCTGGCTCCTGTGGCAGGTACCCGATCGAGGCGTCCGGTGGGCTGACCGTCACCGTGCCGGCCTGCGCGGCGCTCAGCCCGGCCAGCATCCGCAGCAGCGTGGACTTGCCGGCGCCGTTCACGCCGACCAGGCCGACGACATCGCCAGGACCCACCACCAGGTCGAGACCGGCAAACAGGACACGGTCACCAACCGCCGCCTGAAGGTTCTTGGCCACGAGTACCGCGCTCACCGCGGCCGCATCCGAGTGCACATCATGGCAAAGGCTAGGCCAGGTGCTGCGCTGCATGCGGCCGGGCGGGCCCGTTCTTACGGGATCAAGACGGGGCGCCGGTACGGAGGAGTCAGCCCGGGGCCGCCGGCCCAGGTCAACCCGGAGAGCATCGGCCGGCCTTCGCCGGAGAGTCGTCCGGCGACCGGGCTGGGCCACTGCCGGGCTGCTCCGCCAGGCGACGGACAGGTGCATGCGGGCATATCCCAGCAAAGGTTTTTGCGGTCGCCAAACTTTGGCCGATCGGAAGTATCGGGCGGGCCGCCATTTCTGGAAGAATGACCCTTATGTCCACGCCCTCACATGGCAGGCTCGCTCTGCTGGGCCGGGTAGGCCCTATGCTCACCGCCCTCGTGGCTCTGGTCGGCGTCGCTGGTGCCGCCCAGGCGGCTCAAGCACCAGGGCGCACGGTGCACGCCCGTGCTGCCGCTGCGTCAGCACCCACGATCTCCACCATCGCGGGCGGGGTCGGCGGACCGGGCAAGGCCACGACGGTCTCCTTGGCCGGATCGTTGGCCTCCGACGTGGACCCGTTCGGGCTGGCCACCGGGAATGGTGCGCTGTACGTGGCAGACGGGACCACGGTACGGAGGATAGGCCCGGAGGACGGGCTGACCACGCCTGCGGGCGCCGGGGGCGTCGGCGGTTCTAGTGACAACGGAGTGCCGGCCACGGGAGCCATGCTGGGACTCGCGACCGGGGTCGCGATCGACTCGTCGGGCAACCTGGTGTTCGCCGATAGCGGTGCCAGAATGATCCGGGTCGTGGCGGCCAAGACCGGCACGTTCTACGGCCAGGCGATGACCGCCGGCGATATATACACGGTGGCCGGCACCGGGATCGACGGCTTCTACGGCGACGGCGTCCCGGCGACGCTCGCCGACCTGAGCATTCCTAATGGCGTGGCGGTGGACCACGCCGGGAACCTGGTCATCGCCGATACCGGCAACGACCGGGTGCGGGTGGTGGCCGCGAGCACAGGTACGTTCTACGGCCAGGCGATGACCGCCGGGGACATTTACACCGTCGCCGGCAACGGCCAGCAGGGCTACTCCGGCGACGGCGGCCCGGCCACGGCGGCCGCGCTCGATTACCCGGAATCGGTGGCGGTGGACCACGCCGGGAATCTGGTCATCGCCGATCACGGCAACCAGCGGATCCGCGTGGTGGCCGCGAGCACGGGGACGTTCTACGGCCAGGCGATGACGGCCGGGGACATCTACACCGTCGCCGGCAACGGCCGGCGGGGCTACTCCGGCGATGGCGGCCCGGCGACCGCCGCGGAGTTTTCCTTCCCACAGTTCGTGACCGTGGACGCTGCCGGGAACGTGGTGATCGCGGATGCTGCTAACAACCGGATCCGGGTCGTCGCGGCCAAGACCGCTACGTTCTACGGCCAGGCGATGACCGCCGGGGACGTGTACACCGTCGTCGGCGACGGCACGCCAGGATTCGCGGGGGACGGCGGACCGGCCACAACGGCCGAGCTGGACATCCCCTACGGAGTGGCCGTGGACAGAGCGGGCAACTTGTATATCGGCGATACCGCGAACGGCCGCGTGCGAATGGTCCCGGCCCAAACGGGCAGCTTCTACGGCCAGGCGATGACCGCCGACGACATCTATACGATCGCCGGGAACGGCCCGACCGGCTCATCCGGCAACCGTGGCCCCGCCACGCACGCGGAACTCGACATGCCGAGCTCGGTAGCCCTGGACCAGCAGGGGAACACCATCATTGCCGATAGCTGGAATTGCATGGTGCGCGCGGTTGCAGCGAAAACGGGTACGTTCTACGGCCAGGCGATGACCGCCGGGGATATCTACACGATCGCCGGGAACGGCAAGGCCGGGTTCTCCGGCAACGGCGGTGAAGCCACCGCGGCCGAGCTCGATGTGCCGCACGGGGTTAGCGTTGACCCGGCCGGGGATCTGGTGATCGCCGACACGGACAACAACCGGATCCGGCTGGTCGCCGCCGGTAAAAGCACGCTCTACGGACAGGCGATGAGCGCCGGGCACATCTACACCATCGTCGGCGATGGCACGGCCGGGTTCTCCGGCGACGGCGGTAAAGCCACCGCGGCCGAAATCAACGCCCCGGACTGGGCGGCCGTCGATGCAGCCGGCAACGTGATCATCGCCGACACCGGCAACAACCGGGTACGGGTGGTGGCCGCCCGCACCGGTACCTTCTACGGCCAGGCGATGACCGCCGGGGACATTTACACCGTCGCCGGCGACGGCACAGCCGGATACTCCGGCGACGGCGGTCCGGCCACGGCGGCCGAACTGGACTCACCTGCCGGGCTCACCCTGGACTCGGCGGGCAACCTGGTCATCGCCGATTACTTCAACGAGCGGGTGCGTGTGGTGGCCGCCAGCACTGGCACCTTCTACGGCCAGGCCATGACTGCTGGCGACATCTACACGATTGCCGGGGGCGGCGCAGCTGTGACCGGTCTCGGGGACGGTGGGCCGGCCACCAAAGCGAGTCTGGCCGGGCCAGCGGCGGTGGCGTTCGACGGCTCGGGGAACCTGCTGATCGCCGACTCGCTCGATAACGAGCTGCGGGTGGTTGCCGCCAGCACCGGCACGTTCTACGGGCAGGCGATGACCACCGGGGATATTTACACGATTGCGGGCACCGGGCCTCAGGGCTTCTCCGGTGACGGCGGCCCGGCCGCATCGGCTGAGCTCGACATGCCGAGCGGCGTGGCGGTCGAGAGCGGCGGTGGCGTGCTGATCGCCGACGAACAGAACTACCGGGTACGGCTGGTCAGCTAGAGCACAGAGCCACTGCGGAGTGATGGCCTGGGCGGTGGTGCGGTTGCGGCGTGCACCGGGTCGGCCCGAGGCGTCGTGCGCCCCGGGCCGACCCGGTGATCAGCTCACGAGAGCTGGGACGGGCCGGCGGACTGGGTGCTCATGGCGTCGGCCGGGGCCGGGCTGGGCGCCGGGGCGGCATCGGTCGGCGGCGTCGCGTTCCTGAGCTCCTCCAGCCGGGTCTTGGACGGCACCACCAGCGCGGTCAGCAGCGCGCCGAGGAGGAGCAGCGCCGCCGACACCGTGAACGCCAGGCTGTAGCCGTGCACCGCGGCGGTGGCCGGCGCCAGCCGTCCCGCGTGGTGCGCGGCCAGGTAGGTCGCCGTCGCGGTCAGCGCCACCGTGCTCAGCGCCGCGGTCCCGATCGACCCGCCGACCTGCTGCATGGTGTTGACCAGCGCCGAGGCCACACCCGAGTCCTGCCGGGCCACGCCGGTGGTGGCGGTGTTGATGGCCGGCGAGAAGATCATGCCGAAGCCGAGGCCCATGGCCAGCAGGGCCGGCAGGACGCTGCCCGCGTAACTGGAGGTCACGGCGACCTGGGTGAGGTAGGCCATCCCGCCGCCGCCGATCAGCATGCCGATGCTGATCAGCGTCCGCGGGCCGAGCCGGGGCAGCAGCACGATGCTGGAGATGTTCGAGCTGAGCAGGATGCAGGCGATCATCGGCAGGAAGGCCAGCCCGCTGGTCACCGGGCTGTAGCCCTTGACCACCTGGAGGTAGTAGGTGAGGAACAGGAACACGCCGAAGATCGCGATTCCGGTCAGCCCGACCGCGACGTAGGAGCCGCCCCTGGCCCGGTTCAGGACCACGCGCATCGGCAGCAGCGGGTGGCTGACCCGGCGCTCGGCCACGGAGAACGCCGCGAGCAGGAGCACGCCGGCGGCCAGCGAGCCGATGGTCAGGGCGGCGGTCCAGCCAGCGGTCTCCGCGTGCGAGAACCCGAACACGATGAGGAACAGCCCGGACGAGGCGAGCGCGATGCCCGGCCAGTCCATCCGCGGCCGGCTGTCCGGCCGGTTGCTCCGCATGTAAGCCAGGGCGCCGGTGATCGCGATCGCGGCGAAGATCAGGTTGACGTACAGGCACCAGCGCCAGGAGAAGTACTCGGTGAGGATGCCGCCGAGGATCAGGCCGACCGCGCCGCCGCCGACGGCCACCGACCCGAAGACGCCGAACGCGCGGCCGCGCTCACGCGGGTCACGGAACGTGCTGACCAGGGTGCCCAGGGCGGACGGCGCGAGAATGGCGCCGAACGCGCCCTGGAGCGTCCGGGCGATCACCAGCATCTCGAACGAGACAGCGGCGCCGCCGAGGGCCGAGGCGAGAGCGAACCCGGCCAGGCCGGTGATGAACACCCGCTTGCGGCTGAACATGTCGCCAATCCGGCCGCCGAGCAGCAGCAGGCTGCCGAAGGCCAGGGCGTAAGCGGTCACCACCCACTGCCGGTCGCTGTTGGCAAACCCCAGCGCGTGCTGGGCCGACGGCAGGGCGATGTTCACGACGGTGGCGTCCAGCACCACCATGAGCTGGGCGACGGCGACGATCACCAGGATCAGCCAGCGATGGTCGCTGGCTGCCGGGCGGTGGCCGCCTGCGGCGGAGGACACGGTTGACATGACGGGCTATACCCCCTGTGGAGAAGCGTGGCTGGGCTAGATGGCGCGGGCCGGGCCAGGCCCGGCGATCAGGCTGGGACCATCGGCGCGCCGGGCGCGGTCTGCGTGGTGAGCAGCGGTTTGGTTGCGTCGTCGAGGACGTCGAGCAGGCGGAGCAAGGTCGCCCGGT
>Ga0335072_10016951_pt1 | contig 10316 bp, 7 predicted proteins | sample Lox_Sample_21_FD_206725 | JGI IMG/M metagenome (GOLD analysis project Ga0335072, IMG submission 206725) | Soil microbial communities from Loxahatchee National Wildlife Refuge, Florida, United States - Lox_Sample_2.1 | ecosystem: Environmental > Terrestrial > Soil > Wetlands | place: USA: Florida...
GCATTGCGCTGATGGTCGCCTTTGCGGTCGCCGCGCCGTTCACCGTGCGCGCGGTCGCGGTCGCGGCCTACTCATCCGCCGAGCAGGCTCGGGCCAGCGCGCTCGCGACCCGGCAGGAGGTCACCGCAGTCACACTGCAGGCGGCGCCGTCAAAGGGCGAGGCTCAGGCGTGGGCTAACGCGGCCTGGACCGCGCCGGACGGGCGACGGCGGACGGGGCAGGTGCAGGTCGACGATGGCACGCTCAAGGGCAGCGCCGAGCGGATCTGGGTCACCTGGCCTGGTGACCAGGCCCCGCCCCCACTGCCGGCACGGGAGGTCTCGCAGCTGGCCGTCGTGGCCGGCGTTGGCTCTGGCCTCGGACTGGCTGTGTTCCTCCTCATCGCGGCAAGGGCAGCACGGCAGGTGCTCAACCGTCGGCGCCTGGCGGCCTGGGATGCCGAGTGGACGGCCGTCGAGCCCCGGTGGAACCACCAGCGCTGGTGAGCCGGAGCGGGTCCCGGCCGCATGCCCCGGCCAAAGGTCCCGGTCACGAGAGGCAGACGGCCCTGCTGAGGACCGGTCACGGCCGGCAGGCTGAGCCGTGAAGAAAGATTCCTGCGAGGAGATCGAGGTGGCTGAGATGACTGCTCATGAAGTGAGCGCCGTCGGGCGCGAACCTCAGGATGCGTGGCCCTGGCCAGCGCCGTCAGACCCGGGCGACCTGAGCCGGCGGGTCATAAGGCGGCGCGCGGAGCTGAAGCTGAGCGTCGCCCAGGTTGCCGAGCGCGCGCGGCTGAGCCAGCGCTACCTTGAGTACCTCGAGCGGTTCCCGGCCCGGCCCAGCTCGGCGGCCCTCCGGCAACTGGCGGCCGCCCTGCGGACCACCCCGGCGGTACTCCTCGGTGGAGGCGGCGACGTGCCGCCCGGACATGGCGTGACGGTGACCAGGCCGCTGCAGCGCCTGCCGCTAGTCGAGTGCCGTCGGCTCATCGCCCCCGGCGGGATCGGCCGCCTCGCCCTGGTCACGGCGTCCGGCCCCCTCATCCTCCCGGTGAATTACGCTTATGTCGCCAGCACCATCGTCATCCGCACTGGGGCCGGGTCCTCGATCGCCGCCCACTGCAGCGATCCCGTCGCGTTCGAGGTCGACCACATCGACGACGCGCTGGCCCAGGGGTGGAGCGTCCTGGTGCGCGGGTGCGCCCATCCTGTCCTGCAGCCGGGGGAGCACCGGCACCTGCTGGCCAGCACGGCTCTGCGGCCCTGGCCCCGAGGCGAGCATGAGCTGTTCGTTCGCATCGTGCCCGACCACATCACTGGCCGGCGCATCACGGCGCAGTGACGCTGCCGGCCAGTCGTCCTCGTTGCCAAGACCAAAGTCCCTCCGGACCAGGCCCTCTGCCGCTACCAGGGCGCGAGCGGCCGCAGTGAACTGACGGAAGGCAACAGACGGAAAAGGGGCGAGTCGAGATGAACGCCACGGTGAAGGACGTCATGACCAGGCGCGTGGTCGCGGTCAGCGCAGACGTCACCTACAAGGACCTAGCCGCCGAGCTGCGAGAGAACCACGTCAGCGCGCTGCCCGTGCTGGACGGCGAGGGCAGGGTCATCGGGGTTGTGTCCGAGTCCGACCTGCTGGCCAAGCAAGCGCTGGACGGGCAGGACGTTTCGGTCATTAACGGGATCCTGCACCGCAGGGAGCAGAACAAGGCCTCGGCGGTGACCGCGGCCGCCCTGATGACCACGCCGGCGATCACGATCGGCGCCGACGACACCGTGGCGCAGGCGGCCCGGCTGATGTACACCAGGCGCGTCAAGCGGCTGCCAGTCGTGGCCCCCGACGGGCGCATCGTCGGGATCGTCTCCCGCTCCGATGCCCTTAGCGTCTACAGCAGGCCAGACGAGGACATCAGGCGGGAGATAACCCGCGAGGTGATCCTGGGCGCCATCCTCACCGACCCGGCCCGCTTCGTGGTCGAGGTCAAGGATGGCATCGTGACCATCTCGGGCACGCCGGAGACGGCCGATGTCGGCCACGACATGGTCCGTTCCATGCGGCATGTCGAGGGCGTCGTGGCCGTCCGCGACCGGCTGTCCTACCCGCCGGTCGAGCGGCCGTCCAGCCCCGGCCCGCTGTTCTGAGGGCGGGCTGACGATGCTGGCGCCGCCGCCCAAGCCCGTCTACGCCTTGCTGGCCGACGGATCGACCGTGCTGATCCGGCCGGCCGGGCCCGCCGATCTGGCCGCCGTCAAGGCGATGCACGAGGCGATGTCGCCGGACAACGCCTACCTGCGCTTCTTCAGTGCCAGCCGGCTGGCCGCCGCCCAGGAGGCCAGCCGGGTCTGCCGCGCGCCCCAGCCTGGGCAGGCGGCGCTGCTGGCCCTGTCCGGCGAGGAAGTCGTCGGCTGCGCCAGCTACGAGCGGGAGGGCGAGGGCAGCGCCGAGGTGGCGTTCGCCGTGGCCGACCGCCTGCACCACACAGGCATCGCGACACTGCTCCTGGAACACCTGGCCTCCCGGGCCAGGGACGACGGCATCAGGAAGTTCACCGCCGTGGTGCTGGCGGAGAATACCGCGATGCTGCGGGTATTCGCCGGCGCCGGGCTGCCGGTCCGGCGGCGGTTCATCGACGGAGTGATCGAAGTGACGGTCCCGCTTCCGCGAGAAAACGCGGACACCGCCCTGGACGCCTACCTGTCCGCGGTGGCCAAGCGTGAGGGCTCGGCCGACGCCGCGAGCCTGCAGCACCTGTTCTCGCCGGCATCGGTCGCGGTCATCGGGGCAGGGCGGCGGGCCGGCACCGTCGGCCGCGCGATCCTCGACAACATCCGGGCCGGCGGCTATCAGGGCCGGCTGTACGCGGTGAACCCGCACGCGAGGTACCTGGGCGGTGTCCGCTGCCTGCCGACCGTCGCGGAGCTTCCCGAGGCACCGGACCTGGCCGTCATCGCGGTTCCGCCGGCCGCCGTCCTGGGCGTGGCCGAGGCCTGCGGTACCCGGGGCGTGAAGGCCCTGGTCGTGGTGACCGCCGGGCTTGACGTCGGCGCCTCGGCTGACCTGCTCGCGACCTGCCGCCGTCACGGCATGCGGCTGGTCGGCCCGGGCTCCTTCGGCGTCGCCGTGCCGGGCACGGGCCTGGACGCCACGTTCGCGGCGGCCGCCCCGCAGCCCGGTCACGCCGGGCTGGTCATGGAATCAGGCAGCCTGGGCCTGGCGGTGGCCGCCCAGCTGTCCCGGCTGGGCATTGGCATCTCCTCATTCGCCTCCGTCGGCCGCAAGCTGGATGTCTCAGGCAACGACCTGCTGCTGTGGTGGGAGCACGACGGGATCACCCGGCTCGCCATCTTGTACATCGAGTCGTTCGGCAACCCGCGCAAGTTCGCGCGCACCGCGCGCCGGGTCGCCGCGACGATGCCCGTGCTCACCGTGGACGCCCTTGATCCGGCGACCGCAGGCGGGCAGCCGCCAGCCACCGCGCCACAGGCACGTCGGCAGGCACTGTTCGAGCAGGCCGGGATCATCACCGCGCGCGGGCTAGGCGAGCTGACCGAGGCCGCTGCCCTGCTCGCCACCCAGCCGGTGCCGGACGGCCGCAGCGTCGCGATCGTCTCCAACGTCGGGGCCGCGGCAACCCTGGCCGCCAGCGCGTGTGCCGGTCATGGCCTGACGGTCCACCGGCCGCGCGGCTCTACTCGCCGTCGGCTTCACGCGCTCGTTCCACAAGGCGGGTCGGTCGCCGGGCCGGTCGACATGACCGCCACGGTGAGCTCGGGGGCGTTCCGCCAGTGCCTGGAGTTGCTGGCCGCAGACGAAGACGTCGACGCCGTGATCGCGATCACGCTGCCCACCGCCGCGACCGGCGACCTGACCGCGGCGATCCAGCAGGCGGACGTGCCTGTGCCGCTGGCAGCGGTCCTGCTCGACCAGGCCGAGTCGCTGCGCCTCCTTGATGGCGACGGCGACCGGCGGATACCAGCCTTCGACAGTCCGGACGCCCCGGCCAGGGCATTGGCCCGCGCCGCCGCGTACGGCGAGTGGCGGACCGAGCCCAAGGGAGACATCCCTGCATTTACCGACGTCACCACTGGTCCCGCACGCGACATCGTGCGCCGATTTCTCGCCGGGACGCCCGGCGGCGGCTGGCTCGCGCCGGGCGATGCGACGGCCCTGCTGGCCTGCTACGGGATAATGCCCGTGCCGGTAGCGGCTGTCCCGAGCCAGGATGAGGCAGTCACCCAGGCCGCCCCGGCAACGCCGAGTTCCGGCATCGAGGTTGTCGTCGGAGTCACTGATGACGACGTGTTCGGCCCGCTGATCAGCCTCGGGCCGGGCGGGGGCACCGGCTCGAGGCCGTCACCCCCGCAGACAGGCGCCGGGCTGAATGGGGACTCCGTCATTCGACTCGCCCCGCTGACCACCACCGACGTGGACAGGCTCATCGGGTCGGTCAGCGCCGTGGTCCAGTCACTCGAGGACCGCGATCTCCTGGCCGCCGATCTCGTGCCCCTGGCCAAGGACGCGCTGCGCGGCTTGCTGCTGCGCCTGTCGCGGCTGGCCGAGGACCTGCCCGAGATCTCTGCGGTCAGCCTCAGCCCAGTCATCCTCCGCCCGGATGGCGCGTTCTTCGTGAGCACAGGGATTAGGGCCACGCCGCGCGCGTCTCAGGATCCCTACCTGCGGCGCCTTCGCTGACCAAGGAGGTCCCATGACCGAAGTCACGGCCCAGGCACTGGGTACTCACCCGTTCCTACGCGGCATGTCGCCGGGCCACCTCGCGGCACTGGCCGAATCAGCAACGGACGTCGTGTTCCCAGCGGGTCATCGCATCCTCGCCGAAGGCGGGTACGCCGCCCGGTTCTGGCTCATCCGGTCCGGCTCGGTCGCGCTGGACATGCTCGTGGCAGGCGAGGGACCGGTCGTCATCGATACCGTCGGCATCGGCGGACTAGTTGGCTGGTCCTGGCTGTTCCCGCCTTACCAGTGGGCCTTCGGCGCCGTGTGCGTCAGCCCCGTCGAGGTGTTCGAGCTCGACGCGCCGGCCGTCCGGAGCCGCTGCGCGGCCGACCCGGCGCTTGGCTATGACCTCACCACGCGGCTGGCCCGGGTCCTGGCGGGCCGGCTGCAGGTCACGAGGACCAGGCTCATCACCAGGTCCCGGGATGGCATCAGCGGCCAGTGATCAGGAGCAGCTCACCGTAATAGTGCCAAAAGTCCATGACCGATGGCCCTGATCATGCCCCCGGCGCCCGCGCTTGGCTAGTAGCAGGCAAGCGCAGGAGGACACGATGGTGGCAGCAATGACCGGGGCGACGGCCCGGGATAACCCGCTGGCTCGCCCGGCACGCGAGCTGGCACCGGAGCCGTGCGAGGGGTTCTGGTACCAGGTCAAGCGCCGGATCCTCGGCCCTCCGCTAGTCACCGAGCAGCTCAGCAACGAGCGACTGTCCCGGCCACTGGCGCTCGGGGTGCTGTCGTGCGACGGGCTGTCGTCGGCGGCCTACGGCACCGAGGAGATCCTGTACGCGCTGCTGCCATTCTTCGGGCTGGCCGCCTTCACGCTCGTGCTCCCGCTGACCCTGCTCGTGCTGTTCGGGGTCCTGCTCGTGGTCTTGTCCTACCGTGAGGTCGTATCGGTCTACACCCGGGCGGGCGGCTCCTACGTGGTCGCCCGGGAGAATTTCGGCCCGAGGGTCGCCCAGGTCGCCGCCGTCGCGCTGCTCATCGACTACGTGGTGACGGTCGCTGTCCAGACCGCCGCGGGCAGCGCCGCCATCGTGTCCGCGTTCCCGGCGCTGTCCCGCCTGCCGGTCATCGGCCCGAAGATCCTGCTGGTCATCTCGGTCGCCGCGATCGGGGCCATGTGCCTGGGCAACCTGCGCGGGATCCGGGAGGCCGGCCGGGTCTTCGCCATGCCGACCTACCTGTTCGCAGGCTCGGTCACCGCCATGATCGTCACCGGGGTCATCCGCGAGCTGACCATCGGCCTGCCCCACGCCACCCCTGGCCACGGGACGGTCAGCATCGGATCCCACTCTGGGCTGATCGCCTTCGGTGCCCTGTACATCATGGCCAAGGCCTTCGCCAACGGAGGCTCGTCGCTGACCGGTATCGAGGCCGTCTCCAACGCGGTCAGCGCACTGCGCCCGCCTGAAGGCCGGCACGCCCGGCAGATCCTGGTCACGCAAGGGAGCCTGGTGGCCTTCCTCATCGCCGGCATCTCCTGGCTCGCGCATGAGACGCACGCGACCCCGTACATGGCCGGGTTCCCGACCGTCCTCGCGCAGGAAGCCCAGATCGTCTTCGGTCCCTCCGCCGCCGGGCAGGTGATGTTCCTCGCGCTGCAGGCCGCGACGGCCGCGATCTTGTTCACCGGCGGGAACACCAGCTTCACCGGCTTCCCGTTCCTGGCCAGTTTCGTCGCCGAGGATTCCTTCCTGCCCCGCTGGCTGACCCGGCGGGGCCACCGGCTGGCGTTCTCCAATGGCATCATCCTCCTGGCGGCCCTGTCGGCGACGCTGATGCTGGTCGCCGGGGCGACCGTCGATGCCCTCATCCCGTTCTACGCGATCGGGGTGTTCACCGGGTTCGCCATGGCCGGATTCGGCATGGCCCGCTACCACCGCAGGACCCGCGAGCCGGGATGGCGGCGACGGCTGGCGATCAACGCGGCGGGCGGCACCTACACGGCACTCGTGGTGGCGCTGTTCGCCGTGGTCAAGTTCACCGAGGGCGCATGGCTCATCGTCATCATCTTCCCCCTCCTCGTGTTCACCCTCATCCGCCTCAACCGCGAGTACACCGCCGAGGCCGCCGCCCTGGCCCAGCCCGCCAGCCGCGAGCCGCGGGCGCAGCCGCCGAACCATGCCCGTCGGGTCATCCTGATCCTGGTCGATGACTACGACCTGGCCACCATCGAGGCCCTGAAGTACGTCAAGGGCCTGCGGCCCGCCACGCTGCGCGCGGTCCACTTCGTCCTGGACAGCGCCAGGGCGGACCGGCTCAGGGAGTTGTGGCTGCAGGCCAGCACCGGGATCCCGCTCGAGCTGGCCGACTGCCCAGACCGGCGGCTGGCCCACGCGGCGGCCCGGCTCGTGGCCCACCTCGCGGCCGTGCCCGGCACCCACGTCACTGTGGTCCTGCCCCGCCGGAGCTACCCGCCGCTGGCCGGCCGGCTGCTGCACGACCATACCGCCGACGGCATCGCCCGCGTGGTCAGCCGCATCCCCGGCGCGGCCGCCACCATCATCCCGTTCGACGTCAGCCACCGGGTCAAGGAGGGACGGGCCGGACAGGTCACGCCACCTCCGGCCGCCCGGCGAGGCAGCCTGGATGACTACGAATGGCCGGCACCGCCACCGCGCACCGACCCGATCGGCTCGCTTCACGCGCCTGGAACCGCCACCATCCAGGGGCGGCTGCGCGCTACCGAGATCCGCTCTGCCCGGCAACCCGGTGGCACCGTACTGGCCTGCGAGGTGACGGACTCAACCGGAGAGGTCACCGCGATCTTCCACGGGCGCTCCCGCATTACCGGCGTCGAGCCTGGCTGCCTGATCAGGCTGCACGGCACTGTGAGCATCGGCACCGACGGGCACCCGGCGATGATCAACCCGGCCTATGAGCTGCTGAGGTAGCAGTGAACTGCCATAGGTCCTGGACGGAACGGGCCATAAGCCCCTGCCACCGCAACCAGCCGCGGAGCATCGTCGTAGTCGAGCCCTTCAGACTCAGGCCCGGCCAAGGCGAGGAAACGGAGATCAAGATGCGGCACCAGCGAAGCACGATCCTGGCCGGTCTCGCCGTACTCGCCGCGGCCGGCCTTGGAGCGGGGATAACTCTCGCCGTCACCAGATCCTCGCGGCCTGTGGCTGCCCCTGCCCCGGCGGCCAGTTCCGCGGCCTATGCCCGCCCCGGCTACTCCTGGTACCGCAGCATGATGAACGGTCACTACGGCCCGGGCGGCGAGATGATGACCGGCACCTCTTACGGCTCCTTCGGCTGGATGATGAGCCAGGCCGGCTACCAGTGGATGACCGGGAACGGCACGACCTCGCCCGGCTGGATGACCAGCGCGCTCCCGGCCGCCATGATGACCGGGATAACGGGCGCCGGCAACGGCACAAACCCCGGTACCATCATGGGCCGCCTGTTCGCCAGCGCCCCCGGTCCGCGCGTAAGCGCCGCCCGGGCCGCCGCCCTCGCCGCCCAGGTCCCCGCGGACGCCCGGGTCAGCAGGGCCGCGAACACCGTCCGCTTCGCATCAAAGACTGTCCGGATGACGATCGTGGCCGGTCTACCCGGTGGATCTCACGGGGACTTCCGTATCGCCGGCCTCGACAACCCGCGCGTCATCGTCCCGGCTGGCGCTCGCGTCACCATTGAGTTCATCAACGCCGATCCCAGTACGGCGCACGGCCTGGTCATCACGGCCAGCACAGTCCCATCACCGATGCCCATGATGACGGCGCGGCCGTCTTTCACGGGCTCGGCCCTGTGGTTCCTGGGCGAGCCGACCTCGGCAGGCATGCACGAGGGCACGCTGACCTTCACCGCTACCGCCCCAGGCTCCTACCGTTACCGGTGCCCGGTTCCCGGTACAGCCCAAGAAGGCATGACCGGGATCCTGACCGTCCAGTGAGACCCCATATGTTCGTCTCGTATCGCTGTTCAGGCCTGGGCAGCGAGGGCGGCTGACTTTATGCTTGCCTGGTACTGACTGGGGCTGTCCGGTCAGCGATTGTGCTTCTCGCCCGGAGCCGGGGCCGTTCCCCTGGCGGCCTGGCAGTTGCACACCCGGCGTGATTGACGACGTGCCGAGGTGCCCGTGCCACGGTTCCAGTCTTGTCCTCCGGCCGGGATAGGTAACCCGGACCAGCCCGGCTACCCGTTCCGCGGACCGGGCCTGCTCATGCGAGTCGCGCCCTTTGGTGCCATCGCGCTCTTGGCCGAAGCGAGCCTGGCGCTGTCCCGCGACCGGGTCGTGACATGGCCAGCCGTGCTCAGCCTGGTGCTACTGGGGGCGGTGGCCGGAGCGTTCGCGCTGATCTGGACGGCGCTGTATCACCGCCGCTGGGAATCGGGCTGCATCCTGGCCGCCGTCGTCGCCGTGGAAGTGGTCATCTCGCTGACGCCAGTAACCGCGCCCGCTGATGTGATCGCCCGCCGGGTCATCTTCTGGGCGGCACTCAGCACGGTACTGGCTGTCGCGACGCACGAGCTGCGGGACCGCGGCACCCGCGCCCAGCGTGAGGCAATCGCGCTGCACGCACAGCTCACCGATCTGACCGTGCTGCGCGATCGCGATCGCATCGCCGCGGACCTGCAGGACAAGGTCATCCAGCAGGTCTTCTCCGTCGGGCTGAGCCTGCAGAACGCCGCCATGCTCGCTACCCAGCCCAGGGTCCGCGAAAGCATCCTGGCCTCAGCCGACGCACTGGACCAGGTGCTCCGGCTGACCCGTGACGCCGTCTTCGGCCTGGAGGAGCGGCTCCGGGGGCGTGGGCTGCGGGCGGAGATCGCGGCCTTGTTCGAGCAGGTATCCCCGGCCCCTGAGATCAGCTTCGCGGGCCCTGTCGACGGGGCCCTGGACCCTGCTCGCGCGACACAGCTGGTGCAGGCGGTGCAGGGGGCGCTGCAATTGATGATCCCGCACGCCGTCCCCAGCCGCTTCACGGCCGTCAGCACCGACACGTGCTATACCGCCGAAATAGAGGCCACCTGGCCGACCGTCGGCAGCGGCCCGCTTCCCGCGTGGATCGCGCAGATCGCCAGCAGCTCCCCTGGCCCGGGGATCAGCGTCGCCGTCAATCAGGCGGCTGGCGGCACGCGAGTCACCTGGTCCGTACCCCTCCTCCAGCAGCCGGGGTGAGAAGCCAGGAGGCCAGCCTTCGCCCGTCACGCGGTGAGCGCCGGCCGTCATCACCGATGACGACCAGCGCTCACGGCCAGGGGCAGCGTCAGTACGGCCACCTCCAGTCGCGGATCTCGGGGTCGTCCTCGCCGTGCTCGCGGGTGTATGCGCGGGCACGGATGCGCTTTTCGTCCATGAGCTGGCGCAGTGAGCCAGCCGAGTCAGGAAGGCCGGGAACCCGGTCGATGACGTCCATGACGAGGTGGAAGCGATCCAGGTCGTTCAGCATCACCATGTCGAAGGGCGTGGTGGTGGTGCCCTCTTCCTTGTAGCCGCGGACGTGGAAGTTGGAGTGCCCGTGGCGCCGGTAGGTCAGCCGGTGGATGAGCCACGGGTAGCCGTGGTAGGCGAAGATCACTGGCCGGTCGGTGGTGAACAGCGCGTCGAACTCGGCGTCCGACAGGCCGTGGGGGTGCTCGGACTC
>Ga0335072_10016952_pt1 | contig 10316 bp, 7 predicted proteins | sample Lox_Sample_21_FD_206725 | JGI IMG/M metagenome (GOLD analysis project Ga0335072, IMG submission 206725) | Soil microbial communities from Loxahatchee National Wildlife Refuge, Florida, United States - Lox_Sample_2.1 | ecosystem: Environmental > Terrestrial > Soil > Wetlands | place: USA: Florida...
AGGCCAGCGTGCTCAGAGTGGCCTCAGAAGATATGCGGCATTGTGGCGGGCGGACGCTTTTCGGGCTCGCTGGCGCATCCGTGTTACATCCCTCTGAGCTCGCCGGCGCCACGGCGTCGGCTAAGCGGGCTCGTTGGTGTAGCTGAGCTCAAACGTCTCGGGCTCGTTGGCGCGCCCGAGCTCAGACGTCTCGGGTTCGTTGGCGTAGCCGGCCGCCCGGCTGCCGGGCCTACCCACTCGGGCACTGGCTGTAGCCCGGCGCCCACCGGTGCCCGGCCGACCCCCTGGCCGACCAGCTCCTGAACCACAGCAGGCCCGGCCCCGTGGACGGGGCCGGGCCTGCGGCCTGCGGGCTGAGGCCTGCGGCCTGCGGGCTGAGGCCTGCGGCCTGCGGGCTGAGGCCTGCGGCCTGCGGGCTGAGGGCTGCGGCCTGCGGGCTGAGGGCTGCGGCCTGCGGGCTGCGGCCTGAGGGCTGGGGCCTGCGGGCTGCGGACTGCGGACTGCGGACTGCGGACTGCGGACTGAGGGTCAGCCGCGCTGAGTGCCTGGGGTGCGGCTAGGCCTTTACGTAGGGGACGCCCTCGGCCTTGGGGCCGCGGACCTTGCCGACCAGGCCGGCCACTACGACGATCGTCACTACGTACGGGGTCATGAGCAGCAGGTTGGACTGGATCGGCACGTTGATGCTGGACAGCACCGACTGCAGTTCGGTCGTGAAGCCGAACAGCAGGGCGGCGAGCACCGCGCCGACCGGAGTGTAGCGGCCGAAGATCATGGCGGCCAGGGCGATGTAGCCCACGCCTGAGGTCATGTCGATGCCGAACGAGCCGACCGAGCCGACCGTGAAGTACGCGCCCCCGATGCCGGCGATGAGGCCGGCCAGGATGACGTTGCGGTACCGCAGGGCCAGGACCCTGATGCCCACGGTGTCGGCCGCGACCGGATGCTCGCCTACCGCCCGGGTGCGCAGCCCCCACCTGGTCCTGAACAGTCCGAACGACACCGCGATGAGCACGGCGTAGGTGATGTAAAGGAACGGGGAGGAGTCGGCGAACACCGGCCCGAGGATGGGAATGTCGCCGATCAGCGGGATCTTGACCGGGTTGAACGTGGCCGGGTTGTTCAGCGTGTTGGCGTACGGCACCATCAGCGAGTTGTACAGGTAACCGGTCAGCCCGAGCACCAGGCCGTTGAGCACGACCCCCAGCACCACCTGGTCGACGACGTAGGCGATCGCGAACACCGCGAGCAGCGCGCCCACCAGCGACCCGGCCAGCGCGCCGCAGATGAGGCCGATCCACAGCGACCCGGTGGCCGTCGTCGCGATGGCCGCGCAGAACGCCCCGAGCAGCAGCTGCCCCTCGATCGCGATGTTGATGACGCCCGACCTTGAGCAGATCACGCCGGTGATCGCCCCGAGCATGATCGGGATCGACTGGCTGAGCGACCCCTGCATCAGGTTCACGATGTTGATCGGGATGGCCTGTGTCCCTGAGCTGGACTGGGACGCATCCGACCAGCAAAGCAGGGCCAGAACGAACAGGAAGAGCACGAGACCGAGGGCAATCCGGCGCCACAGCCGAGTGGTGTGCGGCGAGCCGGTCCGGATGGTCCCGGTCACCTCAAGCAACCGTGCCAGCGCGAGGAGCAGCGTAAGCACCCCGCAGGTGATGCTGGTCGCGGCGGCGGGCAGCGTCAGGTTCGGCACGGTGACCTTGGCGAACTCCGGCGTGAACGCGAGCGTGGCCGATCCGTGGGCCCGCCCGAGCGCGAGGATGTCGACCAGGCCGAACGCCAGGAACACGACCGGCCCGGCGAACCGGCGAGTGCGGGACACCCGCGGCTCGGACGGCAGCAATACCGGCAGTCGAGGCGCTACAACGGCGCTCACGCGTTCCACCCCTTGGACATCGTCGTGCCAACGCCGCCCGCGCGGGTCGCGCGCAGCCGGTACATGGTCCTTATGAGCGGCGGTGCCGCGATGAACAGCACGATCACCGACTCGAGAACCTCCACCATCTGCGGCGGGGTATTGGCCGCCGACTGCATGAGCCCGGAGGCGGCGTTCAGCGCCCCGAACAGCAGCCCGGCCCACACCACGCCGCCTGGCCGGCCCCGCCCGAGCAGGGCCACGGTGATCGCGTCGATCCCGTAGCTGCCGTAGTTGGACGTGTTGACCGCGAAGTCAGTGCCCTGCACGATGGCCGAGCCGGCCAGGCCGGCCAGCCCGCCGGCGATCAGCATGACCAGCGCCCAGGACCGCTCGACCTTCATGCCGGCCACCCGGGCGGCCGAGGCCGACGCCCCGACGGCCCGGAACTCGAAGCCGGTGGTGGTGCGGTTCATCAGCCACCAGACACCGAACGCGCAGGCCAGAGCGATCAGGAAGCCGACATTCAGCCGGAGGTTCGGGCCGAACAGGTGGGGCAGGTGCGCGTTGGAGGCGATTGAGGGAGTGACGGGGTTGCTGCCCGGGGCTTCCAGCATCGACGGCGAGTTCAGCAGGAAGTTCAGGAAGTACGCCATCACGTAGTTGAGCATGATCGTGACGATCACCTCGTGCGCTCCGGTGCGGGCCTTGATCTCGCCGGCCAGCCAGCCGAGCACCGCGCCGCCCGCGAACCCCCCGGCCACGCACACCACCACGTGGATGACGGGCGGCAGGCTCACATCGAAGCCGAGCCAGACCGAGAAGATCATGCCGCCGATGATCTGGCTCTGCCCGCCGATGTTGAACATGCCCGCCTGGTAGGGCACCGCGACCGCGAGGCCCGCCAGGATCAGCGGGGTGGCCGCCACGCACGTCTCGGACAGCGGCTTGAACACCGCGGACACGTACCCGTCGTGCAGCGCGGTCGGCAGGGAGGCCTGCTGGAACAGCGCCTGCAGCGTGTGCGGGTTGACGATCGACCCCTCGAACAGCGCCGTGTAGGTCGCGGCCACGGCCGCCCAGGCCCGGGGGATCAGGTCGCCGGCCGGGGCGTTCAGGACCGAAGTGTTGGTGAACGCGCTCAGCAGCCCGCCTACCACCGCCGCCGTCACGATGGCCAGGATCGTGACCGTGATGGTATTGCCCTCAACGAGGGCGGTCAGGAAATTTTTGCCGAACGAGCCGTTCCCGCGGCCGGCAACGGGCCTGCCCGGCGGGGGCGTGGCCGATGACGGGGTGGCCGATGACGGGGTGGCCGGCGGCGGCGAGGTGGCTGATGACGGGGTGGCTGGCGGCGGGGGGGCCGATGGCGACGGCGACGCGGTCTTGGCGGGCTCGCCTGGTGGGGCGGGCTCGGTGGACGGGGTGGGCTCGGTCACTGGTCGTTCTCCGTAGCGGCTGGCTCCGGCTGGGCCGGAGCACTGGGCGATGCGTCCGTCTCCGCCAGGGAGGCCGAGGGGTCGTCGGGATCCTCGGCCTCGGCTGGCCCGGCCTGCCCGTCCGGCGCGTCGGCGCCGCCGGCCATCAGCCGGCCAAGCTCGGCGGCGGGCACGTCGGGACCGCGGAAGCCGGTGATCCGGCCCTCGTACATGACGGCGATGCGGTCGGCAAGCGCGTAGATCTCGTCGAGCTCGGACGACACGATCAGCACGGCGATCCCGGCGTCACGCTGCTCGACGATGCGCTTGTGCACGAACTCAATCGATCCGACGTCAAGGCCGCGGGTGGGCTGGCTGGCGATCAGCAGCCTGGTCTGGCGGCCGAGCTCGCGGGCCAGGATGACCTTCTGCTGGTTGCCGCCCGACAGCGTCCCAGCCGGGGTCGCGGCCGACCCGGTGCGGACGTCGAATTCCTCGATCCGAGCGGCGGCGTTGGCCGCGATCGCGGGCAGGTCAAGCCGGATGCCCCGGGCGAAGGGCGCGCGGTCGTAGGAGTTCAGGATCAGGTTTTCCGCGACGGAGAAGGACCCGACCAGGCCGTCCTCCCTGCGGTCCTCGGGGATGTAGGCGATCCCGGCGTCGAGCCTGGTGCGCGGGGTCGCGGTGGTGAGGTCGCGGCCGTCGAGCGTCACGTGGCCCGCCAGCGTCGGGAGCAGGCCCATGAGGGCCTCGCACAGCTCGGTCTGGCCGTTGCCCTGGACTCCGGCGATCCCGAGGATCTCGCCCGCCCGGACCTCGAAGGAAAGCCCGTTCACCGCGTGGGCGCTGTCGCCGGGGGCGGCGGCGCCGTCGGCCGCGATGGCGGTGGTGGCCGGGCTGCCGACGACCAGGTCGCTCACGCTCAGCACGGCCTCGCCGGGCGTGGCCGGCTCCTTGCTCACCCGCAGCTGGACGTCCCGGCCGACCATCAGCGCCGCGAGGTCCTCCTCGGTGGCGGGGGGCGTCCGCTCGCCGACCACCCGGCCGCGGCGCAGCACGGTGATCGTGTCGGCGATCTCCTGGACTTCCTTGAGCTTGTGGGAGATGAAGATGACCGAGGTTCCCCCGTCGCGCAGCTGCCTGATGATGCGGAACAGTTCCTGCGTCTCGCCCGGGGTGAGCACCGCGGTCGGCTCGTCGAGGACCAGGACGGAGGCGTTGCGCACCAGCGCCTTGATGATCTCGACGCGCTGCTGTATGCCGACCGGGAGGTCTTCCACGATCGCGTCCGGGTTGACGTCGAGGCCGTAGCGACGGGACAGGTCGCGGACCTCGCGGCGGGTGCGGCCAGCATCGAGCAGGCCGCCGGGGCGGACCTGCTCGATGCCGAGCGTGACGTTCTCGGCGACGGTGAACGGCGGGACCAGCATGAAGTGCTGGTGCACCATGCCGATGCCCGCGCCGATGGCGTCCTTGGGCGAGCGGAAGCTCGCCGGCTTGCCATCTATGTGGATCTCGCCCTCATCGGGCTGGAGCAGCCCGTACAGGACGTTCATCAAGGTGGACTTCCCCGCCCCGTTCTCGCCGAGCAGGGCGTGGACCTGGCCAGGGACCACCGCGAGGCTGATTCCGTCGTTGGCGACGAGGGAACCAAACCTCTTGGTGATTCCCCTGAGCTCAAGTTGCATCAGTTATGTAGTTCCTTGCCGACGGGAGGTTCGGGGGTCGCCCCCCGCCGCACTAAACCGGGCTCTTGGTGGGGGTCTGGATCGAGCCGTTCTCGATCCCGGTCTCGATCGTCTTCAGCTCGGCCTGGAGCGAAGCGGGAACCTTGCTGGCGAAGTCGTGGAATGGCGAGAGCACGACGCCGCCGTTGGAGAGGTCGCCGATGTAGTTGCCGCCCTTGAACTGACCCGAGGCGGCGCTCAGCACCGCGGCCTTCACCGAGGCCTGGATGCCCTTGGTGACGCTGGACAGGAAGTACTGGCAGTACTGCGCGGCGCTGACGCACCCGTCGGTGTCGACCCAGAGCATGCTCACGTGCCCGCCCTGGGCGTCGGCCTGCTGAACGGCCTTGGCGGCACCGAGGCCGACGTTGCCGGCCACCGGGAAGATGATGTCCGCACCCTCGGAGATGAACGTCTGGGTCACGGTCTGGCCCTTGGTCTCGTTGGTGAAGTCACCGGTGAACGAGCCCTTCTGGGTCTTCTCGCTCCAGCCAAGCACCGAGACGTTGGTGTGGTGCTGCGAGTTGTAGTACTGGACGCCGTCCCAGAAGCCGTCCATGTAGATCGTCACCGTCGGCAGCTCCTGCCCGCCGAACGTCGCGACCTTGCCGGTCTTGGTCTCGCCGGCCGCCAGGTACCCGCCGAGGAAGCCGTCCTGCACGGTGTTGAACACCAGCGCGTCGACGTTCTTGATCACCGGCGTGTAGGCGTTGTCGACGATCGCGAAGTCCTGGCTGGGGTTCTGCTGGGCCGCCGTCTGGGTCGCGTCGGCCATCAGGAACCCGACCGTGACGATGATGCCGCACTTCTCGCCGATGAACGTGGCGATGTTCCTGGCGTAGTCGGTGTTCGGCGGGATCGACTGGATGTTGCGGATCGAGACGCTGGAGTTGGCCGACGCCGCCTCCTGCATGCCCTGCCAGGCCGACTGGTTGAACGACTTGTCGTTGATGCCGCCGGTGTCGGTGACCATGCAGGCGAGGAAGTTGCTGCCTGAGGCTGAGCCCGACGAGCTCGACGACGCCGAAGTGCTGCTACCGCTGCCTGAGCTTGACGGCGCGCTCGACGAGCTGCTGCCACAGGCGGCGAGCAGCAGGATAGCTGCGGTGCCCGCGACGCCCGCGAGCAGTGAGGGGTATCTCACTGGCTCCTCCACTGGACCAAGGTTGGGACGTGTTCCCGTTTAACAGGGGTGCCTGGGGCCGCATGGCGTCATTCAGCCACGCTGCCGACACGGGCCGGGTCGCCCATCGCTGAATGACCCCCGTTGGTCCAGGCTGCGAAAACCGTAAAACCTGTTAATGCCAGTTGGGAAGGGTTACGGCGGACCTGCGGCCACCTCGTTGCCGAATTGCGACCGTAAGGGTCATCCGGATGACCTGGGGGTTTCCTCACGGTTACAGGCTGGTGAGCGGCGGTCTATACCTGCAGGCTGCTGCCCTCGGCGCGCGGACCGTCCAGTCCGGCTACGGCGGGGAACTCTAGCGACACGGTCAGTCCGCCACCGGGCGTATCGCTGAGCCGGGCGGTCCCGCCGTTGGAGGTGACCAGACGGTGGACGATGGCGAGGCCGAGGCCGGTCCCGTTCTGGCTAGCGGTAGAGAAGCGCAGGAAGGCCCGGGAGCGCTCCTCGGCCGACATCCCGGGGCCGTCGTCAGCGACGACAAGCTCCATGCCGGCCTCCGTCCCGCGGACCGTCACGCCGACGTGGCCGCCGCCGCCCAGCGCCTCGATCGCGTTGGCCAGCAGGTTGTCGAGGACCTGCTCCAGGTGCCCGGCGCCCAGGGCCACCTTCAGCCCGGCGATGTCTGAGCCCGCGGACTCGGGCGGGTCGACGACCAGCTTCACCCCGGCGCCGTCGGCCACCGGCTGCCAGGCCGCGACCCGCTCGGTGACGGTCGGTAGCACGTTGATGATCACCCGCTGCTCGGTCACGGACTCGGCGCGCGCGGTGGCCAGCAGGCCGTCGACCAGCCGGGACAGCCGGGCGATCTCCTCCTGCGCCCCGGCCAGCTCGGCCTGGGCGCTGGGCCCGGCGTCCACCGCCAGCAGGTCGATGCGCAGCCGCAGCGCGGCCAGCGGGGTCCGGAGCTGATGGGACACGTCGGCCAGCATGGCCCGGTGGCCGTGCACGAGGGTTTCCAGGCGCCCGGCCATCATGTTGAACGACGCGGCCATCCGCCGCAGTTCGGGCGGCCCTGAGCTGGTGCCGGCCCGGACCGACAGGTCGCCGTCGGCCAGCTTGCGGGCCGCCGAGTCCATCGTGACCAGCGGCTTGCTCACCCAGCGGGCGAACGTGATCGCGATCGCGGCGGCGGCCAGCATGGCGATGGTGGCCAGCAGGGCCACGTAGAGCCACAGGCTGCCAGTGCTGTCATCCAGGGCCGTGGTCGGTCGCTCAAGCACGACCACGCCAATCGGGTTGTCGCTGTGGATGTTGTCGGCCCAGATCAGCTCGGCCACGACGATCCGCGTCTTGGTCACCTGGGTCTGCGAGGTCGTGGTGGCGAACGCCTTGGCGGCCAGCTGCTGCCAGCCCACGTCCGGGGTTCCCTTGCCGGTGACCACGCTCAGGTCGGGCGTGGCGATCACGATCTCGTCGCCCTGGTTCCTGTAGGGACGCATCGCGGCCTGGAACCGGGGATCGGTCTTGTCGTAGCTGAGGTTCTCGTCGGCCACCGCGGCCAGCGAGTGGGCGGTCGCCTCGGTGGCCGACACGTAGGACTGCTGGTCGTGCTGAGTCGCCTTGAGGGCCAGCGGCACGGCCGCCGCGATCAGCAGTGCGGCCGTCAGGGCCAGCAGCGCCGCGAGGATCCGCCTAGCCATGGTGTGCCCCCGGGGGGACGACCCCCCTGTCGACCCCCCGGCGGGGATCAGACGTCGGCGAGACGGAATCCATGGCCGTATACGGTCTCGATCAGGGAGTGGTCGCCGAGCTTGCGGCGCAGCGCCGCCAGGTGGACGTCGAGCACCTTGGTGGGCCCGTACCAGTGCTCGTCCCAGGCCCGCTCGATGATCTCCTGCCTGCTGACCAGCCGGCCGGGATCGGAGGCCAGGCATTCAAGTATGGCGAATTCCTTGGGGGTGAGCGCCACGTCGTTGCCATTGACGGACACCTTGCGGGTCCTCAGGTCGACCGTGAGCGTGCCATGTCGCAGGACCTCGCCGGCGGTCGGCGCGGGGCGCGGGCCGCGGCGCAGTACCGCCCGGATCCTGGCCAGCAACTCGGCCAGGCCGAACGGCTTGACCAGGTAGTCGTCCGCGCCCTCGTCGAGGGCGAGGACCCGGTCGGCCTCCTCGCCGCGGGCGGTCACCACGATGATGGCCGCCTCCGACTGCTCGCGCAGCCGGCGGCACACGTCAACGCCATCGATGTCAGGCAGGCCCAGGTCGAGCAGCACAACGTCGGGCACGGGGCGGCACAGCGCGTCGGCACCGAGCGACACGCTCTCGGCCGTGTACCCGGCCCGGTCTAGGCCTCGCACCAGCTGGGTAGCGATGCCCGGGTCGTCCTCGACGACCAGCACATGAGTCACGAATACAAGGTAATGCGGAAGTTGGCCTTGGGAAAACAAACGGACCAGGGCCCGGCTGCCCGCGGGCCCGATTGGGGCGAATGCGGCGATGGCGGGAAGATAGGTGCCCATGAAGATCGACTGGGCGCTGCTGCGCACCGCGGCGGTGGCCGCCGCCGGCCGGGCCTACGCGCCATACTCGCGGCTGCGGGTCGGTGCGGCCGGGCTGACTTCCGACGGCCGGGTCGTCACCGGCTGCAACGTGGAGAACGCGTCGTTCGGCCTGACCCTGTGCGCCGAATGCGGCCTGGTCAGTGAGCTGCACGTCACCGGGCCCGACCCGGCCGGGCCGGCCGGGCCCGCCGCCGCGACGCTGGTGGCGGTGGCCGTCGTGGCCGGGGACGGCGACCCGCTGATGCCGTGCGGGCGCTGCCGCCAGCTGCTGCTTGAGGCGGGCGGCCCGTCGATGCTGGTCGACAGCGGCGAGGGGCCGGTCGAACTGGGCACGCTGCTGCCCGGCGCGTTCGACGCCCGGGAAATGGCTGACCGCAGCGAGAGGGAGAGCTGAGTTGCCGGCGACCTACGATGTCGTGACGCTCATCCGGGCCAAGCGGGACAACCAGCGGCCGCTGGCCGACGGCGAGATCAGCTGGCTGCTGCGGGCCTACCTCGACAAGGAGGTCAGCGACGAGCAGATGGCGGCGCTGCTCATGGCGATCTACTTCAACGGCCTGGACGCCCGGGAGCTGCGCGCCTGGACCGGGGAGATGATCGCCTCGGGGGAGCGGCTCGACCTCTCGGCGCTCGCTGATCCGTCCCGTGAGCCGCTGCCGGTGGTCGATAAGCACTCAACGGGGGGCGTCGGCGACAAGGTCTCGCTGATCCTGGCGCCGCTCGTGGCTAGCTGTGGCGCGATCGTTCCGATGCTGTCCGGGCGCGGTCTCGGGCACACCGGCGGCACGCTCGACAAGCTCGAGTCCATCCCCGGGTTCCGCGCTGACCTGGACGCGGCCGAGATGATCACCGCCCTGGGCCAGGCCGGGGCGGTCATCGCCGCGGCCGGTCCCGGCCTGGCCCCGGCCGACCGTGAGCTCTACCGGCTGCGGGACGTGACCGGCACGGTGGAGTCGATCCCGCTCATCGCCAGCTCGATCATGTCCAAGAAGATCGCCGAGGGGACCAGCGCCCTGGTGCTCGACGTGAAGACCGGGACGGGCGCCTTCATGGCGGACGCGGGCCGGGCCATCGAGCTGGCCCGGACTATGGTGGCCCTCGGCGAGGAGCACGGGGTGCGCACCCGCGCGCTGGTCACCCGGATGGATACCCCGCTCGGGCGAGCCGTCGGCAACGCGCTTGAGGTCGAGGAAGCCGTGGCCGCGCTGCGGGGCGACGGCCCGGCGGACCTCATCGAGCTCACGCTCGCCCTGGCCAGGCAGATGCTCGACCTGGCCGGACGGCCGGACGCGGACCCGGCCGGGGCGATAAGCAGCGGCCGGGCCTACCGGGCCTGGCAGGCGATGGTCCGCGCCCAGGGCGGTGACCCTGACGCGCCGCTGCCGCGGGCCGAGGTGGTCGCGACCGCGCTGCCCGCCCCGGCCGATGGTTTCCTGACCAGGCTGGACGCCCTGTCGGTTGGCGTCGCCGCGTGGCGGCTCGGAGCCGGGCGGGCGCGCAAGGAGGACGCGGTTGACCACGCGGCCGGGGTGCGGCTGCTGGCCAAGCCCGGAGACTATGTGCGGAAGGGACAGCCCCTGGCTGAGCTGCACGGCGATCAGCGAGTGCATTC
>Ga0335072_10016953_pt1 | contig 10316 bp, 11 predicted proteins | sample Lox_Sample_21_FD_206725 | JGI IMG/M metagenome (GOLD analysis project Ga0335072, IMG submission 206725) | Soil microbial communities from Loxahatchee National Wildlife Refuge, Florida, United States - Lox_Sample_2.1 | ecosystem: Environmental > Terrestrial > Soil > Wetlands | place: USA...
GGCCCGCCAGCCGGGAGGTCTGCCAGCGCGCAGCCTAGCCACGCTGTAAACCGCTGGCGCGGTCCTCGCTGCTGGCCGGGCGTGCAGCTCAGCCCGACCGGACTTGCTAGCCACGGGTGGCGCTGCCGGCAAGCGTTCTTGCGTTTGCGCCAGCCAGCTGATCGTCCGGTCCTCACGCTGCCGGGATGGAGCGGGCACCGGCAGCAGGCAGGGTAAGTGACACGCTTCGGCCCCCCTCCGAGGGCCGGTCGCAGCGGAACGTGCCGCCCATCATCTCGGTCAGGTCCCGGGCCAGCCTGAGCGCTAGTGTGCTGCCGTTGCCCTGGGCCGGGCCAGCCCCCCGGTCGGTCACGCGGATGTCTACCTGGCCTCCCGTGATGGCCGCGGTGAGCGTCGGCGGCATGTCAGCCGGGCTGCGGTGCAGGGCGTCGGCCATCAGGCTGGTCAGGACCCTGGCCAGCAGCGCGGCATCGGCTATCACGTCGGGGAGGTCCTCTAGGGTGTCGAGCGTGATGTGGTGGCCGCCCGGTCCGAGGTCCTCGAGGCAGGCTGCGATGACCTCGTCGAGGTCCACCGGCCGCAGGTAGGTCTCCAGGGCCCCGGCGTGCAGTCTGCTGAGGTCGCTGACGTCGGTGACTAGCCTGGCCACGCGGTCCAGAGCCAGGCGCGCCGAGGCGACGAGGTCGGCATTCTCTGCCGGAGTGCGAGAGGAGGGATCGGCCAGCTGATCCAGGCTCATTTGGGCCTTCGCGATCAGGTCATGGGCCCTCCGGGTGGTCGCGGCGACCAGGTCGGCGCGGGAGCGAGGGCCAGTCACACGCGCGGCGGCCTGAGCATCCCGCTGGTCCTGGCGGCCTTCGACAAGGCCCGCGACGATCTGAACGGCGCACGAGAACAGCACCCGCTTGTCCTGACCGCTGAGCGTGCGTCCGCGGGCGGCCAGCGTGAACGCTTCGCTGATCGGGAGGTCCACGTCGGCTCCGGGGCCTTCGGGTGCCCGCTCGCCGGCGCTGGCCACGACAAACCAGCCACCGCCAGGGTCCTGCCGTCGCTCCAGCAAGCTGACGGCTGACAGGCCGAACATCTCGCGGATTTCCTCAAGCAGGGCTGGCGGGTCGCTGCGCCCGCGGAGCGCGATTTGCGCAAGCCGGGTAAGGGCCGCGGCTTCGGCGCTTGCCTCCAGGGCCAGAGCCCGGCGTCGGCGCAGCGCGCTCAGCGGCCAGGCCATCTGCCCCACACCGTGGTCGGCGCTCGCGCGGCTGACCAGGTGTACGTCGATGTGCTCGGCGCGGCGAGCGAGCCTAGTTGGCGTGCTCTTCCCGGCGACCAGGGTGCGGAGCCGGCTGCGGCGACTCGCGCCCAGGACCATCTGAGTGGCGTTCTCGGCGCGGGCGAAGGCCAGCAATGTGTCGGCCACGTCTCCGCCGGGTACATCGCAGAAGCTGCCGCCGAGCGACGTCACCAGCGCGCGATGTGTTTCGAGCAGGGTCGCGTCGTTAGATGCCATCCCGTCGTCACAGGTCACGTGCACGGCAATGAGGTCGCTACCCGGAGTCCTGGCGGCGACCCGTGCGGCCCGCCGGATGACCGCCTCATCGTCGTTCTCCCCGGCGACGGCCACAATGATCCGCTCCCTCGTTTCCCAGGGCGCGGCTATGCCATGCTCGGTACGGTAGCGCTGCATGCCCTCCTCGACCCGGTCGGCCAGCCATAGCAGGGCCAGCTCGCGCAGCGCGGTCAGGTTGCCCGGCCGGAAATAGTGAGTGAGCGCGGCATCGATCCGGTCCGGCGGGTAGACATTGCCGTGCGCCATGCGTCTGCGCAGCGCTTCGGGCGTCATGTCGACTAGCTCGATCTGGTCGGCGCGGCGCGCTACCTCATCGGGCAGCGTCTCTTGCTGGAGCACGCCGGTGATCTGCTCGGTCACGTCGTTGAGCGACTCCAGGTGCTGAATGTTCAGCGTGGTGATCACGTCAATTCCCGCGGCCAGGAGTTCTTCGATGTCCTGCCAGCGCTTGGCGTTCCGGCAGCCGGGCACGTTGGTGTGGGCGAGTTCGTCCACGAGTGCGACCTGCGGATGCCTGGTCAGTATCGCGTCGGTATCCATCTCGGTGAAGGTGGCCCCACGGTAGGTCATCGTCCGGCGCGGCACCGCCTCCAGCCCCTCGGCCATCGCCGTGGTCAGTTGTCGGCCATGGGTCTCGATCAATGCCGCGACGACGTCCGTCCCGCGTGCCCTCCGGCGCTGGCCCTCGGCCAGCATCGCGTAGGTCTTGCCCACGCCAGGCGCGGCGCCCAGGTACACGCGCAGCCGTCCTCTTTTTTTCATACCCCGATACTCGGCCCGCGCGTCATCGCGCCGCAGGGGCGTTTGTTCCCTCGGTCGCCTGACCTAAGTCCCAGGCCTCATGGCCAGGCGCAGCGAACTCTGGCTCGACTGCTGGTTGCTGCAACCAACGTCCTTGTCCTGGCGGGTCTGTGGCCTCTGAATCGGCCTGGCATGCCTGCCTAGGTTGAGGAAGTGGCCGACTTAGTCTGCGGCCGGCGAGCCAGACGGAGGTCAGCGGAAATGGTTAGCATTCCGGTACTGACGATTTTCCTGGTGGTGGTCGCCGTGTACTTGGCAGGATGCCTTGTTTACCATTTCCGAGATATTCACGAGAAGCGTGCGGACGAGAAAGACACCGACCGGACCTCCGCCGCTAGGCGCGGCGGCGCGCACGAAATCCATCTGTCATAGGCAGGCACGTTCGGCGTGACCGTATGACATAGCTGCCTCTTACGGGTCGCGCGCCATTCCCGCCGTCGGGTCGGGTATATCGCGGGTCACACTGTCGCTGGCGCCAGCCGCCCTTGCCTAGAGCCATCGGTCCTTTCAGACGGCCCTCGCGCAGCGTGCGTGGCTGCTCGCCCGGCGCGTATCCGGATGCACACGGTGACAGTCACGGTTCGGCACCGGGAGCGACGGACCAGCCGCGAACCCTCAGTGACGCCGCCGGGCCGGCCTGCCCGGTTCGGATTCTCGGCCCTGCGACGCAGACCGGAAGCGCCGGTCGGGCGGCTGTTCTTCACCGCGAACGCGCTGCCTGCGGTGCGGCTGATGAACTTCGCTCGCACGGACGGGCTGATCGTGATACGTATCGCTGCCGACTCTACGGTCGCTCGGAAGCTGGACGGAGTGATGGTGACGTTCGAGGCAGACGAGCTGGACGCCAGGACACGCTCGGGCTGGTTGGTCATGCTTACCGGACGTGTCACGCTGAGCACCGATCCTGCTGAGGCCGGTACCGGCAGGTGCCGCTGGTCCCGTGGAAAAGGTCCTGGTCGCACCAGCGGAGCACTCAACCAGAAAAACGGCGCCAAGCAGGCTGGATCGCTCGTCCAGGAATAGAGTTCCCAGCATAACCAGGAGGCTCCGGAGCACAGGGCGAGCGGAAAGCGCTTCGGACCGCTGACACCGCAGAGCGGATGCTGACATGACCGATGACACTCCCGTCTCCTACCAGGCTGCAGTTCATGGCTCGGCGGTGCTCTCCGCATCGGGCGCCCAGATCGGCACCCTGGAGCACGTCCTAGAGATACCTGAGCTTGACATCTTCGATGGGATCGTGATCGCCACCCATCACGGGCTGCGGTTCATTCCGGCCGACTTGGTCGACGTGATTACCAGGAGCTCAATCCGGTGCAAACTCGATGACGGGCAAGCGGCTCAGCTCCCCGCACCGGACGGTCCGCCGGTGTACAGGGTGGACGCGCTCGCGGACTCCGGCCACAGCATGCACGACGTCCTCGGCCGGTTCTTCGGCAGACCGCACTGGAAGCGCGAGCACGACTAGTCTGCGACCACGCGGCTCCGGGTCCGGTGTGGAAGACCCGGACGCGCGAACCTGGCCTCCCAGTTCCACTATGCGGCCTGCGCCGCGCGCCCGAGGGTGTGTGCGTAGACATCACTATCTCGATTCTGCCCGTGCCAACAGAGAACTCACAACGTTCCCGCCTGACCTCGCCGACCGCGCCTTGGTTCGTGCTTGATGCCAGTCCGCCTTGCGCCGGCAACGTGCGCGCCGCCCGCGAGGCGATGGCACGACCTTCCGCGTCCACGGCGGCGGGTTCATCCTCGGCCGCAAAGTCAACGAGTTCGGCATCGCCCGGACAATGGCCAAGGCGGTCAGGGACGCCGGGCCGCCAGCCGAAAGCAGCTAGCCGTTGGCAGATGCCACACCTCGCACGCTGCTGCCGCTCGGTATTCCGCGGCGGCACGCTTGAGCTGATCGAGGCCGTCTACGTGGCCTCGGCGGACATCGGCATGCCAGCGCCGGACGGGCTGCGGGAGCTTGTCGATCACAGCCTGCTGCGGCAGCGGCAGGCGTTCAAGCCCCTAGACCGAGTCCGGCACGCACTCGACCGTGCCAGCGGCTATCGCACTGACAAGCTGCGCGTGATCTCGCTCGTTCTGATCGGCGTACAGCCGGGCGAACTGACTAACTGCCGAGGTGAATGCGGCCCGTTCCCTAGATAGGCATCAATGGCCAGCGGGTCGCCGGTGGGAGCGTGCGCGCGCGCCAGTGCCTCGCCGCACGCAGTGGCGAATTCGTGCCGCTGTCGCAGCGGAGCTTCCTGCTCGGCGTCATCTTCCTGCTGTTCACCTTGTTCGCGCTCGGCGGTATCGCCAGGCTCGTCAGCCGGGTACGCGCTCGCCGGCCCTCGAAATGAGCCGGGCAATCTCTGCGGCAGCGTGCGGGGCGAACAGGATGCTGTAGTGGTTGGTGCCTGGCATAGTGCTTACCCGCAGGCCTGGCATGTGGCCCTGCCAGTAGCTGACGAGGTCGTCGGGCAGCAGGCCGGGAGGCTGGCCGAACATCCCGGCGGGCGCGCGCACCAGCAGAACAGGACCGCCGCGCCGGCGCAGCGCAGCGCAGATCCGGTCACCGGCGGTCAGCAGTTCCCGACCGTCGGCACGGACGGCCTCAGGGTTCGCGCTCGACCGTAGTGCACCTGGCTCGCCCGTCAGGTCGTACCGAACGTAGTCCTCGACATCGCTGGTCCAGTCCGTCAGCGCGGGGTGGCCGCGCCAGAAATCGACGTACGCCTCGGGCGTTGGGTAGGTCTCGCTCAGGCGCTGGAGGGCCGGGCCAAGAGTCGCCGCCAGCAGCGCGTCAGCATCGGCGCCGACCGGGACCGGGATCGGCAGCCCGCCGTCGACCAGCACAAGCGGCCCGAAACTGCCGGGATGAGCATCGGCGCCCAGGAGCGCAGCATAGGCGCCGAGGGAATGGCCGATCAGCACCGGGTGCTCCAGGCGCAGGGCGGTGGCAGCCCGCCGGAGGTCGGCGGCGTGGGCGTCGAACCCGAACGGCCCGGGCAGCGACGTGCTGTGCCCGCGGCCGCGCAGGTCGACCGCGTGCAGGGTCCAGTCAGCTGGCAGGGCCCTGGCGACCGCCTGCCAGCACATCGCGTTGGCGGTAATGCCGTGCACCGCCAGCACCGGCCGGGGACCGGTGCCGTAGGAGACCACGCGCAATGTTCCACCCAGCACGTCGATGTCGCGCCTGCTTGCTGGTATCACGTGTCAGCTCTCCTTCAGCGCGGTGGTATCGCCGGCCATCCGCAGCGCTAGCTGCACGTACGCGTCGGCGACCTGGTCAGGCGTGTAGGGGCCGCCGGGGGCGAACCAGTGGGCGATCTGCATGCTGAGTCCGCCGATCGCGATGGCGGTCAAAGTGGGGTCGACCAGGCGGAATTCCCGCCTGCGGGCCCCGTCGGCGAGCACGTCGGCGAGGAAGCCCCGGCAGCGGGCCCGCAGGTCCAGCGCGGGAGCGGCGTTCTTGGCGGCCAGCACGTGCAGCTCGGTGTTGGCAACAACCGCAAGCAGCGGATAGTGAGCGTGGATAAGGGCGTGCTCGCGTACGAGCGCCGCCAGCTGCGCCGCGGGTGCGCTGTCAGCGGCCGCCAGGGCGCTGCGAAGCCGGTCGTAGAGTTCCTGGTGACCGAGTAGGACCAGGTCAGCCAGGATATTTTCCTTCGAGGGGTAATGCGCGTAGAGGGTGGCCGGGTTGATGCCGACCTGGCCGGCGATCTGGCGGATCGACGTGCCGTGAAAGCCGTACTCGGAATAGAGGCCGAGCGCAGCACGCAGGATCCGGCCGCGGGTGCCTGGCGGTGCCGCGTCCCGAGGCAGCTCGGGGGTAACTGCCGCAAGCCGTCGCGGCTCCCAGCCCACCACCGCAGCCGGATCGCCAGTCAGTTGCTGACTCTGCGTTGTCACGCCGCCTCTTAATGAAATCCAATCAAGTGATTGGTTGACATCGTAACCTAGCGGGCCGACGATAACGCTGACACAAGCCAAACGATCGATTGGTTGCCCGCGTTCCGGCTCCGCCGGGCCAGCGCTGTGGCTGGTCGTGGCGGTCGGCGGGGCAGCTCGAAGGGAGTCAGCGCATGCGGATCCGCACCTGGGGCCCGATCACCTCAGCGGCGCTCGCTGCCGCCATCATCACCGCGACTCTGGTAGCCGCCACCGCGCCCGCGCAGGCCCAGAGCGGTCTGCCGGCGTTAGACATCACCGGCGTCTACGTGACCGGTGTTTCGTCCGGCGGGTTCATGGCGACCCAGCTGCAGGTGGCTTACTCCGCCACCATTGACGGCGCCGGAATTGTTGCCGCAGGACCCTACGACTGCGGTCAGGGCAACGTGATCGACTTCGCCACCTGCGACATCGGCGCCAGCCTTCCGACGCTCGAGCAGCAGGCCGTCACCTGGTCCAACGAGGGACAGATCGATCCGATCTCGGACCTGACAGGCAAGCCAGTCTACGTTTATCACGGCACGCTTGACCCTGTCGTCAATGACTTGGTCGCCAACTCCGGAGTTGACTTCTACCAGCACTTCGGCGCCAGCGTCGAAGACCACAGCACCGACCCGGCGGGCCACGGCTGGCCGACACCGGACGGCGTGCTCCCGTGCTCAGTCACCAGCCCACCGTTCCTGATCAACTGCGGCGACGACCCCGAAGGGGAGATGCTCACCCACTGGCTGGGCAGCGTCAACCCGCCCAACACCGGCAGCCCGGAGGGCACGCTGTCGTCCTTCAGCCAGGACCTCTACGCCCCAGGCGGCGACGCGCCGGCGCTGAGCATGGATAACGATGGCCTGCTGTACACGCCGCCAGCGTGCGAGGCAGGCGCTGCCTGCAAACTTGTGGTCGCCTTGCACGGCTGCCTCAGCGGCCGGTACCTGCTCGGCGAGGAGTTCCCCGAGCTGGCCAATCTCGACGCCTACGCCGACACCAACAACCTAGTGATCCTCTACCCGCAGGCCATCGCCAGCGTCATTCCCTACAACCCCGAGGGCTGCTGGGATTGGTGGGGCTACGACGGACCGAACTTCGCGGTCAAGAGCGCACCGCAGATGGTGACCATCATGAACATGGTCACCGCCCTCGGAGGCTGAACATGCTGCCTAACCGGCCCGAGCCGGTCTGGCCGGCGCCGACCATCGCAGGACGGAGAGATCATCGCCATCGCTAAGCTAATCGTGCGGGCCGACTCGCGCGGCCAGGGCATGCATCGCGCCACCTTCGGACTGGTCGCCGTCGCTTGTGACACTTTCGCCCGCACGATTTAGCCCAGCGCCCGCTGGCTCGGCAGCGCGGCACGGGCAAACGCTCTTGCGAGCTGATGAGGACGCCTGGCCAAACTCGGCGCGGCCTGCGCCGCATCCATCGGCGGTCGTGAGAAGGTCGAGGGCCCAGGGACTTACCTGGCGCGACGTCGCCGGCGAGTCCGGAGTGACGTTCGCCTTGCGCGTCAGAGCGCGCACGTCACTGGCTTGCGGGGTGTCTGCAGGGTGATCACGAACCCGCTGGCGCCTAGCGGGCGGTCCGGCCTGACCGGTGCAGGTGGGCCTTGTGCTTAGCCCTGATCAGCCCGCACTCGCCCGCCCTGGCCGTGGCTGGCCAGCACCTCTCCTGCGGGCTCGCCCGGCCGGCGGCGGTGCTTCTCGAGCCGGGCCGCGCTGGGCCAGCGGACTCGCGTGGCCCAGCCTGCGCGCTCGAACAGGCGGATGAGCTCGGCGGACAGGTCGATCTGGCCGCGGTCAACGCCGTGCCGCGCGCAGGCCGGGTCGGAGTGGTGGGTGTTATGCCAGCTCTCCCCGAGGGACAGCAGGGCCAGCGGCCACAGGTTCGTGGCCCGGTCGTAGCGACGGGTGGTGAAGGGCCTGCTGCCGAGCAGGTGGCACAGGGAGTTGACGCTCCAGGTGACGTGCTGCAGCAAGAAGATGCGGACCAGTCCGGCCCACAGCAGCGCCAGCAGGGCGCCGCGAGCGCCGCCGATCGCCCAGCCGATCGAGAACGGCAAGGCTAGCGATAGGACGCAGAGGGCGGGGAACGCGCGCGATATCGCGCGCATGGCCGGGTCGGCCAGCATGTCGGGCGCGTAGTCCTGGCGCGATGTCGGGTCGTGGCCGAACAGCCAGCCGGCGTGGGCGTGCAGGACGCCGCGCAGCTGGCCGGCCGGGCCGATGCCGTACCGGTACGGGGAGTGCGGATCGCCTGGCCTGTCGGTGAAGGCGTGATGTCGCCGGTGTACAGCCACCCAGCCGTTCACTTCGCCCTGGAAACTCATCGAGCCCGCGATAGCCAAGCCGACGCGCAGTGCCGGTTGGGCGCTGAAGCTCCGGTGCGTCAGGCACCGGTGGAACCCCACCGTTACTCCGAATCCGGTCAGCAGGTAGAAGACCACCGCCAGCCCGACATCGGCGAAACCGACGCCGTGGCCCCACAGCAGCCACACCGCGGCGACCAGGCCGGCGAACGGCCCGGCCACGAGCACTGCGGTCACCGTTAGCTGCATGACTCGCTGCGCGGGGGTTTGCGCTGGCACATCGGAATCCGGGAAGGAGCAAGTGCCGTCATAGCGACCTGCAATAACGTCCGCGCTCATAGTTCGCCTCGCCATCTGGGTTTGCAGCGAGGCGGCTCTAGAGCAGGCGCGTGGTCTGGACCAGATCGGGAACTCGGTCAGGCTGCCTACGGACACGACCAACACGAGCATACGCTCCGCCTGGTCCCAGCTGGTACCGGCTCCGCCGCCCCGCCCACCTTCATGAAGCGGGCAGCCGTGCTTGCCGACCAGCCAGGTTAGGAACATCCAGCCCTTGCCGCCGACGCCAATACTAGAACTGAGTTGCTAGTATTACGGGACTAAGATAGTGTCAAAGGCAAGCGCCGGTCTCAGCCGCCGAAGGCGGCCAGCTATCCGGGGTTACCGGAGGAGTCCATGTCCAGGGCCTGGTCGTCATGACCGCCCCGCTCGTGGCCATATTTGCCGCGTACCCGGCTGGGGCCAGCGCTGACGGTGCAGGTTCGCGATCTGCCGGGCGGCGGGTAGCACCGCGGTCGCGTCGGTGCGCTGAGGTGACGGCTTCGCACATGCGGCGGATGACCAATGCGTCTCATTTCCGTTCGTCTTCGTCTAAAGGAGCTCGTTCATGTCCGAGGCAGCTATCCCCATGCAGCTACGGGGCGAACCTCATCGTGACCACGCGTTGCACACGGCCACCGGCCGAACTCAAAATCTGGCTTCTCTCACTTGGACAGAGCGCGGCTACCTGGTCGCCGTTCTCAGCGGCGGTCTCGATGGCACGCGCGCAACGGCACTCCGCGAGCAGCTCCTGCGTATGCTTCGCCCCGCCTCCAGCCGGCTCGTCCTGGACCTCTCACTGGTAAGCCACGTCGACGCCGTCGGCCTGGCCGTCCTGGTCGGTACCGAACGGCGTGCACGGCTGCTGGGCGGGTCCTTGCGCCTGGCTGCGGTGAAGCCCGCGGTGGGCATGGCCGTGCGCGCCGCTGGGCTGGACCGGCTGCTAGAGATCTTTCCGACGGTCCAGTCGGCGGTCAGCAGCCCGGCGCGTGCCTGACCCGAAGAGCAAGCCGCGCTTCGGTGCATTCGATGCGCATGCCCGTCAGCCACGGATAACGGTGCTGGACGTCGGCGGTCCGCCGGCTGCGACCGCCACGCGCCTGCCGCCCAGGCGCAGCTGACGCTCGACACACGGCGCCAGGCGCGCGAAAGCCGACACGATGCACGGCGTCGTCCTCTGTCCGGTGACGCCAGGCATAACGACGGTCACGGCAGCTGGGGACAGCTGAATCCTTGGAGAGGTTCCACGGATGACAGGTAGCCGTGATGGCAGGGTCTGGGGTCTTGTCGCATCAGCGGCATCCAGCCGGGGCAGGCCCGTGTCGGCGGCCGATGCGTGCGCGGCAGTAGTGGCCGCAGTTGAGGTGTCCGGGGCGTGGCTGACTGCTGCGGCAG
>Ga0335072_10016954_pt1 | contig 10316 bp, 7 predicted proteins | sample Lox_Sample_21_FD_206725 | JGI IMG/M metagenome (GOLD analysis project Ga0335072, IMG submission 206725) | Soil microbial communities from Loxahatchee National Wildlife Refuge, Florida, United States - Lox_Sample_2.1 | ecosystem: Environmental > Terrestrial > Soil > Wetlands | place: USA: Florida...
CGCAAACATCGCCGCCGCCAACCGCCATCACGCCCGCGACCCACAGCGAACGCTAAAGCTACTTCAAGCTGCATGAATACGACTTTGCCGGGTCCCTGGATGCCGAGGGCCTCCAGTATGTTCAGCGCCTCGGCGAGGTCGGTGGTCTGGGCGTTCTCCAGCTTGGAGACGTTATTCCGCGTCACTCCGGCGAGCCGCGCCAGCCGGGCCTGAGTCCAGTTCCGCTCGGCGCGCAGCGCGCGGATCTCCCTTCCCAGCCACAGCCGCCGCACATAAGGACTGCTCATACCGGGCCTCCCGTCCGCGTTCTTCGCGGCTTCACCACGATGGGTCAGTAGGCCCAGTATGAGATAGCGAGCACATTCAGGCAACTCAAACACGCCGGAAGGCGCTCGCTAAAAAGGTGCTACTTATCATCGTTCCTGGTAGTGGCGATAAATGCCGCCCAGGCCGCCGCCGTAAATTCAAGCACTAGGCCACGACCACGTAGCTTCGTGTCCCTGACGCCGACTCCGCGAAGGCCCGTACCGACCGCCACGCAGTCGGAGTTTCCCCCGCTGTAGCAGGACTTTCGCCAGGCAGTGAACTCGCTGGTCATCGTGCGGTGCTCCTCCTCGCCTCGTCACCGACCCGGCCGCCAACCGCGGCCGGGCCACGACAAGCTTAGCCAGCGGGACGTCTTCAGGACACCCCCGAATCGCGGGCACGGCCAGTTACCGAGCTCGCCAGGATCTGGGGCACGGCCAGTTTCCTGGGCACGGGCAAGTTCCTGGCTGGGCAGTTTTCTCGCCAGTGCCGAGGGACGGGCCGTTATGGATAATGCGGCAAGAGCAAAGAACGGGAAACCGGGTGCGGTTAGCGGCCAACGCCGCCCGGCAGCCATCGATAATTTGCAAGATTCCTGACCCCATTGATGAAGGGCGGTTGCTAGGGCAATTGCCAGCGAGCTACCTTTTCAGCAATTCCAATGTCCCGAATGCCGAGAAGGTGGTGTGCCATGGAGGTACCGGTCCCGGCGTGGCCGCGGTTCGCGGGCCTGGGGCCGCTCGGCGCGCTGCCGACCGCGCCGAAGCTGGCCCGCACGTTCAGCAAGCTCGTGCTGCCCGGCTGGCACCTGAACGACCTCGCGGACGACTGTGAGCTGATCATCAGCGAGCTCACCTCGAACGTCGTCCGCGCGGCCACCGACCCGGGCGGGAGGCCTCGGTATGACCCGGGCGGGCGGCTTCCGGTCCTGTGGGTTCGCCTGCTGTCCGACCACGTGCAGCTGCGCGTCGAGGTCTGGGACAACCTGCCCGTCCGGCTGGGCATGCCGCGGCCCCGCCAGGCCGCACAGGACGACGAGAACGGCCGGGGCCTGGAACTTGTCGGCCGCCTCAGCCTGGACTGGGGCTGGGATCATCTGCCCGCCCACGACGCCAAGCGCGTGTGGGCCCTGCTGAAGGGAACCCGATGAGCGCCTGCTCTTGTGGCTTCACCCCGACCGTGGACGAGACCCTCGCCGACCACCTAGGCGAGATGTTCATCCCCGATGACGACACCGACGAGGTCGGCCAGCGCCACGCCGAGGCCGGCGGCCGCACGTGCCTCTGCGGCCACAAGGCCACCAGCGCGACCGGCCTCGACACCCACCTGGTGGCCGCCCTCACCCCGCCTGGCCGCGTTGGCCGTGACGGCCGCCCGCATGCCCCTGTGGACACGGGCTACTATATCTAGCCATGCGCAGGCAGTTCCGGCAGGTTGACGTCTTCACCGAGGAGGCCCTCCTCGGCAATCCCGTGGCGGTCGTCCATGATGCCGACGATCTCAGCGACGACGAGATGCGGCGATTCGCCAGCTGGACGAACCTGTCGGAGACCACGTTCCTGCTCGCCCCGGCCGACGAGCGCGCCGACTACCGCGTGCGGATCTTCACCCCGAAGCGAGAGCTGCCGTTCGCCGGCCATCCCACGCTAGGCTCCGCCCACGCATGGCTTGAGGCCGGCGGCCAGCCGGCCAGCCAGGACACGATCGTGCAGGAGTGCGCCGTCGGCCTCGTCCCCGTGCGCCTGTCGCCCGGCAACCGGCTGGCCTTCGAGGCACCGCCGCTTTTCCGCTCCGGCCCGGTCGAGGAGCCGCTGCTGCTGGAGATCGCGGCATCTCTGCGCGTCAAGCGCGAGGACATCGTGGACGCCCAGTGGGCGGACAACGGGCCGGGCTGGGTGGCCGTGCAGCTGGCGAGCGCGGACGCCGTGCTCGCGATAGAGCCGGGCGTGGTCGCCGGGAGCACCGGCGTGTTCGGCGCCTACCCACCCGGCTCGCCTGAGGCGTTCGAGGTCCGGGCCTTCACGCAGCTCATCAACGGCACGGGCGAGGATCCGGTCACCGGGTCGCTGAACGCGTCCCTCGCCATGTGGCTGCTGTCGTCAGGCAAGGCAACCGCTCCCTACACCGCCAGTCAGGGCACCGCCCTGGGCCGTCGCGGCCGCGTGCACGTGAGCGTGGACGCCGACGGCAGGATCTGGGTCGGCGGAAGCACGCGCACACTGATCTCCGGCGGCATGCTCCTGTAAACGCCGCCGCTGGCCGCCCGGCGCCCGGGACGCCTCGCGCAGCGCGCGGTACAGCAGCTTCGGGTCGCCGAGGCGGTGCCGGAGCTCACGCTCAAGGCCGCCGATCGGGTAGAGGTTCTGCGGGGCGCGGGAGTCCTTGTAGGAGTCGGAGGCGAAGCGGGCCAGGCAGGACTGGCTCAGGTTCGCCAGCCTGACCACCTCGGCGGGTAGCAGGTCGGCCGAGCACTCGATACGGACGACTCCGGCCCACGGGGCACCGGGGTCGCCCGGCAGTCGCAGGTACCAGCTGTGCCGCTGCCAGCTGGTGCCCATCAGGAACACCGGGGTGCGCTGGCCTGGCTCCAGCCTGCCCACCAGAGCATTGAGGTCTTGCGGCAGGTACGTGGTGCGGTGGGACTTGATGTACCCGATGGCACGGGGCAGGTGCTGGCGGCCGCGCAGCGGGCCGTCGATGATGAGCAGGTCGTCGTCGGCGGGCAGCCCGCGCTTGTGGCTTTCCGACCGGGCCTCCAGCGCCACCTGCACCTCGACCTCGGCCAGACGGCGCTGCAGGGCGTCTGACAGCCGCAGCATCAGCGGCACGCTCGCGCTGCCGTCCTTGACCTGCTCGGCCTGGTAGCTGCCTGACCGGGTCATGATGCCGTCGGCGTGCCTGGCCACGGTGAACAGCCCGCGCCGTAGGTCCGTCTTGATCACGTGTGCTTCCGGCCCGGTGCTGCACACCACCCCCGCGGCGTAGGACGCGCACAGCGCCGGCGTGGCGTCCGCCGCCTGCTCCCCCGGCGCTGGCTCATCGCTGATCCACACGCGGGCCTCAATGCGGCGGACCCCGTCCACGAACAAGGTCGCGGCCGGGGGCGCCAGGCCAGGGGTGACGTCGATCGGGCGCCACTGCGGCGCGGGCACCTCGATGTCGACGGTGACGTCGGCCGTGGACTCCTGTAGCTGCTGCTCCTCGGCCTCCATGCTGGTGCCGTAGGCCGGATTCCAGCCATCGACACTGAACTGGGTCCGGTGCCCGGCGCCTAGCCCACCCGCGATCGTCAACCCGCCACCTCCTGCTCCGCGGCGAGCCCCTCGCGAGTAATCGTTGAGGTCCGCGGGTTCCTGGCGACCCGGAACCGGACGGGGACCCGCTCGGCGAGCGCCTGCACGTGGGTGACCACGCCGACCATGCGCTCCCCCTGGGCCAGGGTCTCCAGGGTGCTGGCCACCGTGTCCAGGGTCTCGGGGTCGAGGGTGCCGAATCCCTCGTCGAGGAAGATGGAATCCAGCCGCGCCGCGCCGGTGGGGGCGAGGACGGATATCTGGGTCGACAGCGCGAGGGCAAGCGCCAGCGACGCCTGGAACGTCTCCCCGCCGGACAGGGTGCGCACCGAGCGGCGAGCATCGGCGTCCGCGTGGTCGATGACGTAGAACTCCCCGTCGTCGTAGTGGAAGTCGAACTGGCCGGCCGACAGCGCCGCGAGGGTCGCCGATGCCTCCGTGACCAGGTCGTCGACCGCCGCGCTTACCAGCCAGCGCTGGAAGCGGTTGGCCGCCAGCAGGTCTCCGAGCAGCTTGGCGACCCGTTGCTCGTCGTGCGCGGCGCCCTGCCGCCGGGCTAGGTCAGCCGCTTCGGCCTGCCGCTCGGTGATCCGCCTGGTCGCCGCCCGGGCGGCGGCCAGTGCCTCGGCCACGGCGGAGGTGGCCTTCGAGGCCACGGCGGAAGCCGCGTCCAAGGCGGCGGCGCCAGCGGCCACGCTGAGGCCCGCGGCGGCCAGGTCGGCGCTCAGCTGGCCGACCAGCCGCTCCAGGCCCGCCCGTACGGTGGCGACCGTGCCCGACGCGTCGTCGATCTCGGCGGCCCGCGCCGTGGCCTGCCCGGACGCCCAGGTGACCAGCGCGGTCCAGTCGTCGAGCAGGCTGGACTCGCCGCCGAGTCCCAGCGCTGGGGCGCCGAGGGCCACCACCGTGTCGCGCGCCGCCGACAGCTCGCGGCGTGCGGTCTCCTCCGACGTGCTCAGCGTGGCCAGGGCGCCCTGCTGGCCGACGCGGCTGGCGCGGGTAGCCCGCAGGGCCTGCTCCGCGTCGGAGGCTTCCTTTTCTAGCTGGTCCCTGCGGGCAAGCTGCTCGGTTACCTGGGCCTCGTCGGGCCCGTCGGCCAGCACCGCGTCAAGCTCGGCGATGCGGCCGCTGACGTGGCTCAGCTCGGCCCTGGCCCGCTCGTCATCGCCGCTGGCCGCCCGCGCCCTGGCCCGCATCCGGTTGAGGGACCGCTCCGCGTCGTCGAACGCGGCCGCCTGGCGGTGGTGGTGTCCAGCGGCGTCCTCGGCCGCCTGCCGCGCCTGGGCCAGCGCGCCAGCGCGGGAACGGGCCTGGTCTCGCGCCCAGTGGGCCAGGGACTGCCAGCTGCCGGCCAGGTTGGCCGGATCGGCCGGCGGTGCGCCCAGCCCCACCAGCGGGTCGCGGGCCGCGCGCAACGTGGCTTGGGCCCCGGTTACGTCCGCCGCGACGTGCTCGGCCGCCTGCTGGGCACTGCGGTGGCGAGACCGCCCGGCCGCTACCGTGGCCGCGGCCTGCTCGGTGGCGCGCTCAAGCGAGTCACGCTCGGCCACCAGCGCGGTGGCCTCGGCAAGCGCGCCACTCAGCGAGGTGTCATCAGTCGCCTGGCGGCCCGCGCGGGCCGCCGCCGCGACCGCCCGTGCCGCGGGGAGCGGCGCGGCGGACAGCGGCCCGTCGAGCACGTCGGCCAGGGCTGCGGCCAGGCTGGCCTGCCGAGTCCGCAGCGCGTCCAGGGCGGCACCGGCCTTGACCGAGGTCGCCGTGGTGACGTCGGCGGAGCGCTGGACATAGGCGAGGTCCCGTTCTGAAGCGTGCAGATGAGAACGGGCCTGGTCGAGCTCGGGGGCCGGCGCGACGGCGGGCAGCACGGCGACGGGGTGCTCGCACAGCGGGCAGGCCGCACCGACGGCCAGCTGGGGGCGCAGTCCCGCGAGCAGGTCAGCGTGCTGGGCTGCTTCCAGCTCGGCCTGGTGGCGGTGGTGGGCGCCGGCGGCGGCGGCCAGGGCCGTCTCGGCCGCTTCCTTCGCCGTCCGGGCGGCCTCGGCAGCGACCTGCCCAGCCGCCAGGTCAGCCAGGAGACCGCGGAGGTCATGGAGGTCGCGGTAGGCCTGGGCGAGGGGGGCCGCGGGAACCGCCTTGGCCCGGGCGCCGCGGGCTGTCTCCTCGGCCCGTTCGGCCTCGGCCAGCTCGCGGGCCGCCTGGGCGACGGCCCCGGCGGCCGCCCGCTGGCGCTCGTCGAGCGCCGCGACCCCGGCCGGGACGGACACCACGCGGAGCCGGTCGTGCTCGGCGGTCAGCCGCCGCACTTCCTCGGCCGCCTGGCCGACGGCCTGGCGCGCCTCGTCGCGCTGGTCGCGCAGCCCGTCGACGGTGGCGGCCGCCTCGTCAACGGCCTTCGACGCCGTGGCGGCCGCGGCCGCGCGCTGGGCGGCGGTGGCCTCAAGTTCCGGGAGCCTGGCCTGGTTGCGGTTCCGCTCGTCCCTGCGCTCGCGGGCCAGCAGGAGCGGCCCGCGGTCGGGTCCCTCCGCCAGCGCCTGCCTGGCGACGGCGTCGGCTTTCTCGGCCGCCCGCTCGGCCTCCTCCAGGCGGTGCAGGCTGGCCCGGCTCGCGGCAAGGTCGGCGGCCAGGGCGGGCACGCCAGCGGGGACACGCAACCCGGACAGGGCGGCGTGCTCGTCACTCAGCCTGCGCACGCTTGCCTCGGCGGCCGTCAGCGCCGCCTGGCTGTCACGGATTCGCGGCAGCTCGCTGGCCACCCGCTCGCCCAGGCGGGCCAGGTCATTCTCGCGTGCCTGGGCCAGCCCGCGCGCCTCATCGGTGGCGTCGGAGTACTTCAGCAGGCTGTCAGCGAGGGTTGCGGCACGCTGCCTGGCCTCGCTGGCCCGCTGGTTCGCCTGCACCATCATCTGCTTGTAGTGCTCGATGCCGAGGAGGCGCACGAGGATGTCCTGGCGGTCCTTCGGCTTGGCGTGCAGGAAGTCCGCGAACTGGCCCTGCGGCAGGACCACGCACTGGATGAAGTCCTCATAGGTCAAGCCGAGTAGCTTCTCGACGGCCTCGGTCACGCCGGCCAGGTCCTTGGCCATGGGGGCGGTCGGCTCGCCTGGCTCGGCCATCCCCTGGTGCCCGAGGATCTTCTCCAGGCTCGCGGCGCGCTGGGTGACCTTGTCGCTGGCGCCGGAAGCCGCACGGCGCAGCTCGCGGGCCACGACGTAGCGGTCGCGGCCGACCTCGAACACGAGCTTGACCGTTCCCCGGGTGACGGTGGGGGCCAGCCCGAGGGCGACGACCCGCTTGTCATCCCAGCGGGGCACCGACCCGTACAGGGCGAACGTCATCGCGTCGATCACCGTCGACTTGCCTGAGCCGGTCGGGCCGACGAGAGCGAAGAAGTCGGCGTCAGTGAAGTCGACGCGGGTGGGCTCGCGGAAGGACGCGAAGCCGTGCATGTCGAGCCTGATCGGGCGCACCTGCGTTCCCTCCCGCGTCAGTCAGCCGGCGTTTCCCGCCGAGGTGATCTCATCGTGCAACTCCCCGAACAGGGCCGTCACCCTGGGATCGGCGACCTGCATGGAAGCACAGTACTCCTCGAACAGTTGGGCGGGCGTGCGCGCCGCGCCGTTCGCCACCTTCTTGTCCTTGTCGGGCTTAGCCGCGAATTCCGGGTCGATGCGGACTTCCAGGGCCTCGGGGAAGATCGCGAGGGTGTCGTCGCGCAACCCGGCGCGGGCCGGCTCGCTCAGGTACACCCGCAGGTAATCCTGGCCGAGGTCCGCCGCCTGTGCTTCCAGTTCGGCCAGCGTGCCGTGCACGGTCCGCAGCCGCCGCCCCGACGTGACGGGGATGTCACGGACCTGGGCGGGGGTCCCGGGGGACGCCGAGACCAGGCAGACCACGCTCGTGTTGTCCTGCTCGCCGAAGTCGACGGCGAGCGGTGAGCCACTGTAGACCACCGGGGCGTGGGACGGCAGCGACTGGCGCCGGTGCAGGTGGCCAAGGGCCACGTAGTGCGACTCGACCGGAAAGATCGTGGCCGGGACGCTGTACTCAAAGATCGACTGGGCGGGCCGCTCGCCACCGCCGAACGCGCCGCCCACGCAGGTGACGTGGGCCATCAGGAGGTTGACGGTACCCGCGCTGAAGTCGGCCGTCAGCGAGCCGATGACCTGCCGGACCTGCTCGTCATAGGCTCGCACGTTCTCCGACGGGGTGTTGGCCACGATCTCCGCCGCCCGCACCGCGTACCGCTGGGACAGGAACGGCACCGCGGCGACCTGCACGTCGGCGCCGTCCGAGCGGGCGGCGAAGCGGATCACCCCGCCGCGGTCCTGCGACCGGACGGCGCCGGCCAGGGTGATGCCGATCTCGTTCATCAGCGGGCGGTAGGCCTCGAACGTGGGGCCGTGATCGTGGTTGCCCGCGATGACGATGACCTCGGCGCCCGCCCGCCGCATCCGCAGCAGCGTCCGGACGACAAGGTGCTGGGCCTGCGCCGATGGCACCGACGACTCGTAGACGTCGCCGGCTACCAGGACGGCATCGACCTGGTTGTCCTCCGCGATCTGCGCGATCTCGGCCAGCACTGCCTTTTGCTCCTCAAGGCGGTCCCGGCCCTTCAGCGTCTTGCCGACATGCCAGTCGGCGGTGTGCAGGAACTTCACCGTGCTGCATCCTCCTCGTCTGTCCCGGCGGCCACCGGCCTTACCGGCCTAGAACGGCGGAATGTCGTCGTCGTCCGGTAGCCGCGACAGCGGGCCCCCGCCCGTCACGGCGCGGTTGACGGCCCCGGTCGCGTTCCCGTCCCCGGGGGGCTGCGGGGCGCGGGGCGGCTCGGCGCACTCCGACAGCCGCGTCGCCCAGGCGGGGAACGGGAACTCCACGGCGATCGGCACCGGGATCTGCGGCTGGGAGACGAACATGGCCCCCGGCTTGGCGATGGTGGCCCGGGCCCGCTGCGAGGCGGGCAGGAAGCCGTACTCGGGCCGGCCGGCCTCGGCCGCGTCCAGCCGGCCAACCACCCGGATCGCCGAGTTCGACACGATGCGGCGCTCCACCTCGCTGGCGGTCTGCTGCGCGCCGATCAAGATGATGCCAAGCGACCGGCCCCGCTCGGCGATGTCGAGCAGCACGTCCTTGATCGGGGAGGCACCCTCGCGCGGCGCGTACTTGTTCAGCTCGTCGATCATCGTGAACAGCAGCCCGCCCGGACCGGCCTCCTCCTTGCGCGCGGTCTCGGCCGCCAGCACCACGCCCACGACGAACCGCTGCGCCCGCTCGTGCAGGTTATGCAGGTCCACGACGGTGAGCTGCTGGCCGGAGGTGGAGATCTGCCTCCTCGCCCCGGGGGTGAGATCGCCCCGGATGATCGACCCCAGCGGGCGCAGCGAGGACTTCAGCCGGCGCACGAACGCGTTGACGGTCCCTGCCCCCGTGACGGGCCCGGCCCACTGCGGACGGGTCGCCTCGTCAAGCAGCCGGTCGGTGACCAGGTCGATGAGCTCTTCGTAGGTGGTCACGACCTGACCGTCGACCTTCGCCGCGCCATTGTTCCCGTACGGCTCCGCGAACCGCTTCAGCCGTGCGGCGACCTGGTGGATGACCATCGTGTACTGCTGCCGGTCGTCCTCGGCGTCGGCGAACACGTACGGGAGCAGCTGGTGCTGGCAGAACTCGGTGATCGTCCACCAGAACGCCTCGACTCCGCTGGTCCGCCCGGCTACGTTGGGCCGGCCCGTCGCGTCGTCAGGGATCGGCGGCGCCCAGAACCCGGCCGAGGCGAACGGCTCGGCCGGCAGGCCGAGCTCGGCGTACTGCAGCCGCAGGTCGTCATTGAGCCGGACATTGCTCAGGTCGAGGAACAGCAAGTCCTCACCCTTCACGCTGAACACCAGGGCCTTGGCGTTGACCGCCCGCCGGCCCAGGGCACCCGACCGGAAGATCGAGTGCAGCAGGAACAGGGCGAAGCTTGTCTTCGTCGCCACGCCGGAGATGCCGCTGATCGAGACGTGCGCGCCCCGGGTGCCGTCGAGGAACTCCATGTTGACGTAGATCGGCGCCCCGTCCCGGCCGCGGCCCACCGGCACCCGGTTCGCCATCTGGTCGAAGTACAGGGCCTGCGCCCGCTCGTCCCCGGTCGCCCGGCGGACGACCTCGCCCGGCCGCGGCGGCACGTAGACTTCCGGCTCCACCCGGGTCGTGGCGACCTCGGCGATCTCCTGGATGCGGGCAGGCAGTACCCCCTCGGAGATGAGGAAGACATCCGAGCCGTAGCTGGCCCCCTCATGCCGGGCCCGGACCTGCGTGACGATGCCGCTGGTCAGGACCGGCCCCACAGCCGGCAAGTTACGTACCGTCACCACCACGTCATCGAGCTGCAGGTACGAGGCCTCATCCAGTGCGACGGCCCATTCAAGCGGCGTCGAGTCCTCGGTCCCTGCCACCAGTCCCACCTGGCCGTGAGGATCGATGGCGACGGCATCGCTGAGTAGCGACCCTTCCCTGATATCGGTCACGACGGACTCCCCTGGTGCGGACGGACCTGCCCATGCGCTGGCACCACAGCATAGGACTGCCCGCTGACATTCCGCCCCTGATAGCCCGCCCGCGGGTGCACGACAGATTTGTAGGGGATGAAGATCATCTTCGCTGAGTTGCTGGTCAGGCGGCGCCTGTCTGGTTGTTGCGGCTGCTGCAGATGGCTTCCCACTGGGTGGATGCCTC
>Ga0335072_10016955_pt1 | contig 10316 bp, 5 predicted proteins | sample Lox_Sample_21_FD_206725 | JGI IMG/M metagenome (GOLD analysis project Ga0335072, IMG submission 206725) | Soil microbial communities from Loxahatchee National Wildlife Refuge, Florida, United States - Lox_Sample_2.1 | ecosystem: Environmental > Terrestrial > Soil > Wetlands | place: USA: Florida...
TAGTTAATGTCGGAGTACACCACGGCCTCCCGGTGACGCAGGTGGATCTTCTGCCGCCAGCCTCGCCCCGCCGCAAGGCAGCCGTCAGTCACCGGGCCGACTCCGATGCCGTCAGCTTGCCGACACCTGGTTCCTCGGCCGCCAGACGGAGCCGGGACACTAACCGGAAGCCCTACTGGGGAGCAGGAGATCTCGAAGTACGTCAGGACAGCAGGTGGCCGGGGTCGTCTGCTGCGGGAAGCAGCTCAAGTTCGTCGCCAGCTGCTACGGCCGATCGTTTGGCGGCGGGTGCTGCTGGCGCTCGGGGCCGGATCTGGGCGAGGAGGGGGCGAAGCTAGGCCGGGACGATTCGCGGTGGCTCGTGCAGCACCTGGGCGGCCAGCGACCGTGCGCGCCGCAGGTTCTTGCCGCTGAGCGCCACCTCGGCGAGCACCGTCGCGAACGTGCTGTCAGGGCCGACGACGTCCTGGCCGATCTCGGCAAAGATGTCTAGTTCTAGGCCCATGCCGCCCTCGGGAGCGACATGCGCAAATGGCAGGCCAGCCAATCGGCCGGTGGCCGGAGCGTGCACGATGGCGTTGACCACCGCGCACCGGGGCCTACGGCTTGGCTTGAGCGCCTGGGGCAGGTCAAGGCAACTGCAAAGCTGAGCTTCGATCAGGTCGACGCCCCACACCGCCTCGACCATCTGGTAGATCCGCGTGCCGCCCATGCGAGCGTTCACCTCGATCACGCGCGGGCCGCGGCTAGTGCACTTGCCCTCCACGTGCAGCACCCCGCGGCGGAACCCGAACGACTGAACCGTGTGCACGCTCAGATCGACCAGCCTGGCCACGGCCTTCTTGTTGTGGTCTGGCGGGAGGTGCAAGCCCGTCTCCTGGAACGAGGGCTCAGCTGTCGGCCAGTTCTGGGACACACTGGAGAACACGCACTTGCCGTCCTGCAAGATCAGGTCGACGTCGAACTCCACGCCATCCAGGTACTGCTCCAGGAGCAGATCGCTGCCAGCGCGGAAGATCGCCTTGCGCTCGGGGGTAACGACCGCGCGGACGAGCTTGTACACGCCGGGCAGCGACTCGATGCTGTCGACCCGGACGCATCCGGCTGCGCTGGCGCCGAACTCCGGCTTGACGACGGCGGGGAACCCCACGTCGGCGGCGGCAGCAAACAGCTCATCCAGGGAACGGACGCGCTGGGCCTTGGGCGTGGGCAGCCCCAGCCGCGCGGACAGCTCCCGGGTGCGGACCTTGCTGCGCGCCGCGTCGACCGCTTCGGCCGGGTTGCCCGGCAGCCCCAGCGCGGCGGCCACCCGCGCTGCCTCGCACACGTAGTTCTCGACGAACGTCAGGACACCGTCCGCGCGAACGCCCGAGTGCTCCAAGGCGTCGAGGATTGCTCCGGCATCGACATCCGGGTCGCCGGTGATGGGCGTGGCGGCCCATTTCGTCCCGGCGATCTCGTGTGCGAGCGACTCAGACCAGTGCCCCGGTTCGTCGACGATCACCAGGCGCGCGCCAAGCCCGGCGAGCCGCTCGTAGTAGTGACGCTTGCCCTCGTAACCGGCACCGATGACGGCCACGGTGGGCCCGTCGACGGTCACCTCTCCACCCACCGGGGATCGTCCACCACCGCCGTCTGGCCCGGCGGGACTAGTACTCCAGGGGCGGTGCTGCTGAGGTCGAGCGCAGGCCGGAGGTCCGGTGCCGCCTCGAGGGCGTCGAGCAGCGCGTGGCCTTCGACTCGGAGCAGCGTCGTGTCCACCTCGGTGGTGACGGTGGCATTCCGGGGGGCGTGGTCGAGCAGGCCGCGCTCGCCGAAGCTATCGCCTGGACCGAGATGCACCACGGCCTGACCGTCTCGGTGCACGACGACGCGGCCTTCCGCGACGGCGTAGAAGGCATGCGCCGGAGCCCCCTGAACAACGACATCGACCCCGGGGGGCAGCGGGCAGAGCTGCGCGGCCGAGGCGATCATCTCAAGGACGATCTGCGGCACTCCCCTCATGACCGCGAGGGATTGCAGGACCTTCACCCGCGAGGCGAGCGCGTCGGCCCGCCGCGCGCTGAGCGCATCGAGCCCGCGCAGGCCAAGCCGACACAGGAGCGTGATGAGCAGGGCGGCGCCGCCGAGGACCAGCAAGCTGACCCGCAACGACGTGGACGCCACGAGAATAGACGCCAGGACCGCACCAGCGACCATCGCGGCCACCGACACCGCGTTGAAGATCCCGATCACGCGCCCGAGCGCGTCCCTGGGGGCGATCCGGGCCAGGGCCGTCTCGCCGACCACTTCGCAGGAGACGAGACCGGCGTTTCCGATCACCGTTACCGCCAGCGCGATCGTCAGCACCTGAACGCCGGCGTACGCGAGCTCGGTGGCGCACGCGAGCGAACCGGTGATGATGACGATCAGGGATACCCGCCTACTCGTGGCCAAACGGCCGTTGGCAGCCGCGCTCAGCAATCCGCCCAGGCCCGCCGCTGTCAGCAGGATGCCGTAACCGCCACTCCCGAGCGCCAGCGAGTGCCTGGCATACACGACGAGCTGCACCGTCTGGGCTCCGTAGGTGAATTCGACCATCGCCACGATCACGATCAGCCACGGCGCGAACGCCGTCGTGCGCACTGTCTGCAGACCTCCCGTCAGCCGGGCCACCCCGGAGGCAGCCCCGCCGGCCGGAGCCGCGTCGAGACGCATGGCCGAGATCAGCAGCGCGGAGACGGCAAATGTCGCGCCGTTGGCCAGGAATGCGATCCAGGCGGGAGCCACCCCGAGCAGGATCGCTCCGATCGCCGGGCCGATGAGGACGCCCAGATCCTGGACCGTGTGCAGGAGCGCATTGGCCGGGCCGAGCCGGGCCTCACCGACCAGGCGAGGGAGGAGCGCCATCGCCGCCGGCTTCTCCGCGCAGCCTGCGGCCGACGCCAGGCCGGTGAACCCGATGACCAGCGCCACCGGGCCAGAGCTGGCGACCGCCGCCGCGATGGCCACCATGATCAGCACGCGCAGGACGTCACCGGTCAGCAGCACCGTGCGCCGTGAATACCGGTCGGCGACGGCCCCTCCGAACGGGCCAAGCAGCACGTACGGCAAAAGCCGGCAGATCGTGGCGGCGCCCACCCAGACCGCCGAGTGGGTCGCGCTGTATACGTATCCGAGTAGCGCGGCGTTGTACAGCCAATTGCCGATTTGTGACGCGGCACTGGCCCCGATCAGTGCGCGGGCGCCCGGGGCAGCCAGGACATCTCGGTACGCCCGGACCGTCGGCTCAGCCATCGGCGATGACCGGGTGGCTCTTACCCCTCAGCTGAAGCGGATCCGCGGTCACCGTGCCACGGACCAGCCGCCAGGTCTGCGGGTCGATCACGATCGCCCCCGGGCCGGCCAGCTGCTCCAGCCGTGCACCCAGATTGACCGCCTCCCCCGTCGCCAGCCGCTCCTCCGTGCCAGTGACCACCCGGCCGGTAGTCACCCCCATGCGGACGCTCATTGTCGCGGCGAAGTCGGTTTCCAGCCACTCGTTAAGAATCGCGATCTCTTCGAGCAGGTCAGCTGTCGCGCGCCCCGCCCGCAGCGCGTCATCCTCATGCAGCACCGGCACCCCGAAGACGGCCATCACCGCATCACCAGTGAACTTCTCCGCCGTCCCGCCATAATGCTCTATCACCCGCCGCGCTACATCGAAGTACCTGCGCATCACCTGCCGGACACTCTCCAGATCAAGCCACTCGCCCAGCAACCTGGCATCGGGCGGGTTCTCCCACCCACGGGCGGCACAGACCCTCACATCGACAAGGCTAAGCCCAAGCCACCAGAAATAGGGCAGCCGAAGGACGGGCACCTTCCGTGGTCATACTCAGAGTCAGGAAGGCTCAGCGCATGCTCCGCAGTTGGCCGGAATCCATGCCGCAGCGGTGTCGCCAGCCACCGGAAGAGCCCCCTGAGCCGCCATCCGGAGCGACAGCCGATCTGGTGGGCCTGGTCGCCGGGGCCCTAGTACGGCCGGGATAAGCGGGGTAAATGCGGGAGAATCGCGAGGGCCGTGCTGGTCTCCCGGCGGGAAAGATAGCAAAGCGACACTTCATCCGCGGAGTAGCCGCGCGACTCGCGGCATAACATGCATGTGAGGACGTTCGCCTCAGGCGCGATGTACAAATATACGGCTTGGCTGACCGTCCCGATTGGGTCGGAACCGGGACTGCTGAGCGATCGGCGCCACGAGAATCTCTTGATAATTGTGCGTGCCGACCGGCCTGATGTGGTACCGGTTGGGCCTGGGCTCTTCGCGGTCCTGGCCGCACCGAAAGAGCTCGCTATGGTCCATGCGGTCTGATCGCCGGTTACCTAGGGTCCGTCCGCTTTTTGCCCTACGTTTCTGTGTGTCGGGCGTTATTCTGCGGCGTTGGACTTTCGACGGTCCATATCGCGGCGAGGCGCCGAGCGCGCGCGACGTACGCGGTTGCCTCCTTGCGCTGGTACCAGTCGATGGCACGTTGCGTCATCTGTTCCGCTCGTGCGGGATCCCCGGTCAGATACAGGATCTCCGCCAGGTTGAGCGCGGCGTCGCCTGGGTCCCTGGGATCATCGGAGGTTTCGGACAGGATGTTGACCTCTTCGGCCAGTGCGAACGCCGCGCTGATGTCACCTTTGCGGGCGAGCAGCCTGGATCGCACCCGGAGGCCGGCGTGCTGCGTTGCGAGGTCGTCCTTGCTGCCCAGCTCGAGGCCGCGAAGCGCCCACTGTTCGGCCTCCTCGTAACGGCCGAGCATGTACAGCGCATCAGCGAGCTGGCATGACTGCGTGGACAGCCAGGAATGCTCGCCAAGCCGGTATAGCTGGTCGCAGCCCTGCCGGGCCACGCGTTCCGCCGCGGCGTCGTCGCCGGCGAGCATCTCGATCCGCCACGCCGCCTGCATGGCGTAAGCAGCAACCAGGGCGAGCCCGCGCTCGTTCAGCTCGGCAATGGTCCGGCTTATCAGCGACCGTGCCTCGTCGGAGCGGCCGAGCTCGGCCAGCATAATAGCCCTTGGAACCTCAAGGCGCGGCTGGTAGGCGGTGCTCTGCGCTCGGGCGTCATCCAGCCACCGCAGTGCCTCGCTGAGAGGAGCGGGTCCTTGCCAGACGCTCGATGCCGCCATCGGGCGCATGCTGGCCGCATACCAGCGGTCGCCGGCTTGCCTGGCGTAGTCCATGGCCCGCGTGAGCGCAGCGAATGCCGCGCCGTGCTGGCAGCGGTAGTAGTCGAAGTAGCCGGCCGCGTGTTGGAGGACGGCGCGGGCAGCCGCGTCGCCGTCTTGCTCGATTGACGGCCGCGCTTCCTCGGCTAGTGCGTGCAGCGCCGGGAGCCAGCGGTCTGGGTTAACGTTGAGCTGCCAGATCGCGCCTATCAGCCGTATCCGCAATTCGCCAACGCGGTCACCGGCGGCGGCACACGCCTCGGCGATCGTTGCCGCCCGCGAGATCGCATCGTCTAGCCTGCCTGACTCCGCGAGTCCCCAGATCAGGGTGTGCTGACGCGCGACGTTGATCTTCTGGGACGGCAGGAGTGATTCCGCCCGTTCCAGCAGGCTCACCGCTGCTCCCATGTCGCCGCGGTCCATCGCGCGGCGACCCGCGGCGTCGAGGTGACGCTCCGCATAGGCGGACAGCAGCCGCGCCTTCTCATCGGCCGGGCCAAGCTCGCACCGGTAACGGAATGCCTGCTCCAGGTGGTAGCCGACGATCTCGTGCAGCTCTACCAGGTCGGCGCCGCGGTCTTCAAGCCACCGGGCGAAGCGCTCGTGCAGCTCAGCGCGGTCCCCCTTGGACAGCGCCTGGTAGGCGGCGTCGCGGATCAGGAGATGGCGGAACCGGAACGCGTCTTCACCGGGCAGAACCGCCCGATCGGGGCGCACCAGGTCCTTGCGAACCAGCGTCATCAGCTGCCCCGGCACATCAGTCTCCTCTGGTGCCATGACCTGCACGGTGCCGCGATGGAACGACTGTCCCTCCACCGATCCGTACTGCAGCACGGTACGTTCCCCGGGCGCGAGCTGATCCAGCCGCGCTGCCAGTAGCGCCTGAACGGTTGGCGGCACAACCAGATCACCGCTGCCCGACTCACGCAGCAACGCCAGCATCTCCTCCACGAACAGCGGGTTGCCGCCCGCTGCCGCCTGTACACGTTGCCGCAGCCCGGCGTCGATATCGATGTCCGCTGGCAAGAGCTGATCGATCAGCATCGCGGCCTCTGCGGGCTTCAGCGGCTCAAGCAGCAGGTTGGTGGCGTTGAGCTTGCCCCCGCCCCAGCCAGGCCGGGAGTCCAGCAGCTCCGGCCGCGCCAGGCACACGACAAAGACGGGCGCGCCGCGGCTGAGGTCGGCGATGTGCTCGATCAAATCGAATAGGACAGGCTCGCCCCAGTGCAGATCATCGATCACCACGACCAGCGGCGCCAGCTCGGCGGAGCGCTCGAAAAGCTTGCGCACTGCCCACGCGATGTCTGGCGGCGATGTCACGCTGGCCTGTTCACCGAACAGCACCTTGATGGCCGCGGCTACCTGTGCATCATCTGCCATCAACCCCGCGGCACGCGGGCATCCATGCTCGGTGTCGAGCAGCTGCTTGACCATCGAGACCACCGGCCAGTAGGCGATGCCCTGCCCGTAAGACAGGCACGAGCCGGTCACCACCCTGGCGTCAATGCCGTGCAGGAACTCCGCGGTCAGCCGCGACTTCCCCACCCCGGCCATGCCGAGCACCGTGAACAGGCCGCAAGAACGCTCTTCCACGACGCGCGCGAAGGCGTCGCGCAAGATCCGCAGCTGGCTGTGCCGCCCCACCAGCGGCGCATTCGCGCGGCGCACCCCCGGCCTAGCGTCGCCATGGATCTGCACCAACCGGTAGGCGATGACCGGCTGGCTCTTACCCTTGAGCTGGAGCGGCTCCAGCGGCTCCGCCTCCACCGCATGACGAACCAGCCGCCAGGTCTGCGGGCCGATCACGATCTCCCCTGGGGCGGCCGCCTGCTCCAGCCGCGCCGCCAGATTGACCGCGTCCCCTGTCGCCAACTGCTCGCCGGTGCCTGTGACCACCTGCCCGGTGTTCACGCCCGTGCGCACGCTCACTGCCGCGCCGAAGTCTGCCTCCAGCCGCTCGTTGAGAATCGCGATCTCCTCCAGCAGGCCCGCTGCCGCGCGCACCGCCCGCAAGGCGTCATCCTCATGCAGCACCGGAACCCCGAAGACCGCCATCACCGCGTCGCCGATGAACTTCTCCACCGTGCCGCCGTGCCGCTCGATCACCCCCCGCGCCGCATCGAAGTACCGACGCATAACCTGCCGGAAGCTTTCCGGATCGAGCCGCTCCCCCAAAGCGGTCGATCCTGTCACATCGCAAAACAGCACTGAGACGGTCTTACGCTGTTGGCGAGAAGCCGCAACTGCCGCCAACGCCGCGCCGCACTCGTTACAGAACCGGGCATCCGGCGGGTTCTCCCGCCCGCAGCCGACGCAGACCCTCACACGGACAAGGCTAGGCCCCAGCCATCGGAAATGCGCAGCAGAAGAACCCGACCTGTCCGCTGGGTGCGCGCCACCGCGGGCACCGATGCCTGCAAAACAGGGTGACGTTCACGGCCAAGGCGCCCGCGTAGCTACGCCCAAGATCGCAGTGACGCGATTTGAGGGGACTCGCAATGCACTGCTCTGCCGGGTGCCTTTCGGCCCTCCGTACTGGTGGTACTGAAACCCCGGTCGAGGGCGTGCGATCAAGCGAAAAGCAGGCGACCGTCACTAGTCGTTCGGCAGTCTCATACCGTCGATGGTCCGGGCGTGTCGGCACCCGTGGCTACGGACGGCGGTGCACCCTTCGATGGCCGGATCATACGGCCCCTGGCCATGCGCCGCTGAGTCGAGCCCCCGGTCCGGGTAACAGCGGGCCGCGCGGCGGACACTTAAGAGTGTGACGACTGTTCGCATCGCGCACGTCCACAAGCACGCCGGCCGCGTCGGTCACCTGGTCGTGCTGGCTGACGACGCGGGTCACCGGGCCGTGCCGATTTGGGTGTGGGGCGACCAAGGCATCCCCCAGCTGTCAGATCTCATGGACCTGGCCAGCCGGCCCGTCGACCAGGTCATCACCGCCGGCGTGCCGCAGGAACTCACTACCCGGCTGCTGGGCGCGGCCCGCGCCCGGGTGACCGGGGTGGACATCGACCTGACCAAAGCCGACGCTGAGGAGCTGAACCAGGAGGTCGCCGTGGCGCGGATCGGGCTGGCCGGCCCGGCCGGAACCCGGCAGGTCACCGCCGCCCTTGGCCTGGCCCTGGCCCTGGCCGCCGCGGCCGGCGCCCCGGTCCGGCTGGCCGACGCGGTGCTGGACCGGCTGGCCGTCCCGGTGCAGGGCGATGACGCGCTCACCCCGTTCCTCGGCCGCGTGCCGCCGGCCGTCCCGGCCCTGGCCGGCTACGGGCTGCGGCCGCTGGCCCCGTTGCGCGGCCCGAGGCCACGCTACGAGCCGCGCAACCTGGACTTCGCCGACGGCCTGGACCGGTGGGACCTGGACACCTGGCCCAGCCCCGACCCGGACCGACCCGACCCGGACCGGCAGGGCGCGGCGGACGGCCAGCCGGACTACGCGGCCGCCGCCGAGGGGCCGTCCGCGGTCCTGTCCTCCGCCGTCCCGCAGCCCGCCTGGCCCGCCGCCCTGGTCCAGGCCATCTACGCCGACGACTACCAGGGCGCCACCGTCACCTTCAGCGGCGAGATCCGCGCTGATCTCCTCACCGGGCAGGCCGGGCTGCGCCTGGAGATCCTGCGGGGCTGGTCGCCCAGCCGCGAGGACCACGTCCGCGTCATCGGGCTCGGGCGCGTCTGGACCGGGTACCAGATCACGGCGCGGATCCCCGCGGACGCCGACCTCATCCGGTTCGGCATCGGCCTGACCGGTTCGGGCTGGGTCGCGCTGCGGAACCCGGACCTGCGCATCGCCGAGCCCGCCCCCGGAGCGCCGTGAGCGCGGGCGTCTCCGACGGCGACCTGGCCCGGCTGGCCCGCGACGGCGACCCGGTGGCGTTCCGGCTACTGGTCGAGCGGCACCAGCCGATGGTCCGCGCCCGGGCCCGGCAGCTGGCCCCCGATCCCGGCGAGGTGGACGACATCATCCAGGAATCGTTCCTGCAGGCGTTCCTGGCCCTGGACCGGCTGCGCGATCCGGACCGGTTCGCCGGCTGGCTGGCCGGCATCGTGCTCAACGTCTGCCGGAACCTGCGCCGCCGCGCCCCGGTCACGCTGCTGGCCGACTGGCCCGAGCCGCTGCACCCGGCATCGGCCGGCGGCCTGCCCTCGGCCGAGGACCTGGACCGCGCCGACGCGCTGCGCGCGGCCGTGGCCAGCCTGCCCGCCGGGCAGCGCCGCGCCGTCACCCTGCACTACTACGCCGACGTCCCGGCCGGCCAGGTCGCCGAGCCGCCCGGCGCGGCCCGGGCCAGCCTGCACAAGGCCCGGCTGAGGCTGCGCGCCTACCTCACCGAGCACCGCCCCGACCTCGTTCCCGCCCCCGGGAGGACGCACATGACCACCGTCCGCGTCGCGCGCTTCGAGCGCCGCATCCCGCGCGGCCCCGTACCCGACCACTTCCCAACCCACGTCATCGTGCTGGCCGACGACGCCGGCCACCGGGACCTGCCCATCTGGCTGCTCGGCGGGGACAGCCATGTGCTGGACCATCCCGGGCCGCTCCCGCACGAGCTGACCGACCGGCTGCTGCACGCGGCCGGGGCCCGCGTGGCCGCCGTGGACATCGACGAACTGGGCCCGGAGGTGACCGCGGCCCGGATCGAGCTGGCCACCGCGGCGGGCACCGAGCACGTCACCGCCAGCCTCACGGACGGCCTGATCATGGCTGTCACCACGGCCGCGCCGGTCCGGGTCGCCGACGCGGTCATGGACCGGCTAGCGGTACCGGCCGGGGCCGGCCAGGGCGGGCCGACGCCCGAGCAGACCGCGCGTGCCCTTCCGCCCAGCCGGCACCGGCCCCGGTACGAGCCCCGCAACCTGGCCTTCGCCGCCGGACTGGACTACTGGTGGCTTAACGGCACCTTCGTCCAGAACGCCATCGCGTCCCGCTGGCGGGACTACTCCAGCGCCGCGGACGACGGCATCGCGAGGCTGTCCGCGGCCGTGCCGCAGCCCGAGGGCTTCGCCTTCCTGGCCCAGACGATCTACGCCGACGACTACCGCGGTGCCGAGGTCGTCTTCCGCGGCCAGGTCCGCGTCCCGCCAGGCGCGGGACTGGCCGGGCTGTTCCTGCGGATCAGAAATCCGGATGACCACGGC
>Ga0335072_10016956_pt1 | contig 10315 bp, 8 predicted proteins | sample Lox_Sample_21_FD_206725 | JGI IMG/M metagenome (GOLD analysis project Ga0335072, IMG submission 206725) | Soil microbial communities from Loxahatchee National Wildlife Refuge, Florida, United States - Lox_Sample_2.1 | ecosystem: Environmental > Terrestrial > Soil > Wetlands | place: USA: Florida...
TGAATGGCCCGTCATCGGCTTCAGCATGATGCCGGCGGGCGGTTGCCGGTTCAGCCAGGACGACCGGCAGGATCTGGTGCTCGGCGGCGGCATGTTCATCGCCGAGATGAGCGAGAAGTTCTCCTGCCAGTTCGCGAGAAGCAGCGAGGGCCTCAATCTCATGGTTCCGCTGGAGGTGCTGGACGTTCCGCTGCGCGATGTGCGGACCGCGGCGCAATGGCTGCACAAGAGCCCGGTCTATGGGCTCGCCGCCCAGCACCTGCGTACCCTCTTGCGATACACCCAGGACTTCGACGCCCCGCACCCGGCGGCCCAATTGGCCACGCTGCACGTGATGCGGGCACTGATCAAGTCATTCGGCGCCGACTGACGGTGAACGTCTAGCCGTGGCGCTCATCCTTGACACAGCGGACCTCCCGCCGGCGCGGCGGGCCGACGCGGTGGCCGAGGTTATCCACTTCTCCAGCAGCGTCCCCACGCAAATGGTGTACAACTGCCCGCCCGAGGATGTGTCGGCCCGGTTCGAGTACTTCACGTTCGGCGAGACGCACCTGCTGAAATCGGAGAACACGTCGCAGGGCCTGGTGACAAAGAAAGGCGCCGACTCGGATCTGCTGGTCGTCTCGGTGAAGCTGGCCGGGAAGGCCACGCTGACGCAGGCCCCTGGCCGCGTGCTGCGCGACGGGGATCTCTTCGTGACGGAGTTGTGGCGGCCCTTCGAGTTCTTCGATGACGGGGGCGAGAACACCGCGTTCTACATCCCCCTCGGCCGCCTTGGGCTGGCGCGCGACTACGCCGTGCGCGCCGGCGAGGCCATGCACACCAGCCCGCTTGCCGCCCAGCTCAGGCATCATCTGGAGATCGTCGTCCGGGACGCCGACGCCATGTCGCAAGGCCCGGCCGCGGCCCTCGTCGGACAGGCGACGGCGGACTTGGTGCGCGCGGCGCTGATAGCGGCCATCGACGAGGAGCCGTTCCGCCGCGCCGACTGGGACCAGAACCTGATCGCCGTGATCAAGGGCTACATCACGCAGCATCTCGCCGACCCGGACCTCAGCGCGGACCGGATCGCGCAGGCGATGTTCATCTCGGTCAGGCAGCTGTACAAGCTCTGGGAGACCGAACCCGGCCCGCTGGGCCAGTGGATCGTCGAGCGCCGGCTGGACGCGGCCCGGCAGGATCTCACGAGCCGGCGCGGCCGCAACCAGACCATCGCGGCGGTAGCCAGACGCTGGGGTTTCGCTGACTCCACGCACTTCAGCCGCCGGTTCAGGCAGGCCTACGGCATGTCGCCAAGGGAATGGCGGCACGCCACATCCGTGCACGCATAGCCGGTAATCCGGCGCAGCCAGCATCACCGCAACGGCTCTTTCCTGCGACTGTGAGACCACAGCCCGCGGCTGACCGCGCCCGGGCAACCCGCAGGAAGGACGCGCGTGGAGACCGGCAGTGAGCGCGGGGTCGTGCTCCTCATCCATGGCCTGTGGTTCCACCAAGACGTGTGGACCCCGTGGCTGGCCGAGCTGGATGAGGCCGGCTACGACGCCGTCGTGCTGCCCTGGGCCGACCCAAGCTTCGGCGTGCTCTTGACCGCCGCGAGGAAACGCATCGAGGCCCTGCCGGCAAGGCCGGTCGTCATCGGGCACGGCGTGGGCGGCGCGGTCGCCGAGCGGCTGCTGAGCGACGGCAAAGCCGCGGCCGCCATCTCCCTGGCGCCGGTGCCCGGCGGCTACCCGGCCGTCCCGGCGGCCGCCCACCTGTTCCGCCACTGGACCCAAATCGCGCTGCTCGGCCTGCGGGGCAACGCCGTCGCCCCGTCGTTCCCTCAGTTCCGCCAGACGATCGCCAGCGCGGGTAGCACCGCGGACGCCAGGAAGCTCTACGAGAGCTGTGTCGTCGCGGCCAAACCTAGGGCCGTGCTGATGGACGCGGTCCGGCACCGCACGCCGGCCAGGAACGGACAGCCGCGACGCGGCCCGCTGCTGCTGGTCGCCGGCGGCAAGGATCAGCTGGTCAGCGAAACAAGCATCGCCTTGCTGCACAGGGACTACCGGCGGCGCCAGCCCGACGCCGTCACCGATTACCAGGTCTTTCCCGGCATGGACCACACCCTGGGTCTGGGGACCCAGGGTGTGGTCGTGCTCTTCTACTGCCTCGACTGGCTGACCGCGCAAAACATGTGAGAGGAGGGTCTCCGATGACAGCTAGCGATGACCGCGACGACTCCAGTCCACACCGCGGAGGGACGATGGTCATGGCACCCGGTCTCATCGGCAGGGACCGGGAGCTAACGGCGCTCACCGACCTCATCGACGGCGTGGCAGACGAGGACGCGGCGATCGTGGTCGTCGGCGACCCTGGCGTCGGCAAGTCTTCCCTGCTGCGCGCCGCCGCGGAGCACGCCACTAGGTCGGGGCTGCGAGTCCTGATGGTCACCGGCGTCGAGGCCGAGGCGCACCTGGCGTTCGCGGGCCTGCATCAGCTGTTGCGCCCAGTACTGGCCGCCGCCGGGGACCTGCCGGCCCCGCAACGCGACGCGCTGTCGGCCGCGTTCGGCGCCGCGCCGGCGGCCCCGGCGGACAGCAGCGCGCCTGAGCCGTTCATGATCGCGCTGGCGACGCTGAACACGCTCACCGAGGTGGCGGCCGAACGCCCGGTGCTGGTGGTCATCGATGACGCGCAGTGGCTGGACCAGGCGTCGGTGCAGGTGCTCGGATTCGTCGCCCGCCGGCTGTACGCCGACCGGGTGGGCATGGTGTTCACCGTCCGGGCGGGGGAGGGGCAGTCGGCCGCGCTGGCCGGGCTGCCGGAACTGGTGCTCGGCGGGCTGCCGGAGGAGGCGGCGGGCGAGCTGCTGGCCGTGGCGGCCGAGGCGCCGGTGGACGGACGGGTGAGCTCCCAGATCGTGGCCGGGGTGGCCGGCAATCCGCTGGCGCTGGTGGAACTGGCCGGGGAACTGACGGCGGAGGAGCTGTCGGGGGCGGTGCCGCTGGCCTGGCCGCTGCGGTTCGGCGGACGGCTGGAGGAGCTGTACCTGTCCCGGGTGCGGGCGCTGCCCGCCGACACCAGGACGCTGCTGCTGGTGGCGGCGGCCGACCCGACCGGGGATCCGGCGCTGGTGAACGCGGCGGCCGCGCGGCTCGGGGTCGGCCAGGAGGCCGGCGAGGTCACCGGCGCCGGGCGGCTGGTGGGCTGGCAGCCGCGGGTGCGGTTCCGCCATCCGCTGATCCGCTCGGCGGCCTACTACGCGGCCAGCGCCGAGGCGAGGCGGTCCGCGCATGCCGCGCTGGCGGCGGTCACCGACCCGGACGCCGACCCGGACCGGCGAGCCTGGCACCTGGCCGAGGCGGCGTCAGGGCCCGACGAGGACGTCGCCACGGAGCTGGAACGGTCCGCCGGGCGGGCGCAGGCCCGCGGCGGGCTCGCGGCGGCAGCGACGTTCCTTGAACGGTCCCTGCTGCTGACCGCCGACCCGGCGCGGCACGCCGAGCGCCTCTTGGCGGCGGCGCAGGCCAGCATGCGGGCGGGAGCGCTCGGCCGGGCACTGGAGCTGCTGGCGACGGCGGAGGCCGGCGGGGCCGGGCCGCTAAACGAATTCCAGCACGCCAGGATAGACCTGCTGCGCGGGCACATCGCCTTCGTTTCGAACATGGGCAGCGACGCTCCCTCGCTGCTGCTCAAGGCGGCCAGGCGCCTCGAGCCGCTCGACCTCGGCCTCGCCAGGCAGACCTACCTGACCGCGTGGTCCGCCGCGTCGCTGGCCGGGCACCTGGCGGGCGCCGGCGATCTGCTCGAAGTCTCCCGCGCCGCGCGCGCCCTGCCGCAGCCCGCGGGCGCTCCCCGCCCGGTCGGGCTGATCCTCGACGGCCTGGCGCGACTGGTCACCGATGGACCCGCCGCCGCGGCGCCGCCGCTTCGGCAGGCCATCGGCCTCTGCGCCGGGGGAGACCTCACGAGCGAAGAGCTCCGGTGGTGCACGATCGCCACGACAGTGCTGTGGCACGACGATGCCGGGCACACGATCATGACCAGGCAGGTGCAGCTCGACCGCGCCGTCGGCGCGCTCAATTTCCTGCCGAGCGATCTCGTCAACCTGGCTTTGCTCGACGCGCGGCGCGGCGACTTCGCGACAGCCGCGTCCCTGATCGCGGAGGCTGACGCCGCCGCCGGGGCGACCGGAATCAGGATCGCCCCGTACGCCCAGATGCTGCTGGCCGCGCTCCGCGGCAATCAGGCCGACTTCAGCCCGCTGATGGAGGCCGCCGTCGTCGCGGCCGCCGCCGAGGGCCAGGGGATCGCGGAGACGACCGCGAGCTGGAACGCCGCGATCTTGCATAACGGCCTCGGGCGCTACGACGAGGCGTTCGCCGAAACCTCGACAGCCAGCGAGCGCAGCAGCGTGTTCAGCTCCATGCTGGGGCTGCCCGAGCTGATCGAGGCCGCCGCGCGCACCGGCCACACCGAGGCCGCGGCCGCCGCGCTGGCCAGCCTCGCGGCGACGACGCAGGCCGCGGGCACCGACTACGGGCTGGGGATCGAGGCGCGCTCGCGCGCGCTGGTCAGCGAGGGCGCGGCGGCGGAAAAGCACTACCGCGAGGCGGTTGACCGGCTGGGGCGCACCCGGATTCGCACAGAGGCCGCCCGCGCGCACCTGCTGTACGGCGAGTGGCTGCGCCGCCAGCGCCGCCGCCGCGACGCCAGGGACCAGCTGCGGATTGCCTTCGAGATGTTCGACTCCATCGGCATGGCGGCCTTCGCCGCCCGGGCTAGGACCGAGCTGCGCGCCACGGGCGAGCGAGCTCAGCCGCGCGACCCTGGACCGCTGCAGGGCCTCACCCCGCAAGAGGAGCAGATCGCCCGGCTGGTCGCCGAGCACCTGTCCAATCGGGAGATCGCCGCCCGGCTGTTCATCAGCGCCAGCACCGTCGAGTACCACCTGAGCAAGATCTTCAGGAAGCTCTCCGTCACCAGCAGGACCGAGCTCGCCCGGGCCCTTCTAAGCGACGGGACAGAGAACCCCGACTAGCTCAGCTAGCGAACTCGCAGGGGAGCCGCTTGATGCCGTTGATGAAGCTGGACAGCAGGCGGTCCGGTTCGCCGGCGGTGATGTCGGGCACGCGGGTGAGCAGCTCGCGCAGCAGGACGCGGATCTCGTGGCGGGCGAGGTGGGCGCCCAGGCAGAAGTGCGGCCCCGCTGCGCCGAAGCCGACGTGCGGGTTCGGCGTCCGGGTGATATCGAACTGCTCGGGATCGGTGAACACCGCCTCGTCACGGTTGGCCGAGTAGTAGAACAGCACCACCTTGTCGCCCTCGCGGTAGTCCTGCCCGTTCATCGTGTAGTCCCTGGTGAGGGTGCGCCGCATGAACAGGACCGGCGACGCGTAGCGGACGATTTCCTCGACCGCGCCGCCGATCCGCCCGTCGAGGTCGGCCAGCAGCAGCGCGCGCTGCTCGGGGAACGCGGTGAGCAGCATCAGCGCGTGCGACAGCGCCGTCCGGGTGGTCTCGTTCCCGGCCACCACCAGCAGGATGAAGAACGAGGCGAGCTCGGCTCCGGTCAGCTGCTCCCCGTCGATGTTCGCCGTCACCAGGGCGGAAACCACGTCGTCGCCGGGTGCGGCAGAGCGGGCGCCGCCCAGGCTGGTGACCAGCTCGGCGAGCTCCTGCCCGGCGCCGAGCAGCTGGACGACCACCTGGTCGGGATCCTCGCTGATGAACTCGGGGTCGAAGCCGGACAAGATGATGTTGGTCCTGGTGAGGACCATCTCGTACTGGTCGTCGGGAATGCCCATCATGTCGCAGATGACCTTCAGCGGCAGCCTGGCCGCCACGTGCGACACGAAATCGCACGGCCCGGTGGCTAGCAGGTCATCGACGATCGCGGTCGCCGCCCTGCGCACGTCGCTCTCGAACCTGGCGATCATCCGCGGGGTGAACGCGCGGGAGACGATCCGGCGCAGCCGGGCGTGCCTGGGGTCGTCCATGTTGATCATCGAGCCGAAGTACTCGTTGAACTCGACCGGCAGGTCCGCGATGTTCGTCGCGCCCCGCCGTGAGCAGAACACCTCCGGGTTCCTGCTCGCCTCGACGATGTCGGCGTGCCGTACCAGGGCGTAGTACCCCGGGCCCCCTTCGGGGACGAACGCCACCTCAGGCTCGGCGAAGAACACCGGGTGCGGCTGGGCGCGCAGCAGGGCGAAGGACGCCGCCCGCTCCGACAGCGGCAGCCCCCAGAACTCGTTGGCCGACAGGTCTATCCCGGCAACCGTCATCACCCCTGCCTTTCGCGAGCACTGCCTTTCGGGAGAACTGCCTTTCGCGAGAACCTTGTTCCACTTCATCACGGCCCGCGGGCCGGCGGCTACCGAGGGCCGTAACGTGAGATCTCATGACCACGATCCTCGATCACCTCTCCATCGGCACGCCGGCGCTCACCGATGGCTGGCAGCTGTTCGGCGGCATCCTCGGCGGCACCTGGTACGAAGGCGAGAACTCGGCCGGGTTCTGGTGGGGCCAGCTGAAGTTCGCCGCGGGCCCGAAAATCGAGCTGATGACGCCCACCGGGGGCCCTGACGCGGCCTTCCTCGAGCGCTTCCTTGCCGCCCGCGGCGCCGCCCCGCACCACTTCAACTTCCTTGTTACCGACATCGCGGACACGCTGGTCAGGATCAGGGCGTTCGGCATCGAGCCCGTCGGGGTCAACCTGGCCGATCCGGCCTGGAAAGAAGCATTCCTGCACCCGCGCGATGCGCACGGCATCGTCATCCAGGTCGCCCAGCAGGACAGCCCCGTAGTGTCAGAGCCGCCGCGGGAGCTGCCAGAGCCGGGCCCGCCGGCCCGCTTCGACCTCATCGAGCACCACGTCGGCGACCTGGACGGCGCCGTGCGGCTGTTCAGCGAGGTGCTGGACGGCCAGGTCGACAAGAATGGCGCCGAGACCGCCGAGCTGACCTGGCCCGGCGGCAAGCGGCTCAGGCTGGTGCGCGAGGAGGGCCTGCCGCTCGGCGGCGCGCTGCACCACGTCCGCTTCTCCCGCGCGGCAGGCGCGTTCAGCGCCGCGGACCGCGAGCGCACGGCCGAGCTGGCCAGCCGCCTCGGCGTGACGGTGGAACTGACCGGCTAGCTTCTGGCGGCCGGGACGATGAGGACAGGGCACAGGGCGTGCTGGACGACCTGGCTCGCGGTGGAGCCCATCAGCAGCCTGGAAAACCCGCCGGCGCCACGAGAGCCAAGCACGATCATGTCGGCGTCCCGGCCCGCGTTGACCAGCTCTTCGACCGGGAAGCCGTGCACGGCCCTGACCGTTACCGACTCCGGATGGGGTCCGTCCAGTCCGGCCAGCACCTCCTTGGCTTCCGCCTCGGCCGCCTGCTGAGCTTCTTGGGTCCGTACCGGGTCATCAGGGAACACCGCGGCACTGCTCGTGTAGTAACCCCTGACCGCCTCGTGCACGGTGAGCACGGTGAGTGGCGCGTGCCGGATCGCCGCTTCCTTCATCGCCCACTCCAGGGCGCGCTGGGAGTGGCCAGAACTGTCAACGCCGACGATAATTCCCGGCATCTCAGATCCCTCCTTGAGTGCATCTCGAAGTCCTTCGACGTCGACGCTAGGCCGCCGGGAACCGGCCGGTCAGGGCCATCAGGACCGGGCGCCGGGGACCTTCGTCCTGACCCCGGCGATACAGAACCCTTGCCGCGCCGGCTGTCCGCGGTTCACGATGGACGGGGGCAGCAGGCTGTACGAGGAGGTTCAGCGATGACCGTCAAGCCGATCGTGGCCGCAACCGATGGTTCTGAGCAGTCACTCCAGGCGGTCGAATGGGCGGCGAAGGAGGCGGTGCTGCGCGGCGCCGGGCTGCGGATCGTGGCCGCCGCGGAGATGCCGCCACGGATGGCCGCGGCAGGCTCCTCGGGGAGCAGCCTTGGCGGCGTGGCCGACGTGCTGCGCCGCAACCGCGACCAGGGCCTCCAGGCCGCGGCCGCCAGGGCCGTCGCGGCCGCACCCGACCTGCTGATAGACACCGACGTGCTTGAAGCCGCGCCCGCTCGGGCGGTCACCGACAGCGGGTCAGGCGCGCTCATGCTCGTCATCGGTTCCCGCGGCGCGGGCGCGTTTACCGCGGCGGTCTTCGGCTCGGTCAGCCGGTACGCCGCCAGTAACGCGTCCTGCCCGGTCGTGGTCGTTCGCGACGTCCCGCCGTCCCCGCAGCAGCACGTGGGCGTCGGCCTTGGCGACGTGGACAGATCCGCCGATACCCTCACGTTCGCCTTCGAGGAGGCCGCCCTGCGCAAAGCCAGCCTGACGGTCGTGCACGCCTGGGAAGGCCCAAGCCCGCACGAGGTTGATGAGGAGGCGGCCAGGCAGCTCGGAGTATTCCTCGAGAGCTGGCGAAGCAAGTACCCGGACGTCACGGTCACCCAGGACGTGGTGCACGGCCACCCGGCCCGGGCGCTGGTCGGCCTCTCCGCCCGCACCGATCTCGTCGTGATCGGACGACGCACCGGGCACCCCGACGGCCCCGGCCCCGGTGCCGTACGGCACGCGGTCCTGAACCACGCGCACGGCCCGGTCGTCGTCGTGCCCGCCACCTGACCGCGTGGCAGATATCCCGCAGTGCACCCCGATGCGCGCCGCGGAGACCCTCACGCCCCCGGCCTTCCCCACGCCTCCCGGCGCGTGCGACGCCCACTTCCACGCATTCGAGCCCGGCTACCCGCACGTCTCCAGGCCGCTCTACACATTCCCCGACGGCACCCTCGACGCATACCTGCGGATGGCCGAGGCCCTCGGCATCGAACGCATGATCCTCGTGCAGCCCAGCTTCTACGGCACGGACAACAGCCTGCTCACCGACGTCCTCAAGCGCCTCGGCCCGCGCTGCAAAGGCGTGGTCCAGATCGACGAGGACACCAGTGAGTCAGAACTGGGCGAGTTCCACAAGCTCGGCGTCCGCGCCATCAGGCTGGACCTGGTCGCCCGCGCGGACTGGCCGGCCGCGGAGCTCGTCGCCTACATCCAGCGGATGGCCGCCCGCGCCGCGCCGCACGGCTGGCACCTGCAGTTCTACGCGCCGGGGCCGGTCGTCCGCGACCTGCTGCCGTTCCTCGCCGACTATCAAGGCACCTTCGTCATCGACCACATGGGGCTCCTGACCGAGCCCGACCCGGACTTCGGCCGTCGGCTAATAGCGCTGCTCGGCCAAGGCAACTGCTGGATCAAGCTGTCCGGCCCGTACCGGGTGGCGCAGGACAGGCCGTTCAGCGACGTCGCGCCGCTGGGCCGGGCCCTCGTCGCCGCCCGGCCTGACCGGCTGCTCTGGGGTTCGGACTGGCCGCACCTCCCGAACGGGCAGCGCGACACCGGCGAGATCCTGAACCTGCTCGCCGACTGGGCGCCCGACGAGGCGGACCGCCGGACCATCCTCGTCAACGGCCCGGACCGGCTCTTCTTCCGCTAACGAAGAGCATTTTCCAGAACGGACTCGTGCTTCGCCCCTCGCCTACATGTCACCCATGGCGGCGGTCGGCGATTCAACGCAGTCGGCGACGTACCGCAGGAACCCGCCGGCGGTCCCGCCGTCGCAGACCCGATGGTCGAAAGCCAGCGTCAGCTCCGCCACCTGCCGCACCGCGAGCTGCCCGTCCACGACCCAGGGGCGGTCGATGACCCGGCCCATGCCCAGGATCGCGACCTCGGGGTGGTTGATGATCGCCGCGGAGCCGTCGACCCCGAACACGCCGTAGTTGTTCACCGTGAACGTGCCGCCGCGCAGCTCCGCGGGGGACAGGCGCCGCTCGCGGGCCGCCGCGGTGCGGTCGGCGAGGCGGGCCGACAGGTCCCGCAACGACAGCAGGTGCGCGTCGGGCACGACGGGGACGACGAGGCCGTGCTCGGTCTGCGCCGCGAAACCGAGGTGGACCTGCCCGGGCACCACGATCTCGTCCTGCTCGATCCGGGCGTTGAGCTCGGGGTAGCGGCGCAGCCCCAGGACGGCGAACCTGGCCAGCAGCGCGAGCAGGCTGACCGGCCGCGCGGGATCGCGCGTGTTCAGTTCGCGGCGCGCCTCGACCAGGCCGGTGGCGTCAACGTCGACCCAGACGGTGGCCTCGGGGATCTCCCGCCGCGAGCGGGTGACGTGCTCGGCCGCCGCGCGCCGCGCGCCGCGCAGCGGGATCCGCCGCTCGCCGTCCCCGGTCCGCTGCTCGCCTTCCCCGGTCTGCCGCGTGCCGCGCTCGGCGATGGCCTGGCGGACGTCCTGGCGGCTCACGACCCCCTCGGGACCTGTTCCGGTGAGGCTGGCCAGGTCAAGGCCCGC
>Ga0335072_10016957_pt1 | contig 10315 bp, 13 predicted proteins | sample Lox_Sample_21_FD_206725 | JGI IMG/M metagenome (GOLD analysis project Ga0335072, IMG submission 206725) | Soil microbial communities from Loxahatchee National Wildlife Refuge, Florida, United States - Lox_Sample_2.1 | ecosystem: Environmental > Terrestrial > Soil > Wetlands | place: USA...
GAGTTCGGTCCCGTCGCGGCGGGGAACGGGGGTGTCACGCTCAAGTTCGTGACCTTCGCGGCCCTCCAGTTGTTCTCGCTCAACACCTACATGCAGACGGCGGGGACGGCGACCTACTCGGGCGTCGTCAAGGCGCAGCAGATCAACTTAATCGTGGTGCAGAACACGAGCGGGACCTCGATCGCACTCGCCACCACGACCTACGGGCCGTATGTGTGCGGGGATCCCTTCGCGACGGGCACGGCGGCCATCGGCGGGGCGAACCAGTTCGTACTCAATACGAACACCGGAACGCCCGGCTTCGGGGGCGTGCCCGTGCCGCAGGGCGCGCTCGTCTACTGCGTCTCGGGGACGGACGCCACCGCCGTCACGAACTGCACGGTCGACTATGCGGTCGCCTTCCAGGCGCCCGTCACTCAGTAGGAGCACTCAGACGATGATGAAAGAGCAGCGCCAGGCGAAGCCCGATGTCGGCACCCTCCCGCGCTCGGGCGGTGCGAGCCTCGATAAGGACGGCATCGACGATGAGGGCTATCTCGAGAAGAAGGGCACGCCTTCGGGCAACATGGCGGAGTTCAACCATCTGCCCCCCGGCACCGACATCGAGGACCAGGAGGTCGCCCACATCGAGCCGCAGAAGATGCTGACCTACGCAGGCGGCCTCTCCTACCCCGGCGACGGCGGCTTCCCCTCGCGGAAGTAGTCTCGCCGTGGCCTGGCACCGGGGACTGTCCATGGAGGCGAGGAAGCGCCTGCCGCGCTCCGAGAAGGCGGGTGGGGGCCCGAAGGGCGCGGAGGGCTTCCCGATGCCCGATAAGAAGCACGCGCGCCTTGCGATCTCAGGCGCCACGCGCTCGTTTCGCGCCGGGAACATCTCGGGAGCCAAGGAAGCGGAAATCAAGGCGAAGGCACGCCGCAAGCTCGGAGAATCCCGATGAGTCGCGTGGTGCAGGAGAAATTCGAGGTTCAGGAGCCGGTGACACCGCCCGAGGCCTCCGCCTGGGCGAGCGACAAGAGCGCGCGCGACCGGCAGGGCCTGCAGACCCGCGAGTCGAGCGGGCGCTTCGAGGCGCAGCGCGGGGACGGCTACAACCGCCTGCCGCCCGGGACGGACATCGAGGACCAGGAGGTTTTCAAGGACCACGGGCTCCCGATGGCGGGCGAGCTCGGCACCGGCACGCAGGCCACATCCGATGTGACCCGCGAGTCCCTCGAGGTGGGCTTCGACCGAAAGGCGATGAGCCCCACGGATGACATGTACACCCGCGAGCACAACCAGGCCTTCTACGATTCCGTCGAGGTGGATGGCGTCGAGGGATTCGTCGAGCGCAACAACTACCTGGACCGTCTCTAGGGATCAGCCGTGCCCGTCACGCTCTCCCAGGGCAACTGCCGCTACTCGGTGCTCCAGGGCACGAGCACCGCGACCGCGACGACCGCGATCACGACCACGACCTTGAACCCGGGACCGGGCGCCCCGGGTCAGGGCATCGCCGCCCAGCAAGCGGCCGGCGCCTTCTATGGCGCAATCGCAATCGCGCTCGGCACCTACACCGCAACCGGCACCGCGACCGCCGCCGTGCCCGCGGTGAGCGCCTATGATGTCGTCACGACCGGGACCGGCACCTACACTTTCACGCTTTGCACCGGGACCATGACCGCCCCCGGTGTCCCCGTGACCCCCACGGGCAACGGGGGCAATCCCATGATCGGGGTTCGCTATACGGGGAGCCTCGTGGTTGAATTGACGGGCGCCTCGAATACTCTCGTGAACGCACTCTGGGACTGAAGGAGACCGAGATGGCCGAGCAGAAAAAGTCCGCCCCTGCGAAAACGACCGCTCCCGCAGAGCCCGTCAACTCCGAGCAGTTGGATGCGTTGGCCGCGCAGGCGCCCCCCCTTGCCGCCCCGGCCGCCGGGGTCGACTTAGGCGAGCTCGAGGAGCGCACGGTCGAGGCCGAGACCCGCGCGCAAGCCGCCGAGCTCAGAAACGAGGAACTCCAGAGCGAGCTCGTGAAACTTCAGGCGCAGGTCCAGGCGCTCATGCGCGCTCAGGCCGCGCGGCCGGCGGCCCGCGATACGGGTCCGCTCGATGCGCTCCAGGCCCTCGATGAGGAAGGCATCCCGCTTTTCGATGAGACGCTCCCGCATGGGCTCGTCTACGGGGACACCGTGGTCGCCTACATCCAAAACGGCTGCCAGTTCGGGCGCGATCGGAAATTCGTCGCCCGCGAGGCGAACCGCGGCACCCCGCGCGCCTTCAACCCGCGCCTGGTAGGCGTCACCCGTCCGCGTCCCGGCATGATCACCGCGCCCGATCCCCTCGCAGGCATCCGGGATCAAACCTGGGACGCCTGATCGCCTAGCGCGCGGCGCGCCCTCCGTGCGAACATCCCCCGCGCGTTTCATTCACGCACCGTCGGGGGAGTCCGCACATGGTCTGGGATCGAGCCGCACCGCAGGGGAACGAGTCGGGGAAGATCAAGTGGGAGATCGTCAAGTGGACGCGCGGACGCGGGCTTGACTTAGGCTGCGGCTACCAGAAGACCTTCCCGCACTTCATCGGCGTCGACAGCGGCAAGGACCAGCGGCTCTTCGGCAATCCCTGCAACGCCGATGTGTGGGTCGAGACCGCAGGCGAGCTCCCCATGTTCGCCTCCGGGTCCATGGACTTCCTCTTCTCCAGTCACTTGCTCGAGCACTTCCCGCTCGAACATCAGGACATCGCGAACCATCCGAACCCGATCGCGCGTGCGATGCACGCGAAACTCGCGATCGAGAAGTGCACCGCGGTCGAGGCGCTGCGCGAGTGGATGCGCATTCTCAAGCGCGACGGCTACCTCGTGCTCTACGTGCCGGATGAGGACACCTATCCCAAGGTGGGCGAGGAGGGCGCGAACCCGGATCACTGCTTCAATTGCAGCTACCAGAGCGTGCTCGAGCTCATGGGGAAGACCGGGTGCTCTTACGACCTGGTCGACTTCCAGAAGCGCTCCGAGGGCAATGAGTACTCGCTTTTCTTCGTCTTCAAGAAAACGGGCTCGGGGCGGCATGAGAGCTGGCGGAACCTCGTGCGCGCGCCCAAGACCTGCGGGCTCGTGCGCTACGGGGCGTACGGGGATCTCCTCCAGTGCTCGAGCGTGCTGCATGCGCTCCACGATGAGGGGTTCACGACGACGCTCTACACGAGCCCGCCCGGCCACGATGTGATCCTCCATGACCCGCACGTGGCGGACTTCTATCTCCAGGACCGCGACCAGGTGCCGAACCCTCTGCTCGGGGAATTCTGGGCGTACCACGCGAAGAAGTTCGATCGCTGGGTCAACCTCTCGGAGTCGGTCGAGGGGAACCTGCTCGCGATGCCGGGGAAGAGCAATCACTGGTGGCGCCCGGCCGCGCGTCACAAGCTCATGAACTTGAATTATGTCGAGGTGCAGCACCTGATCGCGGGCGTCAAGCCCAATCCGCGCGTGAAGTTCTATTCGACCGAGACCGAGCGGGACTGGGCGCGGCGCGAGCGCTCGAAGTTAGGCGGCGCGCCGCTTGTCTTATGGAGTCTCTCGGGCTCCTCGGTCCACAAGACTTGGGGCGGTCTCGACCGCACCATGGCCTCGATCCTCACCACCTATCCCACCTCCCACATCGTGCTCGTGGGCGGCCCCGAGTGTCAGGTGCTCGAGCAGGGCTGGCAGAATGAGGGTCGTGTGAAACTGCGCAGCGGCAAGTACTCGATCCGCGAGACGCTCTCACTCCTTGAGTTCGTGGACGTCGTGATCGGCCCCGAGACCGGCGTCGTGAACGCCGCCTCGCAGCTCCCCTGCCCGAAGGTGCTCTTCCTCTCGCATTCCACCCACGAGAATCTCTCGCGCGACTGGACGAACGTCTTCTCGATCGGCTCGCTCCACACCGTCTGCCCCGGCCGCGGGGAGAACGAGGCGCCGGCCTGCCACCAGATGCACTTTGGCTGGGATCACTGCAAGCAGTACCGCAAGGAGGGCGACCCGCAGGACGGCACCGCGCAATGCCAGGCCGACATCGACGGGGAAGCGGCCTGGGCGCTCATCCGCGCGGCCATCGATTCCACGATCACCGCGCAGATCGAGCGGGTCTCGTGACCGCCCTCAACATCAACAATCAGTTAAATCCCTTCACCCCGAGCACTTCGGGCTCCTACACGTTCTCCGTGACGCAGGCGCAGGTGATTCGCCAGATGATGCTCGACATCGGGGCATTGGCCGAAGGGGATGATCCGACCGCGCAGGAATACTCGGACGCCTCCTTCAAGTTGAACATGCTGGTCAAGCAGTGGATGGGGGACACCGACTTCGCACCCGGCATGAAGGTGTGGACGCGCAAGCGCGCGGATCTCTTCCTGGGCTACTCGAAGTTCTGCTATAGCCTCGGCCAAACGGGCGACAACTGGGTGCAGTCGACCACGGGCCTCGCCTACCCCGTGAGCTATGGCACGACCAATCTCGCGGTGGCCGCCGCGCAGGGTGCGACGGTGCTCACGGTGAACGGTGCCTCGCAGTTCAACGTGGGCGATTACATCGGGATCGTCTGCGGGTCGGACATCTACTGGACGACCGTCTCGGCTTTCACGACGATGCCCACCTTGACCGTCACGATCCCCTCACCGGGCCTGCCCTTCGCCGCCGGCGTCTTCGCCTATGTGTGGAACTACACGGTGAAGGGCGTGCGGCCTCTCAAGATGATCTCGGTGGTGCTGCGGGACATCAATTCGAACGACACCCCGATGCGCTTGATGACGGTCGAGCGCTACGAGTCGCTTCCCTCGAAGGTCGCGCCCTCGAACGTCGCGGACCCGACGGCGGTGCTCTACGAGACGCAGTTCTCGAACCAGTACCCGAACGGGCGGCTCTATCTCGATGTGGCGGGCGCGCAGGATGTGACCAAGCACCTGCACTGCGTCTATCTCTCCCCCGTCCAGGACCTCGTCAACCCGGGCGACTCCCCCGACTACCCGCAACAGTGGTACCGCCCGATCTGCTGGGGCCTGGGGAAGGATTGCTGCGGGATGTTCGACTGCGCCTGGACCTCCGACATGGAGCAGAACTTCCAGGACTCGCTTGCCATCGCCCGCCAGGGCGATCCGGCGGTGACGGATGTGTACTTCGAGGCCGAGGGCGACGGGCCCTACGGGCGAAACTCGTGACCGCGCGGCTGAAGAAGGTCGCGATCTTCGGCGAGGGCATCTACTCGCGAAGCCCGCTCGTCACCCGCCAGCGCCGCCTCAACTGCTACCTCGAGGTGAGGAAGGACAAGGACAAGAGCTCGATCGTCTGCTACGGCACACCGGGCCTCGAGCTCGCCTTCAACGCCTCGACGCCTCAGAACCTCCCCGCCCGCGGGATGATCGGAAACCTGACCGGCCTCTACGAGGTGTCGAGCAACCAGGTGCTCGCGCTCTCATCGAGCGGGGCGACGCTACGGAGCGGTGCGATCGGGAGCGCGAGCGGGCTCGTCGGCATGGCCTTGAATCCGACGCAACTCCTCGTGGTCGACGGGAGCGTGGGGTACATCTGGCCAATCGCGGGCGGTGCGGTCACGACCATCGGGGCGAGCTTCCCGAACGGGGCGCAGACCGCGACCTACTGCAACGGGTTCTTCATCTGCGAGCTCCCGGGGACGAATGAGTTCTTCGTCTCGGACTTGAACGATGGGACCACCTGGTCGGGACTTGCCTTCGCGGCCGCCGTGCAATCGATCGATGGGATCATCGCGTGCGACACCTTGGGCGGTCTCCTCATCGTCTTCAGCTCCGGGCACGTGGAGTTCTGGCAGAACGTGGGCGCCGCACCCGAGCCCTTCCAGTACATCGGCAACTCCGCGCAGATGTATGGGTTGGGTGCCGTGAACGGGCGCGTGCATGCGGGCAACGCGCTCTTCTTTCTCTCGGTCGCAAACGGCGGGAGCTTCCAGAACTCGGGCGGGAGCTACCAGATCGCCCGCATCCGCGGCTACTCGGTCGATGTGGTCTCGACGACCGACGTCGACAACATCCTGCAGACGATGGCGCGCACCTCGACGGTGGCGGATTGCACGGCCTTCTCCTACCACATCGATGAGCACATCTTCTGCCAGTTCAACTTCCCGACCGCGAACCGCTCGCTCCTGCTCGACACGGCGACCAACTTCTGGAGCGAGGTGCAAAGCGGGGTGACGCAGGGCTATGCCGCACGGCACCTGGGCAATCTCGCGGCCGGTGCCTACGGGCAGACCTTCGTGGGCGACTACTCGAACGGGAACGTGTACACCTTCAATCCGGGCATCTACACGGATAACGGGAACACGATCGTCCGCCAGGTCGTCACCCGCTGCGGGCTCGAGGACTTCAATACCTTCCGGGTGGGCCAGATCTACCTCGACATGCGCACCGGGGTCGGCCTTTCGAGCCCTTCCGCGCAGGGCTACGCGCCCCTCGTGTCGCTCTCCGCCGCGCGCGATAACAGGAGCTTCGGGCGCCCGCGCTACTTCTCGCTGGGCGCGCAGGGCGAGTACATGCAGCGGGTGATCTCGCGGCGCTGGGGACGCGCGAAGCAGTTCACACTCAAGATCGAGATGACCGACCCGGTGCCCTTCGAGATCACGAGTGCCGCCATGCTCACCTCGATGCGTCAGGGCCGCACGGGTGCGACCTCCGCCAAGGCGGCCGCATGAGCTCGCCCCTGGGCGGTCTCCCGCAGATGCCCTTCTTCCTGGGTCAGGCGCTCGAGCGCTTCACGAGCGCGTGGGCGGGATGGTTCTCGACCGTGCACGGGATTGCGCAAGCGACGAGTTCCTCGGGGTCGACCTCAAGCCGGCCGAGGGCGAACCTGTATGTGGGCCAGGTCTACTTCGACACCACCCTGGGATTCCCGGTCTGGGTCAAGACCCCGGGGAGCTCGCCCGTGTGGGTGAACGCAAGCGGTGCGCCCTCGTGAGGAACTTCGTGCTCGTGGGCCGGAACGTGAATGTGGTCCCGCTTGCGATCGAGATCCACCGTCAGGCTCATCTGTGGCGCGAGGACAGCTATCTGCGCGATTACCCGCAGGGTCCTTTCCGGGATGTCGAGACAATCTTCCTGCGCTTCCCTCCGGCCTCCGTGACGGCCCTCGAGCGCGATAGCCGCGATCAGCACGAGTGCGTGTGGATGGACGGGGCGATCCACCTGCCCGCCGCCCGCCCGCTCATCTTCGCCCTCATGTCGCAGGTCCAGGGCGAGCGGCTGGGCCGTGTGATGGTGAACCGGATCCGCGCCGGCGGTCGGATCTTCCCGCATGCCGACACGCCTGCGCATGCGAATTACTGGGAGCGCTTCCACTACGTGATCGCTTCCTCCCCGGGTGCGCTCCTGCGCTGCGCAGAAGAGACGATCAATCCGCAGACCGGGGAGCTCTGGTGGTTCCAGAACGCGCTTGCGCACGAGGCCATCAACAATTCGGCGTGCGATCGCATTCACCTGATCGTCGATGTGCGCTGCGCGCACTTTGCCTTCAAGGGCGCAACGCCGCAGACTCCGCTCGAGCGCGCCGAGAGCGCCGAGCCCGACCCCGCCGTGGAGCGCCCGTGATCACCTTGCAGCTCGAGGAGTTCGCGCGTACCTACGAGGAGATGAAGCCGCTCTTCGAGGCGCACTGGCGCGAGGTGGCACTCGACCGCGAGCGCATCGCGCTCGACCCGGATTACGGGATTTACCTCGCACGCGAAGCGATGGGCGAGGTGCTCCTGGTCACGGCGCGCGAGCGTGGGCAGGTGGTCGCCTACTTCATCGGCTTCGTCGCACCTGCGCTTCACTATCGCACCTGCTTGACCCTCACCCAGGACATCTTCTGGGTCGCACCGGCCTATCGCTCGCGCGAGGGGAGCGATTCGCTCGAGGATCTCGAAAGCCACGTGCTCGCCCGGAGCCTCTTCGAGCGGGTGCTCGCCCAGGCGCGCTTCCGGGGCGTGAAGCGCGTCTATCTCGGGTTCAAGGCCTCCCTCGATGCCTCCGTGCTCTTCGAGGAGTTGGGACTCGTGCGCACCGACATCTACTACTCACGGCTCTTGGGGGACTGACGTATGGTCGCAGCCGCAGTGATCGGAGGAGCCGTCGTGGGCGCTGCGGGCTCGGCGGTGGCGGGGTCGGAGGCGGCCGGAGCGACCAAGAGCGCCACGAACGCGGCCATCACCGAGCAGAACGCGGCGCTTGAGCAGCAAGCGACCCTGGCCGCGCCTTACACGGGCGTGGGACAGGCCGCGATCCCGCAGTACGAGAATCTGCTCGGCATCGGCCCTCAGGGTGCCTCCGGGATCCAGGGCGCGCTTGCCCAGACCCCGGGCTACCAGTTCGCGCTCTCCCAGGGCGAGCAGGGCATCGAGAATGCGGCCTCCGCTCAGGGCGGGATCTCGGGCAACACGCTCGAGGCCTTGAACCGGTACAACACAGGCCTCGCCTCCGAGACCTATCAGCAGAACGTGGGGGACATTCAGGGCGCGGTGGGCTTGGGCCAGGCGGCCGCCGCCGGGCAGGCCTCGAACATCGGAACGGCGGCCTCGAACATCTCGGGGCTCGTCTCGGGCCAGGGCCAGACGATGGCGGGGATCGATGCGAACACGATCGCCGGCATCACGGGTGCCATCGGGAATGCGAGCAACAACGCGGTCACCCTGCAGGCGCTCTCCGCGCTCAACAACCAGGCCGTACCGGGGACCCTCAGCGTATGAGCAGCTTCGACCCCTCCGTCATCTCCGCGATCCCCGGCATGACGGGCGATCCGATCGGCGCCGAGTCGAAGGCGCTCACCCTGAAGGACATGCTCGACCGCACGCAGTTGAACCAGTTGCAATTGGGCACGGCCAAGCGCGAGGCGGCTGAGCGGGCACAGGTCGACCAAGTCCTGAAAGGCTCGGATTACTCAACGCCGCAGGGTCTCGCGAGCACGGTCGCGAAGGTGAACAAGGTCTCCCCGCGCGCCGCCATGGATCTCATGAAGTTCGGCCAGCAGTACCAGAGCGGGCAGGCGCAGGCGCAGGTCGACCAGCTGGAGCTTCTCGACAAGCGCCAAGGCTTGATCGTGAGTGCGATCGATCCGATCGTCTCCCAGGCGCGCGCCATGAAGAACCAGGGCGCCTCCGACCTGGACGTGAAGGCGTGGATCACCCAGCAGATGCCGCAGGCGCTCCAGGGCTTGCGCTCGATGACGCTTCCCGACGGCAAGCCCGCACTCCCCGATGATCAGTTGAAGATGGTGACGGGCGTGCCCGGCGGCTACACGCTCCAGACGCTCGAGGGGTGGGAGGCCAAGTCGAAGGCCGGGCAGGCTGCGATCAAGCAGCGCTTGGATCAGTTCCGCGCCGACATCCAGGCGCGCACGGAGAGCGAGCGGGAACGGGCGGACACCGAGCACCAGCGCCACGATGAGGCGATGGAGGAGCTGGCCCTCGGCAAGCAGTCCCAGGCGCAGTTCACGGACAACCAGCGCGATCTGCTCGCCGCGCTCGCCGTGAGGAGCGTGAACCTGCCCGCGGGCCTGCGCTCGCAGGCGCAGATCAAAGCGACGCTTGCGGGGCTGCTCCAGAAGAACCCCAACCGCACGCCCGATGAGATCGCGGATGACATCAAGAGCGGCAAGCTCCAGCTCGCCGCGGAGACCAAGGGCGCGCAGGTCGCAGGCGGCCAGATCGGTAAGGTCGCCCTTTCCGCGAACGAGCTCGACACCTTCGGCGATCAGACGATTGCCGCGTCTGACGCACTCCCGCGCGGGCGCTTCGTCCCATGGAACCGCCTGCGGCAGTTGGGGGAGGCGTCGATCTCGGATCCGAAGCTCTTGCTCTTCAAGGCCAAGATGCAGGCGCTCGAGAACGCCTATAACCAGCTGGCCGCCCGCTCGGGCACCGATGTCGAGAAGCGTGCGCACATCCATGATCTCTTCAACGCCGCCAACTCCCCCGCTGCGGTCGAGACCTTGGTCGCGGCGCTCAAGCAGGAAGCCGATGCGGCCCGCTCGGCGGCCAATCGCACCATCGCCGAGACCTCGGGCGCTGCGATCCCCGGAACGGCGCCCCCCGATCAGGGCACACCGCCGCCAGCCGCCGCGCCCGCACCGCTTCCCGGCGCTGCTGCGGCGCCTGCCGCCGCGGCGGCACCGCCCGCCGCTCCCGCAGGCCTTCCGCCCGGCTGGTCGGTGCAGGTGCACTGAAGTCACATGCCCCAGTTCACCTTCACGTCCCCCGATGGCAAGCGCTACACGGTCGCCGGTCCGCCCGGCGCCACCGCGGCCCAAGCCTTCCAGATCCTCCAGGGACAGATCGGGAAGACCCCGGCCGCCGC
>Ga0335072_10016958_pt1 | contig 10314 bp, 10 predicted proteins | sample Lox_Sample_21_FD_206725 | JGI IMG/M metagenome (GOLD analysis project Ga0335072, IMG submission 206725) | Soil microbial communities from Loxahatchee National Wildlife Refuge, Florida, United States - Lox_Sample_2.1 | ecosystem: Environmental > Terrestrial > Soil > Wetlands | place: USA...
GCGCGCGGACACCGTGCATGCGGGGGCGAAGCGGCTGATCAGCCACGTCATGGGCGAGTTCGGGCAGCCGGCCGCCGAGGTGTGGCTGCCGAGACAGGCGCGCGACGACCTGCCAAGGGGCGGCTAATACTACAGGGCTAGATCGTTAGTGTCTGGAGGCGGAGCCTCCTGCGGAAGTGGCGCCTGCGCGGGTCGGCCTGGTGGCGCCGCCGCCAGACCGATGCGCGAAGTCCCGGGAAGTCCCTTTGTCCCGATGCCGCAGGCGCGGCGCTGCCAGTCGTTGTCCCGCAGCCCGGGCAGGATTTCCGCGATGACCTTCTCTTTCCCGTCCGGGCAGGTGACCACGGTGCTCTTCGGGACTGCCATGACATAGGGGATCTCGCTGTCCTCGAGGAATTCGCGCAGCCCGGGGTTCTGCCCGAATTCCTCGTCCGCGGTGAACCAGGCGAACGGCAGGCCGGCCGCGACGACCCGCTCGATCATGGCCCTGACCTGCTGCGGTCTGGTCGCGAACGTGACTTCTTCGGGAATTCCCGCCTCCCGGCAGCGCTGCGGGTCGCCGAACCACGACTCGCGGGGGATGTAAAGCTCCCGGTCAACCAGGACGCGGTTTCCCGCTCTGTCGGCGTAGGCCAGGAAGGTGCCGATCTGGTAGTTGTCGATCCTGCCCAGAGTGCCGGAGTACTGCCGCTGAACACCAGCCGACTTCCTTCCCTTCTTAGCGAATCCGGTCGGGTCGGCGATCAGCGTGCCGCGGGAATCGGCGAAGTTCTCCCGCGCGTACGCCAGGTTCAGGTCCCGCAGCTTATCGGCGTCCCACGGGGTGAGGTTCAGGAACCGCTGGGTCGCCTTCGGCTCGGGCTGGCCGCAGTACTCCGCGATCGTCCACCCGTTCTTCCGCTCCAAAGGGGCCAGAAGGCCGCGCAGGTAATGCTCCGCGTGCGCCCGCGGCTCCGGCCGGCCGAAAAGCGGGCCCATTCTCTCGACCAGGCAGTGGAATTCAAGCTCCCAGGAGACCAGGTCCTCCGGGGTGACCGCGCCGGCCGGCAACTCGTCTGCGTCAGGGGATTTGCGCACAGACCGATGATCTCGCGCCTGATCCCGGCGAGCCTTGCGATACGCCAGGATCTAGCCCTGTAGTACTAACCCCGGCTTAGCCGCGGTGGCGACCGCCTTCATCTCGGCCAGGGACTGCCGGATGATCTCCGCCAGGGATTCCTCGCCGGTCCCGCAGGCCCAGCGCTGGAAGGCGACCTTGAAGACGGCCATGCCGGCTTCGGCCGCCAGTTTCGCCGCGGTGTCGGCGACACCGCGCCTGCGCAGCGCTTCAGCGAGCGCTTCACCGAGCGTCGCGAGCTTGATCAGCTCGCGTTCCTGAAGCTCCGGGTTGGCCGCGATGATGGCCTGGCGCTGCCGCGAGAAGTCGCGGATCTCCTCGACCGGGCCTGCCGCCGCCTCGAGCGCCGCGCCTATCGCATCGAGTGGTGCCAACTGGGCCGCCGCGTCGTCGATCCCCTGGACGAGCCGGTCCTGGAGCATGCCCGCGCCGTAGAAGAGCACCTCGCGCTTATCGGCGAAGTACCGGAAGAAGGTCCGTTCTGTAAGGCCCGCGCGCCGCGCGATTTCCGAGACCGTCGTCTGGTCGTAGCCGCGCTCGCTGTAGAGCTCAAGCGCGGCCAGCTGCAGGCGGCCGCTCGCATTGGGCTCCCATCTGGTCACAGCCCCCATCTTACCGTGATGACAGGAACTGACATGACTGTGCTATGCTGAGTGATGTCAGCAAGTGACATCACTCGTCGTAGGGGGCTATCCCATGCGTGTATTCGTCACCGGTGCGTCAGGACACATCGGCTCCGCACTCGTCCCAGAGCTACTTGAAAACGGGCACGAGGTCATCGGCCTCGCCCGCTCGGACCGTTCGGCTGCCATTCTCAAGGCCGCGGGCGCCGAGGCCTGCCGAGGTGACCTCGACGACCTAGACGGCCTGCGCGAAGCGGCCGCGGCCGCCGACGGCGTGGTTCACCTGGCCTTCAAGCACGAGGCCATGCAGTCCGGTGACTACCTCAGCGCGATCGCCGATGACCTCAAGGCAATCCAGGCGATGGGCGAGGCTCTCGAAGGATCGGGCAAGCCCTTCGTCGGCACCGGGGGCACGCTGATGCTCGCCCTCTCCGGGATCAAGGGCCGCGCCGGCACGGAACAGGACGTGCTCACCGGCGGTCCGCGAGTCGACGCGGAGGTCGCGATCGTCGGATTCGCCGAGCGCGGCATCCGCTCGTCCCTCGTCCGCCTGTCGCCGCTCGTGCACAGCTCGCTCGACCACCACGGCTTCGCCCACATACTCATCGGCATCGCCCGCGAGAAGGCCGTCTCCGGCTATGTCGGCGACGGCGCCAACCGCTGGCCCGCGGTGCACACCCTCGACGCAGCCCGGCTGTACCGGCTGGCGCTCGAGTCGGCCCCGGCCGGATCGCTACTGCACGGCGTCGCCGACCAGGGCGTGCCGTTCAGGGAGATCGCCGACGTCATCGGCAGCCGCCTGGGCCTGCCGGTCAAGAGCGTCGACCCGCAGGACGCGGGTGAGCACTTCGGGTTCCTCGGGAACTTCGTCGCACTCGACAACCTGACGTCGAACGCCCGCACCAGGCAACTCCTAGGCTGGGAGCCGACGCACGAGGGCCTTATCGACGACCTCACGCACGGCCACTACTTCGACAACGTGACGGCGTAGATCAAAGGCCGCCAGTCGTCTCAAGGTCGCCCGCACCGCCCGGAGTGTCCTGATCGCGGCGCAAGCGGAACCTGGCTACGCCGCCGATGCCTTGTCGAGGGCCTCGATCTCGTCAGTGGTGAGGTCCAGCGTCGCGGAGGCGAGCAGCGCGGGCAACTGCTCAAGCGTGCGGGCCGAAGCCAGCGGCGCGACCACGCCGGGCCGGGTCAGCAGCCAGGCGAGCGCGACCGAGGCGACCTCGACGCCGCGGTCGGCGGCGATCGAGTCGAGCGCCGCAAGCACCGCAAGGCCGGCCGGCGTCAGGTACCGCGAGGCGCCCGGCTGCCGTGCCGTGCCTGCACCGTCAGCGGCACTGCGGTACTTGCCGGCCAGGAAGCCGCTGGCGAGCGCGTAGTACGGCAGTACCCCGAGTCCGAGTTCCGCGACCACCGCCGCGAGCGAGCCCTCGTACGAGGCGCGCTCGACCAGGTTGTAGTGCGGCTGGAGTGCGACAGGACGGGCCAGCCCGGCGGCGTCCGCGGCCGCGAACCACTCGCGCAGCCGGGGCGCGGTGTAGTTGGAGAGCCCGACGTGCCGGATCTTCCCGGCCTGCTGCAGTTCACCGAAGACGCCGACGGCCTCGGCGACCGGGACCTCCGGGTCGTCACCGTGCGCGTAGTAAAGGTCGATGTAGTCGGTCCCCAGCCGGACCAGCGACGCCTCGGCCCCGGCAAGCACATTCGAACGTGACAGGCCCCGGAGCCGCGGGTGCCGGCTCACCTTGGTCGCGATGATGACCGAGTCCCGGTTGCCGCGGGCCGCCGTCCACTCGCCGATGATCGTCTCCGACTCCCCGCCGGAGTTCCCCGGGACCCAGGCCGAGTATGAGTCGGACGTGTCAATGAAGTCGCCGCCGCCTGCGACGTACGCGTCGAGCACCGCGAACGACGTCTCCTTGTCCGATGTCCAGCCGAAGGTGTTGCCGCCGAGCCCGAGCGGGAACACGTCGAGGTCGGAACTCCCGATTACGGCCACCGTTGAACCTCTCTTACGTCACTGATGACAGGAACAGCCGATTCAGCACAACAGCAAGGGTGCCGGTTTTGTTCTATTCAGCCGGTATCGTCCGCCGGAACCGCGGTCTTCCCCGCGCCCGCCAGTGCCCGCCAGCCCATCGACGCGACGGCGGCAAGCGCCAGCCCGGCAAGACCGAACCCCTCGCGCGGCCCCACGTAGTGCGTAACAAGGCCGGCGCTCAGCGAGGTGGCCGGTGACCCGGCAAGACGAGTACTATCGCAGCGGTGGCCGACGGAACGTCTGCCTGAAATCGTGCAGGTGGTGTCTGATGGACATTGGGCTCCTGGCAGGGAGCGGCATCGTCGTGCTCGCACTGGTAGCGATCTCCATTTACGGGGCGAGGACCCTGCCGCCCGGCAGCATGGTCCCGGTCCACCACGGCATCGGCGGCTGGAACAACTGGCAGCCGAAGAAGCTCGCCCTGATCATCTGGCCCGCGACCGGGGTGCTCGTCTTCGGGATCCTCATCGCGGCGTCAAGCAGCGCGAGCTCGAGCGGCAAGACGACGCCCGCGGTGATAGCGCCGATCGTGCTGCTCGTCATCGCCTTCAGCTACTACGGCGCAATCAGGGCCGCGATCCGCCAGAGCGGCGGCAACTAAGCCGCTGTCCGGTCACGCGGCCCTGCTCTCCCTGATCGCCTGGCGGAAGCTGATCCGCGGGCCGGTCTTCAGTATGGAGTTCGCGTAGATCCGGACCGCGATCCTGGCCATCCACACGGTGCCCGCGGCGCAGAGCAGTGCCGCCACCACGACCTGCCATACTGGAACGTCGCCCGCGGCGTAGAGCACGGGCATCGCGATCGGCGCGGTCGGCGGCAGGAAGCCGAGCACGTGGTAGAACGTGTTCGCCCCGTTGGCGTAGATGACCGTGTACGACAGCGCGTAGGCGATGATCAGCGGGAGCTGCACCGGCATGATCGTCGAGTTCACGTCCGACTGCCGCGACACGAGCGACCCGGCCGCCGCGAACGCGGTGCAGTAGAACGCGTAGCCGAGCACGATGAAAACCCCGCCGGCGATGACAACGCCGAGCGTGGCCCCGTGTACCAGGTCCGACCCGGCCGCGAACCCGGCGATGACGAACACGACGACCATCGCCGCCGCCTGCGCGAGCGCGAGCAGGCCGATGCCGAGTACCTTGCCGACCAGCAGCTGTACCGGGCGGACCGAAGACAGCAGCACCTCGACCACCCGGCTGGATTTCTCCTCGCCGATGCCGAGCGCTATCTGCGACCCGTACACGCTGATCAGTATCCAGACGACAATGACGGTGAACAGACCGGTCAGCCGGGAGGACAGCGATTTCGCGGGCGTCTCAAGCCCGGTCACCGGCAGAGTTACCCCGTGCGCGACCGCGGCGGCCGCCCCCGGGACGGTCTGGATCAGCTTGGACAGCCCGGCCAGCTGAGCGAGGGTCGCGGTGGCACCGGTTACGCCGGCCAGTGGTACCTGCTTCACGACGATCTTGGTGTTGGCGACCAGGACCGCGCTCAGGTCACCGTTGCGCAATGCGGCCTCCGCCGTCGCCAGGCTCGGCTCGGGTACTGCGATCGTCTGGGTGCCGGACAGCCGCCCGGCCTCGGCGACGATGCCGCTCATCGTGGTGGTGTCGCCGCCGACGATGCCGATATGCTCCGGCTTGCTCTTGCCGGACAGGATCGCCGGCAGCGCGACGGCGAGCGCGACCGCGATCATAAGAATGACGGTCGTGATGATGAATACCCTGGTCCTGGCGCGGACCGCGATCTCCCGGCGCGCAATCAGCCAGGTTGCCTGCAGTGACCCGCGGCTCCGTACCGAACCGACCCCAAGAGAATTCATCGCCGAGCTCCCGTCGTTACCGCCGCACCCCTGGCCGCCGCATGCTCGGCCTCGGCCTGTCCGACGGACGCGCCGGTCGCCTGGCGGAACACCTCGGACAGCGACAGGTCCTCGTAGGCGAAGTGCTCCACCGAGCCGGCCGTACGCGCTAGATCGAGGACGGCCTGAGAATCAGGCGTACTCGTTATGGATATCTCTGCCGTGCCATCTGCTCTGACGGACTGCACGGTGCCAGCCGAGGAGCCCAGCCCGGCCGACCAGGCGGCGGCGCGGTCGCCCGCCACCCGGACCGCGAGCCGGGGGCGGTCGCCGCGGCGCAGGTCCGCTACCGTTCCGGAGACGACGAGGCGGCCGTGGTGGATGATGGCGACCGCCTCGCAGATGTCCTCGACGAGGTCGAGCTGGTGGCTGGAGAACAGCACGGTCACGCCGGCGGCGGCGCGTTCGGCGAGGATCGCGCTCATGTCGTCGATGCCGCCGGGATCGAGTCCGGAGAACGGCTCGTCGAGCACGAGCAGTTCCGGATTATGGACCAGGGCGACGGCGAGCTGGGCGCGCTGCTGGTTGCCGTGCGAGAGCGCGTCGATCCGCGTGCGTCCCCGGCCGGACAGGCCGAGGCGGTCGATCCAGTGCCAGGCGGCCTTCGCCGCGGCAGGGCCGTCCATGCCGTGCAGCCGCGCGAAATACTCAACCTGGTCGAACAGGTCCATGGTCGGGTAGAGCCCGCGTTCCTCAGGCATATAGCCGAAGGTGCGGCGGGCGGCCTCGTCAACCGGCCTGCCGCGCCAGCGGATCTCGCCCGCGTCCAGGGCCGCGACGCCGAAGACGGCGCGCATGGTGGTGGTCTTGCCCGCTCCGTTCGGGCCCAGGAATCCGAAGACCTGGCCAGCGGGAACGCGGAACGTGAGCCCGTCAAGTGCGGTGACAGAGCCGTACCTGCGGCGCAGCCCGTCGAGCTCCAGTTCCTGCGAAGTCATATCAAAGTGATATCACATATCTTGCCGCCGGGGAAGCCCGGCGGGACCCCGGCCTCAGCGGCCCGTGCCCCCCGCGATCATCAGGTAGACCCCGAGCACGACCGCGGATACCAAGGGCTGGGCGACGACTCTGCCCGCGCCGGCGTGCCCGTGGGCTACCGCGGCGAGCAGCGGGTAGCTGCCGATCGCCGCGACCGCGACGCTGATGATCCGGGAGATCATCCACGGCGGTGTGTTACCCATCGGCAGGTCAGGTCCCCGGTCGGACGGGTCGACCGGTGCGGTGCGGGCCAGTCGCAGGACGCCCGCGGCGACACCGGGACCGGCCAGGCAGAGCAGCGGCCACTGCCAGCCGCCGAGCGCGCCCACGGCCGAGAGCACGGTCAGCGCGATTGCCAGCCAGGCCGTGCACAGCAGGGCGGGCAGCACGGTTCTCGCGGCGAGCACCCGGGCGGGTTCGACGCCCAGCAGCCTGCGCAGCACGGCGCTGTCCATGTCGCGCCTGGCGCCCGTGGTCCCCTGCAAGCCGGCCGCCATCGCGCCGGCGACGAGACCGGCCGCGATGAGGATGCCATGGGCGCGCCCGGTGAAGGCCGCGCCCAGCAGCGCGGGGAATACCGAGGCGACCGTGATCACGGCAAGCGGTCCGGGCCTGCGGCGGATCCGGCGCCAGTCCGCCCAGGCAAGCGTCATCGCCGGGGACAGTTCCGGCCAGGGCCGTGACCGGAGCAGGCGTCCGCGCCAGTGGTTATCCTCGGCGATCCAGAACAGGAGCGAGAAGTTGAGTACTCCGGCGGCGAGCAGGGCCCGCCCGGAGCGCGCCGAGCCGGCCCGCAGCGCGGCGGCGGGGAAGCTAGCCATCGCCCGCCACAGCAGCAGCCAGGCGAGGCAGGCCACGGCGGCGGCCGCGATCGCCGCGGTGGTGAAGTCCGTCGTGCTAAGCCCGGCGAATACAGCGGTGACGGCCCGCGTGATGGCGGTCCATTCCTGGGCGGCAAGCGCGCCCGCCAAGGCGATGACCGCGAGGAAACCACAGCAGACACGCACCCAGGATCGCGCCCGTTCCGTCGGCTGCGCCAGGGCCTCGGCCGCGACCGCGGCCAGGGAGCAGCCAGCGCCGGCGACCGCGGACAGCGCCAGCCAGGACGCGGGGAGCGAGCCGCCCGCCGGGCGCAGGTACGGTCCCGCCATCGCGAGGGCGAGCACCCCGAGCAGCGCCCCGGCCAGCGTCGCGGCGACCGCGGCGCCGAGGGCCGGGCGCCGCAGGATGCCCCGCCTGCTCAGCGGGGTGAGCAGCAGCCAGGACGAGTCGGCGGGGGAGAGGACCAGGGGACCGAGCGCCTGCGCGAGCAGCAGCAGGCCAGCGCCAGCGCCGATGACAAGGCCGGCGCCCGTGACTGCCTGGAGGGCGGCCGCGTGGGTGGCTGCCGCCCTGGCCGCCTGGCTGCTGAGCCTGTGCAACGGGCTGGCCAGGATGTCGGCAAGGTAGATCCCCGCGACTACCAGGCCGAAGCCCAAGCTGTACAGGTCGATCCAGCTACGACGGCGCCGCTTGCCGATAAAGGACCGGAGGGCCGAGACGCTGGTGACGCCTTCGCCGAGCGTGTGGTCGCGGGCTCTCGCGGCTGTCCCCGCGGTCATCGGTCCTGCCTGGCCGGGTCGGGTGCCTCCGGTGACCCGGCCAGGTCGTCGTCCGGGTCCTCGCCGCGCGCGTCGTCGTACTCCGTGGACAGCGTTGCGTCCCGGCCCTCGTCGTACTCCGCGTACTCGTCGTCGTCGGCCTCGAAGTCGTCGGGCTCGACGGCTCTGCCATCGGACAGCAGCATGATGCGCGCTCCCGCCGCCACGGCGAACTCGTGGTCGTGGGTTGCCATGACGACCGTGCCGCCGTTGCTCACGTACTCCTCGCCGAGGAGCACGGCCAGTTCCTGCCGGAAGTCCGCGTCGAGTGACTGCTCGGGCTCGTCGAGCAGCAGCAGCCGGCTTGGCCTGGCGAGAGCCGCCGCGAGCGACAGCCGCTGCCGCTGGCCGGAGGACAGGCTCAGCGGGCTGGCGTCGGCCCGTGCGGTCAGGCCAAAGATCTCGATGAGGTCGTCGGGTGGCAGGCACCAGCCGGTTAGCGGCCGGTGCGTCATCCGGACAAGTTCCAGAAGTTCCCTGGCGGTCAGCCCCGGGTACCAGGTCGGCTGGTCGGCGACGACCGCGACCGCCCGCCAGAACGCAGCGTTGTCGCGCGGGGGCCCGCCGAGCACGTTCACCGTGCCCTCGGCCGGGCTGAGGAAACCGGCGAGGCAGGACAGCAGCGTCGACTTGCCGACGCCGTTGACTCCGGTGAGCGCGACGACCTCGCCCGCGGACACGGTCAGGTCGATGTCCTCGAGCACCACGACGCTGCCGTACGCGGCCTTCACTCCGCGCACGTCTACGACAGAATCAGCCACGGCCTAACGGTATCGCGGCATATCGCAAATCGCGTCGTCTGCCCGGTGTACTACTGCAGTACGACGGTCCGGTTGCCGTTGAGCAGTACGCGGTGCTCGGCGTGCCAGGTAACCGCGCGGGCGAGCACCTGGGCCTCCACGTCGCGGCCGGCTTCGACGAGTCGTTCCGGCGAGTAGGAGTGGTCAACCCGCATAAGGCCCTGCTCGATGATCGGGCCCTCGTCCAGGTCGGGCGTCACGTAGTGCGCCGTCGCCCCCACCAGCTTGACACCCTTCGTGTGTGCCTGGTGGTAGGGCTTGGCCCCCTTGAAGGACGGCAGGAAGGAGTGGTGGATGTTGATCATCCGGCCCTCGACCCGCTTGCATACTTCCGTAGAAAGGATCTGCATGTAGCGGGCAAGCACGATCAGTTCGGTGTCCGTCTCGTCGATGATCGACATGAGCTTCGCCTCGGCCGCGGGCTTGGTCTCCGGCGTGACAGGGATGTAGTGGAACGGAAGCTTGTAGGACTCCGTAAGGCTGCGGAACACCTCGTGGTTGGAGACCACGCCGGTGATGTCGACAGGCAGCGAGCCCGCCGACCAGCGGAACAGCAGGTCATTCAGGCAGTGCCCGAGCTGGGAGACCATCAGCAGGGTCTTGATCCGCTCAGACTTGTCGTGCAACTGCCAGGTCATGTGGAAGGCCTCGGCAACCCAGGTGAAGTCGCGCTCGAGTTCGGAGACGGCGCGGCCGGGCTGCGGCACCGAGAAGTGCACGCGCATGAAGAACAGGCCATCGGGCTCGCCGTACTGCTGGCTCGCGATGATGTTGGCCGAGTGCTGCACCAGGAAGCTCGACACGGCGTACACAATGCCGGGCTTGTCCGGGCAGGACAGCGTCAGCACAAACTCAAGACCGTTAGTCTGCGACTTACTCATATCACCCACGATACATCGCTAGCTGAGCACCGATTTAGTCATACAAAGAGTGCAGAGACCGTCATTGTGGCGGGCAACAAAGGTATGTGACCTTGATCCGTCGCCAGGCACGGCCCACCGTCGGGGGCGGCCGTAACCGCACGTCGAGTGCGACTTCGCAGTGCTCAACCCGCTCGTCCCACCGGGCGAGGGCCGTTCGGGCAGCGTCCTCGACGACGGCACGCTCGTAGTCCTCGCCCGCGAAGCCCCGGACCGCGTCCAGATCGGCGAACCAGGTGATGGAGGTGAACGCGACTTCGCCGGCCTCGTCACGGCGGAGCAGCTGGGCACCGCGGAAGCCTTTAACCCCACGCAGATGCTCGCTGAC
>Ga0335072_10016959_pt1 | contig 10314 bp, 4 predicted proteins | sample Lox_Sample_21_FD_206725 | JGI IMG/M metagenome (GOLD analysis project Ga0335072, IMG submission 206725) | Soil microbial communities from Loxahatchee National Wildlife Refuge, Florida, United States - Lox_Sample_2.1 | ecosystem: Environmental > Terrestrial > Soil > Wetlands | place: USA: Florida...
CTATTGCCCCTGATTTCAACACAGCTATCAAACAACCCCTTAACCGGGTTATATCGTGACAGCAATCCTCTCAAATAAGGTCTTTTTACCTTGGTTTCATCCAAATCAGATGCCAGATGAGTATCAAACTGCTCATTCAGACGCAGGATATAACAACTCGGGGCCAGCTTTGTTGTGGTTAGATTACTTCGACAAGCATACCCGGAATGGGAACAGGAGAAGGCTTCTTTTGCTAGATGGGCATAGGAGTCATATGAATACAGAGTTTTTGGACAGAGCTGAAGCTTTAAACATACTTCTATTAGCATTACCACCTCATTCTACGCATCTCATGCAGCCATTAGATTTGGAGTCTTCCAATCCTTGAAACGAGCTCACTCCCAAGTGGTTGAGGAAGCTGTTCGAGCCGGGGAAATTAGCTTCCCAAAGCCAGCTTTAATAAGGCACTTTCATGAGATCCGAATGAAAGGATTAAAGCCCTAGAGCATCAGATCAGCTTGGCGCAAGTGCGCCCTTGTTCCATTTTGTCTAGAGGTTGTTTTGTCAAAGATTAATATTGCATGTGCAACTAGGTTGGGCGGTTCTTGGAAACAGACTCATCAATTTGATTGCTACTAGCTATTGTATGTATTCTATGTCTATCTGCCCTTAATAACTGGCCAACGCAATTGGCGGTTTTAGTGCTGGTGTGACGGTTTGTCACATGTACGCAACTGCTGGCTCAGATCAGCCCTGAAACCGCCAACTGCGTTGGCCGTTATTAGGGGTTGTGCCGAGGGCAGATAGACAGCTTGTGTATATAGACAGCTACTCTTACCCTCTTCTTTCCATTTCTTCTCTCCTTAGCTTGGTATCTTCGATTAGTGCAGTTTACAAAGCATGTTCTTCTTGTATTTTGTACGTGCCGTCACACTCTCAAATCTTCAAGATTGCTGCCCACTGGAATGAAATTCTTCTTGATGAAGCTGATGTATATATAGAGTAACGCTCATCTTAGGAAGTGCATCACAATGGTCTTGTCTCTGTATTTCTCCGCAGATTAGAGAACTGCGAGGGAATTCTATTCCTCACAACGAACTGAGTGTCTCAGTTTGATGAGGCAATCCTTAACAGGATTCATCTCATGTTGAGATATGACGACTTGAGTAGGGATACGGGAAAGAAGATCTAGTGTGGTGGGGTTCCGTGGTCCCATACAAAAATCACATGACCAGAGCCCGCACTAGGATATCGATGTATTTAGCTAGCTTGTAGACTACCTTCGAGCATAATCATTCCTTTACGGTTATATTTTACGGCCAGACAGGTTTTACGGGTGTTTTACGGGTTTTACGGATACAGACTGAATTTACGGACGATATACGGACCTTTGGACAGAGATTTCTTTACGGACACAGAATACCGTTGTCTCTTTTGTGTGTTTTGCTTCAAGCTTGTACGCTGACCTACCCGTTGCCCTGACGATCGTGCACTTTGACCGCACACCCATTCTATCCCTCCACACTAGGAGCAATTTATTGAACGAGCGCGTACATCTCAAGGGCCAACGAAGATCAAACCCGATGAGTTAAATCGTTTGGTTAACAACAAGCTTAATGGTCGGCAGGTAAGCTACTTACTATGTATCCATAGCGTCCTTAACTAACTGTTAGCTTCAGATTAAGAACATTGTAGCAACAGCGCATGCTTTGGCTACGGAGTAGAGGAGTTGCGTGCTCTATTCTCATCTTGAAACGGCTGTTGATGCAAACAAGAAGTTTATCACTAAGTTAAATTGCGGAATTAAACGTTAGAGCGCATGCTTGTAGCTATAGTGTAGAGGAATACGAGAGCGAGATGGACATCGTCAAATTGTCAATCATATAGAGCTATCTTTTCTGTTAATATAGTAAAATGCAACTTATCTTGAACCTTGGCAATAACTGTAGATTGACAGCGAGGCTTCTTCACTGCAATTTAGGCATTCTATTGCTAAATTAGAGCCTTGTAAACTGCTAATTTAAGCGTCTGCCTATGACGGTTTGTAACATGTATGCAACAACTACTGTCTCAGACTAGCACCGAAACCGCCAAGGGCAGTTGCGAGAGCAGTTATAAGGGACCGTGCTGAGAGCAAGTAAATAGCTTGTGTATATAAGAGCCTCTCTTCCCCCTCTTCCCTTTTCTTCTTTCTTTAGTTTAGTATCTTCGATAAGTGAAATCGACAAAGCTCCCTTCATCTTCTATTGAATAGCGTTTTGTACATGCCGTCACACTGCCAACATGCCTAAAGTTGATGAAGGTGGCTCTTATTTAGGAATCAGATAAAGTCCAATCGTAGGTGTGCTACAACAAATCCCTAAGCTATTCAAGCTATACGACCTAGGCTAATACGTGTGCATATACACTACAGCTAGGTCATACACGCCTACATATAGGCTATAGATGCCTAGGTCATATAAGATTATACGTCCTTAGGCTATACACGCTTGCACATACTTAGGCCATACACGCTTATACTAAGCTACACGTACCTAGGCTATGCAGGCCTACCCATCCTTAGTGTGACGGCACGTACGGAATGCTATTCAACGAAAGGATGAAGGGAGCTCTGTAGATTGCACTTATCGAAGATACTAAGCTAAAGAGAGAAGAAAAGGACAGAAGGGGAGAAGGTAGCTATCTATATGCACAAGCTGTATTCTGCGACAGCGCAGCCGTAGACAGTAGCCAACGCAGTTGGCGGTTTCAAGGGCAGTTTGATACAGTAGTCGTTGCGTACATGAGACGAACCGTCACACTTAGGCTACAACTATAGAACATGTAACAAATAAACGTCTATATTACTTAATAGAACAAACGCAGATCCTCAGGCAATTTAGGACTGTGGAACAGAGCGTATAAGGGAAGTTGAAACAATAGCGGCGACTAAAGGTATAAGGACACAAGATGGACAGAAGCGCCTGCTAAAGAGCCTGATGGACTCTTTAAATACACCGCTAATTGTGGCAAAGAGGAATCTATTTAATCGTCTCCTGTGATCTGCACCACACTACGGCTTAGGCTGCTATAGCATAGTAACAGCAGCCCTCAACATCGCTGCACAAGCCTGCATTATATTATTAATAGTAGCAACCCTGTATCCTCCTATCGCTGTACTCTGCAAATATGCAAACAAGCTTTAAGCCCCCACATTCCCTAATATCAATGGCAACCAAGCTGTGACAGAGCCTAATTGTTAAAATCACGAGTAGAATAGTGATGCAATGCGCAGCATAGAATAATTAAATTGCTTCCATCTTCTACTAATTTTACGGACCGTTACGGACCGTATTTATTTACGGTCGAAGTGGCGACCATCCGTAGGCTATTTGCCGCCCGTACAACACCAGCTGAAAACTAAGCTTGGTTGTCCACAGTTGCCACGCGGCTCAGCTGGACAGGTATTACGGTCCATGCAGCTGTAATTCCAACACTAATATGTTTTGAAAAAGTCTGCCTTAATCCTGCCTTGAGCCATAATTGTGTCACTTACTAGCAACAAGACCTAAAGCCCTAAAACCCATTGTTGCAAGGAGAGGTCCTGTAAGAGCAGCTAGGGTGAGGATTAGAACGCCGTTAACAACGAGGAATGCGCTTTGTTTGGGGTGGGCTGTAATCCATCTAAGAACATCTGTTGGATTTAACGTTCCCTTTCTCTCATTTACACTCTCATTTGTCCACTCATATTGTTGGATTCATTAATGGGTTGTCAAGCCAGCTGAGCTCTCAGCTTTATATAAGTGGCAACTTGCCACATGGCGAATTGGTTCAGCTGCAATGATCAATGGCGTCGGGAACGCTGAACTGTGTTGTATATATAAGGGACCTATAGTCCTGCTGTCACGATATAACCCTGTCAAGGGGTTGTTTGATAGCTGGCTTACCCCTAATCCTTTCTGAGAGGGTGGAGCACCACTATAAATCTATGGGCTGGTCCCTCTTCTATGAGATAACCTAGAATCAATACATTCAATAATCCTCATGTTCATGTGCTCCGCCTGTAAAACTTGACACCTGCTACAATCTGTACATACAATAACTGCAGCAATAAAACTGATGAGTCTGTTCCCGAGAACCGCCTAACCTAGTTGCAAATGCAATAACATCTTTAACACTGAATCAAAGCATTTGGCTTTGCGCGATGCCACTAAAGGTTTATAGGTGCTAATTGATGTTGAAATCTAACTAGGTGGCTGTGACTGTAGCATTTTGATAGCAATAGAGACTACTCTGTAAGGCTTATTAACTGAACATGTCACGAAGTTACTTACCTAAAGCAGGAAACAATGTTAAGACATTGGTACCTTGCACGCCAAGCAATAAAAGCAAATAGCAAGAATAACGTTAATAGTCTTGTTGTAAGAGCTTGAACTTTCTTTAGGACATAAGATTACATTACAATTCAATTGAACTTTATCAACTTACACTTACAATGTACTAGTACAGGGTTTGCAGCAAGAACTTCAGCAGCTAATACAACCTTAACAGCTATCTTGTCTCTGGCAAACGTGCTCGTCGCGAACAAGCTTAAGGCACTTAGCATTCAATGTCTCCAATCCACAATGCCACTCAGTTCTATTGCTATGATTGCAATTGCGATTCCGTAACGAGGTAACTCTACTATAGCACCTCTGCGATAAAGTACATACACTAAAGCCGAGACCTACTACGATCAAGAAACTTACCCACTACCTCTATAGAAAGGCATTTGCTACAAAGAACTTAGTGAAACAGCATAAGGCCTTACTACTTCACAAACGCGGGTGTGGCGTCGAATTAATCCACTCACAGAACCAATTCCTCGCAAAAGCAGGTAGTCTCAATTGGCTGCACTCCATTCTGGTATCGAGCCCTAACTATATTGTAAAATCTATCCTGGATCCGTGCCAGGATCTCCGAATCACTCTTGAGCATTTGTAAGTGTTAAGATTTACAGGCGGAGCACATGAACATGAGGGTAATTGATTGTATTGATAATTACTGTCTCATGGAAGAGGGACCAGCCCATAGATTTATAATAGTGCTCCACCTTCTCGGTGCAGATCAGGGGTAAGCCAGCTATCAAACAACCCCTTGACAGGGTTATATCGTGACAGTAAGATGTCGAGATTTGCCTCCTTTAGGAGTCCAATTGATCTGGCTAGCATCTCGACCCATTTTGTGAGGCCAAAGCCGGAATGGGGGATGTCGAGGAAATTGATGCCACTAGTGTATCGAAGAATCCTCTATACATGTCTGTTTGGATGCAGTCGTGATTCTACGAGGAACTAGAGCGCTTCCGAGTGAATCAACGGTCGATCGAAAGGATGAGGTCTTACGTCCTCGCATACTAGTCGCCTAAACTATGGGTAACGAATACAATAGGACGGTCATTCTATAGGTGTAAGCCGCATCAACTAGAATCGCATTAATCGGATGCTTACAGTATCGCCTCCCCGGTAGGTGGCCAGAGCAGTGAGCAGGTTCATTACGTAGTTCCCAATCTTATTCTACGAAACCAACCCCCGCCAATCTACACAGAGGCGCCATACCCGAATGTAAGTATGTGAGAGTTCGTGACCTAGGCTGAGAGAAGGGTCAGAGGCCGCGGAGCATCAGCTTTCGCCATCCATCTTTCAGTGCGGATGCTTAGTAATGGGAAGTTTTGCATGAACCGGTTTGCTAGCAGAACTTACTTTTTTGGCCACTCGATGGTTGCAAAACTATTGAGATGTAGTAAGGAGAATGGAGATGACTGGCGCCTGGTTTGCGGTAGGTAATGAATTGTGATTCATAACCGCGATTCACCAATCGAAATAAGCAGCTACAGAAGCTATTCACAGGAACGATTCCAATTGAGAAGCATTACTGGGGGCCATCGCCTAAAATTCACTATTAGCTCAGCCTAACAATCACAATTCTGGCTTTCTTATATCTTCAAGTCGGTTGTAAACTCCTCTCTTCCTGCATTCAGCATCCGTTACTCGTCACAAAGTTTTTCACTCGAATAACGTACCAGTCGTTACCGACGTCAAATTCAACAGAACCACGTCACAACCATCAACCACAGAACCCACTCAATAATGCCAGCAGTAGAGACTTGTTCTGAATCAAACCCTTGCAAACTATGCACATTCAAGAATGCCCTGTCCTTCCCGGTTCCCAACCCAAGTCCATCTAGGCGAGGCAATAAGCCACGACCTCAACCTATGAAACTAGACCGTATTGAGGTCCGAGATAAAAGCGACCTTGTTGCCGTCAAGCGGGCGAATAACACCATGGCTGCTCGAAAGTCGCGGCAGAAACAGATAGACTACCTTGAGAGCTTGGAGGAAGAGAGGCAGGAGCTCAGGGCTGAATGCAACCATTGGAAAAACTGGATCACCTCTGTAGAGGACCAATATGGGTTCATATTCCCGACATGGCTGGCAGCCAACACGATTCCTGCGAAGGCGAGCCCTGCACAAGTAGCGCCTACGCGAGTGACAGCCATGCAACAGGCTTCAACGCAGCAGCTCATCATGCGAGCATTGCCATCGGAAGCTATATCTGAGGAAACGACGACGGAGCAGACAAGGAGGGGCTAAATAGGGATGAGGTGCTCGTGGTATTGGGAGGACATCTGCTGTGCGATGATTTTGCCTTGGGAGGGTTTTGTCGTGCATTTGGCCATGGAGCCTATGACATCCAGCTAGCTCCATTGATACATCTTGGGGACTTCAAATCAACTTCTTAAAGCACATATATGCAGTATCCTACCGTGTGATGATGATACCATAATAATTTGAGGAAGATGTGCGATCTTCTATGTCTTTGACTCAACCAAACTCTGTGCAGCTGATCCAGCGAATGAAGAAGAGAGACTCTTCGAGTCGCAAATTACCCTAGACTTAATATCTATGGGAAGTAAAGGATTTCCTAGTTAGAATGCGATATCAGGCACGAAGGCAACAGAAAGTAGCGGTTTTCTGTCATGTGACCACGCCCCAATTCCTTGACTTCGTGCCTGAAATTAGGGCGTCGTAACCCCGCCATTTGAAAGTGATGGTCGCCAAGCTTCCTACAAAGACCGCTACACTCCCTCTTCTTCCCTCCCACAAACTCCTGTCTTCTTCGCTTTGCTTCAGTCATCTTGTTCTAGCAATCCTCAGCCTCAAGACTACGGAGTGAGCCTCACAGCTTGTTCAACACCGTCGCTCAGCTTCCAGAGCCAGCTGAGCTCAACCATTAATTAACTTCGCCCTTGTGATCATGCCCAAGCGAAAGTTGCGGACAGAGGTCCTCATCGAAGAAGCTGTCGATACTACCAATTGGTTTGACTACACTGTTGCTGAATTGAAGCTAGAGCTGGAAGCCCACGGACTCTCGAAAGCCGGCCGAAAAAATGATCTCATAGCCCGCCTCGAAGCTTCTAATAACGGAACTCTACCCACTGATGAGCCCGCCCCGAAGCCAAAACGAACCAAAAAAGCACCCAGCCCAGAAGTCGAGATCGAAGGGCCTCTCGCATCAGATGTCGTGCAGTATCAGGATGTGAGCAGATCTGGCGAGAGACGTCTCCGACCTTTCGAAGCAGAGCCGGATGAGACGTACAAGAAGAAGCTCAAGAAGATCAGGAAGGAGCGGATGTTCATGCTTGATCGGACCAAAAGTCTTGACAGGGATGGTTTTGCCTGTGAGATATTTGACATCGCAGGCTCCACAGGCAATATATATCAGACAACCATTGGCAGAAAGCCCAACTGCACTTGCATGGATGCTGTACGTCTTCAGATCATATTGAGCGGGGCTTACATACTAACGCAGTGCAGAGAATCCGCGGCCAGAAGTGCAAACACATTTGCTGTATGCTTTCCATCCCCAAAATTCTTTCCCTACAACGCTGACACTGATATCTCCTCAGACGCTCTGATCATCATTCTCAAAGCCCCCGCTTACCTCTGCTACCAAAAAGCATTCCTCTCTGAAGAGCTTGCCTCGATCTTTGCGAATGCTCCCGTAACCCGCGCTGCCGAACACGAACTCAACCACGAACACTCCTTCGGCGACAACGAAGACCAAAACCATGCTGGCAACCGCAAGCCCATTGACGGCGAATGCCCTATCTGCGTCTTCGACATGGATCCCAACGAAAACATTGTGTGGTGCAAGGCTTCGTGCGGCCAAAACTTTCACAAGGACTGCTTCGAGCAGTGGAAGAGAAGTAAGAATGGTGGACGAGTCACTTGTGTCTACTGTCGCGCTGAGTGGCAGGAGGATGGTGTGGTGCAGAAGAAGCATGCACCGGGAAGCTTGGCGAGCTTGAAGGAGTCGGCGCCGAAGATTGGGAGCTATAGGAATATTGGGCATCATGCTATGTATCAGCAGGGTAAGTAATGGTGTCATGGCTTCCGTGTTGTGATATGGTTTGAGGGACTGGGACTTTATGGCTGCTTGGCGTTGAAATGGTATGGTGATGTACTACCTTAAGTGAGCTGTTGCTATTTCCTACGAGAAACAACAGAGAATACGATATAAAGGATGTCTATTTGCTTCGCGCGCTTCACTAGCTCGTAACCCGCAATTTGGCTTCTTCATAGCGGATGAATCTTCATCTCATGTGATTAGATTGCCAATTGCAACTACTGGTGTCATGTACCCTCAATAATTCACCTATTTTCTGAATGTTTCAAGGGAATAGATGTTAGGCACGATCTAAGCAAGTTGAACATGCTGCTACAAGTTTGATGAGTTTTCTTCACTCATATTGATTGATGAGTTTTCTTCGCTCATATTGATTGATGATAGACATTTGACTTTTTTAATAGCGCGCTCCGGCTACATCCAAGTTTCAGTCATGGCTAGATTCTAGATACATTGCTACAGTAAGCAACAGGTTTCCATCCTCATCACGGCAATGTAGGCTAGGGAATTTCCCTGACATCACCATCGACGAGACTCAACCGAGTCCTTTATCTGGTATAACGGAAAGATGATTCACGGCACAGCAAAAGGATGACTTCAAGATTTTAACATGAAAGCCATGAAATGCCTTCACAGAATAGAGTGATACAGGTCACAATATGAAACAGGAGGTGAGCTTGTGTAGGTTGTTAAGGTTTTCCTACAGTTAAATGACGCGGGTTGCATTCAATTGTAGCGACAAGTACCTGGAGAGAAAGGATCAAGAAAAATAGAGCAAGGTCCATCATGAAGTGCCAACTGACAGATGTCAACTCATACGGCATACAACACCATGCTTCAGGCAAGCTATCTCGCTATGAATCTATCTAAGTTAAATCTAAGTGATATAAAATAGCATAAGCTAATGTAATGGGTAGGAATATTTTCTAAGTAGTCGAATATCTGCCAGAACAATAGGGTTAACCAGTGTTGCACAAGACTCACGACCTTCGTGGGTTAGTCCCTACTTGGCACGTGTTTCCACGTCCTCCTCAGTATCTTCCACTGCGCCGTACCTCTGTCATTAGTCGTTCCCAACGTCTATATCCTACATCCCATCGTCCAGCATTGTTCTCTCAAGTCTGAACGCGCCTAGTTCCATTAGGCTACTAGATGTTCACTGAATATAAGCAGCTATCCTCAGGTCATTACGAAGTCGGAGGATTTGTAGTCGTGTAGAAACAGACCTGTTGACATAATCTACTACATGCTTGTTCTAGGAACCCTGAAATTCAAGGAGAGATAAAAGATCTCTCTCGAGTTTCATCTTTCTCGTTCGAACTTAGAGATTTGGCTATGGCCAACTGAGATCTTCACGCTGGTTAAGAAAAGGCACAGAAGCAGTGAAGGCGAGCCATAGATTGCTGTTTTTAATCGCAAGTACAAAGAAGCTATTTAAAAGGCTTGAAAGACGGACGGACAATCCACTGTAGGAGAAGGCAAAAGGAGGACAAGTTATGTTAAGACGTGAGAACACTGAAAATGTCAGATCTTTAACTACTATCAACGCTCCGTTACGACACCATAACACTGTTGGCAGAGTGTTTTGGACCCAAAAACGCACGAATTCCCCGACGCGCCAACACAATCGACACAATATCCTCTCTGTGAAGGGTCACAACTGCTCCCAGTGCTGGCAGAACGAACGTATTCCCAACCCTCAGGACAGCCGCCGTTGCAAAAGGGCGCCGTGCCGAACCACTCCTGGATGCACTCCGTATAGCCCGTGCCGCAATTGCACTGGACTCGATACTCTGCCTGGCTGTTGTCGTAAGCCGTTTCGGTGCGGGTCTCCGGCGTTACACAAACGTAATCCGTCGCGTCGGCCTGTCTCCACACGTAGCCGTCTAGGCACGTGTTGGGGCCGTATGC
>Ga0335072_10016960_pt1 | contig 10313 bp, 7 predicted proteins | sample Lox_Sample_21_FD_206725 | JGI IMG/M metagenome (GOLD analysis project Ga0335072, IMG submission 206725) | Soil microbial communities from Loxahatchee National Wildlife Refuge, Florida, United States - Lox_Sample_2.1 | ecosystem: Environmental > Terrestrial > Soil > Wetlands | place: USA: Florida...
AGGAAAGAGGGTCACGTGATAAACACGTTTTGAAACCTTGTATATCGCTGAAAGCAGCATAAGTGCCGCTTTAGGCATGAAACAATAACTTGCCGATATGCTGCGCCTCCACCGATTGCTATTTGCTACCCATGACTTTGAAGCATGAAAGAGGGCAGAGCAGCCCCCGCACTACCATGGCTGAAGAGCGGCTTGTTAGCATAACGAAGTAGTCTGCCCTTTTACTTTCGTATTACTGATCGCAACATCGGGGCTGTGATTGCGGCAACGCCGTTGAGGATTATTGTTTGATCGGAGCCGCCATCTCTGAAGTTTCATGGAGGGAAAAGGTCGTCGGTTCTTGAGCGTCAAACGGGTAGCCCCCCCCCCTGAATCTAATCTTAAATTGCGCGTGTTGATTGGCCCGCCCTTTACCACTAGCGCCGTATAAGGGGTTCTGCGACAGTAGCTCTCCTCAGCTCTAAGACTCTTCATGTCTGACCTTTGACCTTTCTGTCGGCCCCTCAGTCTCTCTTCTTACCAACATCACCGCCAATCTTTCCCACAGCCCCGTGCGAGGTCTATCGCACACCACACTCTTTACAGTCTTGCTCGTCCGCCTAGAGCGTGAGCATTGCTTCAAGTCAGTCATTCAGTCATTCATTTCTCTTCTTCACTGCAATCCATTTGCTATGATGTCTTCCTCTTCGTCCTTCTTCTCCGTCGCCCTGCTCCTTGCGGCGGCACTGTCACCCGCCGCGGCGCAGACTTGGACACCATGTAATCCCATGAATGTTACCACCTGCCCGGATGACCCAGCGCTGGGTACGAACTACACCTGGGACTTCTCGCAAGCCAGCATCAATAATGTGTGGAACACGACGTCCGGGACGATCGGGCATACGTCCAACGGTGGGGAGTTCACCATCAACAAACGCTTCGACTCGCCAACAATTCAGTCAGAATTCTATATCTTCTTCGGAGTTGTAGAGGTTCATATGAGAGGTGCTACGGGGCAAGGTATCATCAGCAGTATTGTTCTTGAGTCGGATGACCTCGATGAGGTCGATTGGGAGATGATGGGCGGGAATAACTCTTACGTCGAGACGAACTACTTTGGAAAAGGAAACACGACGTTATATAACCGCGCTATCTACTACCCTGTCGATTCGCCATTAGACACTTTCCACAACTATACTACTCACTGGACATCTGAGAAAATTGATTGGTATATCGACTCCGAACTCGTCCGCACGCTCAATTACGCGGACGCAGATGGAGGATATAATTTCCCTCAGACACCAATGACTGTAAGAATAGGTATCTGGGCCGGAGGCGATCCTGGTAATAGTAATGGAACAATCGAGTGGGCTGGAGGTCTCACCAACTTCTCCAACGGTCCGTATACGATGTATGTGCAGAATGTTAGCGTCACGGACTACTCCACTGGAAGTGCGTATCAATACAGTGACAAGTCAGGTAGCTGGCAAAGTATCAAAACCATCGCGTAAGTATACATAGCATCCGCGTTCTGCACCTTACTAACACTATTTCAGTGGAAACTCGACAGCCCAACAAGCACTCTATCCAACTCCAACACCAACTGCGGCTGACAAATGGAACTCCCTCTCCAGCGGAGTCAAGATTGGCATCTACGCTGCAGCTGGTGCCGTGGGTGCTTCCCTCCTTGGCCTCATCTCATTCTGCTGCATCCGGCAACGTCGTGCTGGCCGCCGAGAACAAGCAGCCTACCTCGCTAGACTTGAAACCGAAAGAGCCGAAAACGAAGCCTACCAAATGGAGAACAAAGATCCGGACGCACTCCCCGACGATACGCCTACTCCATCGGAATTCTCGCGATCTAACAGCACAATCGGCTACACCAAGAACGGAGCAGCTGGTTTTGGCAGCGCCTCTGCCGGCTACTACGCTCCCAGTTCTGCACCGCCAATGCCACTACCACCAGCATACGGAATGGGCGGCCTTAAGAGCCCCAGTGCCGGCGGATTCGACAGTCCCAGCCACGACGGCCTGAACAGTCCTACAAACGGTAGCTTCCAAAGGAGCAGCAGCTACAGCAGCCCAGGTAACGGCCCTGCCTTCCCCAGTACTGGCGGCTACAACAACGCCAGCACCGGCGGCTTCCAACGCGCCCAGACTTTCAATGGCTCAGTTAACAATGGCGGCTACACAAACTTCAATAGCCCACGAGCTTACTCTGGAAATCAAGGGCCTGGAGGGTACTCGAACAATGCCAGTAATGGCTATTTCCCGCGACAAGGCTATTCGAACAGTGGGTACATGAGACCGGAAGGCGGGTTCTAAATCAAACCTGCCATCATCCTATCTGCACACAACGTCTTAGAGTATCTCAATCAATGAAAAACCAGGAATGTCGCATGGGATCTTACGACTGGCGAGCTCTGCAAGGGAATTATATCAACGGAAGGGAATGAAGTTTGGCGTTTTAGCGGTTGGATATGGTATTTGCTACCCGCGCCGTGCTATGTCCGCGGGCCGAATCTTAGTACAAGCAATGTATCAATATCGTGTCATCTTTCATGTCATGGTTATTTAGAAATATAGAGATGGTGAAATGGTCTTGATTCCTTGTATATGTGACTTGCCTTGCCAGAACAGCGAGTGTAGCTGACGCTATTTATCCTCGTCCCCATATGTAATCTCACAACATTTAAATGTCAAATTGGAAAGATATGTCTCCATTCTTACGCCCCAGTATCTATTAAAGGACTCCCCTCCATCATATTGATACAAATTTTCCCTTTCAAAATTACAGAGTCTGAGAGCCAGCCACGATATGTGGGATACGGATGGTAGATCATAACTCTGCCTTCCAATACTCGTTCCTCCGTGTGCCATCTAAACCGTCAATGAAAGCCTTAACACTCGACGAAGCTATCGAGAGAGTACCTTCAATAATCTAGGACTCTTCATTTTCGTCTAATGTAGCATAGTTGCATCACTCCTCTTCCAGGGTGCTCGTGTCTCCCATGGCTCTGCTGGCATTGTCCCAAGACTCTAGAAGATGCGTCATTGGTGTCTTCAACTTCATGCGTCGGACACTGAGGCGAGGGCTCGTGTAATCTTCTAGTAACTCCGTTAATTTGGTCGTTCTTATGCTTTTTGACTTGTGATAAATTCGACAGTAGAAACAACTGTGTCGATGAGAGAGATATTTGTGCATGGTGGTCTCGACGAGCTTATGCTGGATCATGGATGTATACTGTGGATGTGACAAGGGATGTTGAACTCGCTGTGACTGACCCTCCGTAACGGGAAGCAAGCTGCTGAGTGGTAGTGTGCTGAAGAGTAGGCTGCGAACGAGTGAATATTGAAATCGAATTCAGAGCAGATCTTACAGTGACTTTAATTGCCACATATAGCTTGAAAGCAAAGCTAGAGGTCGAAAAGTGGAGGGCATAGAGAGGAGGTGAGAGGAAGGAGATGATGAAGGGGAGTAAGAGTGGGATCAATTTGAAAAAGAGAAGGTAGATTTCCACAAGTAAAGGCAGATGCAGGTGCTTAGTAGTCTCATTCAGAGCACGAGCATTTGACTATTTTTCACCGGCTAGGAAGACCACTTTATAAGGACACCATCAGTTAATGAGAAGCTATAGACAGTCCCATTAATTACTCTCCAGTGACTGGTCGGATCTCTCTCCTCAATTTGATCGACCAATCCCTTCCTCCTGTTTACATTTCTCTTTAACCTCTCTGGCTTCAACTGCGCAACTTTCGAAGCTAGGACAACTGCTTAGCCTCTATCGCACTAGTCTAAAGTAGCTTTGAAGCCGGATACGCTGCCTCCTGAAGATTCTCCCAAGTTTTCTCCCGCTTCATGACTGTATTTCCGGCAACGCCCTGACCGCGGCCTGGAACTTTCAGACCAGACGCAACACTTCCTCCATACTTTGAAGTACCCTCCCACATGCCAACTGAATGCGTGTCCTTCATCATTAGGCCCTCATCTTCAGATGTATCTTCAGTTCTGGCATCAGATTGAGCACAGCTTTGCGAACTTCCATTGTAAGTGCAATCACTACTTGAGATATGCGGTTGTGTAACCTGAACTGTGGATCCGTCATAAGTGGCATATCCGCCGAGGACAGATGGGAAGTCAATCACTGGTCCTGGCAGACGTGGGAGATCCTCGCGAACATCACAGAAGATGGTGGGGCGATCTCCGTAAGGAGCGAAGTCGCTTATGCTAGAGTCAGCCGAAAGTAGCAGCGGGCTCACATCTCCATTACGGCTTTTAGTGTGGCGATGATCATGACTGAAAAAGATGCCTTGCGCACGTCCCTTCTTGCCTTTAGGGTTTTTTGGAGCCAAGTATGGATATACAGAGCTCGAGGTTTTGATAAAGTGCTCCTTGATGAGGACAGGAAGGATACCGAAGACGAAGAAAGGTACGAAGACGATAGCATTGATCATAAGCGCGATCGTAATGCCAAAGGCTCTGATGATGTGCGTAAATAACATAAGCCGCTGCTCCGCCGCGGTTGGGATGAACTCCGGAGCAAATCCATGGGATTCCAGATCCGACCTCGGGCCAGGATGAAACGCCGAGGATTTTCCTCCGCTCGGCATTATTCTGATGTGATCGTAACGCAAAGACTGATAATTTTAAAGCTCATAGGTCCCCGGAGCTGAGACACGGTACGTCCAAGAATCGTGACCCTCAGACAAAAACCTGACTAGCGTCAGGAATCGGAGTTAAAGAAGACGGAAGGAGCACAAAATAGACTAACCTTGTGTAACCGGGATGTCAAGAGGGTGATCAAAGCTGATATCCAGATCACCTTGTCTGTCTCAGTATCCAAAGCTCAAGCAAGAAACGGCTCCTTAATGGAGATGGCAATTGTTGGTAGTGAATATATGCGTCGAGTGAATTTGTTGTGGGAATCGGAAAACATGGCATAATCCAGCTTGCGTAATGATAAAGAGGATTCGCGTCCCGGCCTGTGCGGATGTTCCTAAAAATGGGTCAAAGAGGTTCCTAATATCCGTTGTAAATAAAGTCGAGAACTCTGAGGAAGAGACGCAGTAATTGTCAAGTGTCCAGTGCCCAGATATAATCATCCCCAGGATTGCCCCAGCTCATATCTTCTTGCTTTGTAATTTTCACCTCATCTGTTAGCTTCTCCACCAGCAACACGTCAATCCTTCTCTCCGCAATACCACTCAGTTTCCGTGCTAGATTTACGCAAAAGTCGACTTTGGTATCCTGGGATATATCATTGTCTTCAATCTCGACTTCCAGCCATCTGAGAGCCTTCATCTGAGCAAGGCCCTGTGTTATCCATTGAGCATCAATATCCAGTATTCCTTTCTGCATATTCTGGTAATCGTCAACACCAGCTTCCTCAGTCCCAAGTTCCTCAAAGGCCACACTCACACCACCACTTCCATCGACCGCCTCCCCTACAACATAAGTACCAACACGTCCTTTGATCCCTAGTCTCAAGCCCCACAACCCCCCCTCTCCAGTCTCAACATCACCCGACCACAAGTAACACAAATCCTTCCATTCCTCCGTCCCTGGGTGGCCACCAACCATGGTAGCAACCCACATATCCTCTAGGTCTCTTCTCAGAACATCCACGCGTGCCCAGCGCATGCTCTCTCTTTGCCATGGCTTAAGAGCCTTTGTAAAAGATCTCGCAGCGTATATTCCGGAACAGAACCAATTGATGAAGACATGTTCATTTCGCTCCCATGGCAACATGCGGGCCTCTTCATATACTTGTTTACAGGTCATCAAGAGTGCAGTTGGGATACAGCCGCATCCTGTACCTTTCAGTGTTGGGGGGAGAGATGTTGTCTGGACTGATTGGGATATCGAAGGGAACGGCTCTCCATCAGTCGTGCCCTCGAGTTTGCCTTCTGGAGACGGGAAGGGTATTGTTATTGCTTTCAGGAAGTAGGCGGCGGAGGTAGCGGGAGGATAGATCGGCGAGGGCGATAGGTGTGCATGCTTGACTGGATTGGATTCTAGGACGTAGCAGTAGATTTGGAGGCGAACTTCTAGCGGGAGTGCCAGGAAGAGTGACTGAGATGGAGCTTGGGGAATGGTAGAACTCGTTATGGTGAATTGGTCCCGCATTGAGGTCGTTGCAGGGTTCCAAAAAGTAATCATTGTTATGCCCATGATCATTTCCAGGCCAATAAAAGGTCAAGTCACAAGAATAGGGCACACTTGAAGGAAGTAGTAACCAGAGCTAAGAAATGAATACAAAAGGTTTAATTGAAGGAAATAGACAGTGGTAACAGTGATATTGATGCACAACAGAATCAAAAGCAAGAGTATGGGGAGATGTGGATAATAAGAACTACCTTGGGTTGTTCTTCTGGCCACGGATCGATAGCGCAACTCACAGCTCAGCCGCATATCCCTACCGTCTCACTCAGCTCCTACTAAAATGCTTGGTGAATGGTTCATCATAAGCCAGCGACACTGAAAAGCAAAGGCGAATAATCATAGCTTGCTGATTCTATCGGACAGGGGTTTGTATATACGGCAGGATTCCATTGGTATGGTAAGCTCGTAAATTAGGAGGGCGACAAGAAATTTGCGAAGTCCAATCTCATTCAAGTATGGTCTTCAGATGGAGCTGAAACTGTGCGTTATTCATGGTTTCGACAAAGTTCGCTGAGGTGAGATACATGCAGAGTTGTCAGCAGCGCCCTTCAAGGTTTGGCTTGCACTAGCCTCGTTGTGGCGTTTGTCGAACCCCCGCCAAACCCTATGGCAGGTTACGGTTTGCATAGAATAAGGTTACGCCTGCCGACTGCGGTTGCCTCTTAGGGAAATCGTGGTGGTAGTTTGGCATTTTGACCAAGCAGCCCAATCACCTAACTCAGCCTGTATGTACTTCGGACTATGTGCTGGTATCCAACACTGTTGATCGATATGCCGGTCATGGTGCAAGCTCTACGGAGTACGAATAGACTTTAGTCCACGTCGAAGACCCGAAGCTGCTGAGCGCAAAGTCAGATTCAAAGATTTGGGACTATCGAGGAAATTCCAGAATTACCTTCACCTCCTAAACACCATTCCACCCACCTGAACCTCATCCTCCGGCACCAACCCAGTGGTCATAAATCTCACAATCTCATCTAGACTCTTCACCTTTCCGCCATTCACTCCTTTTGGCTCTATCCCTATCTCCAACTTCAACCCCCCAGCACCATCCCTCACAACCTGCACATCTTCCATCTCCTCATCCTCACTCTCATCCTCATCACTCTCGCTATCCCCCTCATCCCCACGTAGCTTCATCGGCCGCTGCAACCCGGTATTAACATTCTCAATTCCCATCTCCCTCTCCTCAGCCGTATACTCGTCCCTCCGATGCGTGACCGCCGCGCGCGCAATCCTCTCCCCGATGAAATCCCGCGCCTCTTTCCATTTCTCTTCTAAATCATCGCCCGGCTCTGCTTGCCCATTGCCAGCCTGAGAAGTCGGCATAGCCATGGCTCTGCCCTCTTCAACCCACCGCTCCACGCCTGGTTCTAACTTCTTCCTGAGCAACTGCCCTAGTAAGCCCTCCTGTGTTCGTCCTGGGAAATTCGTGCTCGGATATGCGACCATCTTCTCGAAGAGTTCGGAGTGGGTTTCCATGTGCTCTGTTATCGATTTGAGGTTTTGGGCGAGGATCGAGGCCGATAATTGGAGAGAATCCCTGTGGATTGGCAGATTGTCAGTTTAGGTTTGGATTTGCAGAAGCCTGCATGGCATGCAGTCAAGTGGGGGAAGAGTCAGTTTAGGAGAAGATTGAGCACATACCACGGAGGCATGGGAGAGGTCCTCATGACGTCGGCTTTGAGAGAGCCTATGCTTTGAGAGAGCTGATAGAGGCGTTGGCGGGTTTGCTCCAGGGCGCGTAAATCTTCTTGACGTAGCTGTGCCATCTTGGGAGACTGTGAGGTTCTAATGCGTTGGTGGCTGTGGATGGTAGGATGAAGTTCTTTGATCACAATTCTGGAAATATTCGAGGAAGCGGCCGCTTGACGCGTCGGGAATGTGATACCAAGCCATAGTAATATGCTGTGCGTGCTAACCTCTAGCTTTCTTCTAGAAAGTAAAGTAAGGTAGAATTGCCTTTTTAGAGCAATCTTTAAGAAACTCACTGGTGCGTGGTATGAATTCACTCCAGTACCTTAGTTTTAGAATCCTCATGCCTCTTCACTGGAAAGTGATTTCTCACATGGCAATCAAATTTAGATAAGTGACATTCTATTAAAATTACGACTACGACCGCCTACAGCAGGAGTCCTTGAAAAATTGTGTCATTCATATTCAATAGCAAGCTTCAGCCACGGCGACGAGTCGTTGGACTCTTGCCTTTTGGAGAAGCGGTGGTCGCGCCTGACGTGGCCGCAATGGGCGTTTCCCTCTGCTTCCCTTTCGATTTCTCGGATGGTGCATTCCAATAGTAGACCATCTGGGCGGCTATGATAGCGTTCAGAACAAAGCCAGCCAAGAATCCATAAAGTACCATCTTATCATCAACCTCCTGCAACGTAGTGAAAATACGTGATAGCGAGCCAACAAGGTAGTTAAAGACCTAGCACGTGTAATAATTAGTATCAAATTCGCATGAAATGTATGTTTCTGGAGAAAGGCTTACAGCAAAAGCACTCAACTGTCCGGTGCCTCCCTCCTGGTAAATCGTCAGGATCTGAGGCACTTTACTACCAACTCCCATCACGCTCGCAGCGATCTGCAAATAGCTCATCATCTTCGCATCCACCAACTCCGGATTGAACAAGGCGACGACACTAGCTGCTAATCCTGCCACAAACACCGCTGCGGCGCTGGTCTTCCCTCCATAATGCAACACGAGCACCGAGATCACCACGTTCTGCGCCAAAATGAGCGAATTCTCCCCATATGTGCTGAACGGGAAGCCCTGTCTATAGCTGTATGCAAGATTGATCAGAAAGGCGGAAGATTCGAGCAGGTAGCCGAGAAAAGATACGCCGGAGGCGGATTTCGACGAGATGAGTTTGAGGATTTGGGGGATTTTGACAGTGGCTGAGCCGGCGATGATGCCGATACCGAGCACTTTAGAGATAGCTAGCTTTATGCACTCTATTGCCGTGTAGTCGATGTCGAGGATGAGAGTCTTGTAGCAAGTGTCGCCCAAGATGGAAACGCCCAAGTCCCGGATGGGACCTGGAAGGTTGTGCGTAACTGGCTGCAGCGCGGAGCGGATGGAATCCATTTTTGATAAGGAGCAACTGATAGTATGTGGCTTAGATGATGTGCGCGAGAGTATAGGAAGGGTTGCGCACTTTTGTTATGGAGCCTGGTGGTTGTGGAGAGCTCGCACGAAAGGGACGAGGCTGTCAGATTTTTGGAATTTCGCGGTCCAAAACAACGCTAGAAGTGAGACACCATCCAGTATCTGTCGGCTAAGTTAACAATCACGCGTCAACAAAGAACCAAATGGTCACAAGGCATGCAATCATGTTTGCTTCTCAAAGGATGCCTCATATCAGTGGACAAAGGCTTTTCCGTATATAAGGCATCAGGGCTCTTTAAGACCGTCGCGATGCGGGTACTCGGTGATTTCTTAGGTAGTTTTGCTGGGATGCCGGATATCCCTTGAAGCATGCCTAATATCAGTCTATCAGGGGGACCGATCATATCCGTGGTTTCATGGTTTGAGCCCAGAGAAGGTGCATGAAGGTTTGCTGCTCCTCCGTGGTTGACTGTCAGGATTGGACAAGCCAAAGTCGGAATCAGATCACAAACCAAGGGTCATATCTCCATCCTTTTCAATCAGTGGCAAATCTTAAGATTTGATTGGTATTGAGAGCTATAATCCGCACCCATATGTTCTCAAGTTGGGATGTCTCAATAATGATTCCGCAATGGCGAGCTTCTCAACATCATATTGCAAGTTGGAACTGTCGGTGGTCAATCTGCAAAAAGCCAAACTCCTGATAAACGCTGGTGAATCCTTTCTCTCTTGTTGGTCATAAACTTTAGATGTCACTCTTGGTGGCCGACATCTTGCCTTTTTTCGCTACACTGGGGCCTCTTCTCTTCTTCGGAAAGGCAACGTGGAAATCATCAATGGCATCCCTGGAGTTGGCCAGGTTTGCTTCAGTCTCCCATGTGCACTCCTCAATTAGATGCCCTTTCCAAAGCACCATGTAATGAAGCTCTCCATCAATAGTAGCTGCGTCAAGTATCTCCTCGACCTCCCATTCTAATCTCATTTCACCCTCTACTTCATCGGAGACATAGTTCATGGCATCCTCTGATGCGGCCTATACAGACGAAGCAATGGTCAATTTCG
>Ga0335072_10016961_pt1 | contig 10313 bp, 5 predicted proteins | sample Lox_Sample_21_FD_206725 | JGI IMG/M metagenome (GOLD analysis project Ga0335072, IMG submission 206725) | Soil microbial communities from Loxahatchee National Wildlife Refuge, Florida, United States - Lox_Sample_2.1 | ecosystem: Environmental > Terrestrial > Soil > Wetlands | place: USA: Florida...
CGAAACCGGTTTAAGTTGCGAATCGACAGCCAGTAATTGCACCGAACGTCTGCTGCCAAGATGAATAAAGCTGAAATCGCCATCGGGTTTCACCCCGACCAACCAAGCCCTGGGCGAGACCAGAACCTCCGCGCCAGCGGTCACACTGCGCCCGCCCTCTTTTTCAAATCCCTCCGCGAGAAAAGAGAGGCGGTAGGCCGATGGTTCCATATTTTTCAGACTCAAATCAAACGTGGCTGAACCCGCGTCGGCGGTGGTTTGATCGGGTAAATCCTGCTCTTGCGATTTGCGCACGACATCCGGATTGAGATACGGATCTATAAAGGTATAATCGGAATAACGGTCGAAAGTAAATTGGGACGGATCGAGCATGACTTTTCCCGTCACGCGATGGCCCGCCGCGGGCGCGCCGTAGAGATTTTGCAGCGACACGAGGCCCTTCAATGCGCTGATCGAAACCCAGCCCTCGGGCGAATTGGCCGAGAGCGTCGCCTTGATCTTCATCCGGTCGGGCAAAAATTCGGCCACCCGGAGTGTCTCGGAACCAAGAAGAGTCTCGTCGTTTTCGCTTTTTACGAGATAGCAATCGACTTCGTATTTTCCCGTCGCCGATGTTTCTCCCGTAACAAAATTCGATTCGATGAACCCTGACGCGTCAAGTTTCAGCGGGCGGCTCTGCACAACCGTGCCGCGCGGATCAACCACATTGAGCCGAAGCGGCAGGCCGTCCAGTTTTCCCCGCCAATTCCGTTGTTTGACGATAAGACCGATTTTTGCTTCGTCGCCGGGACGATAGATGCCGCGATCGGTGAAGACAAAGGCGGTGAGGTCGTTCGGCGTCAAACCGCTGACTCCCGATACATCGAAGCGGGAAAAATTCAATTCGCGGTCCTGCCGTCCAAAGGGAAGAAACGAAACGTCGTTGTCCCGGCGTACAACATAGGCGACCGGTTCTTTTTCGCGGGTAAAATCACGCAGCGACGGGATGGAGGCGCGGCCCGTGCCGTCGCTTTCCGCCGTCACCACCGGGATGCCGTTCTTGCCCAGCACCTCGACTTGCGCGTCATCGACTGGTTCGCCCGTCTTGATCGACTGAACGAAAACATCATGGGTGCCGTCGGCGTTGTCCTTGACCAGAATCCCAAGATCGGTAATGAGAACGAGCCGGCGGTCGGCGACCATGTCGTCGCCATCGGTTGGGTCTTGCTGGCCAGAGTTGTCTCCGCCGGCGGGCTGTTTGGCCGGGTCGGGCAGAATGCTCCCATCCGTTTTGTAATAGCCGTTGTCGTCGTGTCCCGTCCGCGCCAAAATGCGCAGGATAAAGAGGCCCAGTTTGCCGTGGTTCTCGTCGTTATCTTTGACAAAATCGGAAAAATCGAGCGCCGAGTAATCATAGCGGGACGTGTCATCGCCGGCGATGTCCTGATGAAGGATGGTTCGCTCCGTGATGTTACTCTCGTCGAAATTATAATTCGTAAAAATCGGGTTTTGAAAATCGCCCTCCGACTGACTGACCAGATGATTAATCGAGGAGGGCGTCACGCGGGCAAGCCGGAATTCCAATTGTCCCACGCCCCGGCTTTCAATCGAGAGCTTGCGTTCGCCGCTAAGCGCCAGAAGAGAGCCTTCGTTCATAATACGAACTTCACGCGGATAAGGCGGCATCTGACTGATCGAAACAAACTTGTCTCCGAGTGTAAATCCGCCCACTCCGGCAAGCCCATGATCGATCTGCACAAAAATCCACGCATTCTCCGGCGCCTTAAGCTTGAAGGAATGCAGCGTGGCGTATTCTTCCTCGCTCGGCATGGCGGTCAAGTTAACCGGCGCTGACTTCGCCAGGATGGCCGGGGTGATTTCAGATGCACTCTGCCAGATTTCGACCTGCTGGTCGCTGTATGAGTCATAATGCTTTGAGGGCTTGGGTAAGACCCAGGCATGAATCCCCGCAGAAAGCGCCTCGGTTTTCACCCCGACTGAAGTAATCACAACGAGCGTCTGCTCCGGCTCGCCTGCGCTGTTAGCCGCAATCACCGCTGAAGAGGAAACGATGTGAAAGAGGTCCGATGCGCTCGGTACCAGCACGTCGGCCGTCCGTGCCGAATCGAGCGAAGTTCTTCCCTCGGTAGTTATAACCGAGGTGGGCACGGTAAGAATGGCGTGCTCCGATTCCACCGGAACAGAGATATCGGATGAGCGCACATAGGCGACGCGGTCCAGCTTGTCATACGTGATCGCGACATGACCGCCATTTTGGAAGGTCGGTTCACCACTCTCCACGTCAAAAGTCAGGTTTTTTTCGAGGCTGGCGCGATCAACTGGGTTGGAAAAAGTCAGCGTGGCAGTGATTTGCTTAGTCGCGGGATCCTTCGGATTCACGTAAAACATCGCGTCACTAACGATCACGGTAAAAGGCGGAGTTTGAAATTCCCTGCTCAAACTGTCGAGACGGACATGAGATGAGAAGAGAGAGGGCGAAAGGGTGATGCGAAAAGTCTTTCCCGCGGGCCAGTCCTCCGTCGGCCAGAAGCGCAACTGCGAGCCTCCCATCCAAAACCACTTTCCCTTGATTTCGGGCGAGAGCTTCACTCCATCGGTCACATTCTTGCCGATACTTTCCAATTTGGCCGCGGACTGATCAAATGAGACTGTGAGGTCCTGCTCCCGAAAACTGTCATCGGGAGCAGGCTTTGGGTCCAAATTGATAATCCAGTTCACGGTGGGCGGCTTGGGCTGATGAAGATACCAGTCAAGCGCCCATCCGCCCGCGATCAAAAAAGAGAGCGCGCCGAGCAGCGATAGGGTGGAAACAAGAGGCCGCCGGACTATCCCGTCTTTCGCGGCGCGCGCCCAGCCAGGCGGATGCCAGGTTATGTCGCCGATGATGAAAAAGAGGAGATGCAAAATTTGCCGGGGAAGCGAGGTGATCATGGCAAGAGAACGTTTCATGGAATTAGTCCTGAATCGCAACTGCCGTGCGGCATCTTTCACATGCCGGATTACTAATTTTTTAACCACGATCCCTATCGATTTCCGATATGACTCTTGTCTCAATAGCCCGCTTGTTCTAAAAATGAGTTTCCAAAATTCTTATGAAATATCTTCTCCGGCTGGCGGCCTTATGGGCCGGTTGTTCACTACTTAAGGCCCAGGACGCCACGCCTGATCTTCTCTTGCATCCGGAGAAAGAGCTGGCCGCTTCAATCCCGGCTTCGGCGCCGGTTACTCTGGCGCCAACGCTGGATGGACAACCCGTTTCGTTCTCCAATCCGCAGATTCTGCTGCAGAAAAGCTCCGGACCGGCTGAATTTATTTCCGCCGTTTGGAAAGGCTCCGACGGTAAACCGCTCCATTCGCGCGAGGTATTTGTCGTCAAGCCCGATTATGAAATCGTCGTCGATCACCTCTATGGAGCGGCAGGCGAACACTCGATTGTCCGCAGCTTTGTCCTTCCCGCCGGCCCCGTCTCCGCCGATGCGCTGGGCGTCCAGGTGATGCTGGATGGCGGCAAGGTCTTCCGCGTGCAAGCCAACGACACGGGACATGCCGAATTGCAGGCCAAGCCCACTCAGGTCGGTTTACAAAATATTTCCTCCGCCAAAACGCTCATCTTGACCTCTCCGGCCAAGCTGCCCCTGCCGATATCGACAGTTCTGGCTTCCTGGACGGGATCATCCGGACCAAAAATCGAGATGGTTCGGGCCGGCAATCCCCTCGTGGTCAAATTCAAGGTCACTTTTCCCAACGGGCGTGTGGATCTGATCGCTTTGGCCTGGGAATCGCGCCTTCTGCATCTCGATGAAAAAATGCCCGATCAGAAAGCATTTCACGGCTGGGCCGCTCTTTGGCAAAGAGGGCCGGCAGGCGAATCGACCGTTGAAATCAATTAGAAACTATTTTCTCACCGGCTCCCTTTATTTTGTTGTTCCATCGCTTGCGCCCGGGCCAGATCGTTTTGGGCATCGCTATCGTCCGGCTTCAACCGCAAAGCCTCCTGGAACTGGCTCACGGCCTCATCCACCCGCCCTTTTTGGATGAAAACACCGCCGAGAGCGTTGTGGGCATCGGCATCGCCGGGGGAGATAGCCAAGACTTTTTGAAACTGCTCGATCGCCTCATCCACCTGATTCCTTTGCGCAAAAATCGAACCTAGGTTGTAATGATAATCGGGATCGAAAGGGTTGATTTCCACCGCTTTTTGATACTGGGCAATCGCCTCATCCACATTTCCCTTTGCCAAAAAAGCGTTGGCGAGATCGTAATGGGAATCGGCATCGGCCGGATTAATTTGCAAGGCCTTTTGCAACTGCGCAATTGCTTCGTCCACATTCCCCTTTTGTAAAAGAACATTACCAAGATTGGTGCGAACATTCGCTTGAGTGGGGTCAATTTCCAGGGCTTTTTTGTACTGAGTAATCGCCTTATCGAGCTGCCCTTTTTGCAAGAAAATATTACCGAGATTGTAGCGAGCTTTAGCAAAATTTGGATCGATTTCCAGCACCCTTTGATACTGGATAACCGCCGCATCCATCTGCCCTTTTTGAAGAAAGACATTGCCAAGGTCATAGCGGGCACCGGTCAAATTAGGATCGATATCCAAAGCTTTTTCATACTCGGCCATGGCTTCATTCAATTGCCCCTTTTTATCCAGAGCAACCCCGAGACCGTGGTGGGCAAACGCCTGGTTTGGATTAATTTTTAGGGCCTCTTGATAACGAATGATTGCTTGATCCACTTTCCCTTTTTGCAGAAGAAAACGGCCCAAATTATTACCGCCTGCCCAGCAAGCTGGATTTTTGGCCAGTGTATCAGTCCAAAGTGTCCCTTCATTCTGGTAAATCCACGCCCGCTGCCAACTCAACACCGCACCCACGAGCAGTATTCCAGCGCTGATTGTGCATTTCAGCCACCGCGCTTTTGCGGCAAAAAGATCTCCCAATCGGACTAATCCCGCTCCAACGAGTGCGAGAGGACCCATGCTCGCCAGATACTGAAAATGGTCAAAAACAAGTGAATATCGAAATATATAATTATCGACCAGTCCCAATGCTGGAAGGAGTGCCGCCAGGAAGTAGGCAAAGACGAAAAAGTATGGACGAAGCCATGACTCACGTTTAAGCCATAGCACGAACAAAACGGCGATGACAGTCGCCAAGGGCAGATATGAAATCGGTTGCCCGGCATTTATCTCCCAACGCGGGTAAATGGCCATCAATGGATGGGGCCAAAGTAACTTGCCGAGATAAAACCAAATAGCATCGCCGGCCGCTAGCAAGCGCTCGGGCCAAGACCGCACCCACTCTGCATCGGTGAAAGATACCTGTGATCTTTGCGTCCAGGACCTTTGCGTCCAAAGTGCCAACACACTGGCGGCGAAGGATACGGGAAAAAGAGGAGTCACTCTGATCAGATTGCGCCAAGACCAATGGCCTTCCACCCACCAGGCGCATAAGCAAAGAATCACCGGCAAAATCACGGTGGATGACTTGCTCGCCATGGCCAGAGTGGCAAAAAGCAAAACCAAGGCATAGTACCATCCGCCGCCAACGCCGGACCATCCTCCGCCATCTTTTATTCTTAGCCATTTCACAAAGAAAAGAATGGAGAGCAGAAAAAACAAACCCGATTGTGTATTCTTCATCTCGGTGATCCACGCCACCGATTCCACCTCCACTGGGTGGAGAGCCCAGAGCGCCGCCCCCAGCCACGCTCCAGGTATTTGCAAATTCCGCAACACACGCCAAAGCAAAATCGCGCATGCTCCATGCATAAAAACATTGACCAAGTGATAGGGCACTGGAGCCGCGTCCCACAATGCATGTTCTGCCCAGAAAACTGTCAACACCAAGGGACAGATATCCGCCGCGTCTGATGTCCAGATCTCTTTCAACCCATATCCATGCAAACCAATGATACACGGGTTAGCGGTGATGAGCTTATCATCATCCCAATTAAATCCCGCCCACCATACCGGAGTGTAAGTCAAAAAGACGGCCAGAATGAGTACCACCGTCCAAAATCCATCACGGCGAAACCATGACTGCGGCTTCGAAACGACAGCATTTATCGCAGAGGTTAGCATAGGGGCTATCCGAAAAGTAGGCGTGGATTCTGGATTCAATAATTCAAAAGGAACGGCCCGGCTTCCCGCACTGCTTCGAATAGACCCGACTTTTGCCGGATCGAATCGAGATTGGCGCGTTGGACACGAGCTAGCGCTCCGGGCGGATCGTTCGTGCGGAGAACCTCACGGTAAAATGCCTCCATAAAATCGGCAGTGGTGGCGTCTTCAACTGTCCAGAGGGTCATGAGCAGATTCTGCGCGCCAGCCTCGGTGAAACCACGCCGCAAACCAAGCACCCCCTCACCCGCGCTAACCTCGCCGCTGCCCGAATCGCAAGCCGAGAGCACGACTAACCAGGTCTGATCGAGATTCAGGGCGGCGACCTTCCGAGCCGTCAGCAAACCATCGTTCTCCGCCGGCGGAAAAACGCCTTGCTTCCACTTTTGCATGGTGAGGGATGCACCAGCAAGGGCGAGCAAACTGCGTGACATCGGCTGTCCCGCCAGAGGCATATTTTCCTCCGAACCGGATGGCAACCGCGGCACCTCCTCCTCTGAAAGATAAATTCCATGCGTGGCCAAATGCAAAATATAAGGCGAATTTTGTTGGGAAAGATTCGCCTCGGAAGCCTCGGCCCCGCGATAGAGACGCGCCCCAAGTCCCCAACCGGCTGCCTGTTTGAGCAAAAAAGCCGCCTCCCGTTCTGTTCCTGGCAAAGGTGAAAAGAAATCGCCGTCACCGGAAGAACGACCGTAATTGGGATCGGCGAAAATAACCAATTCCCGGCTGCGCGGAGGACGTGTTTGTCGCCGGAGCAAATCGCGTCCGCTGGAAACATATTCCAACTCAAAGTCGTCGCCAAAAAACCGGCCTTGCGGGTCCAGCAACGTGGCGAAGGAAACAAAATCGAGCTCTCCATCGGGGCTGATCACCAGGCGATGAACGTCTCCGGGCAACGCCGCCAGCACAGGCTGGCAGGTCGATTGCCAAAGACTCTGCAGCAGGTTGGCCAGAGTGGTCTCGTGGACGCGCCTGCGCACATATTTTTGGTAAAGCCGCAGCTTCGCGTCGATCTCCGCCGCCGAACCGAGCGGAATCCATTGACAGAAACCCTTGTGCGTAAGAACGAGAGCACCATAGCCGGGTTCGTAGACGAGATGGCCGAGATAGCGGTTGTAGGCGACATATTCGACCAGAGCGGCATCGCTGGGAATGGCATCATACACGTCGGAAACATCCGTCGCGAGCGCCCGGCGGGTTTTGCCGCTGCTGATCCCTTTTTCCGCCAGGCTGGCTTCCAGATCCTGTTCTTCCTTGTCGATCTTTTGGCGTTCGGAGGTGGCATCTGGCGTAATCCCACCCTCGAAGGCATTGTCCTGTTGCAGCAACTGAGCGGCAAGAAGTCTTCGCTCTTCCATGAGTTTGCGCACTTCGGGATCACGCGCCGCCCGCGTCATCGCCTCGTCCTCGAGAAGTGAATCGAGCACGACACCTTTGGTGCGAAGGACGACCTGCGAAATCAAATCGGCATCGCCCAAAGCGGCGGGAAGATCGCACGGTTCGATGGTCTTCTCAAAATTGATCCGCTGCCGCTCGGGAGCGAAAGCGAAAACGCCGTTGAGCATATCCTGCTGTGCCTCGGCTACGTCACGGGCGAGAGCATCGGCTTCCGCCTGCCGCCCCATATCGAGCTGTAAACAAGCCAGCCCAGTGGCCACCGTGAGCGTTTCGGGATGGTCCTTGCCGAGGGTGTCTTCATCTATCTTAAGCGCCTGTTCGTAAAGCGGTTCCGCTTCGGCTAACCGTCCTTGGGCGTGATCGAGATGGGCCAGCGCGGCCAGGCTGGCGGCAAGTTCGGGATCCTCCGGCCCGAGAATGCGCCGGCGAATGTCGAGCGCCTGAACGAGCAGCGGCTCCGCTTGCGCGTAGAGTTTGCGGCGCAGGTACAACATACCGAGCTCGTGAAAACTTCGGGCCACGTCGGGATGATCGATTCGGTAAGTCTTCTGCTGGGCTTGGACGGCGCGTTCCAGTAACGGCTCGGCGCGAATATCGTCCCCCTCCAGCACGTAAAGCAGGCCAAGCTGCCCCAACGTTGCGACGATGGCGGGATGATCCGCCGGAAGCCGGGCGGTGCGAATGCGCAACACCCGCTGAAAATAGCTTTCCGCCTCGTCGTAATCGCCGAGACTGCTGTCGAGCAGCCCGAGATTGTCAAGAGTCATGGCGACTTCAAGACTGCCCGGCCCGAGCACTTTTTCGCGCACGGCCAGCGCCTGGCTAAAATAGGTCTGGGCCTGGGCATAATCCCCGGTAATCCAATAGAGAGTCGCCAAATTGTTCCAGGTCGTCGCAGTGTCGAGATTCTGCGGTCCGAGCACTTTTTCCCGGATCGTGATGGCTTCGTCGTAAAAGGCTTCGGCCAGGGTAAAATTACTCCGGTTTTCCTCAAGCGCAGCCAGCGCATTGTAGGCTTCCGCCACAGGAGCCGATTCCATCCCCGTCAACTGTTGGCGAATCTCCAAGCAACGATCGAGAGCCTCCTGTGCCTGTTCGTAGCGGGCCAAATCATTATAAAACCACCCGAGATTGAGCAATGCATCGGCCACGGGGAGCGAGTTCCGCCCCGCGTGCGTCTCCTCCAATTGTACGACACGGAGGCGGAGCTTTTCCGCGGAATCGAATTCGTGCAGTTGCAAATATCCATCGGCTTCGTCATTGAGGGCCGCGACCAAGGCCGGAATGTCTTTACGCGCCTCGGCGTCAGTGGCCCGTTGCTGGGCCTGCGTAATCAGCAAGATGGGTGGAATCTGGACTGCCGAACCCACCGGTGCGGGATTAGCAGCCTCTAGCCGAAAAAATTCGCCAATAACTAGCAGGAGGAGCGGGCAGAACAAAAAAATGCGCATGAAGGAATGACCGGTAGAAAACTAGTACCTATTTAAAATTTAGCCAAGAAGCGCAGCGGGCCAATTTTTAACTTGTGTCAAAATGACACCTATTGTATCATAGGAACCGTAATGGCACGTTGAGTGCGTGGACTGGTTAACGCTTATGAAGTTTGACTCGTCCTCACTTCCTATGCTTCCCACGCCACAGCAACTCACGGAACTCAATGACCTGCTGGTCAGCACAACGGAGTTGTATAAGCTTTACGCTTCGCTTGAGCGGCATCCCCGGATCATGGGTTCCCCGCGCTCACTCGAGCTTTTTTCCACCTTCAGCGACCAACTCCGTCAGGACATTTCCGTTTTGGACAAGCAACTCGAGATATTGCTGAGCTTGGCCCGCCCCCAAAACGAAAGCAATACGGGCGGAATTCCCTCCACTCAGGCAAGTTATGGCCATACAAGTGAGACGGACGCGCCGAGCCCCTTCTTGTCCATTCCCGATGTAGAGCCAACCGATATCAATAAGTCTGTTTTTGAGACGGTGAAAAAAGCTTTCCAGATTGAAGACGTTTTCAGCGACCAACTCAATGCCTGCTTGCGTTCGGCCCAGCAATATAAGCATCTCAAGCTCGAGCTCCAGCTTAAGATGATCATCCTTTCCTCCGACCAGCGTTATAAGCTGCTGGAAGATCGGTATGGCTATGCCAAGACCAAAAATGCCCTCTTTCAAGGTCTGCAGCGCCAAACTACACGCTTTCTTAGCGCCCTCAGTGGGGAAAATCGGACAGATATCGATCAATAGCGCTTGTCTAGGCAACTCAGTGACGGCAAAAAGTGCACTGATCTGTCCTGAAAGCCGACAAAACAGTCAGATTCTTTAAAAGACAAGAAGTACAAGCGGCTGGACTAGTACTTTTGATAAGATACTAACCTTTGGCCGCGCCAACTTTCTTCTTGTTGGCGTCAATCTGGAATTGATCGTCGATCGGCGCGATTTGCCGTTGAATTTGAGAATCGTCATCGATGTCATGCGACCGTTTGTTATTGAGGTCGTGCATGGCGGCAAAAATCAATGCTTCCTCGTCGTATTTCAGCCAATAACCGGGCGGCACGTCCTCCGCATCGACAAAACGCCATGAGGTCAGCCGGTTTTTTCCTTCCGGTTGAATCCCGAGATACTTGGCCACTGCCGGGGAAACTCTTTAAAAGACAAGAAGTACAAGCGGCTGGACTAGAAGTTATCTCATAAATAACTCGAAGGAGAGGTCGTAGCGGGATAGAGTCGGGCATGGACTTGACCGATGAGCAGTGGAAGGCCCTTAAAAAAGTGCTGGGCGACGAGCCGGTAAGAGCCGATG
>Ga0335072_10016962_pt1 | contig 10313 bp, 9 predicted proteins | sample Lox_Sample_21_FD_206725 | JGI IMG/M metagenome (GOLD analysis project Ga0335072, IMG submission 206725) | Soil microbial communities from Loxahatchee National Wildlife Refuge, Florida, United States - Lox_Sample_2.1 | ecosystem: Environmental > Terrestrial > Soil > Wetlands | place: USA: Florida...
CGCCCTTCACCTTTAGCGGTCAAACGCTCAGCCGAAACAGCGGCTGATGTGCACACGAAAGGATCATTTCGGCGTCGACTTGTGGCGATGCTCCCGGTCAATTAGTCGCCGCCAGTGCTCGTTGATGTCGTCGGACTGACGCTCAAGCGGGGGTTTCGGCAAGCCAACGGCGTGCGCGGGATCTGCACCGAGGAACTGCAAGACTCGCGCAATCTCACTGGGGTAGTTCGCGTCGAGCACTTCATACCGGACGGTCAGAACCTTAAGGCGCCGAGTGGTGAAGTAATTGGTCCACGCTGCCTGTTCGGTATCGAGGCTCCGTTCCATCCCGATAATCTGCTCGTATGTCGGTGCCACGCCGGTGAGATCGACCGCGGCCTGGCCGGGTGTGGGCCGGGCCAGATAGAGCCCCCAAGGGCGCACACTCCTCGACGAGCCGGGAGACCGAAACCACTCGCCGGTCGTTTCGGCACGAAACAACGATATGGCCTGCGCGCGCCGATCAGCACGGACGATATTGACGAAAACCGCTGCCGGAAAAGCATCTCGAGAACAACCCCCGGATCGCCACGAAAACCCAGGGCTTGCGCAAGCACGACGACGTGCCGCCAATGAATTTTGACACCCCGAACACCGTTGTCCGTCGCCGCGAATGCCATAACCTTCGCCAGATATTCGGCCCATGAGCAATTCAGCGGCAGTTTCAAATCTTGCTTATAGGACCCAATGTGGTCGGGTGTGAAGTACTCTTCGGGCCGCCCCGCAACTCCGGTCGCAACGAGGCCAGCGGCCAGAAGCGAACTACCTGAACGAGGAGTGGAAGCGATGACATACGTTGCGTGTCCCATAGCCTTCGAACCCTCCGGGGTTGCTCCTACGCTCGCACACCGCCACCCAGAAGTTTCGCGGTCTCGTTGCCATCGTGTCCAGCAGCTCGGCCAAGCCATTGGGGCGAAGGTTTTGATGGCACCAACACGCGCAAGCGACGCAGCATCGCTTCCTCGCAATTGATCGAAGGTGGTGCCAAACGTCGGGCTGCCGGGAGGGGTGAACATGCGTTTTGACAATCCCGACGCGTCGCGCGTTTCGGCTGCGGATCACGCGCATTCGGAAGTCGCAGCCGTCCGGGACGACCCAATGGCGCGGCTGGCGCTACTGCGTCGGCTATACGAGGTCCCACGGAGTGTGGATCGCGGCTACCTGCCCTACCGGCGCGCGGCGTCTGAGTTCATGGGTTGGCAGCTGCGCCGAGGGCTTCTCAACTCCCAACACGACTCTCATCCGGGCAGCCCGTGGTGGCGGGCGGTGAACGAGACCTTTTTGCGTGACACCGCCGAGGCCCGGGCCTTCGCCTTCGGGCATCGCGGCCAGCCCAGCTCCACTGAAATTGGGGCTCACCTCAAGTTCATCCGGCAGCCCAGCGCTCGCAATTGGTACCGCGCCCACAACGCCTCTATCGTGGCGGCCTATCTGGCCAGCGAGACACTGGCCCGTCAAGAATCGCGCGTGGAACGGTTCTTCATCAACGTGGTCCTCATCCGCGTGCTCTATGCCCACGCCCTGGTGGCCGCACCCCGCCTGGCCTTGGGCTGGCTCGCTCCGTTGGCGCGACCGCTCGGTGACCCACGCTTGGAAATGACCGGCATCTTCTTGTCGCTCTCGCGCATCCTCCCGGACCGTTACCCACTCGGCGATGACGTGCACAGGTACATCGCGCTGGAACACGGATTCGGTCACCTGCTCGACGTCGGCATCATCCAGCCCAGGCTGCGTCAGCTCTACGACTGGTCCTCGGATGAGCTCGGTCACCGGGCACTTCGCAACCTCCTGGCCCGTAACACGCCCACTTATGCCTGGGATATCGAGGACACCGAGGTCTGGCAGTTCGAACCCAACCGACTGGCTCGTGCCGCACGTCGGATCGTTCCCGCGCGCACCGACCCGCGGTGATGGGCCTCGGATGATGGGCGACGCCAGCGAGTTTCATGCCTTGGCTGACGACGTCATTCCGTTCGGTGGAGCCTAAGCTGCCCGGGAATCGAACCTGATGCTCTACCAGGCAAAATGACTTCTGAGGTGCCGGTTCGTTCCATTTTGGGCCGTTCTACTCCTCGTCGCCGCAATTCGCTCCTTGGCCGTGCCGGTTTGTAGGCTTTCGGACATGCCGTTCGACAACGGTGAAGTCTTCGCGGGCTACGTTATTCAGCGCTTGCTCGGCACTGGCGGTATGGGTGAGGTTTACCTCGCCCAGCATCCTCGTCTGCCTCGTCACGACGCGTTGAAAATCCTGTCATTGACCTCAACATCCGACGAGGAGTTTCGGGCGAGATTCAACCGCGAAGCCGAATTGGCAGCGACGCTGTGGCACCCACACATCGTCGGCGTTCTGGATCGTGGTGAGTTCAACGGCCGGCTCTGGATCTCGATGGACTACGTGGACGGCACTGACGCAGGTCGATTGGTCCGGGAGCGCTACCCGCGCGGCATGCCAGAAGAAGACGTCGCCGAAATCGTGACAGCGGTGGCTGATGCGCTCGACTTCGGTCATGAGCGCCGTCTGCTCCATCGTGACGTCAAGCCTGAGAACATCCTCGTGACCGCGGCCGATGGCCACCGGCGCAGGGTGTTGTTGACCGACTTCGGCATCGCACGCAGAACCGATGACGTCAGCAACCTCACTGAGGCCAACGTCGCCATAGGAACGATCAGTTACGTGGCCCCCGAGCAACTTTTGGGCAAGCCGCTCGACGGCCGAGCGGATCAATATGCGCTGGCTGCGACGGCCTTTCACCTGCTAACCGGCTCCCCACCTTTTAAAGACTCAAATCGCGCTGTCGTAGTCAGCCACCATCTCAATACGCCACCGCCGCGGATATCGCAGCGCCGACCCGATCTCGCGCACCTGGACGCCGTACTGGCCAGGGCGCTGGCCAAAGACCCGAGCGAGCGGTACGCGAATTGCGTCGACTTCGCCCGAGCCCTCACCCAGGGCCAAGGCCGCGATGCCGCTGCACCGCATCCGCAGGAACTCAGTTCAGGCGAACGTCCGGCTACGGAGCGTCTCGAGCGTCTGGTCGTCAATGGGATAGCACGCGGCGTACAGCAGAGCGCGGTCGGCGCACAAAGTCAGGTCGGGATCTTGTCGTTTCAGGTGGTCCCATATGACCCGCTAGACAACCTGCCTGCCCTGGTTCCCGTCGAAATACAAACGGAACTCGTAGCGGGTCAGCTCGCAGACGGGGATGAGGTCGAGGTCAGCGGCTTCTGGGATGGCGACACCCTCGATGCCGACAAGATCATCAACTATTCGACCGAAGCTCCTCCGAAGCGTCGCCGATCTCAAGTCCGCGCCGAATCGCCACAGGACAAGACACCGAAAGCCAAGAAGGTCCGGATCGTTGCCGTCGCTGCCGCCATGGGTGTGATCGCGTTGACCGCGGCTGCGATTGTGTGGTTCACAGACGGCTTCGGTCTTTGGACTCGCCCCGGACCGATCGTCAAGCCGGTGAGCGCAACGGTGTTTTCCCCCGACGGCCCCCCCGACAATCCGCAGGACGCCAAGTTGGCGATCGACGGTAACCCAAACACGGCGTGGTCCACCGTGACTTATCAGGACGCCGTCCCGTTCCCGAAATTCATCGCAGGAATGGGTCTGTTGCTGCACCTGTCCGAACCGACCGCGCTGAGCGCCGTGACGATCGACGTGTCCAGCACGGGAACCCAGGTTCAGATCCGGTCTTCGCCCACCGAAACGCCAACCAAATTGGCCGACACCGCCGAGCTGACCCCAACCACGTCATTGCAGCCGGGGCACAACCGCATAGCGGTGCATAACCCGACCGAGACCTCCAATGTGCTGGTGTGGATTTCCACTTTGGGCACCACCAATGGCGAGAGCCGGACAGCAATCTCCGAGATCACCCTGCAGGCGGCTGCGTAAGTTGGACTTAGTTCTCGTCGGTACCTGTGGACTAGGCTGGTCCGCGTCGTAACCCGCTGATCGGAGTCTCGACATGTCGACGTATCGCGCATTTCAGGTCACCGGACAGCGCCAATTCGAATTGGTCGAGCGCGAGTTGGTGCAACCTGAACCCGGTCGAGTGCGGTTCCGAGCGGAGAGCTGCGGCGTCTGCCATTCCGACGCACTCACCGTTGAGGGCTTGCGTCCCGACCCGTCGCAACCGATGGTGCCAGGGCACGAGGTCGTCGGCGTGATCGACGCCGTCGGCGACGGTGTGACGCAGTGGCGCATCGGCGATCGTGTCGGCGTCGGTTTTCTCGGCGGTCACTGCGGCGAGTGTTTGTGGTGTCGCCAAGGGGACTTCGTCAACTGCGACAGCCAACCCCAGACCGGCATCACCGTGGATGGCGGATACGCAGAGGTTGTCTACGCCCGTGCCACCGGGCTGGTCCGAATTCCGGACTCACTACCATCGGTCGATGCGTCGCCGCTGTTGTGCGCCGGCATCACCACGTACAACCCACTGCAGAAGCTGAATGCCACACCCGATTCTTTGGTGGCGGTCCAAGGCATCGGCGGTTTGGGACATCTCGGGCTGCAGTACGCGAACCAACTCGGATATCGTGTCGCGGCCATTGCGCGGGGAACGGACAAGGCCGCGCTGGCCGAAAAGCTCGGCGCACATCACTACATCGACAGCGCAGCAGTCGATGTCGCGAAGACGTTGCAGGAGCTTGGCGGGGCCGCCGCAATCCTCGCCACTGCGGCGAGCGGTGCTTCGATGTCGCCCCTCGTCGCTGGACTCGCACCGCACGGTCAGCTTGTCGTCGTGGGCGCGGCCAACGACCCGATCGAAGTCAGTTCTTCCGATCTCATCTTCGGTGGGCGCGCGATCGTCGGCAGCCTGACGGGAGCCCCTGTCGAGAACGAAGCCGGCCTCCAATTCAGCACCAGGCACGGGATCGCATCAATGAACGAAGTGGTGGCCTTCAACGACGCACCCGCGGCATACGAGCGAATGATGTCCGGGCGGGCCAGGTTTCGCGTCGTACTTGAAATGGCAACCCAAACGTGATCGGGCTGTTGAGCGGCCCTACCTCGAAGGTCCGCCGACTCGCCGATCCGTCGACACCAGAACCCTTCCGTTGGCGCTTGGCGACAAATGGACCAACCAAGTTCATCGCTTAGCGACAATGTGGACGAAGTGCGAAGTTATACCGTCACCTGCATGAACCTCGCCGGCTTACCCGATCGACGCGCCCAGCATGACCCCCAGGGCCCATGTGTCGCCGACGACGACACCCAGATGACCAACACCCAGTTTCGTCAGGCCGTCGCGGACGCGGCTTCGACGCTGATAGCACACGGTGTCACGGCTGGGGACGTCGTCGCCATCATGTTGCCCAACACCGCGAGCCTCGTGGTGGCGCTGTTCGCCGCCTGGCGGGTGGGCGCGGCAGCGACCCCGCTCAACCCGAATTTGGCGCCGGCCGAAGTCGCCTACCAGGTCGCCGACGCGTCGGCGAAGGTGCTGATCGTGGAGGAGTCCCACGACTTCGAGGTGTCTGGTCCCTCGGTGCTGCCGACTAGCGCGCTGGAATCTCACTCGTCGCAGGTCGACGAACCCGCCCAGGTAAGCGAGAACGCGCTGGCACTTCTGATCTACACCAGCGGGACAACGGGTAAGCCCAAGGGTGTGATGCTCGACCACGCGAACCTAAACGCCATGTGCGGCATGGCGATCGACGCGTTCGCGATGAGCGCGGCAGATCACAGCCTGCTCATCCTCCCCTTGTTCCACGTGAACGGCATCGTTGCGGGCACTTTGTCACCGCTGATTGCCGGGGGCGAAATCACGATTGCGGGACGATTCAGCCCGAAGACGTTCTGGGGTCGGGTCGAGCAGTGCCGCGCAACGTACTTCTCTGCCGTTCCCACCATTTACACGATGCTGGCCGATCTTCCCGCCGACGTGAACCCGGACACCTCGTCGCTCCGATTCGCCGTGTGTGGCGCGGCGCCGGCCAGCGTCGAGCTTTTAGACAAGTTCGAAACCCGTTATGGCGTCCCGATCGTCGAGGGTTATGGGTTATCAGAGGGCTCCTGCGCCAGCACGGTGAACCCGCTCGATGGCCCGCGCAAGGCGGGCACCGTCGGGCTCCCGCTGCCAGGTCAGACCATCCGGATCGTCGACGCGAACGGCAAGCCGGTCGCCAACGGCGAGGCCGGCGAGGTCCTCATCCAGGGGCCGAACGTGATGCGCGGCTACCTGAATCGGCCCGACGAGACCGCCAAGACACTCGTCGACGGCTGGCTGCGCACCGGCGACGTCGGCCGGCTCGACGAAGACGGATACCTGGTCCTCGTCGACCGCGCCAAGGACATGATCATCCGCGGCGGGGAGAACATCTACCCGAAGGAAATCGAGACCGTCGCGTATCAATTGCCCGAGATCGCGGAGGCGGCCGTCGTCGGTCGAGCCAACCCGGTCTACGGCGAGGAACCGGTCCTTTTTGTCGCGCTGAACTCGGGTGCGACGCTCAGTGCGAATCAGATTCGTGAATACCTTGCCGAAGGTCTCGCGAAATACAAACTGCCCGTCGATATCACCATCATCGAGACGGTTCCGAAGAACCCGGTCGGGAAGATCGACAAGCCGGCGCTCCGAAAGAACCTACTAGCCGTGATGCACGGCGCCTGAAGCGCTGCAGGACAACAGTTTTCGATCCATCACATTGGAGGTAATGATCATGAACGATCTGTTCGGGCGCCGCGCCATCGTGTCGGGTGCAGCCCGCGGCATCGGTCTCGCGATCGCGAGCCGTCTCGTGGACGGCGGCGCGCGCGTCGCTCTGGCCGACATCAACGCGGAGGGAGCCCGCGCCGCGGCGAGCCGGCTCGGCAACGGCTGCATCGGGGTGGGGTGCGATGTGCGCTCCACCGCCCACGTACAGGCAGCCGTCGATGCCGCGGTCGAAGCATTCGGGGGTCTCGATGTGCTGGTCAACAACGCCGGCATCGAAATCGCCAAGCCCATCACGGAACTCACCGACGAAGAGTTCAGCCGCCTGCTGGACATCAATGTCACCGGCACTTTCCGTTTCACGAAGGCCGTCGTACCTGCAATGGCGGCGTCGGGCGGCGGCGCGATTGTCAACGTGGCCTCCGTCGCCGGCACCGCAGGCGGCCCCCTACTCAGCGCCTACTGCGCATCGAAGGGCGCCGTCGTACGCTTCACCGAGTCGGCCGCGATCGAGCTGCGCCAGGCCGGAATCCGCGTCAACGCGGTCTGCCCAGGGATAGTCCAGACCGACATGGCAGACCGATTGGCAGCACCAATCGAGGCCATCGCGCCGATTCCATTCGATGAACTCATCAACCTCAAGCAGGGCCGCTTCGGCACCCCGGACGAGGTCGCCGAGACCGTCGCCTTCCTCGCGTCCGACGACGCCCGTTTTGTCAACGGGTCCCACTACCTCATCGACGGCGGACTCACCGCAAACCTCTTCTAAGGAGCACAACATGACAAACGCCACAACTCCCCGGAGCAACACAGCGATCGATTCCGACTCCCTGGCCGGCAAGGTCGCGGTGATCACCGGCGCCGCGCGCGGGATCGGTTACGCAGTCGCCCAGGCATATGCGGCGCACGGCGCCCGCGTCGTCGTTTCCGACATCGACGAGTCCGCGGCGGCGACTGCCGCGCAGAACCTACCGGACGCCACCTCGTACCGATGCGATGTGCGTGACGAGCACAGCATCGCGGAGGTCTTCGAGCGGACGCTAGATCAGCACGACAAGGTCGACGTCGTCGTGGCCAACGCCGGTATCGCCACCACGGCACCGCTGCTCGACATGTCGTTCGATACCTGGCGCACCATGATGTCGATCAACCTGGACGGTGTCTTCCTAACCTTGCAGCACGGGGCACGGGCGATGATCGCATCGCAAACGGCGGGTTCCATCATCACGATGGCCTCAGTGACGGCGCTTGCCGGCGTCCCACTCGTGGGGCACTACGCCGCCGCGAAGGCCGGTGTGGTCAGCCTGACCAAGACCGCCGCGCTGGAGCTGCGGCAGGCGGGTATCAGAGTCAACGCAATCCTGCCGGGATTCGCCGATACCGAGCTCGTCAGCGCGAATCGGGACAACTACAGCGCCGCGCTCGGCGTTGATTTCGACGCCGTGATCAACCAAGCGCAGGGCGGCTACGTCACCGTCGACGATGTGGCTAGGCTCGCTCTGTTCCTTGCCGGTGACCGGTCGCGGTTCAGCACCGGTGGCGCGTTCGTAGTCGACGGCGGCCTCACCGCCAGCCTGTTCTGACCGCAGTCGCGGATGTCGCCAAAGTTCATGCCGGGTCTTCCCGCGGTGGTTACTCTCGACCCGACGCCACTCAGACCTCGGCAGCAGCGGGTAGGAGGGTTGGGCAGGATATGCCGGACCAGGAAACCGACAACTCCTCGGCGCCCCCATCACCGAGGTTCGAACCCGATGACGGCTGGGTGCCCGCTGATGAGCGATTGTTCGGTGTGGATCGGCGGACCATCGCCCCGACGCTGGCGGTATTCGCGCTGGTCATCGTGATGTCGGTGGTGTTACCCGTCATCAACGCAATGGTGCCGTACGACGACATCGTCAAAGCCGGCGACGTTCTGAAGCTGGAAGGCGATGTGACAGTCGTTCCCGAGGCGGGCTGGGGTATCACATCCGGTGTCCGCGCGGGTAACGCCCCGTTATCCGGCGAGTATCCGGCGACCGCGACCGTCGAGCAAAAGGCAGTGAAATTCAGGGTCCACACGGCGCCATTCAACGGAGATGCCAACAAACTGCTCGACCAGATTGAGACAACCTCCGAGGCCCTCAACCGAGGTCGCGGCGTCCACGTGGCCAGCATGCACACCACCATCGTCACCGACCAGGGCAAACAGGGTGCCATAGCCCGGGTCACCGGACCAAACACCGGCGGCGTGATCGCCGCGTTCGTATTCGAGGGTCGCGGAGTTGAGGCCGTGGCGACCGGACCATCCGATACCGGCCCGGAGTCCACGGCCGCGGTTCTACGAATGATCCGCAGCATCAGCCATCCCGGAGAGGGAACGCGGTGACAACGACGCCTGCCGACCTCGATCGTGCACGCAATGTCGCACTCGACCTCTCCGGCTGGGGCCGGCGGTTCACCTTCTACCAGCCACGCAACTTCGCGTTCTGGGGATACCTGGCGCTGGTCGGAACAGGCATGTTTGTCTTCGCCTCCACACTCACCCGCGAGTACAACGCGTACGCCCCGGCGATCGCGCTGGCGGTGACGTCATTCGCCATCTACGCCGCGCTGTTCTGGTGGTTCACCCAGTACATCGACCACTACGCCAAGCTGCCCGCCAAACTCATGGTCGTCGCCTTTCTCTGGGGCGGCTTCGCCGCCACCTGGACGATGGCGGCGAACGCCAACGACGCGATCCTCGCGCTGTACGCAAAGTCCTTCGGGCAGTCGTGGGCGCTGAACTGGGGCGCAGGGCTGTCGGCGCCGTTCACTGAAGAATTGGCGAAGGGTTCGGGGCTGCTGCTGCTCATCGCATTGGCGCCACCCCAGGTGCGGACCGCGTTCGACGGTTTCATCCTGGGCGCATTCATCGGTCTGGGATTCCAGATCATCGAGGACATCGCCTACGCTATGACCTCCGCCGGCTCCCAGTTCGGCGCGAATCAAATTGGGGCGTCGATAGGCACCATCTTTGTGCGAATGGTCAGCGGGGTCGCGGCGCACATCGTGTACAGCGCAATCTTCTGTGCCGGTCTTATCTATCTGCTCGGCCGCCCTGCCGAACCCCGCCGGGTCGGGCGGGGCCTGCTACTGATGGCGATACCCATGCTGCTCCACGGCACATGGGACTCGCTGGCCGCCATCGCCGGCCCGAGCGTGCTGACGTTGTTCGGCCTGCTCATCGCGGTGGTCGTCATAGCGCTTGTCATCGCTGTGCGGGTCTATGAATTGACCGCAAGGCGGGAACGGGACTTCGTGCGCGACGTCATGGCCCCTGAGGAGGCGCGCAACGTAATCGCCGCGGCCGAACTCGACGCGATGGCCGGAAACCGCAAGGCGCGCAAGCGTTACCGCAAGGCCGGCCGCAATCAACGCGAACGCAAACGCGCCCGCTACGTTCTCAATGCTGCGTATGGCCTCGCCGATGAATTGGCCTCCGCGCGCGGTGCCGACACCGACCGAGTGCGCTTTGCCCGTGCCGAGGTCGGCAGAATCCGCGCCGGTGTCCCCCCTCCGCCACGGTGATGGTCGAGCTGCCGTCATCGCCGGTACTCCCCTCTGCCATCACCGCTTACTTCACGCTGCGAC
>Ga0335072_10016963_pt1 | contig 10313 bp, 6 predicted proteins | sample Lox_Sample_21_FD_206725 | JGI IMG/M metagenome (GOLD analysis project Ga0335072, IMG submission 206725) | Soil microbial communities from Loxahatchee National Wildlife Refuge, Florida, United States - Lox_Sample_2.1 | ecosystem: Environmental > Terrestrial > Soil > Wetlands | place: USA: Florida...
ATAAACGACTCGCGAACCTGCCCCAGCGGCTTCAATGTAGGCAGCGACAATGACAGATCGCCGGGCGCTTCCGCTTCGTCCTCCGGCAAAGGCGCGCAATGGTCGTGTTTGTCGACTTCCGGAACCGCCTGAGGCCGTGCCAGGGAAAGCGCGGCGTTGCCCTCGATAGCGAGGCCATCCGTGCCGAAAGCGAGTCGCTGGCTCACTGCGGGCGGCGTAGGGGCTTGCAGATTGAAGCCTGCCGCTTCGGAGGGAGGATTCGACGATCGCAAGCCTGAAGAACCGGTCGACCAGCGCGCCCCCGGAGTCAGGGCTCGCGAGCCGGTGGGGTGGGCATCGATTTCGGTGACGAACTGCGGCACCGGACGGGCTTTCATCAGGGCGACGCGAATGGAATCGCGAACAAAATCATGCATGACACTTTGCTGGCGGAATCGGACTTCGGTTTTTGAGGGATGGACGTTGACATCCACCTCGCCGCCGGGCATTTCGAGAAACAGCAGTACGACGGGAAAAACCGTGGGCGGAAGAATATTGCGATAGGCTTCGGTGATGGCGTGCTGGATAAGCCGGTCTTTGATGAGGCGGCCGTTAACAAAGATATAGATCGAGTTGCGATTGAGCTTTTGAATCTCGGGCTTGGAGACAAAGCCGTGCAAGCGCAACTCGCCGGGTTGAGCCTGGATGGCATCCTCTTCGCTTTTGCGCCAGGGTGGCGGTTGCGGCAGTCCGACCCGCTCCAGCGGCTGCATGGCGGCGACAGGAATCAATCCACCGAGGACTTCCCTGCCAAAAACCTGGTACACGCGCTCGCTGTGATCTTTGACGGGCGGAGCCACGAGCACGGCGTTCGTGGCAGAATGCAATTCGAAGTGCTTCTCAGGGTGCGCCAGCGCGTAATGGGTGACCAGCGAAGCAATGTGCGAGAGTTCGGTCGCTTCTGCCTTCAGAAATTTTTTGCGGGCAGGGGTATTAAAGAAGAGATCGCGGACGATGATCGAAGTTCCGGCCGGCAGGCCCGCCTCTTCCACGCGAAAAATCTTGCCGCCATTGATTTCGATGACCGTTCCCGACTCTTCTTCGGGAGCGCGGGTTTCAAGCTGCATGCGGCAGACGGAAGCGATGGAGGGCAAGGCTTCGCCGCGGAAACCGAGGGTGGCGACGCTAAGCAGGTCGTCAGCGTCACGGATTTTTGAAGTGGCGTGGCGCTCGAAGGCGAGCAAAGCGTCGTCGCGCACCATGCCGCAGCCGTTGTCGGTGATCTGGATGAGCTTTTTGCCGCCGGCTTCGATTTGGATTTTGATGCGGGTGGAACCCGCGTCCAGGGCATTCTCCAACAGTTCTTTCACCACCGAGGCCGGCCGCTCGACGACTTCGCCCGCCGCAATTTTATTGGCGACAGCTTCGGAAAGAACGTGGATTCTACCCATGGGTGCAGTCAGTTTGGCAGATGAGGGGAGAAAAGCAAAGGGGACCGGAAAACTTCAAGGATCGTCCCGATGGAAACAGGCAGCGGGCCGCCGCGATCACCCCTTGATCTTAATTCCCAAGTCGTTTAATTGCTTTTCATTTACCGGAGTCGGCGCGTCGACCATTAAATCGACTGCGCGGGCGGTTTTGGGGAATGGGATCACTTCGCGCAGGCTTTCGGCGTCGGCGAGAATCATGGCAATGCGGTCGAGGCCGAGTGCGATGCCGCCGTGCGGAGGGGTGCCGTATTCGAGCGCTTCGAGAAAAAACCCGAAGCGCGCGCGAGCTTCCTCTTCATTCATGCCGAGGGCGTGGAAAATTTTCTGCTGAATGTCCTGGCGATGAATACGGATTGAGCCTGAACCCAGCTCGGTGCCGTTGAGCACGACGTCATAGGCCTGCGCCCGCACCGCGCCGGGATCGGATTCCAGCTTGTCCATATCTTTTTCGTGCGGCGAGGTGAAGGGATGGTGCGCCGGGACCCAAGTCTTCGATTCTTCGTCGTACTCGAACATGGGGAAATCCGTGACCCAAAGGAAACGAAAGTCGTGACGAGGATCTCCGGTGCGCTCGAAGGCTTTGTGCTTGTCCGAGTATTTATCGGCAAGTTTCAGGCGGTAGCCGCCAACCACTTTGCAAAGCCCGGCAAGAGTGGTCTTCAATCCCGGAGAATCGCGCGCACCAATCAGGGCGATCAGATCGTCCGGATGGGCAGAGGACATTCCCTTCAACTGATCGGCGGCGTCGGGCATGGATTTTTCCAGCCGATCGATATCCAGCAGATTGAATTCGGCAGCGTGCGCGCCGAACAATTCTTTATTTTCGTCACGCTCTTTGCGCGACAGCTTGCCGACACTTGGAATTCGGATCGCCAGCAGAGGCAATGCCGCGTTTGCGCCTAGCTTATCGAGATCAGAGGCCGCGAAAGCTTCGCGCACGTCGGTCATTTCGGGCAGGCGCATATCGGGCTTGTCACTGCCGTAAAGCCGGATGGCGTCGTCATAACTCATGCGCGGAAACGGCGTCTGAATTTCCTGGCCGGCGGCGCGGAATGCCGCGGTCAAAAATCCCTCCACCACTTCCCATACCCGCTCCGGTTGGGGATAGGACATTTCCAGATCGATTTGGGTGAATTCAGGCTGGCGGTCGGCGCGCAGGTCTTCGTCGCGGAAGCAGCGCACGATCTGAAAATACTTATCGAAACCCGAGATCATCAGGATCTGCTTGAAAAGCTGCGGCGACTGCGGCAAAGCATAAAACGATCCCGGTTGCACGCGGCTGGGGACCAGATAATCACGCGCGCCCTCGGGAGTGGAGCGGGTCATGAACGGAGTTTCGATCTCGAAGAATCCCTGCGACGAAAGATAATTGCGAATGGCGAGCGCGACTTTGTGGCGAATTTCGATATTGCGCTGCATGGCATCGCGGCGCAGATCGATGTAGCGGTACTTTAGGCGCATTTCTTCGTTGGGTAATGTGCTGTCGCCGGGCAGAAACGGGGGCTGCTTCGATTCGTTGAGCAGGCGAAGTTCTTCGGCGATCACCTCGACGTCGCCGGTCGGGATGTTCTTGTTGGCGGTGTTTGTGTCGCGCAGTTTGACCGAGCCCACCACCGCAATGACAAACTCATTGCGCAGGCTCGAGGCTTTTTCGTGCATGGCGGGGTTCAATTCCTTGTTGAACACCACCTGGGTCACGCCCGATCGGTCGCGGATATCCACGAAAATCAGGTTGCCGAGGTCGCGGCGGCGGTTCACCCAGCCCATGAGCACGGCTTTGTGACCGGCATCGGCAGGCCGCAGGCTTCCGCACATATGAGTACGCCGCAGATCGCCTAAAAAATCGAGCAAGTTTTCACCTTTAAGGTCAGGATGAGAAGTCAGTCAGAAGATTATAAATGTTGGCTGCGGTTAATCGACTGGACGCCGTGCCGTGGCCTGCAGGAAGCGCAGCCGCCAAATGTCCTCCTGCTTCACCCATAAATAAGAAAAATGCTGGTAGTGCGGGACGATCACATCATCGCCCTCGGTACCATGGACGACGGCGTCGCAGGTTACGATGGCGGCATTTTCATCGACGGCAAGCACCTTGATGCTGTAGAGCATGACATCCGTGAACTTTCCGTCTTTGGCGTCGCCGATGAAATCTTCGCGATCGTGCAGGCGGCCTTCGCTGCCCACGTGCTCAAAGTCGCTGCTGAGCAGGCGTTTTAAGGCATCGGCGTCTTTCGCCTTCTGTGCCTGGGCCACCGCCTGCGACTGGTCGATGAGCATCTTTTCGAGCTGCGGGGTGAGCGGCGAAGTTTGAGCTACGCAGGCCGACGCCAAGAAGATTACGAATGCAACCATGGCAGATCTCATACTTTCACCCTCCGATCAGGATTTCGCGGCGCGAATTTTTTGTCCCAGTTCCGCGCGCGCGATCGTGACTTGCTCTCCGCTTTCGAGATGTTTCAAGGCAAACGCTCCAGCCTTCACTTCGTTCTCGCCGACGATCAGGATGTAACGCGCTCCCAGTTTGCTGGCGATCTCGAAGGATTTTTTCAAGCGGAAGCTTTCGTCTCCAAGCTCGGCAATGACTTCCTGATTGCGTAGTTCGCGCGCCAGCCGCGCGGCTTCGCGGTTCATGCCGTCGCCGAGTGGCGCAATGTAAACGTCGGGTTTCGGCTGAACCGATTCGGCCGGTTGTTTCAGCGCCAGCACCAGCCGGTCTTCACCGATGGCAAAGCCGATGCCGGGAGCTTTCGGGCCGCCGAGCGATTCGGAGAGGCCATCGTAGCGTCCGCCGCCGAGAATGGCGTTCTGCGCGCCGAGGGCTCCGTGCGTGAACTCGAACGCGGTGCGCGTGTAGTAATCGAGGCCGCGTACCAGGCGGTCGCTTATGTGAAACTCAACCCCCACGGCTTTAAGGAGCGCCTGCACTTGTTCAAAGTGGTTGCGGCAGTCGTCATCAAGATACTCGCTGATGCGTGGCAGGGTTTCGATGATCGGCTGATCTTCGGGAACTTTGCAATCGAAGACGCGCAGCGGATTGGTAACCGCGCGGCGCTGGCAGTCGCTGCACATCTTGGGCGCAAGCGGCTCGAGAGCTTTGCGCAGAGCTTCGTTGTAGCGGGCGCGATCGCTGGGGCATCCGACCGAGTTCAGTTGCAGCGTCCAGCCTTCGATGCCCAGGCGGTCGAGCAAATTGGCCAGCAGCTCGAGAATCTCGGCGTCGCGCGCGGGAGATTCACTGCCGGATGAGGGCGGGCCGAGCATCTCAGCGCCAATCTGGTAGAACTGGCGGTAACGTCCTTTTTGCGGACGCTCGCGGCGAAATTGCGGGCCGATGTAGTAGAGTTTGTTCAGGCCACGGGTTTCGAGCTTGTGCTCGATGTAGGCGCGGACCACGCCGGCGGTGTTTTCAGGGCGGAGGGTAAGGGATTGGCCTTTCTCGCTCTCAGCGCGGGAACGGTCCTCCCACGTGTACATCTCTTTTGAAACCACATCCGTCTCTTCGCCGACGGCGCGCGAGAATAAAGCAGTCTCTTCGAAGATCGGGGTGCGAATCTCGTGGAAGTTGTAAACGCGGAAGACATCGCGGACCGTGGATTCGACGAAGTTCCACAGCGCCGTATCCGGCGGAAGCAGGTCGCGGGTTCCACGAATGGCTTTTATCATTTTCAGCTTCTAGCTGCTAGCTTCTAGCTAAACCTCGTCATTCTGAGCGAAGAGGAGGTCGCTTGCGAAACTTACTTTCTCTCCGCTAAATACGCCGCTTTATACCCTAAATAATTGTTGGCGTAACGCAGGATGCTTTCCTGATCTTTCGCTTCCAGCTTGCGACGGAATTTGCCGGGAGAGCCCATCCAGAGCGAGCCCGGCTCGACCACGGCTTTTTCGGGAATCAAAGTGCCAGCGGCAATGATCGAGCCCGCGCCGATCTTCGCGCCATTCAGAATGATCGAACCCATACCGATCAGACAGCGGTCTTCGATGACGCAGCCGTGCAGCGTCACCGAGTGGCCGACCGTGACATATTCGCCAAGGTAGACGCCATACTGCTCTTTCATGCCGTGGAGCACGCTGCAATCCTGAATGTTCGAGTGGGCGCCGATACGGATCTCGTGCACATCGCCGCGAATGACGGCGTTCATCCAGACGCTGGCGTGTTCGCCGAGAACCACATCGCCGATGATCTGGGCGGAGTCGTCGACGTAGCAGGATGCCGGGACCGTGGGCGTAGCGCCTTTATAAGAACGGATCATATGTATTTCAGAAGAGATTTGAAAATAACACGGGCGCGGGCTTTTTAACCACAGAGGTCACAGAGAAGCACGGAGCCAAGCGACACCTGCTCAGAACGACAACTGCGCGACCTTAATCTTCCACCCAGTCGGCGTTGCAGGTGTAACACTTCCAGTGGTCCTGGCGGATGGGGATGGGAAAGGAAAGCAGCATCCAGAGTCCAAAAGTCCAGAAGCGGTTGATGGTTTCATGGGCAATATCAAGCGAGTAGCAGCGCGGGCATCGCGGCTGCGAGAAATCTTCGCCGACTTCTTCTTCGGTAAACTCAGGCGGAATCGGCTCGTTGAGAAGGTCGCGAGCCGACTCGAAATCGGGCTTGCGCACCTGCAGGCGAATACCGCCGATGGCGTTTGAAAGCAGCCAATCCATGCGAACCAGGTTGCCGTCGGCGAGCCAGCATTCGATTCCGGCCGACTCCAATTTGCCTTTCGCCAACAGCGCTTGAGGAATATCGCGAAAGTGTTCGAGCGTCACCAGCGACTCAAAGCGCAATTGCCGAGAGTTCGAGAGATCACTCATGCTTCTATTTTACGGTCAAAGTCAGCTGCGCTGAATGGACCGGCGCACCGCCGTTGCCTGTGGCGGTGACGGTCACCGTCATGGTGCCTGCAGGAGTTCCGGGATTGGACGGAGTCGCGGGGGCGCCGCCTCCTCCGCCACACGCCGGCAGCCACAAGGTAATGCCCACCATGCAGATCATGAGAGCAAGCAGGCGGAAATTTCGGGATCGCGCGCGCTTCGCAAATGGCAGCCAGGCAAGGCCCAGCAGCCCCGGCGCGAACACAGCATAGAAGAGGGCACGGCCCTGAAATGGCGAATGCAATGCCGCAGATGGCGCGGTCGTGGTGATGGTCAGCGTGCTCATGACCGCTCCGCCGTTTGGAGTTACGTCGTTGGCGCTGCAAGTGGCTTCACTGGGAAGGCCAGTACAGGTGAAGCTGACGGCATCGGCGTAATTGAACTGGGGCGTGACCGTAAGTGTGGTCTTGCCGCTGCTACCCGGCGAGGCAATGGTCACCGTGGTCGGGTTGGAAGACAAGGAGAGCGTGAAATCCTGCACGGTAACCGTCTCAGCGGTCGATTGAGAGTTTATGTAATTCGCATTTCCACCGTAGGAAACGGTAAACGAGTTCTGTCCGGCTTTGAGCGATTTCGGGTTGTAGTTCAAAGAAGCCGAACCGCTGCTGAGCGCCATGGAGCCGAGAGGTATGGTTCCGTTGAGAAAGAATGTCACTGAACCATTGGGCGTTCCGCCGCCGGAGTCGGGGCTGACCGTGGCCTTCAGCGTGAGGGGTTGCGTGGAACCGAGGCCAATCGTCGAGGGCGAAGCATTCAGGGCCGAGGTGGTTCCGATCTTTCCCGTATTCCAACTGCTGAGCAGATTGCCGACATCAATGGAGCCAAGCCCGGTCACAAGATCGAATCCGGCGGTGGTGCTGAAACCATATTGGAAAGGCGGAGATGCGGGGCAATTGGCCGAGCCCTGAATGCAGGGAACGATGTTGTCTCCCGTCGCCACGTCATGAAAAACGTTGTTTGCCGGTGTTTGCGCGAGGCGATACAGCCGGGGATTCACATTGCCGAGCCCGGTCGGCTGCTGGTTTCCGAGTTGCTGATTGAGCAGTGCCAGGATGCCCGCGAACACCGGGGTGGAAGCTGAGGTTCCGCCGACGACTTCAAAGTTGCCATTCAACAAACCCCCGTTGCAGCTGCCGGTACTGCATATGATGTAGCCGTCGTGATCGGGCGAGCCGCTGAAGGAAATATCAGGCACATCGCGGACGGAGTCGTTGGGGACGCCGGTTCCGGTTTGCCAGGTGGGCTTCGGGAATCCGCCGGCGCAAGGCGAGGCGTGACAACTGCTCTTGCCGCCGCCAGTGGCCGCAATTGTGCCGCGCTCCACGGTGTCATTCCATGATGTTTCGGGAATATAGGAGATGGCCGAGCCGCCGTTTGGGCCGTTGCTGCTGTCCCAGTACTGCGCGATGTTGTTCACGTCGCCGCTGAATTCGGTGCCGCCGACTCCGGTGACCTCCGGGCTGCTGGCGGGGTAGCTCACCGCCAATCCTTGACCGGCGCCGCTGCCGCCCGGAGGATCGCAACTGGCCGGCCCCGAGTCCCCCGACGAAGCAAGAAAAGTGATGCCTTCGGCGTTGGCCTTCTGCATGGTGGGCTCATTCGCCGCGATGAAGCCGCCGTTCTTTCTTTCGCAGCCGCCATAGCTCATGCTGATGATCGGAGCCAGATCGTTGTCGATGGCGTAAATGGCCGACTCGAAGACGTCTTCCGAGGTGACGAAAAGGACGGTGGCGTTGCGGGCGACCGCGCCTGACCACTCCAGATCGAGATCCGATTCCAGTAGGTCCCCCGGATTGTTTCCGGGAGTTGTGCCGGGGACGATGGTGACAACGGGATTCTTCGCGGGAAGATTGACGCCGCTGCGGAAGGCCTGGATGTCGGCCATCACCACGCTGACTTGCCCGACCACGACCAGTTTCATGCCGGTGCCATCGATTCCGGAGTTATAGAGCGACGTAAGGTCGTAGATGGTGGCGAAATCGTCGGGGGCAAGAAAGTTGGGGCCGCTCGGCCCAACCGAATAATGCGGATGCAGGATGGCGGGGAGTATGGGCCGCGAAGCCATGATGCGATTCAGTCCCGCAGGTTTCCAGCGAAAATCGTCGAGGCCTCGAACTCCGGCTACGATGCCTTGCAAAGCTTTGGGGATGGAAATTTCCGTGGCATTGGCGAAATGCGACTCGCCATCGACGCTATAGCGGTGAATCTGAGTGTGAAACGTATTTTCGGCGAGCGCGACACTTCCACTGACCGCAATCCAGTCCCGGCCACGCGCCGCGTTTACGACAGTAAACCCGTGGGAGCGCAGCCAATTGCCGATTCGTTTCATGTCCGCCCGGCTGAGACCGAAGCGGTCGGCGTAACTTTCAGGTGTCAGCCAGCGGTGATAGTTTGGCGAATCGGAATCCTGTTGTTCGTTGAGCAGCTTTTCAAGCTGGACCTGCTGCGCCGGCGACGGCTTCATCCTCAGGAGAATGTATGGCAAGCGCATTGACGGATCTACCGCGCCCCGGTCGACTTGTGACTGCGCTTGCGAAGGGACGCTCCCGTTCAGCACAAAACTCTGATTCACATCGATCATGGAGGTGACGCGATCGGTTTGGGCTGTCGTTGCCAGCGAGACTACACACAAACAAAATGGCAGGGCGTACAACTTCATAAAGACTCTCCTGAGGCCCGGCTTTTTTGGGGGAAAGCTAAGCCGTGTGCGACAAGATACATCAAAATGCAGAGGTTTGGATACTGCCACGTGAGATGTTTTGAAATCCGGAAGGATGTCTTCGTTGGCCCTGCGACAACCCTTCGCTTCCAAACTGGCATCTTCTTTAAGTAATCACAAAAACTCAACGTGCGGTTCCTGCAGGAGAGCACTCCTTCAGCAAGTTCTAGTGCGGTCTTAGAGGATCAACCAATATGGCAGCCTCAATCTCGCGACGCGCAGGGGCCGTGCCTCCCCCGCTCCGCCGCCACGACACCAGGCGCTACCCAATTGCTTTGGCGGCGGCGCTGCTCGCCATCCTGCTGCGCTGGTGCCTCGACCCGGTTTTGGGCCATGTAGCTATCTATACAACGGTTTACATAGCAGTTGCCTATTGCGCGGTGCGCTGTGGCTGGGGCCCGGCCACAGTTTGCGCAGTTCTCGGGTTTGGCGGAATTTTCTATTGGTTCGTTGATCCCCGCCATTCCGTGTGGATTGATCGTACCCAGGTGCATGGCGTCATCGGATTTCTGCTCGTCTCGGCGGTGTTGATCTGGCTGGGGGAAGCCAACCGCAGAAAACAATTGCGGCTGAATGACCTAGTCATCAAGCTCACCGACGAAACCCTGGAGCGAAAACGGGCAGAAGCAGAGCTTCAACAGGCACACGACGAATTGGAGCGCCGGGTCGAGCGGCGCACCGAGCAATTAAGCCAGGCCCTGAAAGAACTGGAGACTGAGGTTGAGGTACGCAAGGAAGCGGAAGACCGCCTGCGCGGTCTCTCCGTCCGGCTGATGACGCTTCAAGATGAGGAGCGGCGGCGGATTGCCCGCGACCTGCACGACAGCACCGGACAGATATTCGCGGCCATGAAGATGACTCTTGCCGCGTTGCAGCGGGCCTCGGCCCGGCTTCCCGAGGCTTTGCGCCTGCTTGAGGACCTGGAGGCTTTTACCGATCAGGCTTCGAAGGACATCCGGACGACTTCTTATCTGCTACATCCTCCTTTGCTGGATGAAGCCGGCATCGCATCGGCCACGCGTTGGTTTGTGGATGGTTTTGCCAAGCGCAGCGGCATCGAAGTGCGATGCGACGTTCCGGATAACATTCGCCGGCCCAACCGGCAAGCGGAATTGGTGCTGTTTCGAGTCTTGCAGGAAAGCCTGACCAACGTTCATCGTTATTCCGGGGCGACGATGGCCGCAGTCCGGCTTTGGCTTGAAGAAGCGCACTTGAAATTCGAAGTGGCCGACAACGGCCGCGGTATTCCCGCTGCACGC
>Ga0335072_10016964_pt1 | contig 10312 bp, 12 predicted proteins | sample Lox_Sample_21_FD_206725 | JGI IMG/M metagenome (GOLD analysis project Ga0335072, IMG submission 206725) | Soil microbial communities from Loxahatchee National Wildlife Refuge, Florida, United States - Lox_Sample_2.1 | ecosystem: Environmental > Terrestrial > Soil > Wetlands | place: USA...
TCTCGCCGATGAGCCTGCGCGTGACCGGCGCGCTCTGCGCGATGGGATTCTTTTGCGCGCTGGGCAGCTGGTGCTTCTTCCAGGCGGTCAAGCACGCGCCTGCCGCGACCGTCTCGCAGTACCACTACACCCAGCTTCCGGTGGGCGCCGTCGTGGCCTGGTTCATCTGGCACAACAAACCAACCGTGTGGATGGCTGCCGGTGGAGCGATCATTGTGGCAGCGGGGCTGTATGTCGCGATCGGCGGACGCAGCGTGACGCCCGATCCTGAACTTCACGCCTGAGCGTTTGCGCTCTTCTGCACCTCGAACCCTGTACCCTTGACCCTGCGGCCCGCGGTCTGTACCGGCTCTCGGAATTCCGCATCCACTCCAACAGGAGCCAACCCATGGCGGCAAAGCGGCAGGAAAAGGACTCCCTCGGTTTCGTCGACGTCCCCGCACAGGCGTACTACGGTGCGCAAACCGCGCGAGCCGTCGAGAACTTCCCCATTTCCGGGTTGCGCGCCCATCCCCTGCTCATCCGCGCCATCGGGATGGTGAAGCGCGCCGCCGCCGAAGCCAATCGCGAACTGGGCACGGTGAACGAGCGCCGCGCCGATGCGATCATCCAGGCCGCGCAGGAAGTGATTGCCGGCGAGCGTGATGGTGATTTCGTCGTCGACGTCTTTCAGGCCGGCGCGGGCGTCAGCTTTCACATGAACGCCAACGAAGTGATCGCCAACCGCGCCAACGAGATCCTTGGGGGCAAACTGGGCGAGTACGCGGAAGTTCACCCCAACGATCACGTGAACTACGGCCAGTCGACGAACGACGTCTTCCCGACCGCGATGCGCGTTGCCGCGCTGCTGGGTCTCGAAACCCTTTATCCGGAACTGGATGCCCTCGCCGATGCCTTCACCCACAAGGGCGAAGAGTTCAGCGGCATCGTGAAAGCCGGCCGCACGCACATGCAGGATGCGGTGCCCCTGCGTCTGGGACACGAATTCACCGCCTACGGCGTGGCCCTGCGCAAAGCCAGCGAAGCGCTGCGCGACGCGTCGGACAGCCTGCGCGAGCTGGGTCTCGGCGGATCGGCGGTGGGCACCGGGCTCAACACGCATCCGCAATACAGAACGCTGGCGGTTACAAATTTAGCGCGGATCGCCGAGCAGGCCCTCTTCCCTGCCGAAGACCTGCGCTGGGCGATGCAGTCCCAGGCCCCGATGGCGCAGGTGAGCGGCGCGCTGCGCAACCTGTCGCTCGAGCTCATCCGCATCTCCAACGATCTTCGTCTGCTTTCCTCGGGTCCGAACACCGGGTTCAACGAGATTCATCTGCCCTCGCTCCAGCCGGGCTCGTCCATCATGCCCGGCAAGGTGAATCCGGTGATGGCCGAACTGGCGGCCATGGTCAGCTTCCAGGTTGTCGGCAACGACACCGCCGTCGCCCTCGCCATGCAGGCCGGCCAGCTCGAGCTGAACGTCATGATGCCGGCCATGGCGTACAACGTCCTTCAGAGCATCACGATCCTTGCGAACACGCTCCGCGTTTTCCGCGAGCGCTGCGTCGCCGGCATCACCGCCAACGAGGACAAGTGCAGGCAGTACGCGGAGAGCACCATCGCGCTGGCCACCGCGCTCAATCCCGTCATCGGCTATGCAAAAGCCGCGGAGCTGGTGAAGGAGTCGGTCGCGAGCGGCGAGTCGCTGGTGGAGCTGGTGCGGAAAAAGGGACTGCTGACGGAAGAGCAAATTCGCGAGCGGCTCGACCTCAAGAAGATGACGGACGCTTAGCGCCGCCGCCACGCGCGGATCGCGATGTGCCGGAGCTGACGCAGCTTCCAGAAGGCAAACGCGACGACGATCCAGACGATCGTCGCCGATCCGATCACCAGCCACGGATTGTGGCCCGGCAGCATCCGCCAGACTACGAAGGCAAAGGCCAGCAGCCCCATGGAACCCAGCGCGGCCCCCGTTGCGTCAATGGCCGCGGCGGACCGTCCCCGCTCGGTGCCATGCAGCCCCACGCGGTGCTTGCGCTCGCGCTCGTGCGCAGACACCAGCGTGGCCGACGCCGGAAAGATCGCAGGGAAGGCGAGGAACAATCCGCCGATGCCGGCTCCGAATTTGTAGGCGAGGAATCCAGCCAGCACTGTGGCCGAGCCGCCGAAGACGAATCGAATCGCGTACTCATGCGGCCTGGTGCTGCGCAGGCCTGATAAATTGACGCCGATCACTCAGGGCCTCCCCGCCAGCGCCCACACGCCGAGAGCAACCGCCAGCCATACCGGCAACAGCGAAAGCGCGGCCACATGCGCGCTGGTGCGCGCGCGGCGCAGCAGGCAGCTTGCGGCCGCGGCATAGACGCAGAACGAAACTGCGCCGATCATCATGCAGGCGGCCTCGTGCGCGGCGTACGGGCGGCCTTCCTTATGGATCGCCAGCCCTACCGTGGCCAGCGCAACCGAGGGCGCGGCGCTGAAAAGTCCCGCAAAACTTTTCGGGCGCAGCACGTCGCCGATCACCGCAAAGAGGCTGACGACGATGCCGCCGATGAGAAAGCGGAGGATCCACTCGGTCATGCGGCTTTGCGCGCCTTCTTCACCAGCGAGAGAGCCGCGCCGGCGCCCTTGCAGCCCAGCAGCCGGTATCTCTTGCCTTCGAGGTTGTGGAAGTTGACGAAGAAGCTCTCCAGCTCACGGATCCACCGCTTCGGCAGGTCATCAAGCTTCTTCACCTTCGCGTAGCTGTGGCTGGGCGCGGCCACGGCCACCAGCCGGTCGTTGCGATTCTTCTTTTTGCCCTCGATTTGCTCGCCTTCGATCACACCAATCAACCGCGCAGATACCGCCAGGCCCGGAAACGCCGGCTCATCCATCAGCAGCAGCACATCGATGGGATCGCCATCGCCGGCACGTGTGCGCGGCACAAAGCCAAAGTCGTAGGGAAACGTCATCCCCGCCGGAAGCACGTCTTTGAGCCGGAAGATGCGCTCTGCCGGATCGTAGGCAAATTTGTTGCGGCTGCCTGCGGGTGTCTCCACGATCACCTGCAGCAGACCGTCTTTTTTATCGATGGGCTTCAGTTGCGTCGGGTCGGCGAGAGCTTTCATAGGCTGGTGGCGGCTGCCGGTGGGCTTCGCACCCTGCGTCAGCCACATGATTAGGAAGTGAAATCGCCGCGAATTGTTGTCCTGGCATGGCAGGCGTTGAGGCGGGAACTTTTGCTGGGCAGGCGTCGTACCGGATTCCTATGAAGGGTCTTTGCTTCGCTGCGAGCGTCGCCATGCTGGCCTGCACTGCGGCCGGGCTGGCCCAAACCCAGGTTTCCTGCGGCTCGATCCTCGACGCGCCGCTGCGTTCGCGCGCCTCGCTGAATATCGACTCGAGGCCCGCGGGGCTGGAGATTGTGGGCACCGACCGCGAAACCATTCACGTTACCTGCACGTACGACGATCGCGGAGACGAAGAGGATGTTCGGATCCGGTTCGCCGGAGCCGGCGACAATGCAAAGCTGACGATCTCCGGCGGCACGCTCCACACCAGCAACCTGAAAATTCACATCGAGGTTCCGCGCCGGACCAGCGTACGCGTACGCATGTCGGCGGGGCAGGTGACGATGGACGATGTAGCCGGCGACAAGGACGTCGAGCTGACCGCCGGTCAGATCAGCCTGCGCGGCCTCCACACACGCGATTACCGCAGAGTCGATGCCTCGGTGGATGTCGGACAGGTCAGTGCTCCGGTCTACGGAGCCGACAAAGGCGGATTCTTCCGCAGCTTTACGAAGTCTCAGCCCGACGGAGAATACCTGCTGCGAGCGCACGTCACCACCGGGCAAATTGAACTCGAAGGAAGCGGCGAAACCGCACAGTAACGGCGGGTCGCCTCGCTAATTCAGGAACATCGTGCGGTAGAGCGTGTCGCGCTGGCGCGGCTGGAAGCCGGCGTCGCGAATCACGCGGCGCAGCTCCTCTTCCGTGGTGCAGTTAGAGGTGCCGGCAGCTTTCACGACATTCTCCTCCAGCATCACCGAACCCACATCGTTGCCGCCGAAGCGCAGCCCGAGTTGCAGAACCTTCAGGCCCTGCGTAACCCAGCTGGATTGCACGTTCTCGATGTTGTCCAGATAAAGCCGAGATATGGCCAGCACCTTCAGGTATTCGACGGCGGTCGCCTCATCCCATCCGCGGCCGCCCAGCGCGGTATGCCCAGGCTGGAAGCTCCAGGGAATAAACGCGGTGAACCCGCCGGTTTCTTCCTGCAGCCTGCGAATCACTTCGAAATGATTCACGCGCTGCTCGAACGACTCGCCCACGCCGAACATCATCGTCGCGGTGGTGCGCATGCCCAGCTGGTGCGCCGTGCGATGCACCAGCACCCAGTCCTCGGTGCGGCACTTCAGCCGCGCAATCCGATGCCGGACTTCATCATCGAGAATCTCGGCGCCCCCGCCGGGAATCGAATCCAGCCCGGCCTCCCGCAAACGAAGGATCGTGTCGCGCACCGACAGTTCGCTGTACTCGGCAATGGCCAGGATTTCCGACGCCGAAAAACAATGCAGCCAGATCTGCGGAAACCTCTCCTTAATGCCGCGCAGCAGGCGCTCGAACCAATCGATTTTCAGGTCGGGATGCAAGCCTCCCTGCATCAGCACGCCGGTGCCGCCCATTTCCAGGGTTTCGGCGATCTTCTGATAAATGGTCTCGAAATCGAGAATGTATCCTTCGGCCGCCTGCTTGCCCCTGAGCGGGCGATAAAACGCGCAAAACGTGCAGTACTCTGTACAGAAGTTGGTGTAGTTGATATTGCGATCGATGATGTAGGTAACTACGCCTTCCGGATGCAGGCGACGCCGGACCGCATCGGCTTCCATGCCGAGGCCGATCAGATCGTCGGACCGGAAACAATCGAGGGCTTGCTCGCGCGTCAGCGCCATAACTCCATTGTGGAGGATAAGGAGTGTCGCGTCCAGCGGGGCATCGGCTGTGATTCCTCGGGAAGCGCAGGTTAGGATGAAAGCAGACCGGGCCTGCAACTTCTCCCTGTGAGTCGCGCATCGGATTTGCGATAGCGACCCATTCCACTCCCCCCGGAATTCCGAAAAAGGAAACCAGTGCCATGAGATTGCTGTCATCTCTTCACCGCAAGTCGACTTTTCTGTTGCTGGTGACGTTGCCTCTCGCAGTCAGATGCGTTGCGCAGGATAAAAAGGCTCCCGAACCGGCGCCCGCGCCGGACGTGCTGGTCCTGGCGAATGGCGATACCCTGCATGGAAAGTTTGTGAAAGAAGTCAGCGGAACCGTCACGTTCCACAGCGACCCCCTCGGCGACGTGTCCTTGCCGTGGGCGAAGATCCAGTCGCTGCACGTTACCCAGAATGTCGCCGTCCTCAGCAGCAACATGCACGTGCACGGCAGGCAAGCGGTCCTGCAAATTCCAACCGGCACGCTGGATGCTACGGCCGAGGCGGTCACCCTCCACCCCGCCAATGAAACTACCGCCCCGTTGCCCCTGCCGGTCAGGAACGCCGAATACATTGTGGACAAGGCGACGCTCGACAAGGAAGTGAACCACAACCCCGGCTTCTTCACCGGCTGGAATGGCTCGGCCACCGCCGGCGCAACCCTGGTGTCCGCGACCCAGAATCAGTACACCGTCTCGGGCGCGCTCAGCCTGGTGCGCGTGGTGCCGACCGTGACGTGGCTCGACACGCGCAACCGCACCTCGACCGACTTTGCCGGCTCCTTCGGCAAAATTACGCAGCCCGCTTACGTCAACGCCGGCACCTATACGCCGGCAACTTCCACCAAGTCTTCCATCCTGCACTTCGACGCAGAGCGAGACGAGTACCTCTCGCCGCGCTTCTTCGGCCTTGGCCAGATGGCCCTCGATCACAACTACAGCCAGGACCTCAACCTGCAGCAGATCTACGGCGGCGGCATCGGCTGGACCGCCGTGAAGACTCCGAAGCAGGAAGCCGATCTCAAGGCGACCGTGCAGTACGAGGATCAAAACTTCATCGCGGGAACCGGCCAGACGAACCAGAACCTCATCGGGTCAACCTTCGCCGTGAGCTACCTGCTCAAACTCAGGACGCTCACTTACACGCAGGCGCTGGCTTACATTCCCGCGTGGAACCAGACCATCGCGTACTCCGCCGAGGAAACGGACACCGTGGCGTTTCCTGCCTATAAGAATTTCGCGCTCTCGGTGGGCACCATCGACAGCTATCTGAACGATCCTCCGCAGACGGCGCCGCCGACGAAGAGAAATTCGTTCCAGTTCACCATGGGCCTGACCTACGCGATCAAGTCGAAGTACTAGACTGGGGTGCTCCTCAAGTCTCGTGCCTGGATTTTTGTTTGGCCTTTGCATCGGGGCACGGCTTCGGTCGTGCCGCAAAGGCTGCAAAACCCGTGGGCTTGATGGCCGGTGAGGAACGCCCTTTCCCGTCTCTTCGTTCGTCGAGCGATCGATTGAACTTCAGGGATGGCACACGGCGGACGCGAAGGCCGTGAGCCGGTGAAGACCGGCTGCGCTCAGATCTGCGTGCGCAGTTCCTGGTCCCGCATCAACTCCGTCTGTCCTACCGCTTTCTCAATCCGGTCGAGTTGTTGCAGATGGTGGCGGAAGTGGATCTCGTGAAACCTCCGCCACTGGTCGGCGCTCATGGCGCCGAGGAGAAAATGTGCCGCCGCGCGCTGGCTGCCGAATCGCCGGCGGCATTCATCCAGTTGATGGTCCATCTGGTCCATCTCCTGGCGCAGGATGTCCAGCAGCTCGTTACCGTTCATCGACGGCCATGCCAGCTGATCAGGGCGAGCGAAGGGCGGAGCCGGCGTGCCGCGCGGCATGCGCCCAAAACGCAGGAGCACGATCTGCAACACCCGTTGCAGGATCGTCCTGTGGCCGCGCGCCACCCGGCCCCGCTCCAGACGCTTCTCGATCACCTGGCGCGTGCTGCGGCTCACCAGCACCAGGTGCTCGATCAGTTCCTGCGCGCTCCAGTGCCGCTCATCGCCGCAGGGGTGCAGCTGGCACCACTCCGCAGGCTTGTTTGCCAGTGCTCGGCCGAACGATTGGTACACTTCCTGAAGCGCGGGATGCATGAGGAAAAGCCGCCGGCAGGCGCGATCCTGTTGGGGGGAATATAACACTCGCACGTTGCCGCCCGGCAGAAGTACGTAGCGCTTTTTCCGAAATGGGGGCTGCGTTGACGATTCTCGGAACGCAGGCGGTTTCACCCCTGGCGCTGGCCTGGCGTCAGTCAGGGGTTCATTGGTCGCAGGCGATTTCCGCTTTTGCGCGCCATCTGTTGCCGATTCTTGCCTGCGCTGCCGTGCCCGCCGTCGAGCGCTGCTTTGTATTGCTGCGCGGAACCCGCTTCAGCCGCGGATCCCTGGCCCTGCTGGATCTTGTGGTGACCCTGTGGCGCGTGCTTCTTTGCGCCGTGACCGTTTGGGCGGCCTGCTCAGGCCGGGAACTCCATGGGCTCACCGCTCAAATGGGTGCGATGGCCGCCTGGCAGGTGGCTCTCGAACACGTGGGCGTGATTCTCGCACACCGCATTCGCGCCATCCTCTGGGAGCTGCTGTTCTTCACCTTTGCGCTGCTGCTGGCGGAACAGATCGTCCGGTGGCTCGTGCAGGCTTGTTCGCGCAGCGTGGCGTGGCTCCACGAGGCAGTTCACCGGAAAGCCGTGCTCAGCGTATGGAGAAACCTGATTCTCCTTCCCCTCGCGCTGCTCTATCTGGTGGAAATGATCCGGCCGAGCCTGCGGTAGCCAGGCGGCTACCGTCTTCCCTTGCGGGAAAACCGAAATCCCACTCGCTCGCTCAGGAATTCGGCTTGACGCCCAGGTCCTTCAGCGCCTTGCGCGAATCCTTCGCGTGCGGACCATCCGGCAGCGCGCTCAGGTACAGCTGATAATTGCGAACCGCCTCAGCGCGCTCGTTCAGCCGCCGCGCGGACTCCGCCAGCCCGAAGACCGCGTCGGCGTTGCCCGGATCGGCCTTCGTCGCTTCGGCAAACCGGTTGTAGGCTCCCTTGTAGTCGCCGGTCTTCAGATAGAACAGGCCTACCTGCGTGTCTTTCGTGGCCAGAGTCGGATTGTGTCCGTTCGCGCCTTCTGTATCGGGGTTGGCGCCGTCGCCGGGAAGATCCAGCAGCTTCAGATGGCTCGAGCTGTAGTCCTGGGAAGACTTTCCGGCATTCGGCTCAGGATTCTGCCCATCCTTCGGTTCGGCGTTCTCACCCTGATCCCGGGAGCGCTGAGCGTTTTCTGATTGCGTCTCCGGGAATGGATTCCGGTCCGCGGTCTTGCCGTCCCTGGTCGCCGGCTGCGGCGCGTCCGGGGCGTTTTGCGCGGGCGGGTTCGAAGGCGTGGAATCCTGCTGGGGCTGATGCGCCGCCTGCTCCGACTGGGCTTCCGGGAACGGATTCTGCTCTGTCTCGGATTTCTTCTTCTGCGGGGGGCTGGCTTTCTGCGGCGCGGGCGCGCTGGGCGGGTTCTGATCCTGCTGCTGCGGAGTCGCATTCGACTGCTGTTGCGCAGCCAGCGGAAGAGCAGCCGCCAGCGCGGCCGGCAGCACGATTGCGGCAATGAATCTGCGACCCATCTTCTCCCAGTTTAGACGCGCCAACCCGCCGGAAGGCGGCGCGGAATTGCTATTCTTCAATCGAGATGCCTCTCATCATTCGCTCCTCCGCCATCCATGCCGCCGGCTGCTATACCACTTCGCGGATCCGCAAAGACACGCTGGTTGTGGAATATACGGGACCCCGCATCTCGAAAGACGAAGCCGACGTGAAGTATGCCGACTCCCCGACCACCTATCTGTTCGGCGTGGGCGATGGAACCACCGTCATCGACGGTCACGGGACCGCCATGTTCATCAATCACTCCTGCGATCCGAACTGCGAAACTCAGGAGATCGACGGCAAGGTCTGGATCATCGCCATCCGCAACATCCGCGCCGGCGAAGAGCTGACCTACGATTACAACCTCTACGACGGCGATGAGGACGAGGCGTTCTGCAACTGCGGCGCGAAGAACTGCCGAAAAACGATGTACGCTCCGGCCGAAGTCAGGCGCAGAACGCGCGCCGCGAAGAAGGACGCCCGGACAAAAGGCGGTCAGGCCAGGAACGGTCGGGCCGGAAAACGCCAGCGATAACCGGCCAGTCCCCCGTCCTCGTCGAGACGCGCGAATCAGTCTGATTTGACCATCCGCACAATCGGCAGTGTCTCCCCGTTCGCCAGTGGCAATTCTTCGCGTTCCTGCTCCACATACCCGTGGCGGCGGTAGAGCGGAATCCCGGTCAGGGTGGCCCCCATCTCAAAGCGCGTGAACCCTTCGGCGCGAGCCGCCTGCTCGCACATCTCCAGAATCCGGCTGCCGATGCCCTGCCGCGCCCATGCGGGATGCACGAAGAAGGCTCGAATCTTCGCTGCATCGACGCGCGCATCGAGCAGCGAGTCGTCGCGGCCGGGCCGGTGGTCGCTCCCGAACGGAGTCCTGCGCCGCGACCAGCCTCCGCACGCAGCCAGCGTAGCCGGATCGTCCACCGGCTCCACGGCAAAGTACGTGCCGTCGGCGATGAGCCGCGTATCGAGGCCCAGCCAGGTGCCGAGAGCCTGATCGATCTGCGATGGCGAGTAGTCGCCGGCCTGCAGGCCGCGTACCGAGGCCTCAATGAGCGCCTGCAGGCGCGGAGCGTCGGCAGCGGCGGCAAGGCGAAAGCGCAGTTGATCGAGGGGCATGGGTCAGGATGGCCGGCTTCGATACAATCGTGGTCCTGGGCTGTTTTTCCCGAATGCCGGCCGTTCCCTTTCGAACCGGCTCTCACCATGATTCTGATGGAACCTGCGATAGAAGCCAAATTGGGTCGCGCAGTGCGGCGCAAGGCGCTCACCGCGTTTCTGGCGCAGGCCGCCGCGGCCGTACGGCTCAGGGGCGAAATCTCCGTCCTGCTGACGACGGACACGGGCATTCGCCGCCTCAACCGCGAATTCCGCCACAAGGACAAGCCTACGGACGTCCTGTCCTTCCCCGCCCGCGAACCGATCGGCCCCGCCGCGCCCACCGCCGGAGACCTCGCCATCAGCGTGGAAACGGCCGCGCGCCAGGCAGACGAAGCCGGACACGCCCTGTTTCGCGAACTGGAAGTCCTGTTGCTCCATGGCGTCCTGCACCTCGCGGGTTACGACCACGAAGCCGACCAGGGGCAGATGGCGCGCAAAGAGGCTGCCTTGCGCCGTCGGTTCGGCCTCAGCGCCGGGTTGATCGAGCGCACCGCCGCGCCCCCCACCCGCAGAATGCGCCCCCCGG
>Ga0335072_10016965_pt1 | contig 10312 bp, 7 predicted proteins | sample Lox_Sample_21_FD_206725 | JGI IMG/M metagenome (GOLD analysis project Ga0335072, IMG submission 206725) | Soil microbial communities from Loxahatchee National Wildlife Refuge, Florida, United States - Lox_Sample_2.1 | ecosystem: Environmental > Terrestrial > Soil > Wetlands | place: USA: Florida...
CGGTTTCTCCATGCCGGCCCGGACGCAGGTGTCCGGCACCGGGTACGCCTACGCGTCGTTCGGGCCACTGGTCAAGACGATGTACGAGGCCCGGCGCATGGCCATCGCCCGCATGGTCGAGGAGTGCACGGCGCTCGGCGGGCACGGCGTCGTGGGCGTCGAGTTGGAAATCGGCGCGTTCCCCGCCGGCGGCCTTGAGTTCAAGGCGATCGGCACGGCCATCCGCGCGCCCGGCGCCCCGCGGCTGCGGCACCCCTTCACTTCCGACCTGAGCGGGCAGGACTTCGCCAAGCTGGTGATGAAGGGCTGGATGCCGGCCGGGCTGGTCCTGGGAATCTCCATCGGGGCCAGGCACGACGACTGGCAGACCCGCGCCCAGACCCGGTGGGGCGCGGGCAATACTGAGGTCGGCGGGTATACCCAGCTCGTCAATGACACCCGGCACGACGCCAGGCAGGAGCTAGCCAAGGACGTCCGGCGACACGGCGCGGAGGGCGTCGTGATCGCGAACATGGACCTGCGGGTCTCCGAGCGTGAGTGCCCGGCCTACGAGGGCAACCGCGACCACATTGTCGAGGCCACCACGATCGGGACGGCGATCACTCGCTTCTCCCGGTCCGCCGAAGGCCGCGGCACCCCGGCGCTTGCCATCATGTCGCTTGACCCGCAGCGCCGCCAGGCGGCGCGCACCAACATCGGCGCGAACCGGCTCTAGGAGAGATCGGAAGACCAATGACCAACACGGACCTCAGCGCGGCCGGGGTACCCCAGGACGCCATCAAGCGCCTCGCCGAGCTGCAGCCCGGCAAGGCCGGGTCGATCTTTACCTCCGACCTGTCCGTCAATGAGTTCCTGCTGGTGCGGGAGGCCGGGTTCCGCCCGCTGGGCCTGGTGCTCGGCTCGTCGATCTACCACGTGGGTATCCAGATCGGCCGCTGGGGCAAGAACCAGGAGCTCGACGTGCTATCCCAGGCGATGTACCACGCCCGGGAGCTGGCCATGACCCGGATGGAGGCCGAGGCCGACGCACTCGGCGCGGACGGCATCGTGGGCGTGCGGCTGGACGTGGAAATGAAGGAGTTCGGCGCGGACGTCGCCGAGTTCATCGCGGTGGGCACCGCGGTCAAGGGCGAGCCGGGGGCTGGCGGTGGCGGCGTCAGCAACTGGCGCAACAACAAGAACCAGCCCTTCACCTCGGACCTGTCCGGGCAGGACTTCTGGACGCTGATCCGGGCCGGCTACGCGCCGCTCGGCATGGTGATGGGTACCTGCGTGTACCACATCGCGCACCAGAAGATCGGGTCCATGATCGGCAACATCGGGCGCAACGTCGAGATCGAGCAGTACACCCAGGCGCTGTACGACGCGCGGGAGCTGGCGATGTCCCGGATGCAGGCCGAGGCGGAGGCGCTGCACGCCGAGGGCATCGTCGGCGTCCAGCTCCGCCAGCACAGCCACACGTGGGGCGGGCACACGACCGAGTTCTTCGCGATCGGCACGGCGGTCCGCCCGCTGCGCGACGATCACGTCATCGAGCGCCCGACGATGGTGCTCTCGCTGGACTGATCCGCCCGGGCGCTACGCGCCCTGCCGCTCAAGCGCTACGCGCTAGGGCCGCTGACGAGATCGAGCAGCCGCGCGACGCGGTCCCGCAGGGCGCGCACGCCTCGGGGGTCCCGGGCGGCACGCCCGCCATCCTTGCCGGGCGCGCCCGGCCGCGTGCTCCCGTCCAGGTCGCCCGCCGCCGCGCTGACCAGGTGCTGCGCGGCGTCGAAGGTGAGTAGCCCCATCCGCCCGGCGAGGCTCGCCTCGTCGAAGGGCGGGACGGGTGCGCCCGAAGGGACGGGCGGGGCAGATGAGGCCGGGACGGCAAGGGACTCGTGGGCTAGCGCGTCCAGCTCGGCGTCGGGTCCCGAGCGCAGCGCCAGGATCGTCGCCCCCACGCGGCGCGCGTCATCGACCCGCTCGAGCAGCGGGACGGGCGCGGTTTGCGAGGACACCACGAAAAGCGTCTCGCCGCGGCGCGCGGCCTCCAGCCGGGCGAGGCCGACGGAAAGGTGCGGCGGCGCGTCCGGTGGCGGTGACCAGCGCACCAGTGTTGGCATCAGCTCCGGCAGGCCGGCCAGGCGGCTCTCGGTGTCCAGGTGCGCGGTCAGGTGCCACGGTTCGTAGTCTGGCGTGCCGACAAGCAGCAGTCCGCCCGGCGAGCGGGTCGAGGTCCGCAGTGCCCGCCCCAGCACGCCGGCGCGTTCCAGCCATCCCGTCCGGGCCAGCAGCATGCGCAGCGCCGAGACCTGTTCCGCCTCCATGCTTTCATGGTGCCCCGCGCAGCGAGCGAGCGCACGCTTTGAGAGGATGCGAGCGTAGGAAAGTAATGACGCCGCGCGATAACAGCAAGAAGCTCGCGCTAGAGGATGACGACGAGAGGCGCGCCACAATGAAGTTCGCCTGGCTGTGCAGCCACGAGTCCTACCAGCCGGAAGACCTGGTTCCCCAGGCGGTCGCCGCCGAGCGGGCCGGCTTCGACGCGGTCCTCGGGTCTGATCACTTCCACCCGTGGGTCGACGACACGTCCGCGGCCGGCTTCGTGTGGTCCTGGCTCGGCGCGGTCGCGCAGGCGACCGATCACGTGGAACTCGGCACCGCGGTCACCTGCCCGCTGTTCCACTACCATCCCGCCCTCGTCGCGCAGATGGCCGCGACCGTTGACCGGCTGTCCGGCGGCCGCCTGTTCCTGGGCGTGGGCACCGGCGAGGCGCTCAACGAGCGTCCTCTCGGCTTCCCGTTCCCCGGCTACGCCGAACGGCAGGCCCGCATGCAGGAGGCGCTGGAGATCATGCACCAGCTCTTCCACGGCGAGAAGCTCACCTTCGAGGGCGAGTACTACACCACGACGACGGCCAAGCTCTACTCCCCGCCCGCCGGGACGCTGCCCATCCTCATGGCCGCGGGCGGCCCCAAGTCCGCGCAGTTCGCCGGCCGCTACGCCGATGGCCTCATCACGAGCGTGAAGAACCCCGCCGACACCGTCGAGAAGGTCATCGCGCCCTACCGCCAGTCGGCCACCGAAGCGGGCAAGGAGCACCGTGTGCTGGCCACCCGCTGGACGGTGCTGGCGGGCAGCGAGGACGAGGCCTGGGCGGCCCTGTCGTCCATGCGCGGGCTGCGCGCCCCGGGCCGCCTGGAGGCAACCGACCCGGCCGAGCTCCGCATCCGGGCCGATGAGATGGATCGCGCGGAAGTCCTCGGCAGCTACACCGTCGTCCCTGACGCGGCCGGCCTCATCGAGGCGTACCGGCCGCTTGTCACCGACGTCGGCGCCGACATCGTGTCCATCCAGGTCATGTCGGCCGAGCCGATGGCCGCCATCGAGATCATCGGCAAAGAGGTGCTGCCCGCGCTGCGCGCGCTGGCGAGCTGAGCAGGCGAGTCTCCTTTTACCCGAACGAACCGGGCCAGGCGGCCTGCCGCCAGCATGGCCCGTGGCCGGCCGGGTTCTCGACAACCGGATAAGTCCTCGGAAAAGGTGTGCGGGTGAGCGAAGAGTTCGCGGCGGGACAGCTCGCGGCAGTGGACGCCATCGTCAGCGGGTACGCGGGGCGTGGCGGCGCGCCCGGAATCGCCTACGGGATCGTCAGGGACGGCGAGCTTGTGCACTCCGGGGGAGCGGGCGACCGTCGGCTGAGCGGCGCTGTTCCCGGCGACGTGCCACCCGAAAGCACCGTGCCCGACGCCGGGACCGTCTTCCGGATCGCGTCCATGTCCAAGAGCTTCACCGCCTCAGCCGTCCTGCTGCTGCGCGACGCCGGGGCACTGGCGCTGGATGACCTGGCCCAGGAGTACGTGCCAGAGCTCGCGGGCTGGCCGGGCGCTGCCCCGCGGGGCGAGAAACTGGCGGCCGGGACCGAGGCCGCCCGGGTGACGATCCGGCACCTGCTCACGATGACCGCGGGCTTCCCGACCGACGACCCGTGGGGTGACCGGCAGCAGGGGCTGCCGCTGAGCGACTTCGCGTCGCTGCTCGCCGGGGGCCTGTCAGTCAACTGGGCACCCGGCACCCGGTTTGAGTACTCCAACCTCGGCTACGCGATCCTTGGCATGGTCGTGACGGCGGCCAGCGGCATGCCCTTCGATGAGTTCATCCGGGCCCGGCTGCTGGCTCCGCTCGGCATGACCCGCACCGGCTTCGAGGCGGCGGAGTTCGCCGCCGACGGGCTGGCCCAGGGCTACCGGCGCGCCCCGTCGGGCTGGGAGGCAGTCCCCTACGACCCGTACGGGGCGTTTGCCCCGATGGGCGGAGTCTTCAGCTGCGTCCGCGACCTCGCCCGCTGGATAGCCGGCTTCGCGTCCGCGTTCCCGCCCGGCGCCCCCGGGCCGGGCCGACAGCCCCTCGCGGCCCCCTCGCGCCGGGAGATGCAGCTTCCGCAGGTTCTCATCCCGCCGGGCCGGGGCTATCCGCTGCCGGGTGCACCGCCGAGCTGGACCACGGCGTACGGCTTCGGCCTGTTCATCGACGAGGACGCGGGGCTTGGCCGCGTGGTCAGCCACAGCGGCGGCTACCCCGGCTTCGGCAGCAACATGCGCTGGCACCCGGCGTCCGGCATCGGCGTCATCGCCCTCGGCAACGGGACCTACGCCCGGATGGGCGGGCTCACCAGCCTGATCCTGGAGGCGCTTGTCCCCAGGCGGGCCGCGTACCAGGTCGCGCTGGCCCCCTGGCGGGCACCGTCCCGGGAGCCGGTGACGCCAGCCGGTCCCCAGGCGCGGCTGGCGGGCGGCCCGTGGCCGGAGACGCTCGCCGCGCGCGAGGCGGTCAGCCGCCTGCTGTCATCCGCGGCGCAGGCCGCGACGGACGGCGCTACCACCGACGCCCTGTTTGCCGAGGGACTGTTTACCGGAACGCTGTTCACGGAAAACGTTGCCCTCGACCGCCCGTACGCGGAGCGGCTGCGCGATATCGCGGTGCTCCGCGAGCGGATCGGCGTCTTCGCCGACAGCGCCGACCGCCCGCCGGAGCACGACACCCCGGCGCACTGCCGCTGGTTCCTCGTCGGCGAGCACGCCACGGTACAGGCGCAAATCCAGCTCAGCCCGCAACGGCCGCCCCGTGTCCAGTCCCTGTCGGTGGCGATCCCCCCGGCCGAAGGCGCCCCCCTGGCCCGCACCCTGGAGATGGTGATCGCCTGGCTGAACAGCGGGTCCCCCTCCTGGCCGGAGTCGATCCCGGTCGCCGGCGGCGCCGACGTCCAGCTGCTCACCCGGCGCCTGCGCATGGTTGCCGCCTGGGCCGGCACCGTCAGCGCCGGCGCCTACCACGCGGGCGACGGCAAAGCGTCGGTCACCGTGGAACTGGACGGCGAGCACGCCCCGGCGCTCCTGACCCTCCTGGTCGACCCGGCAACGGGCACCCTTCGCACCGCCGACGCCACGGTGTAGTCCTCCCCGCCCGCCTCCCCAAGCACCGCCCCTCTAGCTCCCCGCCCGCCTCCCCAAGCACCGCCCGCTAGTCCTCCCGCCCGCCTCCCCAAGCAACACCCCTCTAGCTCCCCGCCCACCTCGTCGGTCTCGTGTGCCTCGTGTGCCTCGATGGCCTCGAGCATCATCAGGATCAGGAGTCACTGGTGTTGGCTTGGCATGTGGGCGGAGGCTTTTTCGGCCGGAATCAGAGGGTTCCAGCCCTCGTTCCACAGGCCAAGCGAAATCCTGAGGCTACTGGGACTTCGACTGGGCACGCGTTGCTGGCGTTGCCGGGGCGGGATTGCGCGCCCGCTGCCGGCAGTGCATGCCTCACGACCCGGCGGCACCGGCAGCGGGCGCAACTTTTCGCCCCGCCGGCGTCGGCAACGCTGGTGCTGGCATATGCCCGAAAAGTTCCGCTCGACCCGGAATAGATTCCGATACGGGTCCGTTCCGTATCGATAGTGCGTGGCCCGTGAGGCAGCGCACGCAGGCTTCACTAACGCAACTTCCCAGTCAAGGGGCACATCCTCGTGGACGCACAGACCATCCAGCGTCGCCGGTGGCTGATCCTCGGCGTGCTTGTCGTCGGGCTGCTCGCCATCGTCATCGACAACACAGTCCTTAACGTCGCGCTCAAGACTATTGCCGAGCCCGCTGCCCGGGGCGGCCTGGGGGCCAGCCAGAGCCAGCTCGAGTGGGCGATCAACTCCTACACCCTGGTCTTCGCCGGCCTCCTGTTCACCTTCGGCGTCGTCGGCGACGGGGCTGGCCGCAAGCGGATGCTGATGATCGGCCTGGCGCTGTTCGGCCTGGCCTCGCTGCTGTCGGCCTACTCACAGAACCCGACCGAGCTGATCTTCGCCCGTGCCGCGATGGGCCTGGGCGGCGCGGCGGTCATGCCGCAGACCCTCTCGATCATCTCCAACGTCTTTCCCCCGGCCGAGCGGGCCAAGGCCATCGGCATCTGGGCCTCCGCCGTCGGCATCGGCGTCGCCATCGGCCCGGTCCTGGGCGGCGCGCTGCTCGCCCACTTCTGGTGGGGGTCGGTGTTCCTCATCAACGTGCCGGTGACCGCGCTGGGCATCATCGCGACCGCGATGATCGTGCCCGAATCCCGCAACCCCGAGCGCGGCAAGATCGACTACCTGGGCGTGCTCGCCTCGATCGCCGGCCTGATCCTGCTGGTCTACGGCATCGTGCAAGGCGGCGACAACGGGAACTGGGGCAGCGCTAGCGTCCTTGGCCCGTTGTTCGGCGGCCTGGTCGTGCTAGGGCTGTTCGCCTGGCACGAGTCCCGTACTGCCCACCCGGCCCTGGACGTCCGGCTGTTCCGCGACCGCAGGCTGTCGGCCAGCGTGGGCGCGATCGCCCTGATCTTCTTCGGGATGGGCGGCGTCTTCTTCTTCACTAGCTTCTACCTGCAGAACGTCCGTGGCTACACCCCGCTGGACGCCGGCTTGCTGACCGTGCCGTTCGCCGTCGGCCAGATGCTCGGCTCCCCGCGCAGCGCCGCGCTGGTCACCCGGTTCGGTGCCAAGATGGCCACCGCGGGCGCCATGGCGGTGACCTCGCTGGCCGTGGCGGGCTACGCCACGCTGGGCACGCACTCCCCGATCGCGGTCCTCGGCGTGCTGTTCTTCGTCCAGGGGACGGCCATGGGCGTGGCCATGCCCGCCGCCACATCGGCGGTCATGGAGGTGCTGCCCCGCGAGCGGGCCGGCGCCGGCTCGGCCCTGACCAACACCGCCCGCCAGGTCGCGGTCGCACTCGGCGTCGCGGTGCTCGGCTCGATCCTGGCCGAGGCCTACCGTTCGCACCTGTCCCCGGCTCTCGGCCAGCTGCACTCGGCCGCCCTCAGCGGCACCGCGGGCCAGTCGATCACCGCCACCCAGGCGGTCGCCCAGCAACTCGGCAGCGCGGGCCGGTTCCTGCTGGCCCCGGCCAACGTCGCCTTCGTCGACTCGATGCGGGTCACCACCATCGTCGGTGCCGTGGTCTCGCTGGTCGGCGCCCTCGTCGTTCTGCGCTGGATGCCAGGCAAGCCGAAGGCTAACGTGGATATGGACAAGATCGTCGCCGCGGAGGTCGCCGCGGCGGAACGCGAACTGGCGGCACTGCGTGAGCTTGAGACCCAGGGTGAGCTCGACGTACAGCGGCAGCTCGCGGAAGGGTAATGACCCATGCAGGCTGACGTGACGCAGGTGGAGCAGGCTGATGCCCGGGGTGGTGGGCGGGTCAATGAGGTAGAGACCGCCCAGGACGCTGCCAAGCGCCCTGGGCGGCCCCGCAGCGAGCGGGCCGAGCAGGCCATCCTGGACGCCGCACTCGACGCGTTCGCCGAGTGCGGCGTGGAAGGCGTCCGCTGCGAGGATGTCGCGGCCCGGGCCGGGGTCGGCAAGGCGACCCTGTACCGTCGCTGGCCGGGCAAGGAGGAGCTGCTCCTCGCCGCGCTGGCGGCGCTGAAGAGCCCGCTGCCCGTGCCGCGCGGTGAGTCCGTTCGCGATGACCTCGCGGCCATGGTCGAGGTCATGGCCCGCGACTCCGATGACCCCCGCTACGCCCGGCAGTTCGCCATGCTGCACGGGGAAGGGGAGCGCTACCCGCGGCTGAAGGCCCGGTACAGGGACACCGTGGTCGAACCGCGCCGCGAGGCCATCCGGCAGGTCATCCGGCGTGGCATCGAGGCCGGCGAGCTGCGCCCGGACACCGACACCGAGATCGCCATGGTGACCCTTATCGGCGCCGTCATGGCCCGCGGCAAGCACGAGTTCCCCGAGGCCGCCCCCGACTTCGCCATGCGCGTCGTCGATCAGCTCCTGCGCGGCATCGAGGCCCGCTAGCTAGAGCCTCTCGCGCCAGCGGTTCGTGATGGGCAGCCGGCGGTCCCGGCCGAAGTTCTTCGGGCTGATCTTCGGGCCCGGCGGGTACTGGCGCCGCTTGTACTCCGCGGTGTCGATCAGCCGGATGACCCGCTCGACCAGGGCCGGGTCGTGGCCCGCGGCGATGAGCTGGGCCGATCCCATGTCCTTCTCGACGTAGTCATCGATGATCGCGTCGAGGATCTCGTAGGACGGCAGCGAGTCCGTGTCGAGCTGATCGGGGGCGAGCTCGGCCGACGGAGGCTTGTCGATCGAGTTCTGCGGGATCGGGGGCGTGAGCCCGGCCCGCTCGGCCTGGCCATTCCGCCATCGGGAAAGCTCCCAGACCAGCGTCTTCGGGACGTCCTTGATGACGCCGAAGCCGCCCGCCGAGTCACCGTAGAGGGTCGAGTACCCGGTGGCGATCTCGCTCTTGTTGCCGGTCGTCAGCACCAGGTGCCCTTCGGCGTTGGACAGTGCCATCCACGTCACCCCGCGCACCCGTGCCTGCAGGTTCTCGGCCGGCAGCCCGGAGGCGGGGAAGCCGTCGCCGAGCTCGGCCATGAACGCGTCGACCATGCCCTTGATCGGGATCGTCCGGGCGTGCAGCCCCTGCCGCTGGACCAGGTCGTCGGCGTCGCTCAGCGAATGGCCGGTCGACCACTTGCTCGGCAGCAACAGCACGTAGACGTTGTCCCGGCCGATCGCGTCGGCGGCGATCGTCGCCACCAGCGCGGAGTCGATGCCGCCGGACAGGCCGAGGATCACGGAAGTGAATCCGTTCTTGCGCACGTAGTCCCGGGTCCCCAGGACCAGCGCGGCGTACACCTCGCCATGATCATCAAGCCTGGGCCAGAACGAGCCGTCCTGCTCCGCCGCCTGCGGCCCCGCTTCGGCCGCCTGCGGCCCCGCTTCGGCCGCCTGCGGCTCTGCTTCGGCCGCTTGCGGCAGTGGCAGCTCTGGCAAGGTAACGCGTTCCACCGTGATGAGGGTGCCGTCGCCGGCGTCGACCGGGCCGCTCAAGTCGCTGGACGCGGCGGGCAGGTCCAGGTCGGCGACGATCAGCGCTTCCTCGAACTGCGGCCCGCGAGCCAGCGGCTCCCCGTCGGCGGCGACGAGGATCGAGTCGCCATCGAAGACGAGCTCGTCCTGACCGCCGACCTGGTTGCAGTAGGCGAGTGGCGTCCCCGCCTCGCGGGCCCGCCGACGGACAAGATCGAGGCGGACGTCGTCCTTGCCGCGCTCATAGGGCGAGGCGTTCGGGACGACGAGCAGGCCAGCCTGCGCCTGCCTGGTAACGGCGACCGGGCCGCCGTCTTGCCACAGGTCCTCGCAGATGGCGACGGCGACATCGACGCTGTCTCCGGCTCCGCCGGCCCCTGACCCCCCGCCATTCCCAACCGGGACCCGGACCACCGGCAGCGTGCTGCCGGGGCTGAAGTAGCGGTACTCGTCGAAAACGCCGTAGTTGGGCAGGTGGTGCTTGGCGCTCGTGATGACGACCCGGCCGCCGTGCAAGACGGCCGCCGCGTCCAGCGGCGCGCCAGCCGGCTGCCCGGTACGGGGCGCCAGGTCGGTTCGCCGGTCCAGGTAGCCAACGACCACGGCGATCCCGCCGAGGCCGTCGGCGTTCAGCTGCCGGGCCAGGCTCTCCAGGGCCGCGATCGAGGCCTCGACGAACGACGCCCGCAGCGCCAGGTCCTCCACCGGGTACCCGGTCAGGGCCATCTCGGGAAACACGACGACCCGCGCGCCGCGCGCCGCGGCCCTGGCTGTCCAGCTGGCGACCAGCTCGGCGTTCCCGGTCAGGTCACCAACAGAGGTGTTCACTTGCGCAAGCGCGATCCGCATCTTCGGCACAGGATCAGTCTATGAAGGGCACTCCCGGCGCTCTCACGGCGCGTCCCTCCGGGGAAGCTCCGCCTGGGCAGCGTCACCGAGGCGGCAGGTAGCCGTGCTCGGCCAGGTGCTGGCCTGAGGCCGCGTAATAGGCC
>Ga0335072_10016966_pt1 | contig 10312 bp, 11 predicted proteins | sample Lox_Sample_21_FD_206725 | JGI IMG/M metagenome (GOLD analysis project Ga0335072, IMG submission 206725) | Soil microbial communities from Loxahatchee National Wildlife Refuge, Florida, United States - Lox_Sample_2.1 | ecosystem: Environmental > Terrestrial > Soil > Wetlands | place: USA...
CGCCTGCTTGAAAAACAATACCGCCGTTTTTCACTTTCCCACCGCTACGGCTGCGGCTAGCTGAGTATTATTTGTATGCGGAAAATGGGGGCAGGCCAATGCGATCTCGCAATACCCGTCGAGGAATTCTCTCATCGCCTCACGCTCCTCAGGCTTGAGGCGCGGAAAAGCCCTCTCTAACGAGATAGTGTGTGAACCTATTGGGTAGTCGTTCATCGATATTGATAGATACTTCGACCTTTGACTTCCTTTTAGAGCGGAGTAGGATTTGAGTCAAATAACTAAAGTCACAAATCCTATGGCATTTATTGCACGCCGGGCGAAAAGGCTGAGATCTATATGGCCGTTGATACTTTGCATTGTCTTATTGGTAGTTCTCGATAAGAGCGTCGGGTTAAATGGAGAATGGTGGATTACACTTACAGCCACGCTTATCGGCGTCTTTCTTGCCTTCTGGCTCAACTATCTCTTTTCTCATTTAAACGATCAGGAAATGCGATCCCAAAAACTACATCGCCTTTTAATTCTCTTGAAGAATGAATGTGAAGACAATAGTGAGAATTTTCGCTGGCTGAAGCAGTCAATCACCTCAGCAATAGATTTGGACGTCCTTAACGATCCGGCGTGTACAAAGGGAATCGTGGAAATATGTAACACCATAGAAGATAAAACATTTTACGCTCTCCAATCTGCAGGTTGGTTGGATGTCCTTGAAAACGGAATATTATTTCTGAATATTGCTTCGGTCTACAAAGCAGCGAATCAGATAAAGAGTTTGATAAGATTCACTGCGGCGGGACATGAGCGGATCTACGAAGCTCCCCGAGAACAGAACCAACTGAAAACCCAATATGAAACCCTCGCACAAGGGTGTGATGTTATCAGGGATAGACTTGGGGAGATTATCTCATCGCTTGATGAACGCCTAAAGGTTTTTCCCGACCCTATCAGGGATATTCGAATTGGCTGACTATGACGTTCCCCACGCAAATTGTGCCACCTTGTTAGGGTGGCACAATTGCATAGAATGGAAGAACGATTCTTAGATCACGCGGCCTCTTCGAGTTCGAATTGTGTCACGAGTTTTTTAAGGATCGAATTCCAAGTTCGAGGTACGCCCCGATTAGGTCTACCACTCAGAACTAGCGACCGATTTGCGATCACTTGAGCTGCACCTTTCAGCGTAATCACTGCATTTTCCGGGCCCAAGGCCAAGTTCGAGGTTAACCTTTTCACTAGGGTTCGCTTTTCGTACGGAAGAGTCAGATTGTGTAGGTTTGATGCGGTCTGGATGAGTTCGAGGTAATTTTCAAGGCGTCCGAGCGCAACATCGTTTCCAGCCTCCAAGTCCTGCATTCGTTGTTTCACTCCGGCCTCTTCAAGAAGCAGAGTTCCGCGCCGTTCATCGAGCAGCTCCCTTTCAATTGCGCCGTCGAGATACGCATCTGTTAGACGCGAAAGCCGCCCGCGAATTTGTGCCAACTGCAGTGCGCAGGCCTCTCGCTCGTCTTTAGCCCGTTCATGCTTATGTGCACGCGCCCACGCAAACCATTCGCGGATGTATGACATCTCTTCGTCGTTGAGTCGGAGTGGTACGAAAGCCTTCGCCAATTCGTTTTCCAGACGATCTTCGCGGATTGTCTTGGTTTCACACTTTTGCGTGTGACAGCGATAATAGGTGTTGCCCTTTTGAATTTCTGCCATTGTCGTGCGGCCGCACAGCGTGCACGTGATCATCCTGCTAAAAGCGAATTCATGTCTGTGAGTTCGCGCTACGGTTTTGCCATTAAGGACTTGCTGTACAGTGTCGAAGAGCCCCTTGGACACCACCGGCGCATGAAGACCAGGAAAGCATTCGCCAGTCTTCCTGAGGCGGATCAGACCAACGTAGAATGGGTTGTTTAGCATCGTTGACATACCATTCAGCGACACCTTCGAACCCTTCCGATTGCGAAGGCCACGAGCGTACATTGCTTCGACCAATCGAGGCAACGAGAAATTGCCCGTCGCGTAGAGATCGAATGACTCGCGGACGAGTCCGGCCATCTTGGGATCGGGCGCTTTTGCGTGACCACCACCGCGATCTAGATAGCCAATTGGAGCCCTGATCGGGTACAAGCCCTGTTTGAGCCGTCCGTAGAATCCCTTCTTTGTTTCCTCCCGTAGATTTCGGATGAAGTCAGCGGCGACAACGGCCTGAATGTCCGCCGAGAGCCGCCCGCCGCGCGTATTCAGATCGAGACTTTCATTGGCAAAGTGAACTTCAACTCCAAGATCGATCAGTTCGGCGAGGTCCGCCCAGTCCTTCAAGTTTCGTGCGCCCCGATCAATCTTATGAATCACTACGCCTGCGGCCTTTCCGTGCTTTAAAAAACTAAGCATTTCAGAAAAAACTGGGCGTCCACGCTTGGCTGCCGTCTCCTGTTCCTCGAAAGAACGGACTATTTGCAGATTCTGTCGCTGCGCATATCTCAGAATCGCATCGTGCTGCTCTTGTAGGGATACACCGTGATCGCCCTGCTTCGTCGTCGATACTCGGATGTAGGAGAAATATTGCTTCTCCATGATTGTGGGTAGTTTATTTTGGGGAATCGACCTTTCCTTTACTCTAGGAACTTCAGGGAGATCGGTCAATCTTAGAGAGTCTCTCACGTTCGAGGCGTTCAAACACTTGCAGCGCTATTTCGCAATATTCGTCCAGGAAGTCACGCATCTCCTCGCGCCGACCCTCCGGCAGCGATGGGAATAGCAGGGTTAGCTCAATTTCGTGAGGGTCCCGGGGTGTAGCCATCGCAAGCATCCTACAGCAGTAGTGTTGTTTTCCAAGGTGGCACTTCATGCATTGTGGCCGCGTCGGGTTCGACCCGATGCGAGAATCCGCGACATATTCAGCGCGAATCCACATAGCTAATTTCGAGAGAATCGAGAAAGCCTGGCTTCATCCTCAGGCCTCTGTGGAAAGCTAACTCGATGATCCGAAGTACCATCTTCCCCGCGCAGAAAGTACCACCTTGAGCCGCGATCCTTGATTGCTACACTTAAAGCACAATCAAATAATGCTGCACCTTACAAGATCCATGACACCGGACCCGTACACCGCCCGACTCCGCAATCTTCGCAAGAGAAGTGGTCTGAGCCAAAAAGAACTGGCTCATATTCTTGGATTTCGTTCTGGAGTTCCAGTTTCCCGCCACGAGCGATCTGATTCGGTCCCCGATCTCCTGACCGCGTTTGGATACGAGGCCATCTTCCGAGTCCCGATCAGTCAAATGTTCCCTGGGCTATACGAGACCGTTGAGTTGGGAATTGAAGAGCGACTGACAAATATGGAAGACGAACTGGGTCAGAGCGCCGCAAAAGGTCGAGAAGCAATCCCCGTTGCCCGCAAGTTGGAATTCCTTTATGGACGCCGGAACCCGGAATCAAATACTGACGCGTTATGAACCTAAGAATTTACGATCCCGTCATTCTGGCGATTGATCTCCGACATCGCAGATTCGGCTATGCGGTATATGAAGGTCATAGAATTCTGCGCGATTCAGGTCTTCGCGTGTACCGGGCCGTCGGTGAGGCGGAGGTAGCAATGGCAAGCAAACGCCTCGCCGTGCTGTTGAAGTCGTTCTCTCCTTCGGCCATCGTAGTGAAAAGAGAGCGATGGGATAGGGCCCAGACGAATCCTCACATCAAATTACTCGCCAAAGAGATGATACGAGTAGCATCTACGCATTCAGTTCCGATTGTTCTGCTCGAACAGGATGACGTGCGACAGACGTTTCGGAATTTGGGCTGTGAAACGAGAGACGAGATTGCGGTTGTTCTCGCTCGCATCTTTCCGGATCTTTTTTGGAAGCTTCCTCCCAAACGCCGCGCGTGGCAATCAGAGCATCCACGCATGGCCATGTTCGACGCGATCGCCCTCGGCCTCGCATACTGGCAACATCAGAGCATTCAATTACAGGTTCGGTGAGAATAACGCAGCGCGCTGGAAGTTTTTGTCATGAGCCCTTCCGTCGGCCTCTCGGGTGACGTATAGACCAATTATTGAGTCCGTCACATTCCTTTGAGAGGCCGACGGAAGGACTCACTGCAACGTAGATTTGCTGGGCCCAGCGCCACGCTACTTTTTCCCTCGAGTCATAACATTGGGAGCTCAACCGTATACTTCAGAACTCGAGACACGCCCGTAGTGGTCTCCGGATTATAAGCCTCACACATCGGAAAAATCAGGCTTGTCGGACAGTTCCGTTGTTCTGTCAGGAAATAAACTGCAAACCCAAGAACCTGTGGCTTGGTGGCGAGGGGGCTGAGGTATAGATTGGTGATTGGCTTGCGCGCATTGATGCGACCAACTACTTCGCGGAGAATGCTGGCGGTAACAAAAGGGTCGTTGGCGGGCGCAAAAAAACTGCTCGATTCATCCGTGGTGTTCCTACCAACAGCCTCCTCAGCACGGAATGCCCTAAGTACATTCTCTTGATACATGTCGGCCCTTAATGACGGAAGACCGAATATCTGGACTTTCCTGGAGAATTCCTTATTTTCAGCGACCTGCGCGATCAGTTGATGGTCGTAGCCCGCTCCGATGATGAGGTAATCATTCGATGTGTCAGTACTATGGATACCCTCAAATCCCGCGATTTGGCGTACCTCCACCACAAGCTCGTCGGAGAAGCGAGTCTGTTCTCGCTTACTGTAGATGTCAGGTTCTGAGTAGAGCGCGTCGAAACGCTCGACCTTCTGTTCCGCAAGCCACCTCAACAAGAAGATCAGGTAGGGCCGGATGAAGCCAGTTATGTCGATGCAGATGCTCCGCCCAGAGACATCTCCAATACACCGTTCCCAGAATGTCTTCACATACTCGGCTTCGTTTCGAATAGGAGGTGCAAAAGCCCCGTTCGGATATTCATCAGCTGAGAATCCGTACTCCGGAAACACTAGCCAATGCTTCTCGGAGGCAGTTGCCTTCTCATAAACAGTCCTTACTCTTTCAGCTGCAGTGTATGCAGAAACAAAAATATCCCATCGAACATCTGCAGGCCAATTGTCTCTTGCCGATAGCTCATTCTTGTACAGAACTGAATAGTCAATCATGATCTTGATCCGCGAACAGGGTCTGCATCAGATCTTCGCTTGCGTGAATCTCTCCATTCTCTCGGCTACCAAAGAACGGAGCTCTCATCCTGGCCACTCGCTTCTCTGACAGTCTGTCAAACTCCGCGATATGTTTAGGATCGAATATGGAATTCAACTCCTCAGGGCCGAGTGCAAGCACTCCTCGCCGGTAAATTGCAAGGTCCCACCTTGGTGCCAGCATCCTGCTCAATTGATATTTCGCGTCGATTCGTTCCGTGTTGCGGTCACGTTGTCCCCCAACATCGATCAACAGAGACCACTTCTCGGCGAGGTCCAGAACCTTACGCGCAGCATCCGAAGCACGAGAGACGTCAGCACTGAAAGTCGAACATGAGCATTCAGAGGGCTTCTCCGAGAAGCGGATACCACGAAATAGCGTTCCTAGTCGATTGATGCTGTCCATGACGATTTGCCCATCGCGACCGAGCATACGGGCGTCTCTGTAGAACCACTCTGAGGCCTCCATGACTCCTGCTTGCTGCGAGCGGATCGAGATTGGACTGCCGCGGAATGGACGCTCACCGTTAAAAGCAGCCCAAGCGAAGATGTGTTTTAGAACGATCAGGAGATTTCGTGGAAGGCCCGAAGAAATCTCGATAAACGTATCAAGTCCAACATAGCGCTGGCGTTGGTCAGTTTCGCGATATAGTTGCGCCAATAAATCAGCTTTGAAGTGGTTAAGCGATCTGTGATACCGCCCTGTTTCCTCGCCAAGAATATAACTTTGACATTCGGACGAAATTGTCTCTGCCGCTGCGGGCAAATCGTGTCTTGACCGCCATTCTTTATAGAACAGGAACAGGTTGGCCTTTTCCAATAGCGGGTATTCCCGGCAGCTTAGCAATTCAAGAATCCTCTCGATATCGCCCGGTCCCCGCACCCCAGGCGCTGCGCTTCCGTTGCAGCCAAGCTCTAGATGTTGACGCAGACTTTTGAGGTAGGGCCGTTCACGCCCCTCATATTTTTCGATGACATAAGCAGTTTCCGGCGCAGAGAACTTTCCTTTCTGAGGTTCTTCAAAAGCTTCCCGAAGCGACCCTGCCATTGCTTTTAGCGAATCAGTATCTGAAGGAATCCTGCTGAATTCGGCCAATCTTTTTACGATCAATCGTTTAGCGAACTCTGCGTAATGTTCATTTTCGCGGAGAATCGTGTCTAACCGAAGAACCTCGAACTCAGAACCCTCTTTGTTGTCCTCCTCGGCGCTATATGTACTCAACGTTCTTACGCCGTACATTCGCGCTCCAATTTTGAACGAAGATGGGCTCAGTCGCTCTCGCAAAAGAGTGTTTACGTACTTCTGCTGGATTTCTGATAGATTCTCGAATTCGTCAATCAAATAAAGAAATAGACAGTTATTCAAGGACGGCAGACTGGATGCTAAAAGTCGCGGAATCCCAAAGATAAGATCCCCGCGAGTAATCGCGATATGGATCGGAAGGCTCCCAGTTATCGCGCAATTATTGATGGCTCCATCCAATTCTTGTTGCAGGTCGCGAAGCACATTATTCAGGTCGGCTAGCGTCCCGGGCGGTTCGCGATGGCTAAGGTCTATCAAACGGAGCAATTGCGGAAGAATAGCCGATTCGTGCTCTTCCAGTTCAGCGGCGCCATTGACCGCGCTGAGGACGGTGGTCAGCATCAATTGTGAAAGCCAAAGTTCCATGTAGTAGGCAAACACGTCTGCCCATATCTCTTCGCTTTGTCCCTTGTTTTTGAAACGAGCCGAATTCAGGCCGCCACACCTAAGATAGACGCCGATGTATTTATCTTTCTGAATCCCCCCAAGCACGTCCTTCCCGTACCGAATTCGCTGAAGTGGATAGGAGAAGTACCTCATTAGGTGAGTTTTGCCGCTGCCTTTGCCGCCTAGGATCAGCATTGGCATTGGTGACGTTGGCTTCGCCATCGCAGCAAAGCCCTCTCCTGAGGGGATATCCACCCAGTAGTCATTGATTTCTTGGTCGTTGAAGTCAACCGCTTTCGTGATGTTGAACGGATTTGTGGGTGTCTCGTTCATAGGGTCACCATTCGAGCTTGGGATAACGACGGAAAATCGGTTTCCATGAAGCTTGACCCGGCTCATCAAACCAAATGATCGGTAAGGTATTGTCGGGGGTATTGTGGTGAAAGCCGATTAGCAACTGCGAATCGTCGAAACCTAGTGAGTGAGGGCCGCCAACCAGTTTCTCTCCGTACTGCCGACACATTTGTTCGCAAAAACCTGAGTCGATCTCTGGTTCTCTCGTACGAAAATAACGGGACTCGGTCGAGAAACACTTGAACGACGCATCGAGCTCATAAACGGCTCGGACATCATCAAAGCGAGTTTGGACCTTAGTCTATTCATACCCTGAGCAGTCGCAAACAAAACATAGTACGCAACGACAGCGTTGGGATTCAGCTTCTTGATGTCTTCCACAAGATCGCGGGAATACTCGGCCCCCTGTTCTCCTGAGCCGCAGAAATCGTCAATGAAGATATACCGTGTAACGGCAGAATTACGAAGCTGGAGAGAACCTCCTCCTACACGCGTGAAGACTTGATGCGTATGGATGAAGAGATCCTTTGGCAAGCTGTTCTCTTGCCGAAAGTAGTAAAGCAGATGACAGCCGCTTTCTGATGGATTGCCAACACCAATGAAGCGTGTTGCGTTGCGTTGAGCCCTGAATTCCGGGTCGATGATGAACGAATCAAGTGTATCGGCATGTGCTCGACGAATACTTTCAACTATCGGATAGCGATAAAGGTCACGGTACACCGCCTTGAGCAGTTCGCGGATCTGGCGACTACCGAAATACATAAAGTTGGACAATAAGAATAGGGCGTGCAGTTGCTCCTCATGCGACGAAGTGGAGCTTGAATGGGCGAAGTTGTTTAGCCAATCCTCAATCGCGGGCTCCGTCGCGCGGCGTTCCCAGACTGTCTCGTTTAGAGTTTTTATTTTGGCAATTAGGGCTTGCCGCAGTGGCTCCATTCCGGCAAGTCTCCTTTCGTGAAAATGAGTACCCACTCTCTTGTGATTACGCTAGCCGTATGATTTCGCTTGGTCATCAGGCCTCGCGATCTGATCGCGTCGATGAAGCAGGCCATGAGGGAGAGTCCGCTTTGATCCGCAATGCTTCTTAGATAATCCACAGTGCGAAACTCTTTCGTTGCGATGCGATTATTGGCGGCAACAATCACGACCGTTCCTCCCGGCTTGAGGACGCGGCACATTTCGCAGAGCGCGACACGCATCTCGTTCAGATAGGTTGCCGCAATCACGGCCCTTGTGAGATTCCGTTTGGCAATTTCGATGAGGACTCTATCCGCATTGGCAATGTTAGTGATCGGAACACTTTTGCACTCCTCCTTAGTAAACTCCTCACGTCCTATCGTTCTGGCTTTGTAGGCCCGCAGCTCAGAAGTTCCACATAGGTTGAGCCATCCCAGACTAAGCGAAGAAGACCTAATATACTTCTGCGCACCGGGATATGGAGGCGACGTAATGATCAGGTGCACCGATCCGTCTGCGATTGGCTTGCCTCGATTCTCATTCGAAGAGTATTCGAAGGCGAGGTTTCTGGCGTCAGAACAAGCCAGCAATACCGATGACGTGCTCTTGTTTGCCGCCAGCCTTTCCATTCGGGCGATGTTTGCGCGGCAAACACGCATAAAGACATTCGAAACATTCACTCGGCGCAAGCTACGGAAGAGTGCGTCCGACTCCTTCAAAAGCGGGTGGTTATCGGGATACTGTCCAAGTTTAAGGCGTACTGGAACCGACAACCTTGGATCGGCTAGACTCACCTTCCTCACGCAAACTGAAAAGCAAACTAGAAAGAAATCACGAGATTCATCATCGGTAATCTTTCCGATTGCTTCGTGAAGGCACTGCAGCTTTTTTATTGTGCTCGGATAGAACCAATGTTCTAGATTCACGACATCGGGACATGGTCCTGATGGCATGTCTGGGATTCGACTGATTATCTGCTCGAGGCTCCGACTCAGATCGTCCGGGTCCAGTGGCTTCGTCTTCACACGAGCGACGAGGCGTGCCAATGGATTTGCATCTACGCCGTACGCATTTCGGTTCGCGAGTTTTGCCTCCAGCAGCACAGTTCCTGACCCGCAGAAAGGATCGAGCACGATATCTCCGGGTTTCGACAGCAGATCATTCGCAAGAAAAAAGAATGGTATGTGGGTGAGAAGCTTAGCTGGGTATGGATGGATAAGGTGCGTGAATCGATCAGCTGAGTTCAACGCCGGAAAGTATTTCCGGAAATTTACACTAATCGGCCGTTTTCTCTTTTGAAAACGACGAACGAGAGTCTGCAATAGCGCTCCGGTATCAACACTGTCCGTCAATTTTGGCATGCTTTTGACGGTCGGTGCCGAAGGTACCCGATGGGCAAGAGCTCTTCCTTCTAACTCTATCCCAGCTCTTCTCTGATCTTCCCCTCGGAGCGATGTTCCCCCGACGGAAATGCGCCCAACGACCGGATTCACGTGTATTCGCGCCAATGCCTGTTCAGGTCCGCCCGCCGCCGCTCCGTCTGTCTGCATAGTTGTTTGCCCGTAGATTTGCCGTCTTCCTACTTTGTTTCGTCGCCATCGCAAGCCGTGTTTCACGCATTTGCTTGAACTTATGTAGAAGCCGCCGCTCTTTAGTCGCCCAACAGTTGAAAATTCACGTGCTTCCTTCCAGAAATGATCGGCGGGGCCACACCAAGAAAACTAATGGGGATTTTATATGATCCGAGATTGATTCGAGCCACTTACGACCCGCAGAAAATCCCCTCGAGTGGATCTTCGAGGCTTTGACCGCTACGTTTTCATCTACAGTGAGATCCTTCAATCGGAGAAAAGTTTTTGTAAGTTATTGATTTTATTGGTCGGGGAGAGAGGATTTGAACCTCCGACCCCCTGGTCCCGAAACCGGGGGTAAAGAGCCTAAATCATTGCAGCTCAATCTTATGCAGTGGCGCTCAACCGTCTCATTCCTGCTCAATCACGCCATTTTCGCCTCAGTGTAAACCCCTGAATGGCAACCCCAAACGATGTCTTAGTTTGGTGACGTGGGTGTAAGCACATAGGCAGAAAGGTCATCTCATGACCTCTTCCATGCCATGTTGCGGATCAAACCGCAAACCATAGACGGCACAATAGTTACGAATTGGAATAACCGGCAAAATCG
>Ga0335072_10016968_pt1 | contig 10311 bp, 10 predicted proteins | sample Lox_Sample_21_FD_206725 | JGI IMG/M metagenome (GOLD analysis project Ga0335072, IMG submission 206725) | Soil microbial communities from Loxahatchee National Wildlife Refuge, Florida, United States - Lox_Sample_2.1 | ecosystem: Environmental > Terrestrial > Soil > Wetlands | place: USA...
TCCGCGCAGACGCGCTCGCGGATGATCCGCTCGTGCCACAGGTCATTGGCGCGCCCATCCAGCCCGACGCGGTTCGCGATGACGTGCGCGTGGAAGTCGTCGGTGTCTTTGTGCGCCGCCAGCACATACTGATTGCGCTCCATGCCGATGGCTTTCAGCAGCCGCTCCGCATCGCTGACAACCTGTTCGCGCGTCGGGCGCTCGTGCTTCGCGTACGCGATAATGAGGTGATAAACGGGATCGCGGCAGCGCGAGGAAAGCGCAGCCACCGCTTCCATTTCGAGCGCTGCCGTTTCGATCGAGCTGACGCCGCGCAAATGCACCCACGCCGCCTTCTCCGGCGCACTCGCGTAGTTGACGCCGCCTTCGAACGTAGCGCCGGCGGCCGCCACGGCGCGCTGGTGTGTATGGGCCGTCACATAGTCGATACCGATCGCGAAGGTTCGGGTGCGCGCTCGCGCGGGAACCGACTTGCTAATCATGCGGCCACCCCCGCGATTGCGGCCTGTACCCGCGACAGACATGCGCGCACTTCGTCCGCAGGAATGGTCTTGTTCGTTTCAGCGAGTGCGAGTAGCCGGCGAAGCTCGTCAGCGATCGCGCTGAGTTGCCGAATCGTGGCGGCGGCTTCGATCGGCAGCGAGCGGCGCCCGGTCGGTGCCCGCAGGCCGGCTCCGCGCAGCACGGTCTTCCGTACGAAATCCGACACGGATAGACCCCGCTTGTCTGCGAGGAACGCGACCTTCTCAGCCTCCTCCGTCGTAAGGCGCACGTAGAGCCGCTCGTTGCGGCGACGCACCTCGTTGCCGTTCATCGGGCTCCGTTCGGGTCGGTGTCGGGCTGAGCGAAGCGACCCCGACACCGGGCCGTCCCAATGCGGGCTGAGCGCGGCCGAAGGACGCGCGACCCCGCTCCCCTGGCTGGGCGGACGACGCCGCAGGCGTTGTACGCACAGCCACCGGCTTGCGTCGTTAGAAATCGCTGAAGCGTGAAGCCTGCCTGCTGCGTGGGATGTGGGGCCATGCTAGAATCATAACAACCTCCATAGGAAAGTCAATCGTTTCGTATGAGAGTGAATCCACGGCAAGAATGAGGCAAAAATGCTATCCGATGACTTGATCGCAAAGATCGGCGACGGTCTCGACGCGATGCCGCCCAGACCCGCATCGCGCATCGAACTTGATTTGCTGCTCGGCCGAATCGCAACGAAGATTCGCACGGCGCAAGAACGCGGCGCCACATATGCCGAGATTGCGAAGCAAATAAGCGACAGCGGCTATCCGGTTAAGACGAGTACGCTGCGCCTAGCATTGCAACGGCACCGCAAGAATGAACTGGGCGCGAAACCGGCTCGAAAGAGCCGCAGAACGAAAAAGCCGGCCGCGAGCAAACCCGTCGTCAAGACACCCACGCCAACGCCGCCGGCGGCACCACCCGCGCAAGTCAAGAAACCGGAGCACGCGTGAAGGGTAGGCTATCGTGGCCCGTCATCGCGACGCTAACGCTCATCGCCGGCTGCGCGCACGGCTCGAGCGGCGACCAGCTCATCGGAACGTGGACGAACCATCGCGTGGTTGCAAAGCATCCGGCGATCGTATCGGTGGAGTTCTTGCCGCAAGACACGATAACGATCGTCGCAGTGGACGCGCTTGCGGCGGCTAGCTGGCATCACGCCACGACGTCAACCGGGCAATACGAAGTAATTGCCCCGAGCAAGGTCAAGATCACGGAGGAGCTGGGGAGCACAGTGCTCGACTATCGCGTCGACGGCTCGGAGCTGGTGCTGTCGGGAGAGGGCCTTGCACAGATATTGGGCAAGGCCGCACCCCCGCAGACGCTCGACAAGACCGGGCAATGATGCTCACCCGCGCAAGGCGGAGTACGTCGGCTTTAAGGGAACGGATTGCGGCGCAGCGCCACCTTCGCCTCGGCGATGCGGGCCGCATGGATGCGGCAGATGCTGCATTCGAGCGCGTCGATCGCACATTCGCTGCGGTGTGCGTCGCGCGCCGCACGCCGGATGGCAAGCTCATGCGCGGCGTGAAGAAACGCCGTCGTGAGACCGGGAACGCGGTCCCGGATGTTCACCGGGACCGCTTGTTCTTCCATCACTTGCTCTCGGCGCTGCCCGCGGCGGCGACTTCGAACTCCTCACCGCATTCGACGCACGCGGCACGGCCCGGGTCGTCCTCGTAGGCTTCGACCTCGTCGTGGAGGCAGACTTCATCTTCGTCTTCGCTGACCGGCGTCGGCGTGACGTTCTTCGGGCCGAGCGGATCGTCGACGATGCTGTATCCAGCCAGGACCGATTCGTCGAGACCCTTACGGCCGATCGTACTGCCGACGCCAACGTAATCGCGCTCTTCCACGGGCGCGAACAGCTCCAGCGCGCGCTCCGTCGCGAGATGCGAGCTGAGTTCGCCGATGATGTCGCCGAGCTGTTTGGTGAACTTGGAGACCTTCGGCTCGGTATCGGCGCCGTACTTGAACTGACGGGCGCCGATTGCCGCGAAGCGCGCCTGCAACTGCTGCAGGTCGCGAAGCAGCGACGCGTCGATGCGATCGGCTCGCCCGTACTCGGTTTCGAACTGGCGAATGCGTTCGTCGCGCTGCGCACGCGCGTCGTGATAGAGCTCTTGCGCGCGCTGCTTGAGCAGCTTGTTCGCCTCGGAGCGCGAGATGGTCGGGAGCGCCGGTGGTTCGACGGTCGCGATCGCGGTGCCGCTGGCGCCGTTCTTGTGCGCTCCGTTGGCGCTGGGTTTATGTCCGTTTGAACGAGAGTTTCCGTTTCTTGGCATGTTTTTCTCCTATGATTGTGTGGTGTGAAAGGAACTGCGGCGCTCGTTGTCGAGCGCCGCAGAGCGTGAAGGCGCGACGGCACGATAGGCCAACGCGTCAACCTTTTTTAACGTCGCGGCGCACGTGCTGCGGGATCTCGACGTTGAGAATCCGCTCGACGTACGAGTACATCTCCGGCTGCAACCGCTGAAGCCGTGAGCGAGTGGCCTTGGGCCAATGCGAGCTGTGGTCGTTGCATTCCACAAATGCGCGAACTGCCTCAGCCCAGAACTCGTCGATGCCCGTGGCTTGGTAGGGCGTGACGAAGTTGCGTGCCTCGGCGAAGAGCCGGCGCTGTTCCGGATCGATGCCGCTACGGTAAACGCCGTTTCCGAGCGCGCAATCTAAACCGTGTGCGAACTCGTGCGCGATCGTCATGCTCGACTGCGAGCGTAAGTAGACCATGCGCTCCTCGACGACGAAGAGGCCGGCGGGGGGCGCGGGCCACGCATCGACGTCGATGCCCAAGCGCACCAGCGCCGGCGATGCGTCGCAATAGCGCTGGCGGCGCGTCAACAGATGGATGCGAATGCCCCGATCGTGCGCGTAGCGCAACGCGGGATAGGCGAACTTGGTGAGCGTTGCATCGACCGATATACTCCGCGCGGATCGCGTCGCGTAGAGCGCATCGATGACGGCGGCGATCGCTACATCCGGTTGCGCCGGGGAAAGAGAAGAGCCCGCCGATTCGGCGGGCTCCGTGAGCGTGATGGCCATGTCGCGCTAGGCTGCGCGACGCCGACGACGGCGGGCCTGCTCGCGCTCTTCGAACTCCGCGGTATCGAACACGGCGGATTCGGCGTCCGGCTGCTCGACGTCATCGAGGGGATGCACACCGAGAACGCGACGCACCGCGTAGCCGGCAGCGAGGAGCTTGGAAGCCTCGGCGCGGTCCATGTCGTCGATTGCCACCGGCTTCTCCGCGGGATCGAAACCCCACGCAAGAGCGCCTGAGCCGTCCGTCACCATCGCCTGCAGGGCTTCGCGCATCGCGATGGTCGGACGCGTCACGCGGTACAGTTCGGCTACCGCGTTTGCGTGGTCGTCCTGATCGCGGAAGATCCACTCGCGGGTTACCGGATTCCACTCCCCGCCATTGGCTTTCATCGCTGCGCGGCAATACACCGTACGTTCGTCTTTGATCGTAAACAGTTGAGCCATCTTCGATTCTCCTTTCGCGCCCGAGGCGCACGCCGTTGATGGGTCCGGCAAAGCCGCGACCGGCGAGGCGGGCAAGGACGGAGCGAAGCGGAGAGGCGTGGACCGGAACGCAGTGAGGACCGGAAGCCGGTCCTTGCGCGCGTCGACGGACGTGGCTAGGATCCCATCGTCAACGGCGAGGGACTCGGGCGTGAAAGGCGCGGATTTTCTGAAGTCCCGCGGACGGTCGATTCATCAGATCACCAGTGTGTCCACGCCCCCCAGGGAGCCGGCCCCGGCCAGAAATGGGCCGCGGGCCGTACAAGCGTTCGAGTCAGGCAGGAGTCGGTTACCAGCACGCTGAATACTTCCTCATGATTCCCGATGTGCAGTATCGAGGAGTATTTAGCCAGCGAGACCTCGCGGAACGGCATGCTGCCCAGATTCGTGCCCACTTTGCCCTGGAGGCGTCCATCTGGAATCTTCCGGAACCGGACATAACAGCTCTCGCCGCAGCAATCCAGCCCGAGCGTGGTCCCGACGATAGCTGGTCAGTAGTCTGGATACACCCTCGTGCGCCGCAGGGACGGGCGGTGCTGCGCGTGCCAGCGATGGGCGCCGCCGATCTTGTGCTGCGCCACGCCTTTGCGCCGCGTACAAACTACGCACGGCTTTGGCATGCGTTTCAAGCTGTCCATGATCTAGCGCGAGAGAACGGCCTCACGCTCCTCGACGAAACGGATATGTTTGGATACGACTGGCTGCGCTGCATCGAGACCGGCTACGCGCTCGGCATCGTAAGCGCAGCCGGCTATCCGCTGCAAAGTTCCTACATACTATACCTCTGGGCGCCGCGCGCGAACGTACCGCACGACGTATCCTCGTGGTCGGCCGATCGCATCGCTCGCGAGGGATTCACGCCAGCGCGCACATCGCTACGCCAACTCGCTCTCGATGCGCTATGTAACGTCTATACACCGGTCCCGGCGGCAGAGCTGCGCGCACACCTCGAGGCCCGCCACGGCCGCCGAACGACGCCTCGCGAACTTGCCACCGTAATCGCAAAAGAAGCGTTCGCATTCGGCAAGTCCCTCCGCCGAGAGTACATCGCTCCCGCACTTGATGAACGCGGACGGCCCGTGCGCGGATGGTATACGCGCTCCGACTGGGCACTCGGCGACCGCTTAGTGATTTCGGGAAGTACCGACGACGCCCGCCGTCGCGCGCAGACTGCACTCGCAGGGGAGCTAGCGCCTCCGTGGGCCGCCGGCGTCGCAGCACAAATCGACGTTGCCACACAGATGCTTAGCGCGTGGTCGTGGCGCGAGAGGACCTTCGGCATAAAGGGCACGGAAGCATGACGACCTACTGGAGATTGCGTTGGATGTAACACCACGACGCCGTCGACAGCGCGACGACTTTCCTCAACCGGTTTCGCGCCTGCTCGCAGAGCGCGTCGGCTATCGCTGTTCGCGTCAGAGTTGCCGTCACGCGACAGTGGGTGCCGGACAGGCAGCAACGACCGTCATTCGGATCGGGGTTGCCGCGCACATAACCGCGGCTGCTCGGGGTGGACCTCGCTACGACGAGAGTTTGACTCCCGCGGAACGCAGCTCCGCTGAGAACGGCATCTGGCTCTGTCAAACCTGCAGTCGCATTATCGACCGCGACACCACGCGCTATACAGCACGGCTACTACAAGCGTGGAAGGCCGACGCAGAACGCACCGCCGAACTCGAGGTTACGCACGGCGCGGTACCCGACATCGCCGCGGACATCGCCGCGCTACTGTTGAACACGGAGCGCACCATCGGTAGCGCCGCCGTCGGGCGAACGATCTCGACGCCCGACGCGGGCCTGCTGCATATCGACCGGGCGGTCGTGCGAGATGTGGTGGCGGCGCTGCGCGATGGCAACTTGCTTCTCGTGTCCGAAGCTGGCGCAGGGAAGACCGCCGTTCTGCTTGACGTCGTAGAGCAGCTTCATACCAGTAACGAACGCGTAGTGTTCCTCGACGCCACCGATCGCCGACTTCTTGACCCGCGATCGTGCTTCGGCCTCAACCATACACTCGAAGAAGTGCTGTTCCGTTGGGAAGAAGGCGCGCAACCGGGCTTCTTGATCATCGACGGTCTCGATGCAATGCGTGCGAGCGCCTCGTTTGACACGCTCTTACGCGTAATCCGCGATGTTCGAAATGGACCGACGCCGTGGCACGTCCTAGCGGCGACAAGGGACTACGACCTTGAAAGCGCCTTGCAGCTTCGCGGGTTATTCCCCGTCGACGGGTCTGCCCCGATTCGTTCTGATCTGACCGACAATCGCTTCTCCGATGTAGCGCATGTCGTGGTGCGGGGCCTTGGTGACGACGATTTTGCAGCGCTCGCGGAACAAAGCGCAGCGCTTTCTTCGCTCCTATCAGGGGCGACGGCCGACTTAAGAGACCTGCTGCGTAATCCGTTCAACCTTGGCATTGCGGCGCGACTTGCGGCAGTTGGCCTAACCGTGGATCTCTCTCATATTCGCAATCGCGTACAGTTGCTTGATCTCTGGTGGACCGCGCGTGTCCGAGCGCGTACCGAAACTGGGACCGCGGCGCAACGCGAGTCGCATCTTCGCGGAGTGTGCACACTGATGCTCTCGCGACGGGAGCTTCGAGCACCGCTAGAAGATTTTCCGAGCGACAACGCAGCGGAAGGGCTCTTCTCAGATGGCGTACTTGCGAAACTTGGACGGTACGACGAATATGGGGCCTTCGCTCACGCAATCATTTTCGACTACGCCGTTTATCGGCTATCCCTGCAAACGGGATCGATAGCGCACTTTCTCGAGCGCGACCGCGAACTCGCCCTCTTTGCTTTGCCCAGCATCCGACTGCGCTTAGCCGATCTGTGGGAACGGAATCGCGCAAACTTCTACGACGAGCTGCGCGACTTGTTCGTGAGTCGGCAACGCCGTACACTACTGATGGCTACCACACGTACCGTCGTCGAATGTAGCCGCGACCTTCAGGATGTCGAGCCGCTGCTAGCACATACCGATGACGCCGGCAACATGGCAGTCCGATACCTCGTTCGGAATCTGATATATCTGCATCAGCGCGGTCTACCGATTGTCGGTTCTTCTGCCGGTCCGTGGACCGGACTGGCATTAGCGATGGGGCGACAACTTCCAGATCACGAACACGACGGGCTGCTGCTACTGCATGAGTGCCTCCGCGACGCTAGCGCAACTACCGAGCAGCGCGTCGACCTCGCACATGCTGCGCGACTCTTCCTTCGTCATCAATTGCGTCCCAACTCGCATGATCCGGTGCTCACGGGCATGGCGATCAGCAGCTTCATCAAGACGTATGATGTTGCACCACGGCGTTCGCGACCCTATCTCGATCGACTGTTGGATCGCCAGCGGATCGAACGACACGGTCGCTATGAATTGCAACCTCTAGCCTACGAAGTGAAGGCGCTACACGATCCGGAGGCTCTCGTCGCGATTTATTCCGCTGTCTTTTCGAACATTAGCGTAGGCGAGGGTAAAATTGATATCGGCCGGCGCTCAGCGGTAATGTCAATGGTGCAAGAGGCGTCGCAGACACTTTCAACCGCGCGATGGGCGCTCGGGGAGCGCTTCCCACGATTTCTGGAAGAGTCCCCGCAGCACGCGGTGCAGGCACTTGCGCTTGTGCTGGATTACGAAGCGCAGCATCGCCGGCAGTATCAGACCGTGACGGTCCGCACCGGTGATCGAAACATCGTTCTTGGCCATGATCACAGCAATATTCGCGACACAGCGACGTACGCGCACGACCCCTGGTATACGATGATCCGCAGCTTCGAAGATCGCTTGCGGTCCAGCCTTTCGGCAGGGGACGCTGCGCTCTTTCGGCTCACGTACGATTCCCTTTCCGCTGACGTGCACGGAATGCACATGTGGCGGGTGTTGCTGCTTCACGCCGGTCTTACCGATGAGACCGCAGCCATCATCGCGCCGTTAGTCGCCTGTGAGGGCGTCCTTCTTGCTCTTGAGCTCGGCGAACCGGTGGCAGAATACCTTCGCCTGGGATATCCGCGCTTGACACACGAACTGCGTGCCGCGATTGATGCCGCACTCCTAGGGATCGTGCATGATGGTCTCGAGGGAGATTACGTCGAGTATCGCAGTCGTCGACGCGCGCAATTCGCCCGTGAACTTTCGCTTGAGGCGATCGTGACGCCGGAACTTCGGGCGATAGCGGAGGCATCCCATGCTCAAGCCGCTTCGCAGACGTTACGCGAACGAGAGCTTACCCTGTCTGGGAGCACCTTGTCGGGAACATGGGCGTTCGCGCCGCGACTCAGCGAAGGAGCGCGTAGCGCCGGGGCGAGCGATGCGTTGTCCCGCTCCATTGATGCAGCGCGGCCTCTCCTCACGTTTGCCAGTGGACAGAACCCGCCGGATGGCACCGCGATATTGCCAGCAATCGATCGTATTGAGACCGCCGCCGTGGACGCACCGCCGGAGGCTCGCGGCCACGCGCTCGATGTCATCTGCGCCCTCATTCGTGGTGGCCTCGAACACAAACTTTTAACTCTGGAAGATCACCCACGATTGATTAACCTACTGGTTCAAAGTATCGCTCATCCGAATACGGACCCGGTCAGCGTCGACGTCGAACGCGATGAAAACGAGGAGACGCTAAGCTGGGGATCACCGTGGCGCTTTGCGGACGGTGCGCTCGCACTCGGATACCTGTTGCAACGGGGATATGATCCGCGCATCGTCGACTGCCTACGGCAACTCACGAAACACCCGCGTGCAAATGTTCGGAATCTAGCGATTCTATCGTCACGTGCACTCGTAGCCATCCGACCAGACGAGGCTGTCGAGTTCGCCGAGTTAGGCGTGAGTGACCGAGCGATCGGTGTCGTTCATTCGGGCCTCGATATCGCACTGCGCCTAAATCCAAGCCGCCCCGAGGTCAGTCGCAGGCTGACATATGCGGCATACGATTGCGTCGTCGAACGTCCCGATGGCGCGGAAACCACGATCCGCAGTGTTCTTAACGCGATGGTCTACTTTTCGAGGAGTGGAGGTCATGACGATGGGAGCCGTCTCGCCGACCTCGCTCGTGAACCGTGGCGACGCCCGCACGTCGCCGTGCTCCTCGCTGGAGTGCTTGCCGACAACCTCCATGAATCCAGACCATTGGACGAGCGGCAACATGCGCAGCCCATGCTACTAGAGATCATTACTCGCTGCGAAGTTCGCATTCAAGAATTATTAGTAGCGAACGGCAATAACGTGGACACCTACGGAGATGGTGATCGGCGAACGCTCGAAGCCTGCATCCGTATCGTGAGGAACGCCGCTGAACGGCTTTACTTCGCGTCGGGCACGATGGAACGCGGCACGCCGACGGGACTGTTCTCCGACAGCGGGCATATCGACGCGGAGCAATTTGCACTCTTGCAACCGCTACTTGAGAAATTAGCCTCAGTTCCTTATGCCGGGACGGCGTACCACGTTGTAAAGACATTACTCGGCGCCATCGAGGCTTATCCTAGCGATGCGCTGAGGATCGCGGCGTTAGCGATTAGGAGCGCGGCCGGGAGTATCGAGTCCGATCACCTAGCCGAAGATGACATGCGGGCGTTTACGCTACGCTACATCCGCGAACATCGGGGGCTCCTTTCCACCGATCTTGCCGCCCTCTCTGGTATCATGGACATCGTCGACGTGTTCGTCGATGCTGGGTGGCCACAGTGGATCGACGTCTTCTTCGAGCTTGACCGAATCTATAGAGAGTAAAGCCAGGCGCGTTCGTTCGCGTCAGCTGTGTCTACGAATCCTCCGGAGAGAAGTGCTCGTCGACATACTCGTCCGCGAGTTGCCCGAGAGACTTATGCTCTCGTTTGGCGTAATCACGCAAAAGCGCGAGTTTTGCAGGCTCGATCGTCGTCGTTATGCGGACCCTCCGCGGACGTCCGAGTTTTGGGCGACCGGCCTGCGCTCGATCGAGCGGCGAATCAATAGGAACGCTGTCGTCAGGAAGCATCGGGCAGGCTCCGCGCATAGTCGTCGAATACGTCGGCGAGCGTGAGCCCCTGCTTCGCGAGCATCTCCCGCGTTCGTTGCGCAATCGACGTTTGCACGTAGACGCGCACTTCCGAACCGATCGTCGGCCGGCCGATTCGTGGAGACGTGCACTCCTGAGGCTGAGCCGCCTGGCGGCTCTGGACTTTCTTTGGGTGACCGCGCCTCCGGCGGCCGCGTGAGCCAGTTGTGCGGACCTTGACATCGCGCCGCATCAACTCTTGAATCGACGGCTCGCGGTCCTCGCCGTCGTTGACGCCA
>Ga0335072_10016969_pt1 | contig 10310 bp, 12 predicted proteins | sample Lox_Sample_21_FD_206725 | JGI IMG/M metagenome (GOLD analysis project Ga0335072, IMG submission 206725) | Soil microbial communities from Loxahatchee National Wildlife Refuge, Florida, United States - Lox_Sample_2.1 | ecosystem: Environmental > Terrestrial > Soil > Wetlands | place: USA...
TGGATGTTCCCTAGGAAGTAGAGGAGGCCGGTGAACTTTTACGATGAAGGCGCTCGCTACGATTTCTTGTAGGTTAGGCAGCTAAGACTGTGATTGCGCTTTTTCATTTTCGAGGCCTCTTCCTGGTGTGGCGCATGACCATTTCAAAGAGCATCGATCGCGATTTGCAACGCGGGAGGGTGAAGTGTGCATAAAACACCCAGATCACCATATGCGTCACCCTCGCGGTCACCTTGGCGATCAAGCAAGTCCCCAAGGAACAAGAGGTTGTTCATGGCACGACGATCAATTTGGACGCGGGCAAAAAACCGTGTTGGGCTGGAGCGACCCCACTTTCGCACACGATTGCGTGGCCAAAGTGAGTCGTGGGTCGCTCCAGCCCAACAAGAAACTTCTCTTGGTGCGCGGCGTGAGAATTTGGGCGAAACAGGTGCAGAAGGTAAGGACTACACAGTGCACCTTCGTCTTCACCGGTTTCTTCACCCCGTGGAGCGAGCAATTTCTTTGAGGAGAGTCGCATGCAGAAGGCAGTACAACCAAAAGTCACCATGGAAAAAAAACCAAAACGGGCGGGAGCGACCCCACTTTTTCGGCTTTCAGCCGCCCAAAGATTCGTGGGATCGCTCCCGCCCACCCCGAGCAGCTCAGGGCCGTGTTTTGGCCGCGTGCAGGAGTCGGAGAATGCAGGACGCAACGCAGGACGTAAGACAAAGCCAACGACGAGGAGACGAAAGGCAACATGGCAATCATTAAGGCACCACCCAAACAGCCAAAGTCAGTGACGATCCAGGCGCGAGTCGAGGAATCTGTGAAAATGCAGCTCGATCAATACGCAAAGTTCATCGACTCCACTCCGTCCTACGTCATCACGGAAGCTCTGAAAGTCCTGTTCAAGCGTGATGACGAGTTCAAAGCGTGGCTAGGCCAACAGCCAAGCAATGTAAAAGTCCACCAGCTTACGGGAGGCGAACTCAAAGAGACCGCGTAACACAATGAAAGACGTACCGACACAATTCGACATGCGCGAGAACACAGCATCTTCACGACGACATGCCTCGCGTCCGATGAAAAGCATGAGCGAGCGCCCGCAGGCAGCCTCCTATGAAGCGGAAGACCATTCGGAATCAAACGCATTTCGGCGGAAGCACAACGGGGCCACAGGGGGGAGAGACAACGAAAAACTCCCAACGATTCAACAGGTAGCCGACTTATTGCATGTTCCGGTTTCTTGGGTCTACGGAAGGACGCGCAAGCGTTCGATAGGGCGTCTGCCCGGCATTCGCCTGGGCAAATACTGGCGCTTTCGTGAAGAAGAAGTTCACGGCTGGGTGGAGAGCCAACGCGGAGGCCATCGTGCCGCTTGACACCGGCGCTACACTCAGAAGTGACATAGGAAAAGGCAGACGAGCCAACCTCAGAATGGAGAGGAAAAGGATGGCCCGTAGCCAATATCAGAATGGTTGTCTGTTTATTCGTGGTAAGCGTCGGAAAGTGTGGGTCGCACGATGGAGGGAAGACGTGATTCTCGCTGATGGATCAGCCGACCGGGTGATGCGCTCGGTTGTGCTCGGTCCCGTGAGTGAAATCGCAGGCCGTCGTGAAGCTCGCAGACTACTAGACGCTCATCTCAACCCCGTTAACCAAGGGCAGTACCGTCCAGAGGGCACGATGCTGTTTTCGCAATTCATCGCGGACTGCTTTGAACCCGGAGTACTGCCAACACTCAAGTATGCGACGCGGGAGATTTATTCGCTCCTGCTGCGGAAACACTTGATTCCAAGGTTTGGTGGCCATCGCCTGTGCGACATCTCCAGAGTCGAAGTTCAGCAGTATCTCTTGGAGAAACTCAAACAAGGGTTCGCATGGGAAACCAGCAACCATCTGCGACATCTCCTCAGCAAAGTGATGGGAACGGCTGTCAATTGGGACTACGTCCTGAATAATCCCGTGCGCGGTGTCAAGATGCCAGAAAGGACGCTGAAGCGTCCCCACAGGTTTCTTACGGCAGAAGAAGTTCGACGACTCATAGCTGCGAGTAACGAACCTCTCCGCACGATCATTATTCTTGCGACAATGACCGGCCTGCGGATCGGTGAAATCCTCGCGTTGCGCTGGGGACGAATCGATCTGCTTCGTGGGACATTGCGCGTGGCAGAGACCTGCTACAAAGGGCACTTCGGTTCGCCGAAAACACGAGCAAGCCGACGTGAAGTTCAATTGGCTGCCGCGGTTGTGCGTGAACTGAAAAGCCTCTACTCTCGTTCGACAGAAAACTCTCAAGAGGCATTAGTATTCTCTAAGAGCCAAGGCCTTCCGCTCGCGGCGGATAATCTCAGAAAAAAAACACTACGAACCGCGTGCAAGAGAGCTGGTCTGCAACGAATCGATTGGCATACCCTCCGTCACACGCACGGCACATTGTTGCATTCGCAAGGAACTCCTTTGAAGGTTGCACAGGCTCAGCTTGGACATTCACACATGGCGACAACTTTGGACATCTATACACACGCCAGTGGGAGTGCACAAAGAGACGCTGTGAACTTGCTCGAAGAGCAATTGTTCCCAAATGTTCCCAAGTTGGAGAGTTGCGGAAGTATTGCGGAAACGGAAAGTCAATTAGTTCAGTGAGTTAGTGGTCGGGGCGCCCGGATTTGAACCGGGGGCCTCCTGCGCCCAAGGCAGTTGCAAAAAATCTATCTTGTTGGTTCGTCTAGCTTTGTTCTGCGTCATGGTACACGGTTTTGGACCTAATTTGGCAGTTGTTGGACCCAAGTTGGACCTAACTTTTTTTCACAACTAGGCAGACGGTAGGCAGGCGCACAACGACCCGGTCGATCAGTCTGAGAAGGGTTGACTCCTAGGAAGCATTTGCTTACCGCTCGATCCACAGCGGCTGCCAATCTGACAGACTTGTCCCGAGAAGCCATGCCAGGCGGACAACCCAGATTTGTATTCGTCGGCAAGGAACCGCTCGTGCTGTGGATCGTTGTTTCGCTGCTCTTTGCAAACACGGTTCTGATGCTGTTGCCGGAATCCAGCGAAAAGTACTTGTTTGCGCGGGTCGCGCCCGAAGTTGCCCCCTGGTACGTGGACCATTTAATCGCGATCCAGTTTGCCCTTCTGGCACTGCTGGCTTCCGTTTTCTTCGTTTTTCGGAAACGAGTTCATTATGTTCGCCGAAAATAGGCCAAGGTCCGATCTCTTGGTACCGACGTGGACAAAAGCTACCGATGAACCGCAAGGATAAGCTCTTGAAAGACGCAAGCCACGCGATCGGCGGACTCTTCTTGTCGTTGCTCATGGGAATTGTTGGCGGCGGCATTTGTGGGACTGCAATTCTTGTTTCGGTGGACTGATAGGCAGGAGTGGCACAACTGGGACCGAATATTTTGGCTACTAGAGCGTTGACTTCATTTGGCTCGGCGTAGTCTATGGCGGATTCTTCGGTGCGTTCGTCGGTCCGATTGCGTATCCGTTCTTGGTTCGGAAGATCGGCTTTCCAAAATCCATCCTGCCCGCGTTTCTAGGGACAATTGTTGGCGGATTCGTTGGAGCGGTTGCCGCGCCCCCGTTGCGGTCCTGACGGGAATCTGCGGATTCTTTCTTGCGCTCGTTTGGGCAAGAATCAAATTGGCTAAGACCGACCTTTCCGAAAATCAGTGAGCTATTTGCGCCACCGTTCGCCACGGATCGCGCTCCAACATCGTGAATGAGTGTCCGGTATATTAGGCGAGCCAGCCTTTCCCCGCGTCGAAAAACCTTCCATTAGGTAACGAAAGTAAAGTACGCTATCCTTTCGTTGCGAGATTCCTAACGAAACGATCCTTTCGCGATGGCGACGCCAACGAAACCCGATAGCCGTCTCGGGACTTACGTTGTTAAGTCCTTCAAGGACGAGTCTTTCCGAGCATATGTGCCTCCGCCGTTGCCGCCGGACCCACCGCTAGGGCTCCAGCAGCTCTTGCCGCTGCTGGAGCAGGCGAACCAAGCGCTCGGGCGCTTGGACGGGCTCGCGTCCATTCTGCCCGATCCCTCGCTTTTCATTTACCTCTACGTTCGAAAGGAAGCTGTACTCTCCTCGCAGATTGAGGGCACGCAATCGTCGTTTTCAGACCTGATGCTGTTTGAAAGCGCCGAGGCTCCCGGCGTCCCGCTGGAGGACGTTCAGGAAGTTTCAAATTACGTGGCGGCGATGAATCACGGGCTCCGCCGACTCCGCGAGGATTTTCCGCTGTCTTTGCGGCTAATGCGGGAGATTCACAAAATTCTTTTGTCTAAAGGGCGCGGCAGCCAGAAACGTCCGGGCGAATTCCGCGAGAGCCAAAATTGGATTGGAGGCACGCGGCCTGGGAATGCTGCGTTTGTTCCGCCGCCACCCGATAAAATGATGGAATGCTTGGATGCGCTGGAAAAGTTCCTACATCGCGAACACGAAGACTTGCCGATCTTGGTAAAGGCAGCCCTCGTTCACGTACAGTTCGAAACGATTCACCCGTTCCTGGACGGCAACGGAAGACTTGGCCGCTTGCTGATTACATTCTTGCTATGCATTGCTGGCGCGATTCGTGAGCCGATTCTATACCTCAGCCTGTATTTCAAGATGAACCGGCAAAAATATTACGAACTGCTTGACCGCGTCCGCACGCATGGAGATTGGGAAACTTGGCTCGAATTCTTTCTCACAGGTGTTAAGGAAACCGCACAACAGGGGGCGGATACCTCGCGGGAGATACTGGCGCTCATTGAAAAGGATCGCCACAAAATCGAAGAGCTTGGCCGTCCCGCTGCGTCCGTTTTGCGCGTTCACCAACATCTTCAACGCAAGCCCATCATCACAATTCCCGCGACAGCCGAACAACTTTCCCTCTCTGCTCCCACCGTGGCGAAGGCTTTGCAACACATGGTCAAGCTCGGCATGGTCCGTGAGACCACCGGCAAACAGCGCCACCGCCTCTTCACATATCATCGCTATCTGGAAATTCTCAACCGAGGCACTGAATTGCCCAATGCAAGCCGTTGACAAACCCTGCGCAAGTCTGACCCGCAAGAACAGAACTGAAAACGGCCCATGCCTTAATGTGGCAAGCCGTGACAATCGGCTGTGACGAACGAGACGATGTTTAGATTTTTCTCCGACCGCTACTTGAGTCCTCGCCGCCGTCTCATCGTGATGCATCTGACGCGATATACTTATCACCAACAAAAGAAAATGCCTCGGTCGACGACGTATTGGCATTGGATCTCGAAACGGTTTTCTTTGTCGTTTGGATATCAAAGTAGGCGGAGTTCGATCTCGGCACGAAGTGGTACTGGACCGAATAACGGATGCAGGACTCGTCGTTTGCTGGGGCGCGAGCGCATAGCGCGTCGTTTGGATCGTGATGCGTGGTGAGCGTGAAGATCGGTCTTATGGTATTCCCGTTAGTCGCTACGATCACAATCCAATCGGTCTCAAACCCTTGGGCGAGATCGCTGTAATGCATCACGATGCCAAATCTCTCGGGTCCGATCTTGACCAATTGGCATCTGGGCTTCTGCCCAAAGGACGCGCCTAAGATCAGATATTTCTCCTCGCTCTCGATAGACCACTGGTTGTTACGCCTCGAAAACACAACAGCGCTCAGAAGCGGCTGACATACATGGCAGTCGTAGTTTTCACCGACAGGCTTGGTCCAGGTGAGAACAAAGTGCTTATCGAGTCCCAATTCACGATATCCCGCATCAAATGCGACCCGAACTGTGCCGCTAGAAATCCCCCGGAAATTCGCCAGGTCTGGCCGGTTCGGAACTACAATCCCATTCCATGGAGCGGTATCCGACTGAGGATCGTAGCTCCCGTACAAAGCCTCTAGTGCATTCTGAATCTGGAAATTATCATTTGATGGTTTGCTGATTATGGGGTCGCCGCACGCTGCGCTTGCCGCCGCCGTTAGAATTGGACTTTCAGAGAGGAGAGATGCGCGGGGATCTTCAGGAATGTCTGCGTGCACGGTCCCGTCTGGATTGTACGAGGTACCACCGACACCGCGAAAGTTGTTAGAACAGTCGCTAAAAACCTTGAGTATCGCGTACTGTCCGCTAGGTTGCTGGCTGATAAAGGAAAACGTTACGCCATCCTCGGTCGATTGCACCGAGTGTAGGTCAACAAAGCCCGCTTCGGTGCCGTCAGACCCAACATAGGTGTAGCCAGTAAAAACTTGCTCTTTTCTTTGACAGCCGCACACCGCGACGAACACTATCAGGAGACCGATAAGCGAATTCCACTTAAGTATTCTCATGTTTCACGCCGCCGCGCGATTTGACCGCGTGTTGCGTTCGATGGCGAGCAACACGAGTATCAAAGAAAAAAGGGCGATCAATATCAGAATTGCAACCGTAACTTCAATGGCCTGCAATCGCTGAGCATTCAGTGCTTCCTTGCGACTCACGATTTCCTGCTGGCGCTCAGATGTCAATTGCATGTACGTGTAAATCGCATTGCCACCCGGAGCAAAACCGTTTTTCTCGGCCTGTTCAATAACCGCAGAAAGATTCTGGATGTAGCCATCCCGCTCATCGGGAGGCAAGCTCGCAACCTGCGCCAAGAGCCTAGAACGACTCTCGGGATCGCTGAAATATCTCTGTATGTTGAAAGGCAGCTTTAGAGAAGAGAGTTCGGAATCTTGCGTTTGCGGGACTCCGCCAGTTGGCGGTCTTCCCGTTTGAGGTGCAAGCCTGGCGAATACGTCTTCTGGTTCTGGATAGCTGCGAATCGGTGCGAACGTGCCGAACGCGTCATATACGGAAATCCCTAGCGCAATCAGCAGGATCAAAATGACGCAGACAGAAAAGGCTCGCGTCAGCCTAAATAAGATCGCAGTTTCCAATCTCTCAAGAAAGCGCACTTAGCCCTCCACATTCGCAAATCCCGAACGAGGATCACTTTGTATCAAATATGCGCGCAAGTATCCCGTTTTTTGAGTAGCTCTACTTGCGCGACTTCTTGGGCTTGCGTGTTTTCAGCAGCCTGGCACACTCTGCCTCAATGTCCTTCGCCAATTCCTTCGGGTGCAGAACGTGTGCGTCCGCGCCGTAGCCGATCAGCCAGCGTTTGATTTCCCAGAGGTTCCCGACGCGCATCGTTAGGTCCAGACTTCCATTGGCGCGTTTGTCGATTCTTTGACTCGGATGCCAGGTCCGCTCCTGAACGTAAGGAGCTTGCTCACGCGAGAAGCGGATTTTCACTTCCTGTGGTTGACCCCAGATGAGATTGAACGCAGTCTCGGTGAGCTTATCGAAATCAAAACCAACGGGAACTTCAAATCTTCGATTCGTTGCCCTAGCTGACGCGATCCTCTCGACGGCGAACGCCCTTATTTGGGCGCTGCGATGATCGTGTCCAATGAGGTAGATTCCGTTGTTCACGTACCAGAGGCGATACGGATCGATCTCACGCTCGATACCTTTCTCGAATTGCACTGTGCGGTGATTGACCCGTGTCGTGAATTTATGCCGGACGCACCGGGTGAGAACATCCAACACGTCGCGGGAGTGGCTGTAGTCCTTGAATCCAGCCGTTCGCACCGAGACGGTTTGGTCGAGACCTCGAAGAAATTGAAAGCTCTGAGCGGGCAATGCAGCCCCGATTTTCTGCAAAGCAGAATCAACCGAACTGTAAATCGGAGTGCCTTCGAGGGGCCTGAGCAGGCGTTTGCTGAAATAGAGCGCCATTTGCTCAGCCAGGGTCAGCGATACTGGCGCTTCGACGTGAAATCCTTCCATGAAGTGCCAGCGGACAGTCCCGTTGTGAGTCTCAGAGATAACTGGAAAGCCTGCGGATTCTAATGCTGCAATGTCCCGACGGACCGTTCGCTTGCCAACCCCAAGTTCAGCTTTGAGTTGCGCAAGTGTGCGCCCGACGCGGCCTGACAGCAGCCGTACAAGATTCCACTGCCGTGCGAGTTGGTTTCCACGAGCCATCGTGAACTGCCGCACTCTTGGAGCAAGAACCAGTAGAAACTAATGTTCTGGCTCTCCCCATTTTTGGTTGGTCATAAGTCCTTCCGAGAGAATCTTCATCATCTTTTCTCGAAGGACCAGTTCAACCGGAACGTCAAGTTCCGTCGAAAGTTCGTCGGCGGTTTTACGCCAATCGGCAGACGCCTTGTCAGCCGTCGTCATTACGACTAGGCACAACAACTTTCCTTCTTTGCTGTAGCGATTGTGGGCGGTTCTTAGCTGCGTCAATACGGCGGGTCCTATCTCGCCCTGATAGTTTTTCACCTGAACGACGATCAGCCACGGCAATTCACCAAAAGGATTTGGTATCTGTACGATGACATCGGCGCCGGATTCTCGGGGGCCAGCCACCCAGCGTACATCGGCTTCCGGATAGAGACGCTGGAGGACCATCTTAATTGGCTCTTCCCACTCTGCGGCCTGAAAGCGTGAATCTAACTCTGGTCCAAGTCGCTCCCGGAGCGCACTTACGGCGTGAAACAATGCCGTTTCCCACGCTTTCGCCAGTCGAGCTTCACCTGATTTCGGTGTAGTGACATCCGTTCCAGCCTTGTATCTTTCCAGAAGCCTTTCGAGCGCCTCTCCGCAATAGTCGATGTTCCACATTCGCATCGGCGTCTTGAGTGTGCTGCGGATGTGCGCGTCTACTTCGGCAGCGTATTTATTGATGCCTTCCTCTGTCAGCAAACGCACCGGCAAGATGTGTCCATAGTCCCGACCCAGCCCGTTAACATCATGGTCTTTGGACAGCGTTAGCGGATCATACTGGTATGCGCCGACAACTTCTGCGATAAGGAATTCGCCATGCTCGGGAAGATTTGGAACAACAATCCAATCCCCTGGCTGAACGCTATCTTCAGTCGAGGAGAGCATTCGGAGTTGTGGAAGTACCTCCTCCTGCGTGCTTGACAAACGCTCCCACCAATTCCCACCCTTCGCAATCTCAGCCTGAATTAACCGAAGATCCTGATTTGGCTCCTGTCCCCATCCTTGCCTAAGGCGTCCCTTACGCAGTTCATCGAGAAGCAGTGCTTTATTGTCCTTGTCAGTTCTTATCGCCCAGTATCGGCGGGGCGTTTTGGTTTTTTCCATGTTCTAATCCTTTCTACATTCGCCACAAGTACTCGATAAACTGCCTCGCTTATAGCAATTGCCACGCTACGCGTGTGCATCGCTCGTGGGTGCAACAAAGCCAGTGCCTCTTTCCCCGAGACGACCGCCCGCGCCGTTCGCTGCATTTCGCACGCCCCCGATGCCTTGCATCATGTCCTCGCTGCAAATATGCTCGTCTCCGCGTTGAAAAGCACACTGGCCAGCCATAATGTAAGCTTCACGAATCTGCGCGAACGAGAAACCCTCTGACATTTTCGCGGTCAGCGAGACGCCATCATAATCCAACAAACCGTCCGTCAGCTTTGAGAGATACTCGCGGCGTAATTCCACGGTCGGCGTTTGGAAAGGTACAACACGGTCGAATCTTCCAGGACGCCGGAGAATCGCCGGATCGAGCCTCTCGGGATGATTTGCAGTAGCGACGACGATCGTGCCGTCCTTGCTGCCCAAGCCATCGAGACAGTTCAGGAGGTGCTGCAACGTGATCCTGGTTCGATTCTGACCTTCTTCCTCGTTACCGTACAGCCGCTCCAAGTCTTCAAGAATGATGAGCGAGGGTGCCCAGTGAGAAGCAGCTTCAAAGAGTTCGGTAAGCGCATCGTTGCGTAATTCCTCGTTCGAAAAGTCGAGGCTGAAGGCACGAATACTCGGATGCGCCGCCAGAACTCGAACGACACTCGTCTTGCCGTTTCCGGGAGGGCCGTAGAGAAGATAACCTCTGCGGAACGGAAGCCGGAACCTGCGGAACCAGGCTTCACGTTGTAAAAAGAAAGCGAAGTCATCCTTTACCAGGCGGATGACCTGCGCATCAAGGACCAACGAATCCCAACCGCATCCTTCACTTGACAGTGGAATGTCTCTTCCTCCGATCATGCGGATGCGCCTGGGACCGTCAGCCAAGAGAGGCCCGAGCAGGTTGAGCGCAGCGCTCACCTCGTTGCGATTTACAAACAGCCAATCCTGCCACTTGTGGCGCATTCCATCCGCGAAAGACACGTAGGGGATGGATGCGGAAACTAGGGCTTGCTTCAAGCCCTTGCACCAAAGAGCGACGGGAGTTTCCCGCCAATGCGGGTCCCAAGCCCACCGCTTGGCTGTGATGGGGGAGTGCTGTTCGTGCGAATAGACGAGCTCGATTCGCGGGCTCAACCCCGACGGCAATTCCCAGCGGAGCACTTCGGCGCGTAGGGCGTCGGCTC
>Ga0335072_10016970_pt1 | contig 10310 bp, 6 predicted proteins | sample Lox_Sample_21_FD_206725 | JGI IMG/M metagenome (GOLD analysis project Ga0335072, IMG submission 206725) | Soil microbial communities from Loxahatchee National Wildlife Refuge, Florida, United States - Lox_Sample_2.1 | ecosystem: Environmental > Terrestrial > Soil > Wetlands | place: USA: Florida...
CAGGTGAATTCTCTTCCCGCAAAAACCGGAATGTCCATGGTAGCGAAATACTCTGGGCCTACGCTGTTCAGAAAAAGACGCTGTAACTGTGCGCCTGAAGCTGCAAATTCATTGTCCCAGCCCCGGCCGGAAAGGGGCACGATAAATTCGAAGCTCACATTCCTGACACCCGGTTGTTGCCGCAGCCCATCATCCAGTGACTGGTACAACCTCACCAGCGCATCGCCTTCGAGCGGTTGTTTATCCATGCTGAATGCGATATTCGCCAGCCCCCTGGAGTTGAAGCCCAGGCCTGACCGATAGAGCCGCGCCAGGCTGGTCGCCAGTAAGCCCGCCCCAAACACCAGCACGAGGGCAAGTCCGACTTCCGATGCCAGCAGCACGCGGGGCCAGATCCCGCGACGATTCAGTTTGCCTGCGTGCTGCTTGTCCTTGATGTGTTCCGTCACATCGCCCGCGGTCGCCTGGAGGGCAGGCACCAGCCCGATCAGCAGTGCCGCTGTCACGGTTGCACATGCCGCAAAACCAAACACCCGCACATCCAGGGATGTATTCAAATGCCATCCCATCGGGCCGCTCATCAACAACGTCGCCAGCGACTTGCTGACCAGCGGGGCCACGGCAATTCCGGCGGCCGTTCCCAGCACGGCAATCAACAGGCTTTCCCCCAGTAACTGCTGGATCAGCCTTTGCCGGCTCGCGCCAATCGCCAGCCGCGTGGCCAATTCGCGCTCCCGCACCGCTCCACGCGCCATGAGTAAACTGGCCAGATTCAGACATGCCAGCAGCAGAATCCCCAGGCACATGAAGAACATGGCTTCCAATGGCTTGCGGAACAGCAGTCGGGCGAAGGTAAATCCCTTGGAGCCGGGTTCCGCAAGAAAATGAAAATGTCCCTTCTCCTCGCCGCTGATCCAATCTGCGTCGCTTGAGGCCTGATGAAGGATTGGAAGAGAAACGGTGGCCAGCGAAGCATTTGCCTGGTCCAGCGTGACACCCGGTTGCAGCCGCGCCCCTACCGTGAGCCACCAGGCGTGAATACCGTCCTCGATATGGTTCCGCGGCGCGTCGATAACCGGATCCGCGGACAGCGGTGCATAGATCTCCGGATTCCTCGTCGGATCCGCCCCGATAAAGCGCTTGGGCATGACGCCGGCTACCGTGAAGGGTGTGTTGGCAATAGTGAGCTTGCGTCCCACCACATCGGGAGCGCGCGCAAACCACTTTTCCCAGAAATGCTCGCTGATCACAACCGCAAACCCTTCCGGATTGCCGCCGCGCCGGTCATCCGCAGGCGTCAGATAACGTCCCAACAGCGGTGGCGTTTGCAAGGCGCGAAAGAATTGCCCGCTGACCAGCATTCCCTCAATGTTCTCGTTTCCCGACCGGCCCTTGACCTGCAGAACGTCGGAGTTGAAAGCGAACACGTCGGCAAATACTTCATGCCGATCCTCTAAGCCGCGAAAGAGCGGGGCGCAAAACTCGTAGTTAGGCTCCGGGCCGCCCTCCTCGATGCGTAGTACCGCCAATTGCTCCGCATGAGGCACCGGCAGAGGCCGCAACAGGAGGCCATTGATCAGGGAAAAGACCGCAGTATTGGCGCCCACGCCCAGGGCCAGCGTTGACAGCGCAACCAGCGTAAAGCCGGGCGATTTTCGCAACAGCCGCGAGGAGAAGCCCAGATCGCGAAAAAAATTCTCCAGCATCTGAAATCTCCATAGTTCTGTGAGGCGTTCGTGCCATCGCTGCCCATTTCCGAATCTTCTGCTCGTTGCCGTATCCAGCTCCGCCTCGGGTACGCCCTCGCGCGATAACTTCTCCCGCAAGAGCGACTGGTGAAACTCCAGCTCTTCGGCGAACTCGCGGCGCATACTTCGCCGTCGAAACAGCGACCACATTTTCAGCAGGAATTGGTGGAGGGCCATCACGGGCTCCCTTCAGGATGTTTGCATCACAAACGCAACTGCCGCTGACAGCCGCGCCCAACGCTGCGCTTCTGCGTTGAGCCGCTTCTTTCCTTCCGCTGTCAGCTTGTAGTACTTGGCGCGGCGATTATTTTCCGAGGCTCCCCACTCGGCATTGAGGAGCCCGCGCAACTGGAGCCTGTGAAGCGCCGGATACAGCGCCCCCTCCTCCACCTTGAGCACCTGCTGCGAGGTTTGCTCGATCCATTCCGCTACGGCGTAACCATGCATAGGTCCGCGCCCCAGCGCCTTGAGGATCAGCATCTCCAGCGTGCCCTGAATCAGCTCTCCGCTTTCTTCCCTAACCATATTAGGGGAAGACTATGCGATAACTCCCCGAATTGTCAAAGCGGTTTTCTCCAGGTGAATGGCTGTCCGGCCTTAGAGCACCTTCACCACGACCACTGTCAGATCGTCAGCTTGCGCCTTTTGCCCGGCAAAAACAGCAACCGCTTCGGTGATGGATGCAACCATGGCGGCCGCGGGCTCTATCTCTTTCTTGCGGACGACTTCCTCTAAACGGCTAACGGAAAACTCCTCCCCAGCTTCGTTCTCCTGTTCGGTCACGCCGTCGGTGAAAAGCGTAAGGACGTCGCCTTGCTCCAACTGGACCACTGCGTTTTTGTATTCTGCGTTCCTGAGAATTCCCAGGATCGGCCCACCCTCCTCCAGCTGCTGCGCCTGGCCATTGCCGGGGCGAATCAGGAGCGGTGGGTTGTGGCCACCGTTCGAGTAATGCAGAGTCCGCGATGCCTGGTCGAAGCGCGCGTAGAACATGGTGACAAAGGTGGCCGAGTTCGTGACCTGCTGCAGCACCTGGTCCAGATCTTTAATGATCTCCGCCGGCCCGCTCAACTCGTGAGCTCTCAGGCGTAGGGCAACCGCGAGAGACGGCATCAGCAACGAGGCCGCGGCGCCGTGCCCGGAGACATCCGCAATCACTACGTCCACCACATCTTCGGAGATCTGAAAGAAGTCGTAGTAATCGCCGCCGAGCAGCGTCGCCGTTTGCATCGCCGCACCCAGTTCCAGCGAGGCGCAGACCGGCGGCTTAGGCAGGACTCGCCGCTGCACCTGGGAAGCCAGCGTCAGGTCATGCTCATACTCATCCCGCTGCCGACGCACCTCTTCCACCAGGCGGTTGCGCTGCTTGGCAATTTTCCCCACCAGGAACCCCACCACCAGAAAACCTGCCAACGTGATGAGGTCGCGAACCTCTCTCACATGTTGCGTCTCCGGACCGGTGCCATAAAAGATGTCGGCGAGAACCGCACACGCCGCGGCAAGCAGGCTGGTCAGCAGAGGCGGATTGACCAACGCGCTGAGAGCAATCGGCAACACGTAAAGGTAGCCCAGCGAAACCTGTGGGACCACCCGCCAATCGGTGTACGCGATCGCCGCTACGGAAAGAAGAACAAGGAAGTTGAACAGCCCCGTAATCCGATTTTCCTGTACCTGGACCAGCTGTTTGTCGTCTTCTTTTTTCTTCCTGCCCTTAACCAGCGCCACGCGCGAACCTCGCTTCTAAGTTGAGACGTAGCCATACTATAGGAGCAACCATGAAAAAGCCGGGCCGATCTCCGGTTGCACCGGCCGGTAGGCCAGCCGGGAGCCTTGATGGACCCCCGGTCCACCGCAGGGGAATCATAATCAGTTTCGAATAACACGGGGCGCTTGATTTGCCGTAAACCAGTCCCGCAGGGACGGGGCAATCCAGAGCCCGCACGGAAGTGCCGGGAAACAACCAGGCACAAATGCGAGTCCCCTTTAGGGACGGCACAAAACGACTTAGCGCAAGCACCGACAACGCACTGCGGAGCCTTCCCCGAAGGCTGAGAGTATATAGAAGAACCTTCCCTACGGATTCTGCGGCTGAGGATTGCGGGCGTGGGGCGTCAGTTTGCGGATGAGAAATTCCTGGAAGAGATTGCCGATCCCGGAACCGCCAATGCCAATCAGCGTATTGACGAAAGTCAATTCCGCTCCGTTACGGTTACTCGACGGGTAGTACAGGTTTGAGATGCCGCCGGCGGCCAGGCTGCCCAGTATACCGGAATAGTCGGGCTGCCAGTGTCCATTGTCCCCTTTGCAGATCACTGCGCTCGCCAGCGCATAAAAAATGCGCGACCGTGTGCTTCCTGTGCCCTTGTAGAAGTAGCGCGGGTCCTGCTTGAGAAGCGATGGCAGAATAGCGCCCCCGATCATATTTCCGATGAAACCGTCCGCATAGGATGCGCCAAATCGTTTGGCATAGCCCTGGGTGCCTTGCCCATAACCGCTGAAACCGTTGGACGCCTGCTCGACGCCGGCAATCAGGCCTGTGGCTGCGAAGGTCACCGGATCGATGTTGGTCTTCCAGGCAAGCTCAAATTTCTGCTTGGTATTCAGCGAGACTGCGTTGGGATCGTAAGTCACAAAAAAATTCGGAATCACGCCCAACACTCGCTGCGTCTCCTCGACCTTGACCTGCTGCCGCGCCAGTTCGTAGTGGTCGGCGCCACCGCTCACCTGGACCTCGGTGGTTGCGGCCGCTATGGACAGTTCGACATCCAGTAGGTTGAGGGTTTCCCCAGGATGCAGCATTCCCGTCACCTGGCGGGTAGCAAAGCCGGGAGCGGATATCGTCAGCTCAAACGTACCCGCGGGAACCTCGGGAAAGAGGAAGAGTCCCTGCTCGTTCGACTTGGCTTCGAGCTTCGCATGTCCCTCCGGAGCAAGCGCCACGACAGCCGCGACCAGGAAGTTTCCAGTCAGGTCAACCACCCTGCCGCTGATGGCCCCCTGGGAAGCTTGCGGGTTCCGTGGAGTGCCGCCAGCATTGTCCGCCCCTGTCTGCGACTGTGCCCATCCGGAAGCACAGAAGAAAAAAAGAAAGATCGCAGGCCAATAGGCAGGGGTGAGAGTGCGGTGGCGCTGGATCATCCTGATTGCAGGATAGAATGCGAACGGCTGATTTCCGAATACCTGTTACTGGGGATGAAGTTGGCGGATCGGATGCGCAACCACTTTCGGTGCAAAGAAACGCGGCGTCCGCTGGGCAACGCCGCGCCGTAATCACTCGAACCACGTAGACCTGGCAACGCTCTAGTGATGCTTCCCGAAGGAGTGATGACCGCCACCTCCACCGGAGTGTCCGCCACCAAAGCCTTTGCCCCCACCGCCGAAACTCTTTCCTCCGCCGCCGCCAAAGCCCTTCTCTGAGTGGCCGCCGCCGAAGAAATGGAAGCCTCCGCCACTCTCCTTAGGTGGCTTGCTGGAATAACCGGAAAACCCCCTTCCGGCAAACGAAGAGCCGAAGCCGGGCGAAGAACGCTGGCCGAAGTCGTTACGCGCAAACCCCGATGGCTGCGGACGATACGCCGGTTGCGAACCGCCAAATGGTACAGCGGGCCGGTTCCCGTAGAAGCTGGAACCATACGCCGGACGCCCATACGTTTGCATAGTATTGATTGCCGGCTGCATGTGGTTGTAAGCCTGCTGGGTTGGGCGCGCGTAACCAACTCCGCCTGATGGATAAACCGGCCGAATCCCCTGAGGCGGCCGCACTCCCGCATATCCTTGCGGCGAGCGGTTAGCGAATCCCTGGCCGGCTCCATAACCGTATCCGCCGCGGGTTTGACCATAACCGCTTGGCGTGCGATTGTATCCGCCGTATCCCCGCGCTACCGTATTTTGTTGCGCGTAGTATCTACGTCCACCGCGCGCAAAGCCCCAATCCGCAACCGTCGTGCTGTGTGTGAAATAACTCGATTGATGGAAGAGCACGGCCTGCGCCAGCCAGCTTAAGCCCCAGCCGATAAATCCAAACGGGGTATTGTTGAACGCGCTCATCAGGATGCCCAGTCCAAAGGACACCGGCGTTGAGCCAAAGAACGAACCGATCGCGCCCAGTAAGGAAAATCCAGGATAAGGTGAGACGGGCTGGCCATAAACGGCCCACGGATTATAGGCCGGCACATAGACTACCTGCGGATTTGCCGGCGCTACCGCTATGTTGCCCTGATCGTAGCTGACCGTTTCCTGAGGCCCGCTTTGCAGATTGCCGGCGGCCTGCGCCCGTTGGCGCATGATCTGGATCGCCTGCAATATGTCTTGCGGCTGGTTGTAGTACGCCGTCCCCAGGTCCGAGGTCCAGCGCATGTTCCGGTCCATTTCCGAGAGGACTTGCGGGAAAGCGGTCAGCGCCTTCACGCTCGGATCCCAGTTTTGCACGTCGGCTCCGGCCGCGATCTGTTCCTCTGCGGCATACCCCTGCGCCTGGCGCCAGCGGTCTGCATCCGCCACCTGCGCCGGATACGTGGAGGCAGTCAACACCTGGGCAATGAGCCCGTCAGGATATAGCGCGATTGGCGCGACCAGTTGTTCCAACTCGTCGGGTCCAAGCGGCTGCACCTGCGGTTGCCCCTGCCCGTAACCCGGTTGTGGTTGCCCGTATCCGGGATACGCCTGCTGCTGGCCGTAAGCCTGCTGCGGGTAAGCTCCCTGCTGTCCATAAACCGGTTGCTGCGCCGGTTGCGGCGGATAGTAGGGCTGCTGCCCATAGCCCTGTGGCTGCCCATACGGCGCGGGCTGGGGATAGCCCTGCTGTCCATAACCAGCCTGCGGATACTGAGGATATTGTCCGTAAGACGGATAACCTTGCTGCGCAAACAGCTCTGCCGGCAACAGCAACAGGATTAACGAAGACGCAATCACGCGTCGCAACGCCTGCGCGACAAAGGCGCGCAATCCGTGCAGGTTAAGCGGGGGACTGAATTTCTGTTTCATGGCCTACACGACCGTCCGGGAACGGCGCCTCATCATCTTCAAAATCCGCGGCCGGACATCCAACTTCCGGCCAACACAGCCTGCGTCTTGCCTTCGCCCGCTAGCGCCTGCGATACACGGACGAGACAAGTTATCCATGATGACCCCAATCCCCTGCGTTAGTTCTGCGTGGGCCTCAGCAACGATTCTATGGGGCCCCAAAGATTTCAACCTGTTGCGAAAAAGACACAAAAAAGCAATCGAAAGATACGCCTCTCCATCGTGCGATTTGCATCAGGCCTCGGGAAGGAGAAAGATCCCTCATAATGAAGGTGCAAGCAATCAGTGAATTCCTCCACCGCCCCGAGCTGATCGGTGGCTTTTGCGAAAGGATCTTCGGTTCCGCATGATGAATCTCGCCCAACTCAGCCCAGACGAAGTAGCCAACGCCAGGCAGCTGCAGGAAACCTACGATGCCTTCAAGGCCAGGGGGCTCAAACTCGACCTGACCCGGGGAAAACCCTCCACCGCTCAACTGGATCTGAGCGCCGAATTGCTGGCTCTCCCCGGAATCACCGAATACATGGCGGAGGGCAAAGTAGATACCCGCAACTACGGTGGACTGCAGGGCCTGGTCGAGGCACGCAGGCTGTTCTCGTCCATAATGGGGGTCCCGGCGGAGCAGATCGTCGCTTCCAACAACTCCAGTCTTGCCTTGATGCACGACACGATTGTTTATGCCCTGCTGAAAGGAACCTGCGACAGCCCCACTCCCTGGTCGAAGCTGGACGGCATCGCCTTTCTATGCCCGGTGCCCGGCTATGACCGGCATTTCAAAATCTGCGAGGACTACGGCATCCGGATGATCCCGGTCTCTCTGCGCGAAGATGGTCCGGACATGGACGAAGTGGAGCGCCTGGTCGCGCAGGATGCCTCCATCAAGGGCATGTGGTGCGTGCCCAAATACAGCAATCCAACAGGCACGGTCTACTCCGATGCGGTCGTCGACCGTTTGGCGGCGATGAAGACGGCAGCCGCCGATTTCCGTATATTTTGGGACAACGCGTACGCCGTCCACCACCTGACTGCCGAACACGTCGAAATCGCCAACATTCTGGAGCTGACCGCCCGGCACGGGCACCCCAATCGCGCCTTCGTTTTCGCCTCCAGCTCGAAGATCACGCTGCCGGGATCGGGGCTGGCCCTGTTTGCCGGGTCGAAAGAGAATGTGCAGTGGCTCCTGGCAAGACTGACCCCGCGGACCATCGGCCCGGACAAGATCAATCAGTTGCGTCACGTGTTTTTTCTAAGAGATGAATCCGGCATCGCGAGGTTGATGGAGCGGCACAGAGCAGTGATTGCCCCCAAATTCCAAAAGGTACTCGATATCTTTGCCGAGAAGCTTACGCATGCTCCCGGCGTCTCCTGGACCCGCCCTAAGGGCGGTTATTTCATCAGCCTGGAAGTACCGAAGGGTTGTGCCAAGCGGGTGGTTGCTTTGGCAAAGGAAGCTGGGGTTGTGCTCACGCCGGCTGGAGCGACACATCCTTACGGGAAGGATCCGGACGATAGCACCATTCGCATTGCTCCCACTTTCCCTGAATTACCGGAAGTCACCCAGGCAGCCGAAGGGGTAGCCATTTGCGTCTTGCTGGCCGTCGCGGAATCCCACTCAAGCCAAAAACGGACTTGAATGGGGCACCCGTCGGTCATTGATTTCCGGTGGGGCTGGAAAACCCGCCCCGTTCACTCAGGCGCCAAGCTCCAGGTCATCGAAGCGCCGCCATTTGTAAAAAGCTATGGAACCTAGCCAGCTCACAACAAACAGGCCCACGATCAAGTAGCCCAGCGTGCCGAAGTTGGCGTTGAGCCGGTTCACGCCATCCCAAAAGGCGCCACGCAGGTGAAATTGGTCCGCCAGCAGCCCCAGCGCTTCGATTCCTCCCACTGCCAGGGCAACTACGACCGAAACCGTGGTGATGGTGATGTTGTAGTAGAGCTTGCGGATCGGCTTGACGAACGCCCAACCGTAGGCGCCCAGCATCAGGATGTTATCGGTGGTGTCGATCAACGACATGCCCGCGGCAAAGAGCGCCGGGAAAATCAGGATCGACCAGAAGGAAAGCCCTTTCGATGCCTCGGCGGCGGAGATTCCCAGAACGCCAATCTCGGTCGCCGTATCAAAGCCAAGCCCGAACAGCAGCCCCAGGGGATACATATGCCAGCTGCGCGTGATCACGCGAAACATGGGACGAAACAGGCGCGCCAAAAATCCACGTCCGCCCAGCAACATATCGAAGTCTTCTTCAACGTAAGGTTCCCCTGCGCGAACCCTGAGAAATGTGCTGCAGACACTGCGCAAGACCACCAGGTTGACGGCCGCAATCCCAAACAGGAAAAGCGTAGACGCCAGCGTCCCGACCATCCCCCCAATTTCCCGGATCGAATCCATGCGGTGCTGCAGGGCGAGAGTGGTCCATGCGATCGCGATTGAGCCGACCAGAACCACAGTCGAGTGCCCCAGGGAAAACAGCAGGCCTACAGCCACCGGCCGCTTATCCTCCTGCATGAACTTCCGTGTCACATTGTCGATGGCGGCGATGTGGTCAGCATCGACGGCATGCCGAAGACCAAGGCTGTAGGCCAGAAATGCCGTACCGAGCAGGACCGGGAAGTGGCGGAACGCCAGGATTGCCCAGAGCCATGCGCCTGTGTTGAACACCAGCAGCAGGCCGTAAATCCCCAGCACCTTACCCCGTGTGTTGCCCGCCTTGTCATCGAAAAGTGTTCGCAAAATAGGTCCAATCCCTGCTCTCGCAGGTTGGTTTCGCCGGTACTACGATTGTCAGAATTGTATTACTGGTGAGGGGTGGCAGGACAGTGGCGACATCTGAAAGGAAGCAATCGTTGCTGGTCGTAACTTTTCAGCGATGCCCGGTTTTCGAGGCACATATTAGCCTACGTCGCCTGCTGCGGTCTGGAGCAGCCACCAAAAACAGATCCGCCGCTCGAAATCCATATCGCTCCTTCGCCTCGTTCCCTTGACGAAGGATGATGTTGCTATGGCCGCTCGCGCCTTCGTAGCACGAATCTGACAAATGTAATACCATTACGTCGCACTCCGGATCGAGGTTTCCGGCGTCCCAGGCGGATCACTCCGGGATGCGAGTGCTACTTTTTCCGAAAACGTAATACTCGCCGCGGTGGGTAGCCCCGCACATTCGGCAGGGGAATCCCCACAGCAATGATCGAAGAGGTATTCGGTGCAGCCGTCCCTGCAGCTACTCCTTTTGAAGTGCCGCCGTTCCGCGTCAAAGATTTCCTTTCTCACTCTGGCTGCGGCCGTCGCTCTCAGTTTCGCTTCATCTTTGCATGCCGCGACCGGAGGCAGCATTTCGGGTACTGTCGTAGATCCCAGTGGCGCGGCGGTAGCCGGAGCTGCTCTCCAGCTTGTTAATACGGCTCAGCAAACGACCTATCAGGTCTCGTCCGATAGGCAGGGCCTGTATTCCTTTCCCAATCTCCCTGTCGGACATTACGATCTGACAATTTCAGCCGCGGGATTTGCGCCGCAAAAAAAGGCAGGCCTTACGGTTGATA